>ERZ780157.1939-NODE-1939-length-20784-cov-3.845772_pt1 | contig 20784 bp, 14 predicted proteins | sample MGYA00511169_ERZ780157 | MGnify/ENA primary metagenome ERZ780157 (study PRJEB29588, sample SAMEA1965149) | human gut metagenome | biome: human gut; feature: human-associated habitat; material: faeces | place: Denmark | collected 2008/2010 ... | reverse complement strand
CGACGGCAAGTTTGCCGCAAAGGTGACGGATGTAAAAGGCTTCCTCGGTGACGTTACCGCAACGGATATGGCGGTGGAAGTGACCTACACCGAGCAAGCGATTAGTAACCTTGTAGTAAGCTACACGACGACAAACGCAACGGTTACTATGACCTACGCTTTTGCGTAAAACATGTTGTCACAACCGCGTGCAATGCTTGATGTAAAGCTGTTTTGCGGCGCAATAATATGCAATCTACGGTGCGACGGACAGCCTCCCACGCTCCGCGGATAAACAATCTTCTTCTCGATTGCGGTTTGACTGCAATCCCCGACAAACGCTCGCCGAGCAAACCACATCGGCACTGCGGCGTTTGTACCGAAAACGAAACACGCAAAGCGACTACTTGTTGCCTTGCGTGTTTTTGGTTTTATGTCAAATGTTGAGGTGCAAGAAAATTCTCGCACAGTAAAACATTTGCATATTTGCTTTTTGCCCGTCATCCGAGGTACCTCGGACGACGGGTTTTTCTCTTTTTTTTTTCGCTAACAGCTTAGTAAAATTCTTTTTCTGAATCGTTCAAAATTTTGTACTCCGTAGGCGTTGCGTTCTAACGCCTTTATCCTATTGTTTTTACCCTCTACAAAGCCGTTTGTGTACGGCGTGTCAAGCGAGTTTAATATGTACTCAAACCAATTGGCAAACGCTCTTATGCAATCGTCAAATTCTCGCAAATTGAAACTTCTTGCAAGTCTCAACCACTTGGTCAAAAAGCCTCTTCCTTTTTCGTTGTTTTTGCTGTTTCTAATTAACAAAAATTCTTCTTTTAGTAGCCATGCCTTATACAATTCTTCGCTTAGTGCAAGCATTCTTTCTAAAGTCGGCCATTCTTCGGTTTTTAAGCTACTTGATGTTTTGGATAGTAATCTCCTATTGCCTTTTAACAGTTTTCTTTCCTGTGTCTTTGAGCTTTTTGTATACGTACTCTTACCCTTTTCTTTGCCCGGTTTATCTGCCTGTAGTAATGGTATTTATCTATTACAATTTTAGCATTACGAAAGTAAATCTTTGCCGGTTCGGCATATGGTTTGTACATGTCCGTAACGAATATTTTGACGTTTTCTCGTTCTTTTAAGTCACGAAAGTAGTCCATTAGGTCGTTTTGCTTTCTGCTTGGTAAAATATCTAACACTTTTCCTTTTTGAGGATTACACAAAGACAAGGTAAAGTACAATATACTTTTCTTGATGGCAATATTTGCTATACTTTGAGCAATATATGTATTTTTCGTTTTGATGAAAAATGGTAAAATCAATGGTGAAAATGGGCAAGTGTTTTGTCCTGCATTTCAATCTACGGAGACGGTATGACAAATAAGTACGAACGCATAAAAAAATTGGTTTCGGTGTTGCAAAACAATCTTTGTCGCAAGCAAATGCAAGTGACGGACATTTTGTATGCGCACACCGACTACAAAACAAACAATGACTTGCCTGACAAGTCTGCGCTTGTGCCCTTTAACGACGGCGTTTGGGGCGGTACACCTGACGATCACTATTGGTTTCGTGCCGAGGTGGACGTAGAAAACGTACCCGAGTGCATTGCGGAATTGCTTGTGACTACCGGCTACGACGGTTGGAACGAGTGCAATCCGCAAGTTGTGTGCTATGTTGACGGGATAATGACGCAGGCGCTTGACCGCTTTCATACGACGATGAGTATCGGCGCAGGGCATCACGTGCTGTATTTTTATGCCTACACCGGTATGCGGCTTACGCTGAAGTTGGATTTCAAACTTACTTTGCGTTACGTAGACATAGATGCCGAACGCCTGTATTACGATTTGGTTGTGCCGACCGAAGCGTTGGATTTTATGCAAGAGAACGAAAAGCCGTATTTTGACACAATCGACTATCTCAACAAAGCGTTGTGCATGGTAGACTTTATGAATGTCGGCAAGCCTGCATTTTTCGACACTTGCAAAGTTGCCGCGAACTACTTTGAACACGAATTTTACGATACGTATTGCAAAATCGGCGACACAAAAGTGGCTTGTGTGGGACATACTCACATTGACATTGCTTGGCTTTGGACGATACGCCAAACGCGTGAAAAGGCGCAACGCAGTTTTGCCACGGTGTTGCACCTTATGGACAAGTATCCAGACTACAAATTTACGTCGTCGCAGTGCTACTTGTACAAGGCTGTCAAGGAGGAAAATCCCGAGCTGTACGAGCGCATTAAACAACGCGTTGCCGAAGGTCGTTGGGAAGTTGAAGGCGCAATGTGGGTGGAAGCCGATTGTAATCTCCTTAGCGGCGAAAGTTTTGTTCGTCAAATACTGTACGGCAAGCGTTTTATGCGTGACGAATTCGGCGTGGACAGCAAAGTGTTGTGGTTGCCTGACGTATTCGGTTACAGCGCCGCATTGCCGCAAATACTAAAGCTTAGCGGCGTTGATACATTTGTTACAAGCAAAATCGGTTGGAACGATACCAACATGATCCCGTACGACTTGTTCGATTGGCAAGGTATCGACGGAAGTAAGGTGTTTACCTATTTCCTTACGGCGCAAAACGCTCACCGCGACGGACACATTGACCGTTACAGCACCTATAATGCCGAGGCTAATCCGTCGCAGGTTATCGGCTCGTACAATCGCATGCAACAAAAGGACATTACCGACGAAACGGTTGTTACATACGGTTACGGCGATGGCGGAGGTGGTCCGACAAGTTGGCACATAGAGTACATACGGCGCATGGCAAAGGGTATACCTTGTGTGCCTGCAACCAAGTTTAGCACTGTTGCGGAGTTTGTGTCCGACGTCAAACAAAACGTCAAAAGGGCGGGGCGCTTGCCCAAGTGGACGGGCGAATTGTACCTCGAATTCCACCGCGGAACATATACATCCATTGCCAAAAACAAACGCAACAATCGCAAGGCTGAGTACCTTATGCAAAACTTGGAGTTATTGAGTGTGCTTGCCGACAAACTGCGCAACGTGGCGGTGCCACAATCGTGGCTTACCGAGCATTGGCAAACAATGCTGACAAATCAGTTTCATGATATTATCCCCGGTTCTTCCATTACCGAGGTTTACGACCTTACAGACAAGGAATACGCCGAGTTGTTTGAAAGCGGCAGTAAGTTGCTGACGGAACGCATAAACGCAGTGGTATGTGACACTAATGGCTGTTTAAGTGGCGAAAGCGTGACGGTATTTAACCCTAACGGTTTTGCGGTCGACGGCTATGTGCGTATTTGCGACAAGTATGTATATGTGCAAAACGTGCCGAGCAAAGGCTTCGGTGCACGACAAATCATTGCTCCTAAAAGCGGTGTAAAGACGACGGAATACACGTTGGAAAACAAGTACTTCCGTATTAAGTTTGACCGAAAGTACAACATCGCGCAGGTTTACGACAAACGCAGTAAGCGCAACGTGTTGAAAGGCAAGGCGGAGTACGTCGCATACGAGGACTACCCGATTTGTTTCGACGCATGGGAATTACGCGATTACTATACAGAAAAGACATATCCCGTGCAGTTTGTGTCGGTTGTTGATGTGGACTTTGGTGGCAAAAAGGGCAAACGTATTGTCAAACGTGTCGGAAACAGTACGATAACCACCGACGTGTGCTTGTACGAAATGTCCGACAGAATCGACTTCGACACAACGTTGGATTGGCAAAACAACAACGTGCTACTCAAGGCAGTGTTCCCTGTGGACGTAAATGCGACCACAGCGACGTGCGATATACAATTCGGCAACGTTCAACGCCCGACTGTGTGCAATACAAGCTGGGACAAGGCAAAATTCGAGTTTTGCGCGCACAAGTACGTCGATGTGTCGGAGGGTGACTACGGCGTTGCGTTGATGTCCGACTGCAAATACGGTTACTCGGCTCGCGACAACGTGCTTACCGTGTCGCTTGTCAAGTGCACAACCTACCCCAACGACTCGGTGGACAAGGGCGAGCATAAGTTTACGTATGCGTTGTATCCGCACGTCGGCGACGTGGCGCACAGCAAGGTTATGCAACAAGCAATGTTGCTAAACAATCCGCTTGTGGCTGACGGACAAACGGAAGATATATCGTTTGTGGCGGTTGACTGCGACAACATCGTCATCGATGCCGTCAAGCCTGCCGAGAACGGAAACGGCGTTGTGGTGAGGCTGTTTGAAAACAACAACTTTACGACCAATTGCACGCTGGCTTTCGGCTTGGACGTGGCAAGCGCAACTATATGCGACTTGTTGGAAAACGATTTGCAATCCGTCGTCTTACAAAACAACAAAATCAAGCTTACACTAAAACCGTTTGAGATTGTCAGTATAAAGGTACAAATGTAAAATGAACAATTTGCTCGAGCGCGCACAAAAGTTGTTGCGCGAACTTAACAACAGAACAGTAGTTGCGCAAACATCAATTACCGACATCAAATACTTGCCGTGCGATTACAAAACGGACAACACTTTGCCCGAGTTGTCTGCTATGCAAAATTTTGGCGGAAAGTGGGGCGGTGCAAACGATACTCACGCTTGGTTTGCCTTCGACATTGACGTGCCGAGCGGCGACAATATACGGCATGAAGTGTTTGTTGACAGCGGCGTAAACGGTTGGGACTTGTCCAATCCACAATTTTTGGTGTATGTTGACGGCAAAATCGCCCAAGGTTTGGACACTAATCACCGCAGTTTTGTGGTTGGCGAGGGCAAGCATACAGTATATTTATATGCCTACGCAGGTTACCAAATATCGCCGTTGTTTGCGGCAGACTTTCCGTTGGAGATCTTCGACTACAACAATCCGCTGACGCTGTCGGCAACGCTACAGGCGGTGGACATTTGCGTGGAAACGCTGGCAAACGATGTGTTTGTAATACTAAATACTTTGTCGGCAATAAACGTTAATACCAAACAATATGCCGACATATTGAGGTACGTCAACACTGCGCTTAACATGGTAGACTTTGTCGATGTTGGATTAGACGACTTTGGCGAATGTTGTAAAAAAGCACATACGTATCTAAAAAACGAGTACTTTGGTAGGTATTGTAAACGTGGAAATACAAGCGTTTCCTGCATCGGGCATACGCACATCGACGTGGCGTGGCTGTGGCCCGTGCGCCAAACTCGTGAAAAGGCGCAACGTAGTTTTGCAACGGTGCTTGCGCGTATGGATAGATACCCGAGCTACAAGTTTATGTCGTCGCAATGCTACTTGTACCAAGCGGTCAAGGAAGAAGCTCCCGAACTGTACGAGCGCATTAAGCAACGTGTTGCCGAAGGACGTTGGGACGTGGAAGGCGCAATGTGGCTGGAAGCCGACTGTAACTTAATAAGCGGCGAAAGCCTTGTACGGCAAATATTGTACGGCAAACGATTTATGAAACGGGAGTTTGGCATAGACAGCAAAGTGCTGTGGTTGCCGGATGTGTTCGGATACAGCGCTGCATTGCCACAAATACTCAAACAAAGCGGCGTGGAAACGTTTGTTACAAGCAAAATCAGTTGGAATGATACCAACGTGTTGCCATATGATATGTTCCGTTGGAAAGGACTTGACGGTAGCGAGGTTTTTACCTACTTCCTTACCGCACCTGCCGATGCCAACAACCCCAAAGATATACACACCAACTACAATGCTATTGCCAATCCGGTAGACTTTTTGCGCACGTACAACCGTATGCAACAAAAGTCGTTGACCAATGAAGTATTGATGGACTACGGTTACGGCGACGGCGGTGGCGGACCGACAGCACAATTTATCGAGAATATCGAGCGCATGCAGTGCGGCGCGCCGAATTTCCCTTATACTAAGTTCGAGCGTGCGTCGGATTTCTTTGCACGTGTACGAAAAAAGGTGTACGATAATCCCGAATTGCCGCGCTGGACGGGCGATTTGTATCTGGAATATCACCGCGGAACATACACATCCGTTGCTAAAAACAAGCGCAACAATCGTCGCGCAGAATACACATTGCAAAATCTTGAAAAACTGTTTGTGCTTGCAAATAAACTTGGCGGTGTGGAGTATCCACGCAAGTGGTTTGAAGAAATGTGGCAAATGGTGCTTACAAACCAATTTCACGACATTATCCCCGGTTCGTCCGTTACCGAAGTGTACAACGTCACCGACCGCGAATACGCCAAACTGTTTGACGAAGCAAAAGCGCATTACGACAGATGTATGTCGGCAATTTTGCCATACGTATCCAAAAATTGCGTACTAAACCTGTGCAGTATGCCGCTTGACGGATATGTAAACGACGGCGAAAAGTTTGTTTATGTCGAGGGCGCAAAAGGCAATGCAGTCAGTCCCGTTGCGGCAAAGCCTAGCAACGATTCCGTCAAAACTTCCGCATACATATTGGAAAACAAGTTTTTACGTATTAGGTTCGATCGCAACTACGACATTGAGGAAATTTTCGACAAACGTGCCAAACGTAACGTACTTAAAGCAAAGGCGCAACTGCGTTCGTACGAGGACTACCCGAACATGTACGACGCATGGGAATTGCGCAACTACTATACGGAAAAGCAGTACGACCTCGAGTTTGTATCGGCAACGGATGTCGACTTCGGTGGCAAAAAAGGGAAACGCATTGTCAAAAGAATTGGCGAATCCACTGTGACTACCGACATTTGTTTGTACGATTACGTCGACCGCATTGACTTCGATACAACGCTCGATTGGCAAACGCCGCATTTAGTACTCAAAACGCTGTTTCCGCTTGACGTCAATGCTCATACTGCCACTTGCGACGTGCAGTTTGGTAACGTTGCTCGCCCGACAACTTGCAATAACAGTTGGGACGAAGCTAAGTTTGAGTTTTGCGCGCACAAGTATGTGGATATTTCCGAAGGTAACTTCGGCGTTGCGTTACTAAACGATTGCAAGTACGGCTACTCGGTACGTGACAACGTGTTGTCATTGACATTGGTTAAGTGCAGTACAAGCCCGTCGGACTGCGTGGACAAAGGCGTACACAAGTTTACTTACTCGTTGTATCCGCACGTCGGCGACGTACGTCACTGTGACGTGTACAAACATGCGGCAATGCTAAACAATCCGCTTGTGTTGGTTGACGGAACGGCGGAAGGCGGCAACGGCGTAAGCCTTGTTTCGTGCGACAAAGACAACGTTATTGTGGATACCGTCAAGTTTGCCGAAGACGATGATGGCGTGATAGTGCGGTTGTTTGAAAACAACAATTGTACCACTAATTGCACTTTAACATTCGGTCTGGATGTGTTGAACGCAGTAAAGTGTGACTTACTTGAAAACGGCGGTGAAACGGTTGCTGTGCGAGATAACAAAATCTCGCTTAACATCAAGCCGTTTGAGATAGTATCTTTGAAACTCACATTGAAATAATACGGAGTACATTATGAAAAACAAATCCATATTTATCCTATTGCTTGCATTGGTTTCCGTATCTTGTTTGGTAATCGGTTGTGCCGCCGCCGTGACGGAAACGTGCAACGTAAAAATACCAAAGGGCGCAGGCTACGTTGTCAACGGTGCAAAGACTGTAGAGAAAGGCAAAGATTACGTCTTTACCGTGACGGCAAACGAAGGGTACGACATTGCCTCCGTAACGGTCGGCACCGAACGATTGACTGCAACCGACGGCAAATATACCATTGCAAACGTTACCGCCGACATCGAAATTTCGGTAAGTGCGCAGCGCAAAACTTTCTCGGTGTTTTTTGTCGGCGACGGTTACGAAGCAAGCGGCGAACCTACGGTTACATACGGAAGCAACTATGTGTTTACTCTTACTATTGCCGACGGCTACGACAAAACCGTCATGCCCGTGGTAAAAGCCGACAACGACACGCTTGTTGGCGAAAAGGACGGAAACGTTTATGTTTACACAATACAAAACGTTACGTCCGACGTGACTGTTACCGTATCCGATTTGGTCAAACTTCCGGGGCAACTTGTCGTGCCGAACGAAGTGTTCAATCTCGAAATTGCCAAGCTTACTGCCGAACAACGAAATCAGGGTTACTATCTGCAAGGCGTTTCGGGCAGTTACAACGGAGTAAAGTGCGATGTCAACGTGGATTTGTCCTCGGTGGTGTGGAATACGGCAGGTTCGTATACAATCACCTATTCGCTGGAAGGTCATTCCGATGTGACAAAGGTTGCAACGCTCAAATTGTTCGGAACGTTTGTCGTGTCGGATATTGCCATCGATTTGTCCGACGTTACAACTGCCGTATCTTGTTTGGACGGGTACCAGTATGTTGACCGTGACTTGTATATGGTGGACGGTGAAACGCAAACTTTGCTTACGCCAAAGCAATTTGTTGCCGAACAAATCGTTGTCGACGGCAAAAAGGTTTATCGCAGTCACTTTTCGACGGATTATCTTCTCTCGCTCAAGTCGGGCAGTTATAACTTCCGTTTGGTTGATTACGTTACGTGCAACATAGGCGAGTTTACCGTTACGCTTACCGACGACGCTGAACCTGCGTATGACTTCGACGCCGACGATATGTATGCCTACGTGGTTGGCGACAGTTTTGATTTTGTCAAAGCAACGCGGCACGCCAACAGTGCGCAACCAATTGTTGTCAAGTACTTTTTGACCGACGGGAACGGCGTGGAAATCGATTGTACCGATGGTTACGATTTGCCGAACAAGGCGGGAGGGTACACTTGGACAGTCAAGTACTTCCGTGGCGAAAACGAACTTACGGAATACACAAAGTCGGTCAAATACCTACTTGTGGACAACTACGGTTGGTCGGGAGCTACCGTGTCGGCGTCAAAAGACGGCAATATCGTGCTTAGCACTGTGGACAACGACACAAACCAATACACCGACAAAAATGCAATTATTTCAGCCGATTATATTCGCAAAAATAACAAGGTAAACGGCAACTACATGGTGGTCACGTTTAAGGTGACGGATTACACTTCGTCGGGTAAATTTGACGCAGGCATTTGGAGCTTGAAGGGCGCAAACGGCGACTACATGGGCATTACGCTCAATACGGTGGGCGTCACTTGCAAAGTTTTGCGTATGCTTTCGGGCGGTTCGGTCGACTTTATCATCCGCGACTTTACGGGCTCGCTGGAGATTGTCGGCATTGAATTTGTCACAATTGCCGATGGCTTCGGCAATCAAAAGACTAATGCAGGCTACGTCAACACGACGACAGGCGACAACGGACTGGTCACGTCAGCCAAGGTGCAGTGGACGACAAACAGCGACAACAACAAGTTTAGCATTACGCAAGCCTACTTAGACAAACTTGTTGCGGCGGGTTACACGCAAATCTCGATGGATTTGTCCGCAACGCAAGCCAGTATATACGTCATTTGCACATATAAAAACGGCAATGCGACAAAGGATGTTGCTAAAAACTATACCGGCGGCAATGTAAACTTTGCGTTGACCACTGTGGACGGAACCTTGTCGGAGATAGGCATTGTGATTGTCAATACGCACGACAATACCGTATTTCAGGATTTCAGCGGAACGCTGGAGCTGACAAATATTACCTACACAAAGTGACAAAAAAAACAGGCGGTCTTGCGACTGCCTGTTTGTGATATTTTTATCATGTGTAAACCATGTGTTTGTCGTCAAATTTTGCGTACGTATTGCGATTTTTGCGATAAAAACAATTGATTTCGACAACATTTAATATGCAAAAGCAATGCCGAATAACGCTTTGAAAATGCAATTTGCAGCGGAATATATATGTTTGTGACAACGCTTGCTCAGTCGATTTGCGACAAGAATTCGCGCACGAATTCCGTTTGCGGATTGCGGAGTAGCTCGTGCGGAGTGCCGATTTGTTCCACCTTGCGGTCGTGCATTACGGCAATACGGTCGGCAATGCGTACCGCCTCGCGTAAGTTGTGCGTTGCGTATATAAAGGTCGTGTCCGTTTGTGCGTGCAACTTTGCAAGCAACGACAGTATGCCTTCGTGGTACATCGGGTCCAGCGCCGACAACGGCTCGTCAAACAAGCAAATCGACGGGCGTTTTGCAAGGGCGCGAGCAATGGCGACGCGTTGTTGTTGTCCGCCTGACAGGTCGGCAGGTAACCGCGTGAGTAGCATTTGCAAGCCGAATTGTTCGGCAAGCTCGCTGACTCTCTTGCGAATTTCGTTGCGTGGATACTTGTTTGTGAAAAGCGGCATGGCAATGTTTTCGTACACCGTTTTGTGCGGAAACAGCGCATAATTTTGGCTGACGTAGGAAATATCCTTGTCGCGTTGATCAAGCTCCGCTCCGTCGATGCCGTCAAAAAGTACGCTTCCGAAGTCGTAACTTTCTACTCCGGCAATTACTCGTAGCAACGACGTTTTGCCGCAGCCCGATTCGCCTAGCAGTACCAAAAACTCGCCATCATTTACCGTCAGTGAACAATCGTACAATGCGACCGTGGTGTTCTTTTTGCGGTCGGTGTAACTCTTTTGCAGTTTTACAATTTCTATTTTGCTCATGCGCACAGTGTAGCAAAAAAATACAAAAAGGTCAAATGGAAAAATTGAAACAAAAAAAGGAATATGTAGCCAAGGCACAAAAAACGGCTAAGACGGTAGCGTTGCTTGCCGCCGTCATCGGTGTTGCGGTGTGCGTGGCGTTGTTTGTTGCGCATGTGCGTTTTGCCGTGTGGGACAAAATTGTTGTGTGCGTGGTTTCTTTGCTTTCGGTGGCGGTTTGCGTTACGGGGTGGGGTGTAAGCGTGTATTACGGCAATTACGCAAAGTATCTTGCCAAGCTTTCGACTAACATTGTTACGGAAAAACTCACCTTTGCGCAAACAGGGGACAGCGTGGTCAAGTATGGTATGAGATTCATCACATTCAAGTTTGTCGCAGACAACGGAAATACGCTGTTACTGTATGCGTTGGATACCGACAACTTTGTTCCGCAAGCGGACGAATCATACATGGTAATGCACTCCGGTGACTTTATTGCGGATATTTGTGAGGTGACGGACGATGAGTAACGTTACCAAGCGCGCAGTAGCGCAAAGTTTCCGCAATTATTGGTGGATATACATTGTGGTGGCAGTGTTGTTGTGTTCGGCATGGCTGTATGCCTTTTACTTGAAGGATAAAATCCGCGATAATGAACGTTTGCAGATTTTTGTGGCAGGCGAAATCTCCGATAGAGATTTGGAACGCCGCACCGAGGAATATTTTGCAAAGGACGGCATATTAGATGTCAATTTATATGTGTTGTCGCCCGATTTTAAGGGATTCGATGCGGGGTTTTCGGCACAAGGTTTCCTCAACAGCGACTTGTTGATACTGCCGCAAAGCCTTGTGGAAAAGTATGCCGCATATGCTCTTGCTTTAGATGGTATCGTAACATTACCCGATGATGTCGAAACGTATTCTATCGACGGCAAAATTTATGCCGTAAAAGTTGGCAGGGTAAATCCCGAGGGATACACGCCGCTGTATGGGTTCGGTTGGATTGACGAAAGAGACGAAGATATGTACGTGCTTTTGTCGCCCAAGTCGCAAAACATCGGCAAACTTAACCCCGACGGCAACGCTAACGACAAGCACGCATTGCAATTGTTGCAAATGTTGCTAAATAACGCAATATAGAGCATTTTTGTCATACTTTCTGCTGTTGAAATATACAATAATGCTTGTTAAAGCGTGCTTTCGGTACGATAGATGTTGTGCGTTGACATTGAAATATCGTTAATTTGAAAAATGGGAAAACTACTTTACAAACTGAAAAAACAACAATCGGAATGTACCGAACAAAATTTGCCGCACAATCGTTGGCAAGTGTTTTGTGATGTATTGAAGCGTCGTTGGCGTTTTTTGCTTGCGACAAGTCTGCTGACGTCGATATTCTGTTTGCCCTACTTTGCGTGGAATTGGATTGTCAACCAAGCGATACGTCAACTTACGCTAAATGCCGAGGTTGTTGACTTTGTCAAACTGCTTGCCTACGTCAATACAAAGGGCGTTGTAAATATTGCGCTGTTTGCTTTGTGCGGCGTCGGTATTAGCGGCGGCGTGTACGTTGTGCAACGTTTGGTATGGGGCGAAGTGGTGTTTGTCGGCGACTTTTGGCAAGGCGTCAAGGATAACCCGTGGAAAAACGCCGTTGTGTTTGCTTTACCGGGCGTTGCAGTGTGGTGCGTCGAGTTTGTTTTTGTGTACGTGCCGTCTGTGGAAATGTCCGCATTTCAGCGCATGCTTATGTATGGTTTCAGTGTGTTGCTTGTTGCGTATATTGCGGCGGTGTGCGTGTTTTTTGCCGTGCAAAACGCTGTGTACAATGTAGGTTTTTTCGCTTGTTTCAAAAACAGCCTTGTTCTTGCGCTAAAAGGACTTTTGCCCGTCGTCGGCTTTGTCGCAGTGGCGGTTTTGCCGCAAACAGTGCCGTTTTTCTTCTACAACACGGTGGTAGACGTTGTCGGTTATGCGGTTGTTGCGTTGTTTGGCGTAGGTTACGCAACGCTTGTGTTGACGCTTGTTGCCGACTACGTTTTGGACAAGGAAATAAACAGTGTAAACTACCCTCAAATTGTGGACAAAGGCATAGTGCGCAACAAGTAGTTTGGGCAAGGTGCTTATGCAACATTTACACTGTTTTTTGCCACATTTATGTTTAAGCATACTTTTGCCGTATGCTACAATGGTAAACGTCGAAGGATAGTGGTTTTTGACAAAATTCGACAAACGTCCCGTAGGGACGAGGTTACAAAAGTAAGCAATTACTTGACTACGCAACAGTGGCGTAGGCTACAAAAAAGGAGCAAACGGTATGAAAAAGATATTGAGTATAGTATTGTCTGTTTGCCTGTGCTTGACATTTGTCGTTGTCTTGACGGGTTGCGCTACAAAATACGACACAAAAACAACAATCGTAATCGAGCCTTACGGCGCGGCAGGCTACGGACTTGCTTGGCTTGACAAACTTGCCACCGAGTGGACGGAGGCCAACAAGGATTTGGGCTTCAACATCATTGTAAAGAAGTCCTCCAACAACCTTGCAGGTACGCACATTAGCCAAATTGCCGCAGGCAGTACCGATACGGACATTTACATTGCGTCCACAACCGACTACCAACAAGGTTTCTATCGCGATTACTTCGAGGATTTGAGCGACCTACTGAACGTCAAACCCGACGGTGACGGCGGACTGACCATCAAGGAAAAAATCAACGACTACGACAGTTGGAAGCAATTGTCCTCCAAGTGGGTGTATGACGCTTCCTCAAACAGCTATTCTCTCGAAGGTTGCTACATGTTGCCGCACTCCAAGACGCTTACAGGTATGGTGTACGACCACGACGACTTTGTGGAAAAGGGGTTGCTTACCTATGCCGAAAACTCCGACGAGGTAAAGGCTACGCTTACGGAACAAGGCATTACTTACTCGGTAAACGGCGGCAAGTTGGTGTTTGTCGGCAGTACTGCCTATACCAATTACACCAAGGGCGATTACATTTTGTCCGCAGGCAAGGACGGCAAGTACGGCACTTACGACGACGGACAACCGCAAACTCTTGCCGAATTTGACACGATGATCAACAAAATCAAGGGTATCGGCGTACCTTTCATTGCGCAAAACCAAGATGCAAGCTACATCACCTACATCACCGACGCTTACTTTACGCAATATGCGGGTATGGACGCCTACTCCGCAGTGGTTAGTTACGACAGCAATGGAAAAGCAATTGCGCTTGCCGACGGAACGACCGCAACGATAGATATGTCCAATGGTTACTTAGCAAACAACGCCAAAGGAATTGCCGAAGCAATCAACTTTACCGCAAAATACTTCAACAAAGGCAACTCGACTTTGTGCAGCTACCAAGCTACCGTCGACGCAATGCAACGTGAGTTTGTAACGGGTGGTACGGGGGACGCTAAGGCGACCTTCTACGGCATGGCAATCGACGGCAACTGGTTCGAGATGGAAGCAGCAAGCACAATGAACACCGCCAACAAGTACTCCGACAAACCTCGTGGGTACGGCGAAGTCGACTACCGCTTTATGTTGTTGCCGACCATCGAAGGTCAGCTTGGTATCGACGGCGAAGGTAACGGTAGCGTAATGGCAGGAATAGAAAACGGCGGTTTGCTTGTTCGCAAACAAACGGACAGCAACAAGCTTGCCGCAATCAAGTCCTTTATCGCATACACCCTTACAAACGACGCATTGTCCGACACGACGGCTTCTTGCGGATTGGTACGTAATTACAAATACACAATGACGGACAGTCAACTTGCATCTATGACGCCGTTCCAACGTACATGTTACAGTATCTTTGCCGATACGGACAACGTCAAGGTGCTAACGGCACGTGCCGACCGCGGCAGAAACCCGATTTGTTGGTCGGGAGCAACCAAGCTTGAAACATTGTTTACTATTAACGGACAAACCCCTATCGAAGCAATACTTAGCGGTTCCACGGCGGAAAGCTGTATTTCCGGCATCAAGGACATGTTTAGTGCCAACAGCTGGGCAAGTGCCGTCACTACAATGAACAATACCTTGCCCAAGAAATAAAACAAGTTTACTCTCGCGGCGCAGCCGAAAACTGCGCCGTGTGTAATATGTAAGTGAATTTGCAATACGTATTGTAATTTTGCTTACGTAACTCGGAGATAACAATGGAAAACATTACCATCCCGAAAAAGAAAAAATTTTCACGGAAGACTAAATCTAACTTATTCGTGCTGTCATTTTTGATTGTGCCGATAGTATTGTTTTTGATTTTTTATGTAGCAATCAACCTTAACTCGATATTGTTGGCATTCAGCAATGTCGCATTGGACGGCACTCGTACTTTTGCAGGGTTTGCCAACTTTGCAAGCTTCCTCAAAGGCATATTCAGCGACGGCGCATTGCTTAGCATAAGTATTGTCAACTCGCTAAAAATGTACTTCATCAGCCTTGTTATTTGCATGCCGTTGTACATCATTTTTTCCTACTTGGTGTACAAAAAGTGTTTTATGCACGGAGCTATACGCGCAATATCCATGTTGCCGCAAATTATTTCCGGCTTTGTGGTGGGTTTGTTGTTCCTCAACTTTGTGGCAGGCGACAGCGCTCCGATACTCAAAGTTTTTGAGTCGTTGCATATTTTTGTCGACGAAAATGGCAACGGCATCGACTTATTGCACAGCTCGCAGTATGCCTTTGGTACGACGATTTTCTTTTCTATTTGGATTTCGTTCGGTACAAACCTGATCGTTTATCCCAACGCTATGAAGGAAATAAGCAACGAAGTAATCGAAAGCAGTCGTTTGGACGGCGTTAGTACGATGTTCCAAGACTTGCGCTACATCGTGTTGCCGCTAATATTTCCGACAATATCTACATTTCTTATCACGGGACTTGCAGGAATATTCAGCAATGGCGGTTCGATACTTACCTTTTACAATGTCAGCGCGCCGGAATACGTGTACAACATGGGTTACTACTACACCAAGTCGGTACTTGCCGCAGGTAGCGAAACCGCCTATCCCGAGCTTGCCGCAGGCGGTCTTATATTAACGGCGATTGTCGCTCCGTTGACATTGTTGTTGCGTCACCTGTTAGAAAAATACGGACCTACAACGGAGGCGTAATTATGGAAAACTTACAAATTGCATTTTCGTTGTATACAGATGTACCGAAGAAACAAGTGGAGCAAGAAATCGCTCGACAACAAAAACTACTTAGCGACCTTACTACCGCCGAGCAAACGGAAGAAGTGATTGCCGCGACGGCGCAGGTGCAAGAAAACATTAGACTGTTGCAAGCAAAGCGAAAAAACATTATCGGCAAGAATGTCGGCAGCGTTGTCAGCTCGATATTCAGGTGGATTATGTGGGCGATATTGATTGTTTATTGCATTTCGCTGCTTTTTTTGCCTATTTGGATGCTATTGACAGCGTTCAAAGATCCTATCGAATACACACTAAACCCGTTTGCGTTCCCGACGTCGTTCAAGTTTGACAACTTTGTCAATGTGTTCAGTCACTTGCAGATAGAAATCGATTATCAGACATCCTACAATATGTTGCAAATGGCAGGTTTCAGCTTTTTGTATGCGGCAGGATTTACCATCGTCGACCTTTTTTTGACTGCAATTTCCGCATACGTAATAGCAAAATACCGTTTCCCGGGTAGAAACTTGCTGTATACAATAGGTATCGTCGTAATGATCGTGCCGATTGTCGGCAGTTTGCCTTCGGCAATGCAAATCAACAAGGCTTTGGGTATATACGACAACATGCTGTTGCGCATATTGTTGTGCCACGGTTGCGTGTTTAGCGGATTCAACTTCCTACTGTTACACGGCAACTTCAAGGAGATGCCTTGGGACTACGCCGAGGCGGTGTTTATCGACGGCGGCAACCATTACACGGCGTTTTTTAAGATGTATTTGCCGATGATTTTTCCGACGTTGATGGTGTTGTTCGTGCTTGGTTTCTTGGGCGGTTGGAACGACTACGAAACCTTCATGGTGTGGTTGCCTAGTACGCCAAACCTTGCATATGGCATGTATTTGTTCCAGGGCAAGGCAAAGGCGTTGTACAAGAGTAACATTACCGAGGTAATGGCTGGTTTCACAATGGTAGTAATACCAACCGTCGCATTGTACTTTGCAAGTCAAAAGACAATCATGAGTAAGTATACCGTCGGCGGTTTGAAAGGCTGATTGGCATGTTTAGCTGCCGAGTATTGCCGTTAGGCATGACAATTACGACATTTTATGCGGCATTACGTCGCACATAAGGAAAACATGAATAAAAAAATACTGATAGTAATATTGATGTGCTTGATTGTGGCGGTTGCTCTTGTTTCCTGTACTCCGACTACGCCCGACAATCCATCGCAACCCGAGCAGCCAACGGGTGAAAAATCGCTTGATGACAGTGCCATTCCCGAAACTGCCAAAGTGTATTCCTCCCTTGCGATAACTTCCTGTAAAGGCAAGTGGGGCAGTGCGGCATATGCCGTCGAGGCGGAAATAACAACTCCGTCGGGCAAGACGGAAACGACCAAAAGCAACTATGTTGTGACGGAAGAGGGCGTGTACAACGTCAAGTTGACGGCTAACGTCGGTGGCGAAACGCTTACCAAGACAAAATCCGTTACCGTCGGCGGATACTCGGCGCAAGCTTTGTTTTCCGCGAGCAACGCAACGATCGTTGCCGAAAACATCTCCGTTGCCGACAAACTTCGCACGGGGAATGCCAATACGAGCGGCATGCAGGTGTCGATCAATCAAAGCAGCGTATTCAACTACAAACCCGTTGTCGACCTCAACGAGGTCAGGGGCAATTTGATAGAGTTCGTCCCCAACTACTTAGCCAAGTCGCGTGACCTTCGTGCGGTCAAACTTGTTCTTACCGACGCATATGACAGCGCAAACAAGTTGGAGGTTTTGTTTCAACTTAACACGGGTATAAGCGGTGTGCCCGACAGTAAACTCGGCCAAGGCGAGTCGCAAGCGTTTATTTCGGTGACGTTCAACGGCGTTACCACCGCAAACGGAAACTACCCCGGCTTGTACGACGTTGTGGTGTGCTTTAACCAAAACTTTTTGCCATATTTTCCGTTCCACGACGGATTCCGTCCGCAAAGCAACGACCCTGTGCAAATTCGTTTCGACAACGCAACCAACAAGTTTTACACCAAGTTGTCCGACGGTGACTATATGCTGATGGACGTGTCCGACCCGACGGACGAATACGCTGACTTCAAGGGCTTTACCACAGGCGAAGTGTATTTGTCCGTGCAAGGCGTTACCGGTAGCGGTGACATTGTGCTTACCAAGCTCGGCAACACCGTGCTGTCCGATGTTGGCAAAGACGACTACAAAAACGTCAACAACGGCTTTTTGACTGGCGGTTACGATGTAAACAACATGCTAGTCGGCTTTGTCGGCTACCCGTATTACATCCCGACGGATATGGATGGCGTTACGGCAAAACTGTTTTGCAAGGGCGAGGGCGAAACTAAGTTTTCCGACGTAAGCGACAAGCTTGCCGACGGATTTGTGCCCGACAAAGCAGGCGAGTACTATGTTCGATATCAAGTTACCAACAACTACGGCTACAAAACCAACGTAGATACGGCGCACTTCCAAGTGTATGCTACACCAAAGGACGCAGGATTGGAAATTAAAGCTACTTTCGACGGCAAATTGTCTGCAAAGTTATTTGATCTGTTTGCAGTTCCCGAAATCGACGTTGTGGGAGGTAGCGGCAAGCTGTCGTTAGAGTACTTTGCCGTTGTGGACGGCGTGGAAACTGCGGCGCATCCCAACCAACGTTTGGCTATTTTGCAAAAGGGACAGAATGTTGCCGTCAAGGTGGTTGCCACCGACCAAATGAGTTACAGCGAAGAGTTTGTCTTCCCCGTGGCAATCGACAACAACGTTACTCGTTTCGAGCTTGTCGGGTGCTACGAGGATATTACCGTGATGTACGGCGATGAGATTACGGTACCTGCTTATACTGCAATCGACTACTCGCAAGACGATGTTTCCGCAAACAACCTTACGCTGGACATATTGCAAGGCAAGAGTAAGCAACTCAATGTGGGCGACAAAATCACCGTTTACGGTGAAACGACCATTGTTTATTTGCTCGACGGCGAACAAAAACTTACGCTCAACATCCATTGCGTGCCCGAAACAATCGATACGGTGGAGGGCGGCAACACAATCGACAAGCAATTTGGCAATGTTGCGGGACTAAGCTCGGCTACGGCGTATGACGAAGGCACTTTCTTTGCATTTGACGGCAGTACGGACAACGTCAAGTTGCCTATGCCGTACACGCTGTCGGCAAGCAACCTCAAGTTTAGTTTCGGCGTGTTTGACGGCACTGCAATAAACAGCGTTAGCGTTACTCTGGCAGACAAACGCCAAGGCTATGAGCTTAGCATCAAACTTACCGACCTTGCGGCAAAACCCGTGTTGTGGCTAAACGGCAACGAAACAACGTGGCAAATCACCACAACCAAACAAACGGCGACAAACGGCAAGTACGCAGGTAAAAGTTACTACTTGTACACATTTATCTTCGACGGCGGACTGAAAGTCGTGCAAAACGCATACGAAATGACCGTCGGTAATGTCGACGCTTGGTCAAACGGTGTTGCATTCGACGGCTTCGATATGTGCGGAGCCAAGGTGACGTTTGTCGTAGACGGAACAAACGGCGGCGATGCGTTTTTGCTCAATACCGTATCCAACCAAACCTTTACCAAGTCGGCATTCGAGTTTGGCGACAGAGTTGTCCCTGCGTTGGCATTCGACGGCGCAATCAGTAGCGGCATTGTGGACATCGGCACAAGCGTTTTTGTACCCAAAGCATACGTGTACGACGTACTCAGTTACTCGTCCACAATCAAGATGTCGGTAATTACGCCCGACGGCTCATATATCTACCAAAACGTTGCTCCGCGTGCGTGTACGATCGACTTTACCGAGTACGGTCGTTACCGCGTTTCCTACACGATAGCCGACAACGGCGGCAAGGGACAAAGCCGCACTTACACGTACATTTTCGATTGTTTGGACAAGGAACCGCCGACGATTACCGTTGACGGACAGTACAATGCCGAGTACAAAGCAAACAAAGATATTGCCGTATTGCAAGCCGAAGCTACGGACAACTACTCCGCAACGACAATCGCTGTGTGGATATACAACAATTCCACAATGGTGAGCACGCCTGTAAGTATGGGCGAAAAAGTGAAGCTTGCGGCAGGCAAGTACACAATTGTGTACTACGCCACCGACGAAAACGGCAACTTTGCAACGCAAAAATTCGATATTACGGTAAAGTAGGTGACGACAATGACAAAGAAAAGATTTATATTCGGTTTGACCGCTTTACTTATGCTTGTTACCGCTTGTTTTGCCTTTGTCGGTTGCAACGACAACAGCGGCGACAGAACGTTGCCCGACGTTGGCGAAATGATTGCCGACGGGCAAACAACCTACAAGGTGATTGTACCGTCCAACGCAACCGCCACGCAGGAATACGCCGCACAACAAATTTGCAACTACTTTGCGCAAGTTACGGGCGTTGCTATGAGTTACGTTGCCGACAGCGGGGAGTCTTACGACAGCAACAGTACGATTATTTCTCTCGGCAAAACTTCGGCGTACAACACCGCAGTCAAAAACCACAAAAACGTTGACGTATCGCGCAAAACGCTCAACGACGACGGCTTTGTGATGTTTACCGACGGCAAGTCGTTGTTTATCGACAGCTACAACGACCGAGGTATCATGTACGGCGCATTCGAGTTTATCGAGCAAAACCTCGGAGTAAAGTTTTTGACCTACGACTACACCTACGTGCCTACGGCTACGCAAGTGGTGCTGAAAGGCTTCGACAAAACTTGCGTTTCGCCTTTCCGACAAAGAGTGTACCTCAATACGCCGATTTGGTACCAAGATACCGATTATGTAGCGCATCTCAGGTACAACACCGACTTCTGCAATATGCCGGATAACATGGGTGACTCTACCAAGTGGTGCTACTATGGTAGCGGCGGCGACGCAACGCATACGGGATTTCGTATTGTGGTGCCGAGCGATTACATGGAAACCGTCGACGGCGAAACACGCATAAAAAGCGAATACGTAGACTGTTTTTCGCACACGGGCAGCGGTGAAACCGAAACGACGTATTGGTTTGAAGGCGCGCTCGGCGAACCGCACGATTTGTGCTTTACAAGCGGCGTAAACGAAGACGGTACGCCGGACATGACCAAGGAAAACACAACGGTGCGTTTGGTTGCCGAGTCGCTCAAACGCTGGATAGTGGAGG
>ERZ780157.1937-NODE-1937-length-20792-cov-7.682789_pt1 | contig 20792 bp, 23 predicted proteins | sample MGYA00511169_ERZ780157 | MGnify/ENA primary metagenome ERZ780157 (study PRJEB29588, sample SAMEA1965149) | human gut metagenome | biome: human gut; feature: human-associated habitat; material: faeces | place: Denmark | collected 2008/2010 ... | reverse complement strand
ACCAACGACACGGGGATTTTCAGTCCCCTGCTCTACCAACTGAGCTACAGAGGCATACAGCAAGGGCTGCATTTTTTTATGGTGGCGATCCGGATGGGGGTCGAACCCACGACCTCTAGCGTGACAGGCTAGCGCTCTAACCAACTGAGCTACCGGACCGTTTGGTGGAAACAATAGGGCTCGAACCTATGACCCTCTGCTTGTAAGGCAGATGCTCTCCCAACTGAGCTATGCTTCCGTAGGCGTCATCTCTCTGACGACTCGCTTATTATACCACAACTCAAAGGGTTTGTCAAGTGTTTTTTTGAAATTTTTTTAATTTTTTTCAAAAAACTTTTTCGGCTCGATTTCTTTGTCTCAAGCTCTGTTATTATACCACACCTCACACGCTTTGTCAAGCCCTTTTTTTCGTTTCCTTGAGATTTTCTTTTTTCCTCTCTCATCTGTCATGCATGCGCATATCGGCAGCCGCTCTCTGCTCCGAACAAGAAATGAAAAAAGCACACCGCGATTGCGATGTGCTTTTTGGAGCTGGTAATCAGAATCGAACTGATGACCTCGTCATTACCAATGACGTGCTCTACCGACTGAGCCATACCAGCGTCCTTGCGACTTTGATATTATACCAAACATTCTGCGGTTTGTCAATACCTTTTTGAAAAATATTTTTCTTTTTTTGATTTTTTTCGTTTCCATACGCAAAAAGCCTCAAAAAACGGCGGAATTGGACGCATGTGCATCCAATTCCGCCTTCAAAGGGTTACGTTTTTCGGTTTTATGCCCGTCTCATTCGGCGGTTTGATAGTTGGGGCTGACCAGAATCAGAATCTCGTCGTAGCGCGCCCAAACCTCATAGCCCTCTCGGATATAGGCATTGCGCGTGCTTGTTTGCGCATTGCTGCGCACGTCGAGCACAACAAAATCGACATCGGGCTTGTTTTTGTGGTAGGCAACCTCGTAGATCACGTCGCGATCCGCCATGTGCGCCAACAGGAAGGACGAGCAGCTCACCGAGGCATCCTCGGGAACGCTATCCAGGATCGCCTCCATCTGCTCGTAGGTCTCGCGGTTCTTTTCCCAACGCTCGGTATAGGAGGTGAGCTTGGGGACCACGGTGGTCAGGTAGAGGCAGAAGCACGCCGCCATGGCAAGCGCGAGAAGATTGCGTCGCGTGGGGAGGGTGAGCTCGGGCAGATTTTTGAGCGCCGCATAGAAGAAAAACGCGGTGACCGCAAAATGATACTGAAATCCGAGATCATAGAGATACTGATAATGCGAAACCAAGTTGATCATGATGGGTGCGAGCAGCAGCCAGCGCGAGGATTTTTTCGAGCAGAAGGGCAAAAATCCGATGGGCAGGAGCATCTGCAGCAGGAACACGATCTTATCCCAAGTTCCCTTGCTTGTGGTGAACAGCTGTGTGAGGAGGTATCCGGGGTTTTTGAGCGCCAGACCGATCACACTCACAAGCCCTGCATCCTTGTCGGGAATGATGTTGTCGAAACGGTTGCTGAGCACGCCCGTGCCGTAGGTTTGCAGATAGTAATATGCGAGTCCAAAATACAGAATCGCCATGCCTGCCAGCGCAAGGCCGTGCAAGCGTTGCCGCTCGGAGAGAAAGACGAACGCCGCAAAGATGAGAAGGTAGATCGCCGCATCCTCCTTGACGCCGAGCACGCAGAGCGCCGAGAGATACATGGGCAGATAGCGCTTCGTTTCAAAGAAATAGAAGGTCCAAAGCAGGAAAAAGGGCAAAAAGCAGTTTTCATGAATATCGTAAAAGCAGCCTGCCGAGAGCGCGGGAGAAAAGACGTAGAGCAGAGCAACGGCGGTTGTGATCTTGCCCGAAAGCTTGAAATGGCGTGCCAGCAGGACGAGCGGAATCACGCCTGCCATGAGAAAGAGCGCCTGCCCCACCTGCAGCGTTTCGGGGTAAGGAAAGAGAAAATAGAGCGGCAGGAGGAAATAGAAGTCGGGCGAAACGTGCACGGCGAAATGCGAAAGGAGCACGTCACGCTCACTCGTGATCAGCGGAAGTCCCGTTTCCTTCATATTGTAGAACATGTTGCAGAACAGACCGAAATCAAAGTTGGGAGATGCAAAGGTGCGATAGCGCAGGCAGGTGATGCCTGCAAGGATCGCAAACGCCACAACCGCTGCGGCAGCCGCAATCAGTCCAACGCTGCGTCCCGATGGCTGCCAACGCGAGAGCAGCTCGCGGTTGCGACGGAAAAAGTCGACCAGAATGAGCGACCAGATCGCGATCACGGCAAGCGTGAACAGGAATTTGTCGGTTTTGTGGTCGAATTCGGAAAGCCAGGTCCAAACGCAGAGCGTTGAGAAAAAGAGCAGAACCCAGGAGTCGGTCTCAAGCTTCGGCAGATAGAGATTGATCGCCGAGAGCAGAGCAAAGATACCGGCAAGGGTCAACAGAAGGGGCATCAGCGTGCTCGCCGAGGCATAGTCGATTTTCGCAAAGCCCTCGCCGAAGCGATCGAGCGTGAGAGCCGCAGAGGTGAAATAGGCAGCAAGCAGGCGACAAACGATCCGTTCCCAGGAAAATGCGGCGCGTGCGCGTTGCAGAAAAGAAGCATTCATATGATCAAAATTGCTCTCGCAGGAGAGCGAGTCCTTTCCTTGGAATTGCGAACGGGTCTCAACAATCCGTGAGACCCGTAGGCTGCAATGTCATGCGATCAAGGAGCGGTGGTTGCCTCCTCACAGAGATCCGCATGAAAGAGATTGGAATTGAAGAACAACGAGCCGAGCTCGGTGCCGCCCGCTTGCGTGGGGGCTGCGGCATATCCGTTTTCGTCCGCTCCGCTCACCTCACCGCCGAGACGAACGGTGTAGGTCTTTGCTTTTTGCAGGGCGGGAGCCGACAGAAGCGCGGTTTCAAATGTATAGGTAGATGTGATTGAGAGCACCGCCTTGCCGTTCTCGTCGATCAGGGTAATCGGCGTGTTCGCCGCCGTTTCGGGCAGCTTGCAGGCAAAGGTTGCCTGATTGATCGCGCCCGTGAAATCGGCGAGGAAATCCTTGCCGCCGAGTGCGGCGAATGCTCCGCCCGTGAGTGCGGCGGAGGAATTATAGTCAAACACGCGGCTATCGGGAGTGGTTCCGAAAATCAGAACCGTGCCGCCCGTGACGGCAAGCGAGCCGTCCACGTCAACGCCGTCCTTGCCCGCATACACACACAGGTAAGCACCCGAGAGCAGAACTGCACTTCCGATCGGATTTTCTGCCGTATCGTGATCGTCAGCAACGCCGTTGATCGCATCGTCCTCGGAGTGCAGAAGCGATTTGCCGCCCGAGAGCACAATATAGCGAGCCTCAAGCGCCTCGTAGCTTGCCTCCACGTTCACGCTGCCGCCCGTTTGCTCGATCGCATGGGTGGCGCGGATCGCGTCGTTTTTCGTGGTGAGCGCAAGCTCGCCGCCCGAGATCAGAACGGCACCGTTGGAATTGATCGCGTCATCGTAGGCGTTGACCGTCAGCTTGCCGCCCGACACGAGGATATCCGAGCCTGCTTTGAGGCCCTTGTGGGATTTCGACTCGTCTGCCGTTGTGCTTGCTCTGCCGCCGCCGGCAAGAATTTGCAGCTCGCCGCCCGCCAGATTGATCACGCGCTCTGCCTGGATGGCATCGTTCTTTGCGGTGATCGAAAGCTTGCCGCCGTCCATATAGAAGAAGCCGCGGTTTGCGTCCTTGTTGTTGTCGGTACGGATACCGTCGGAGCCCGCATTGACCGTGATCTCGCCACCGCCGATGCGAACGCTGTCCTTGCCCTCAAGTCCAACGTTGAGCGCGGTTACGCTGATTTTGCCGTCGGTGATGCGCAGATCGTCCTTGGAGACGATGCCGTGCTTGAATTTTCCGTTGACAGTCAGGCTACCCGAGCCGTTGACGGTCAGGTCGGTGTGCGAAAAGACCGCCGCATCGAGCGAGGTACCGCCCTCGGTGAGGATATAAAGATCGCCGTCTGCGAGCGTATTCTCGGTTCCCTCGGCGATTGTGAGAAAGACCTTATCTGCGGTGACCGCGTGGATCACGGGTCCCTTCGACGAGGAAAGCTTGGCTCCCTTGAGGACTATCTGCACCTTTGCGGTCTCGGGAGCGCGGATCACGATCATGTATTCGGTCGACTCGCCCGTGAGCACGTAGGTGCCCTCTGATTTGATCGTGACGATTTTGGTCTTGGATGTGGAATTGACGTCCACAACACCCTTTCCTGTGGGAGTACAGGTGGAGCCGTTGAAGCGGATGCGGGTTTCGGTGCCGAGATAGGAGGGGTCCTTATCGCGATCGGAAAAGGAAAAATCCATACCGCTCACGTCGGCGCGTTCGATCCGGAAGGACTCGAGCGAAACCTCGCCGTCATCTCCGAGCAGGGGGAAGGTCTCCTCCGGTTGGGTCTGATCGGTACCGTTCGGATTGCCTGTTTTGGGCGAGCAGGCACACAGAATGAGGAGCAGGCTCAGCAGCAGCGCGAGTGTACGAATCGTTTTGCTCACAGCTCCTCGCTCCTTTCTGCGGCGGTTGCAATGCGGATCTCAAGGTTTCCGTTGCGACAGCGCAGCTCGTCGATCATCTCCTTGGTGGCGCTCGGGTCCTTCATCTCGATGCGATAATCGAGGCGGTAAAGGCTTCCCATATTCGTGGTGCGCACGCCGACCAGACGCGCGCTTTTGGTGTAGGTTTCAAAAATATCGTCAAACACGTTGGTATAGTTGAGCGACTCGGGGATCGTGATGCGCATCTCCCATTCGCGCTCGCTGCGCACGGGGGCAATCGAGAGCAGAAGGATCACAGCGCCCGTGATCAGGGTGAAGATCAGCGCAATCGCAACGTAGCCTGCGGCGCAGGCAAGACCCGCCGTCATTGCCAGAAAGATCGCGGCGATCTCTCTCGCACGCCCGGGAACCGAGCGGAAGCGCACCAGCGAGAATGCACCCGCAACGGCAATTCCCGTTCCCACGTTGCCGTTGACCATCATAATCACGGTCTGCACGATCACGGGCAGGATCACCAGCGAGATCAGAAAGCTCTTGGACACGCGTGCGCGGAAGGTTGCCGAAAGCGCGGCAATCGCACCGCACAAAAAGGCAAAGCCCACGGATACCAGATAGGAAATCAGGGTGTTGGAAAAGCGGATCGGTTCAAACAGTTCAAGCATGTGTTTTCGCTCCTTTGCTGATTTGATAGGGACTTGGCTCAAGCAGGGCAAACTCGCGGTATGCCGTGCCGTATTTGGAAAATGACGTTGGAAAGATTTTTGCGCGGTCGAGCGCCGTTGCGAGCCAGCATGGCATGGCGCCGTCGGTTTTGATCTCCATGAGAATGCGATCGTCGGGAATGATCGGAGTGCCCTCACTCCCGAATTTTGCCGAGAGGTGCTCCAGCCGATAGCGCACGCCCGTGTCGAAGGTGATGCGCAGTGCGGGCAGGTCCTTGACGTAGTACGCCTCGCGCTCGTAGGCGATCATCGCGGCAGGCTTGGGCTGACCGTAAAAGTGCATTGCATAGTCGATCTCGCGCATGATCTGCGAATCAAAGGGACGCTCCCCTCGCTCGATGTACGCCATCGCCTCGGCAAGCGAGAGCGAAATGCGGCGCTTATAAACCACGCCCTTGAACTTCTTTTTGATCTCCAGAAAAACCTTGCTGCCGTCCTCGGGTATGCCGTAACTGCGCAGACGCAGCTTTTCCTTGTAGGTTTTGGCGTCAATCGAGGCGCGGATCAGGCGAAAATCGGGGGTGTCGAGGTAAACGCTGCAGATCGTGCTTTTTCCGTGCTCATCGGGTATGAGTTGCGGGGAAATCTGCTCCATCAGGCAGGCATACTGCTGCGATGTGAGCATATATTTCTTCTCGATCCGCCGAAAGATGTACGTGAGAGCTGCCATATGGGCGACCTCCTTTCCGCTCCATGTCCCTTATACGCAAAAAAGCGGCGCAACAGCCGCTTTTTTGACTGTTCTGCATAAGGGGGAACAGCTTGTTATTTTTTCAGTGCCAGGTCAAGCCAGGTCAATCCGAAGCTGAACGCATCGTAGAGCCCTTCCTTGCTGCCCTGCTTGATGATGTTATTCTGATCCTTGGAGTCAACCACCTGGATCAAAATATTTTTGGGAACCTGTACGCCGTTCACTTCCTTATAGGACATGATCTCCAGGATCAAAATGCACTTTTCATTCAGGTCGCCGTAGCAAATGGTGTCGCCCTCGCGCACCAGCGGCTTATCGAGATATTCCAGAAATTTGCCTTCAACGAGAGGTCTTGCATCCTGTGCCATCGCGCTTCCTCCTTCTGTTTGATGGTTTGCGGAAACTGCACGCGCGGTGCAATTTCCTTCTCATATTATACATGATTCTTTCCCTCTTGTCAATGCTTTTTTCCATTTTTCCGCCACACTCTTGACAAATTGCAAGCATTGTGGTATAATTTGAGAACCATTCTCAATTTTTATGATAAGGATTACAATTTGTGAAAAAACCGAACTGCGAAGCAAAACAAACCTACCACAAGCACATGAGAGCGTCGCTCCTCGACTATCTCGCCCTGCACCCCGACCGTCAGTTTACCGCGGACGAGCTTTGCGCCGTGCTCAATGGCTCTGCCGATCGCGGAAAAAGCAGCGTCTACCGCCATATTTCCGCCCTTTGCCGCGACGGGGTTCTGCAAAAATTCAGAAATGAAAAAGCCGACCGCAACGTCTACCAATACGTTGGCGAGCACTGTGATTGCGGTAGCCATTTTCACGAGAAATGCCTGCGCTGCGGCAGCCTGCGCCACATTGATTGCGACGATTCGCTGGCATTTGCGCGGCACCTGCTCACCGAGCACGGCTTTTCGGTCAACTGTGGGCAATCCATCCTATACGGCGTCTGCGCCGCATGCAGAGCGAGAGGAGAGCACACAAAATGAATCATCTGATCGAAGAATTGCCGCATATTTTGCTGCACAGCCTGCTCGATACGCTCAAGATCGTTCCCTTTCTGTTCCTCTCCTACCTGCTCATGGAATATCTGGAGCACCGTGCCGACGGTCGGCTGGAGTCAACGCTCCGCCGCTCGGGACGCATCGGACCTCTGGTTGGTGCTGCGCTCGGCGTACTCCCCCAATGCGGATTTTCCGCCGCAACCGTTGGGCTCTACACGGGACGTATCGTCACAACGGGAACGCTGATTGCCGTTTGGCTCTCCACCTCCGACGAAATGCTCCCCATTCTGATTTCCGAGGGCGCTCCCCTGCCCTTTATCCTCAAGGTGCTCGGCTTTAAGCTGGCGGTTGGCATCCTTGCGGGCTTCGCCATCGACCTGCTTGCCGCGCTGATCCGCCGCAAGCATCACCGCGCCGCTCCCGAGCCGCAGATCGAGGAGTTCTGCGAACGCGAGCATTGCCGTTGCGAGGAGCATTTTCTGCTCTCGGCACTGCGACACACCGCCAAGATCACGCTCTTTATCCTGCTTTTGACGCTCGCCCTGAATCTCGTGATCCACGGCGTTGGCGAGGACAAGCTTGCCGCACTCGTGCTCGACCGCCCGATTCTCGGCAATCTGCTCGCCGCAACGGTGGGTCTGATTCCCAACTGCGCCTCCTCGGTGGTGCTCACCGAGCTCTATCTGCAGAGCGTAATTCCGATCGGCGCAATGCTCTCGGGTCTTTTGGTAAATGCGGGCATCGGTCTGGCGCTTCTCTTCCGAAACAATCGCCCCGTTTCCGACTCTCTCCGCATCCTGCTGCTGCTTTGGTGCATCGGTGCGGCGATGGGCATTCTTGTTGATCTGACACCGATCGCATCCTTGTTCTGACCCCTCGAAAGGAGCTTTTGTGAAAAAAGAGTATCTTCCAAAAAATGTTTATGAAGCCACACAGGAGCGGCTTGCCTACATCTTTCGCGAATTCGACAATATCTACGTCTCCTTCAGTGGCGGTAAGGACAGCGGGCTGCTTCTCAACCTCGTCCTCGACTACCGACGCCGCCACGCGCCCGACCGCACCGTTGGCGTCTTTCACCAGGATTTCGAGGCGCAATATACCGTAACCACCGAATACGTCACCCGTACCTTTGAGCGCATCAAGAACGAGGTAGAGCCCTATTGGGTTTGCCTGCCGATGGCAACGCGCACGGCGCTCAGCAGCTATGAGATGTTCTGGTATCCCTGGGATGACAAAAAGCGCGACGCATGGGTGCGCCCGATGCCAAAAGCTCCCTATGTAATCAACCTCGACAATCCCTTTCCGCATTATCGCTACCGCATGCATCAGGAGGACCTCGCCAAGCAGTTCGGTCGCTACTACAAGGAATCGCACGGCAACGGCAAAACCGTTTGCCTGCTCGGCATGCGTGCCGACGAGTCTCTCCAGCGATACAGCGGCTTTCTCAATAAGCGCTACGGCTATCAGGGCGAATGCTGGATCACCAAGCAATTCAAGGACGTTTGGTGCGCCTCTCCGCTCTACGATTGGACCTCAAGCGACGTTTGGGTAGCAAACGATCGACTTGGCTATGACTACAATCCGCTCTACGATCTCTACTACAAGGCAGGGCTCACCGTGGATCAGATGCGCGTGGCGTCGCCCTTCAACGAATACGCGCGCGACAGTCTCAACCTCTACCGTGTGATCGACCCCGAAATCTGGACGCGCCTGATCGGGCGCGTTCGTGGCGTGAATTTCGCGTCGATCTACGGGCACACCAAGGCAATGGGCTACCGCAATATCTCCCTCCCCGCAGGGCACACCTGGGAGTCCTACACGCGCTTTCTGCTCGAAACGCTCCCCGAGCGTCTGCGGAACAACTACATCAAAAAATTCAACACGTCGATCGAATTCTGGCACAAAACGGGGGGCGGTCTCTCGGAGGAGACCATCCGAGAGCTCGAGGAGCACGGCTACCGCATCGCACGCAACGGCGTTTCCAACTACACACTCGACAAAAAATCACGCGTGATCTTCCTCGATAAAATCCCTGACAACACCGACGATATCAAGTCATCCAAGGACGTGCCGAGCTGGAAGCGCATGTGCTATTGCATCCTCAAAAACGATCACATGTGTCGCTTTATGGGCTTCGGTCTGGCACGGGAGGAGCAGCATCGCATCAACAAAATCAAGGAACGATACGGAGAAATGATCCCATGACTAAAAAATTCGTCAGTCCTGTTTACGGCGTGATTGCCGTTCCGATCGAGAAGATCGCCCCCAATGACTATAACCCAAACGTGATGGCACCGCCCGAGATCAAGCTGCTCTACGATAGCATCCGCGAGGACGGCTACACCATGCCGATCGTTTGCTACCATGACAAGGAAAAGGACGTCTACGTGATCGTGGACGGCTTTCACCGCTACCGCGTGATGCGCGATTACCCCGACATCTACGAGCGCGAGGGAGGAAAGCTCCCCGTTTCGGTGATCGACAAGCCGATCGCGGGACGCATGGCAAGCACAATCAGACACAATCGCGCACGCGGCTCGCATGACGTAGACCTGATGAGCAATATCATCCGCGATCTGCACGATATCGGCCGCAGCGACGCATGGATCTCCAAGCACCTCGGCATGGATCGCGACGAAATTCTGCGTCTCAAGCAAATCACGGGTCTTGCCGCGCTCTTCCGCGACATTGATTTTGGGCAGGCGTGGCGCCCCGCCGAGAGCGATCTGGTGGAGCAGCTCCCGATCACCGAGCCGATCGGTGACGGCGAGCCCGACAACGAGGTTTGACTCACGCGCCCGCGCGTCTCCTACCCACCTCTTAAAATTCGCATGAAACGCGAAAAAAAGCACATACTATCCAAAAAAGAGGAGTTCTTCATGAAAATTGCTTTTTTTGATACCAAATCGTACGACATCCCCGCTTTTGAAAAATACGGCGCAGACTATGGTGTAGCCTTCAAATTTTTTGAAACCAAGCTCAACGAGGACACCGTGGACCTGGCACGCGGCTTCGACGGTGTTTGCGTGTTCGTTAACGATACAGTCAACGCAGCCGTGATCGACGAGCTCTATCGCCTTGGCGTGCGCGTGATCGCTCTGCGCTGCGCGGGCTTTAACAACGTGGACGTGCGTCATGCCTTTGGAAAAATCCACGTCATGCGCGTTCCCGCCTACTCGCCCTACGCCGTTGCCGAGCATGCCATGGCGATGCTGCTCACCTCGATTCGCCGCATCCACAAGGCGTATATCCGCACCAAGGACTTTAATTTCAGTCTCAACGGGCTCACGGGCTTCGACCTGCACGGCAAAACGGTTGGCGTTGTGGGTACGGGCAAGATCGGCCGCGTGTTCATCGACATCTGCCGCGGCTTTGGCATGCATGTGCTGGCATATGATAAATACCCTGCCAAGGACGCGGGCATCGAATACGTGACCCCCGACGAGCTCTTTGCAAAGAGCGATATCATCTCGCTCCATTGCCCGCTCACCGAGGAAACGCGCCACATGATCAACGGCGAGAGCATTGCGCAGATGAAAAAGGGCGTTGTGATCCTCAACACCTCGCGCGGCGCGCTGATCGACACCGAGGCGCTGCTTGCAGGCATCAAATCGCGCAAGGTCGGCGCGGCGTGCCTCGATGTTTACGAGGAGGAGTCCGACATTTTCTTCGAGGACTTTTCGGGGCACATCATCGAGGACGACACCCTCGCGCGCCTGATCTCGATGCCAAACGTGATCGTCACCTCGCACCAGGCGTTCCTCACCGAGGAGGCACTCGGCAACATCGCCGAGACCACGGTGAAGAACCTCGTCACCTACGCCAAAAACGGCACCTGCGAGAACGAGCTCTGCTACCATTGCGGCAAAACCGACGATTGCAGACAGCATAGGCTGTCCAAGTGCTTCTGATCTTTTAAGAGGCTATCTCAAGCTTGGGATAGCCTCTTTTTTCGCTACATTGAACCTTTTGACATATTTTTTCGACTATATCTATGAAATCGGTTTCAGTTTTTGTAAAGGAGGGTACGTATGCATGAATTAGAAGCACTTTTGCAAATCCATTTTTCAACACTTGAGCACTATGTAAAATTCAAGATTCACAATTGGCAGGATGCGGAGGATATTATTCAGGACGTTTGTCTCACCGCGACCGTTCAATTTGCATCCTTGAAAAATCACGATGCGTTTAAGGCATGGCTGATCGGAATTGCCCGACACAAGTGCACAGATTATTACAGGCGTCAAGCAAAAAACATCCCGCCGCTTTCTTTAGATATGATATCGGAAACGGTGCCTGCAGTCGGCAGACTCGGTGTGGTTGAGCGAGAGCTCGTGCGAGACACCTTGGAATCATTGGACTCAAGGGAAAAACAAATCTTATACCTCTATTTTTTTCGTGACATGACGCAAGAACAAATTGCAACACAGCTATGTCTGCCACTTGGAACGGTTAAGAGCCGCCTGCATTATGCAAAACAGAAATTCAAACAACAATATCCACATCGGGAAAAAGGAGAAAACAAGATGAAAAAATTACCTCAAGTATTGCCTACATATAAAATTGAACGCTCCGATCGAGCGCCGTTTTCGGTCAGGTGGGAGGAGCTTCAAGGATGGCAATTTGTTCCTCGCATGGGTGAATCACTGGTGTGGGGGCTTTATGACATGCCCTCACGCAAACGCACCGAATATACCGAAATGAAGGCAGTCGGCAAGGCTGAAATTCACGGAATCGAAGGAATTGAGATTTCGGCAATTCAATATGGCGCCGAGGACTACTACCGCACGGGCGCAGTAGATCGCATGGAGCGTCGTTTTGTGGCACAGCTTACCGACACGCATTGCCGATATCTTGCCGAAAGCCACGTGGAAAACGGTGTCCGCAAGGTCTATACCTTCCTCGACGGCGCAGATTTTCTTGATAATTGGGGGTTTGGGGAAAACAACTGCGGAAACGAGGTGAATCTGCACGCAAAAGGCTTACTTTGCCGTCATGGAAATACCGTGACCGGACAAACCGAGAAAGAAACATTGGATATTGTGGGCAGATATACCGTCACCATCGGTGACAAATCCTATGACACGGTTTGTGTAATGGATATTCAGTGCTTTAACGACGGTGTTGCGTCCGAGCAATATCTTGACTCAAACGGACGCACGGTTCTCTGGCGCAGATTTAATAAGAATGATTGGGCTTTCCATCGTTATGGCAAGCTTTGGACCGACATACTCCCTGAAAACGAAAGCCTCACCATCAACGGTGAGACCTACGTGCATTGGTATGACTGTGTATCGAACTATGTTTTTTAATCGTTTTCCAAGAAAAGAAGAAGGTTAGAAGATTCTTCGCGAGCGGAGCGCGACACCGCTTGCGTGTCGCTAAAGTGCTCGCACTTTTCTGCTCAAGAATGACCCTCGGAATTGGAAGTCGGGGTAGGATCAGTATTGTAAAAAAGCAGGCATAAACCGTCACTCCGTCAGTTCCCGAATAATCACGCCTGCCATGATCAGCCCTGCAACCGAGGGGACGAAGGAAAAGGAACCAGGGGTGGCACGGCGGGGTCCGTCTGTGCTTGCGGGCTCGGCGGGGGCATCGGCGGGGCGCGGCATGGCGGGCTCGTCCGAGAACACCACCTTGAGGTGCTTGACACCGCGTGCGCGAAGCTCACGTCGCATCACACGCGCCAGGGGGCACCCCTCGGTTTTGGTAATGTCGGTCACGCGAAAGCGCGTGGGGTCAGCCTTATTCCCCGTTCCCATCGAGGAAATCAGCGGCACGCCCGCACGTTCGGCACGAACGGCAAGCTCGAGCTTTGCCGCAACCGTATCCACCGCGTCGGCAATATAGGAATACCCCTCCAGCGGATAGTCATCGGCGTTCTCGGGCAGGTAAAAGACCTGATGTGCGCGCACGCGGCAGTCGGGGTTGATATCGGCAATGCGCTCACGCATCACCTCCACCTTGGGTCTGCCCACCGTGGAATGCAGGGCAATGATCTGTCGGTTAACGTTGGAGATCGAAACCGTATCGTTGTCAAAGAGGTCGATCGCGCCAACACCCGCACGGGCAAGCGCCTCGCAAACGTGGCCACCAACGCCGCCAACACCAAAAACCGCCACGCGTGCCTCTCTCAGCTTCTCCATACCTGCCGCCCCGAGCAGCATCTCGGTGCGTACCGTTTCCTCTCTGTGCGCCATTTTCGTCCTCCCGTCGCCTTGTCTTTTTCTCTATACAGTATAACAGAAAATCATCTTTTTTGCAATACCTTCTTTACAAATCGCGTGCATCGGTGTATAATATAGGGGTATCAATTCCTATCAGCGAGGTAATATATGAAAACATATACCGATCAGGAGCTGCGCGAGGAATGCATCGCCTCGGAGCTTGTGTACGACGGCTCGGTTGTACACCTCTACGTCGACCGCGTCTCTCAGCCCGACGGAGCCGAGGGTGTGCGCGAATACGTCAAGCACATCGGCGCGGTTGCCGTCCTTCCGCTCACGGCTGAGGGCGAGGTGATCTGCGTGCGTCAGTACCGTCACGCGCACCGTCGCGTAATGACCGAAATCCCTGCGGGCAAGCTCGACAGCACCACCGAGGACCACGTGAGCGCCGCGCTGCGCGAGCTACGCGAGGAGACCGGCACCACCTGCGACTCCCTGACCTATCTCGGTCTGTTCCGCTCCACGCCTGCTATTCTCGACGAGAAAATCGACCTCTACCTCGCCGAGGGTCTGCACTACGGCGAAACCGATTTTGACGATGACGAATTTCTCAACATCGTTCGCATTCCGCTCTCCGAGCTTGTCAACCGCGTGCTCGCGGGCGAGATAACCGACGGCAAAACGCAGGTTGCCGTGCTCAAGGTCAACGAAATTCTGCGCCGACGCGCATCAAAGGAGTTTATTCCAACGCCATGACAAAACGAAACGTAATGATCACGATCCGCTCGGCACGCACCGAGGTTCCCGAGGACCTGTTTGACGAGGAGGGCGCTCCGATCCCCGACGAGGAACCGATCGAGCTGCCCGAAATGCCCGAGCCCACCGATATGATTCTGGAGGGGCGGCTGGTCACGGGCAAAACGCGCGTGGAGCTCGTCTACGACGAAGGCGAATTGAGCGGCATGGAGGGCTCGGTCACGTCGGTTGGCTTTGACCGCAGCACACCGGGACTCGTCTCGATGATGCGCACGGGCACCGTGAAAACCGCGCTTGTGTTCGAGCAGGGCAAGCGGCATTTCAGCATCTACGACACCCCCTTCTCCTCCTTTCAGGTTTGCGTGCACACGCTTCGCGTTGACAACCGCCTGCTCACCGACGGCGTGATCGAGCTCGACTATCTCATCGAAATTCACGGCGCGCAGGCAGAGCACTGCCGCATGACCATTCTCGCACGAAACGCCGAGGGCTGGAAGACCTGACGCAACCGATCAGAAAAAGGTACTCACGCAAGCCAAAGCTTGCATGAGTACCTTTTTTCCTATAAAGCGGGGTCTGCTTATGCCCCGCGTTCTGCCCTTCTCGCGCGCACGTAAACGATCACGGCGTTCACCACGTCCAGGCAAAAGACGAACTGCAGGATCGAATGCAAGAAGCATTCGGCCAGGTTTATGCGCTCCTCGGCGTAAAGCTTCCACACCGCAAGCATCCCAACCGAGCCACTGAGAAAAATTGTGATCAGGTCAAACAGCACGAATGCGAGCGAAAAGCCCATCGTGAAGATCGTGATCAAAAAGAGCAGACCGAGGATGAAAATGATTACGTATGCGGGAATATGAACCAGCTTAATTAGGAGTGCCAGCAATGCCACCGAGGATGCGCTCTCACGCGCAGACAGATAAAACACCCAGATCAGGATTGCTCCCAACAGTGCAACCGCCGCAAAAATCGCAAGGGCAAGAATGCAGTAAAAAATGTTATTTTGAAATAGCGTTTCCCTGAGAAATCCGCTGAAAATACATCCGAGAATTGCCAGGAGCAGATACGGAAACACCATGATCGGCAATGCGAATATCCATTTCTTCATAAAAGTCTCCCACTTTGAAAGAACGGGCTGTCCCGAATGTGATCTACATTTCAAAGACAGCCCTTTTTTGTATCAGCCCAGCCAACGGTAGAACTGTTGGCGGCGCTTTGCTCTTTTTGCGTGCTTGATGTTGGCAGATACCGACCACACCACGAGCCCAACGGCAACTGTTGGAATGGCGATCATGCCGATCTTTTTCAGCGTCTCCTTATTGCAAGGAAGCGAAAACTTCTTGCGGGAGGGCGCGGGCTTGGTGTCACCCTTGCAATCCACCGATGCCACCACGGCTCTTGGCGTCTTGGCGAGCGAGCCAAACGGCTTGCTCGGCACCGCGAAGGTAACCTCAACCGACGCCTTTGCCAAGCGCTCCTCGTCCTGCTCCTCCTCGGGAAGCTCATGCTCCTCCTCACTCTTGGCAATACCAAAGAGAATCAGCGAAACAAGCAGAACCAACACGGCAACAAATCCGATCAGCGCGAGATATTCCCATTGGAACGGGACACCCTTGATTACGGGGATCATCAATGCTCCGTAAACTGCACAGGCAAGCGCACACACGATAAGCCCGATGCCAAGCACCAGCTTTGCCGCATTGCGGAAGCGATCCGATTTCATCATTTGTTATTCCTCCGAACCGACCGTGAACCTACCCTGCAATCAGCCGAGCCACTTGAAGAAGTCTCTGCGTGCTGCTGCGGAGCGCTTTTCCGCTGCCGCCTTCTTGCTTGCGGAAGAAACTGCAAAAATTGCAGCAACTGCCGTGCAAACGGCTGCGATGGGAACGATCTTATGTACGTTCTTCTTTACCTTTTCGGGAACCTCAACGGGAAGCTTGATCGCAAAGCGCTTCTCGGTCTCGGGCGTTGCCTTTTTCAGCTCGAGGTCCTTCTCGATTGCATATGCCTCGGTTGCCGCATCCAGGCTCTCGGTGGTGAATGCCTCCTCCTTTGCAAGGAGCTCGATCACTGCGTCCTCCTCAGCCCGTTCAGCCTCAAGCTGCTCGGCAATCTTCTTGTAGTTGTTTGCGCCGGCACCGATGATCAGAGCGATCACGAGGAACACAACCGCGCCTGCGCCAACGATTGCAAGATAGAGCCATTCAAAGGGCAGATTGAGCGTGTCGACCTGTGCAAGCAGCAGATAAACGAACGCTCCGACGAAGCATGCGAACACGCCAACGAAGCCGACCATTCTCGAGATCAGACCCATGCGGCGGGATTTTGCAAGGTAGTTATACTCCTCGGTCTCCTCCACGGGGATGGGAGCGGGCTCGATCTCCGCGCCGATCTCCTCGGTGAGCGCATCGAGCTCTGCCGCGAGCTGACGAGCCTCCGCCACGCGGAGCTCCTCCTGCTTCTTCAGTCGCTGACGCACAACCTTCTGCAGAAGATCTCTGCATCTGTCTGCCTGTTCGGACAGACCCTTCTCTTTTGCAAGGGAGAGCTTTTCGGTTAAAACCGCTTCCTTTTCCTGCAGTCCTGCGATTGCCTCGCGCATTGGCTCCAATGCATCGGACTCACAGACCTCCTCCGACGCAGCGTCAACCAACGCCTCATCGACTTTTTTCATCATTTCATCAGCCATTGAGATACCTCCGTCCAAATCAGGATCGTTATCGGGATAACAAGCCTATCATTTTATGTTTATGTACATATATAATACCACGAAAAACCGTTTCTGTCAACACTGCGCGATTTATTTTTCCGAATTTTTTTCAGTTTTTCGGACAAAATGATCCAAATTACGTGATCTGAAGTGCAAAAACGACGTGCTCCAGCTTATTGAGGCGTCGAATCTTTTCCTCCACCGAAACCTTGTGCGGAATGCGGATGAGCGCCTCCATTCCAACGTGCGGTGAACAGCCGCTTCGCGGGGGTGTGACCTGAATTTCGATACCTGCATAGTCACGCGCCAGCTTTTCGGACATTGCGGTGACCGTGTGCACGTCATCAAGCTCCAGATAAACGAAAATGCGCTGACGCTTACGGTTCATGAAAAACTCCAGCCGACCGATCATCGTGTAGGCAAGGATCACGATCAGCACCGCAGTGAATGCGGCCTCATAGAGCCCGTAGCCCATGGCAAGACCAACTGCTGCCGTTGCCCAGAGTCCTGCCGCCGTGGTCAGTCCCGAAATGCGCGAATTTCCCTTTTTGACCAGGATTGTGCCCGCACCGAGAAAGCCGACGCCGCTCATAACCTGCGCACCCGTTCTCTGTACGTCCGAGTTAATCCCCAGCTTTGCCATCTCCACGCTGAGCAAAACGCCGATGAGTGCGCTGAGCGTTGCACCGAGCGACACCAGCATGTGCGTGCGCAGACCTGCCGCGCGTCCGTGAAGCTCGCGCTCCAAGCCGATCAAAGCACCCGCCAGAGCTGCCATAGCAATGCGGATGATCATCGTGACCGTGTTGACCTCCCCGAGAAACGCCCGTGCGTTACAGATCCATTCCCATACGATATCCATGTAAGAGCCTCCTTCAGTATAGCATAAAAACAAAAAATGAAAAGCCGAAAATCGAGGGTCGACACCCAAGTGCCTTTGCAGATACCCCCTCGGGGAGCTCACACCGTTGTCTTTCCCGTGCTTTTCGGTCTTTTCTTTGGGATTTTTTTATTATAACATATTCTTCCGAGCTTTGTCAAGTGTTTTTCCGTTTTTGTAGAATATTTTTCCACTTTCTTGTTTGTTTTTCGGATTTCTGCAAAAAAAGCGAAAAAGGGAAGTCTCAAATGCATAACGCATTTGGTCGACAGTCCCTTTTTCGGGCAGAAATAATGTGGGTCGGAGGGCATTGACCGTCAGAACCACGAAGCAATCGCGCGCACCGCACGCACGAGAAGCGCGATCAGCACCCAAAGCAGTGAGAAGGCGGCAACGAGACAAAACAGCGAGAGCAGACGCAAATTCACCAGATAAAGCGTTGCCGTGACATCCCCCGACACGCCGAAACCCAACGTGATGCTGCCGAACACGGCAAGCAGAACGAGATAAAGCGGAACGGCAGAGGCACCCGAGCGAACGTCCTGCCAGCTGAGTGTGATATGGAGCGAAACGGGCATGATCACAAGCAGACCGAGCAGCGCGCGCAGCCAATCGCTTGCAAAAGCGCGCGGAATCGACGCAAAGAGCGAAAACACACCCACAACGATCTCCTTTGGGGTGGCAATGGTAGCAGACAGCGCATGCGTTGCCGAAAGATAGGCACTCCATTCTGCGGGAAAGCAAAGGTGCAGCATGAGCACCGTGACACCGAGTCCGCTGAAGATCGGACCGAGTGCGATGAACAGATTGCCCAGGCGCGCCCAGAGATTTCTGCGGTTATAGGTGTGCTCCACAAAGCCGTAAACACCGTCATCGGGCTTTGGTGTCCATAGCTTGATGCGGCGGATACGATGACCGAAAATCGGGCACATCACGGCATGTCCCAGCTCGTGCACGGGGGTTCCGATGATCGAGGTCACGTCAAACACCCGCCCCGACCGTCCGCCGAGCAACACCGAAAACAGGCGCGAGAAAAGCCCTACGAGCAAACCGCACGCCACGGGAATTCCGAGCGTGAGCAGGATTAGCCTGCCCAGATAGAGAAGCAGATTAAGCTTAAGCACGGGGCCGCTCATGCGTTCTCCTCTCCATCCGAGGGGGTGAGATATTCCGAGACGTCGATGGCGCGCAGGTCCTCGGGGCGGATGCGTCCCTTGGCACGCTCAAAATACTGCACGTTGTTGCGCAGGAGCATAAGCATATGGTTGTTGGGCGAGCGTCCCTCCGCTGCCGACACGTAAAGCAGCTTGCGAAGCAGGTCCTCGGGAATGCGCAGGTTCATTTCGGGTTGATTTTTCATGTCACGGTCTCCTTTTTTTCAAAACGGTATAAAAAATTCATCTGTCAGAGGGGCGCAGGGTCACAGCCGACGCATTGTAGTAGCGCAGGATGCGAAGTGCCTTTTCGTTTGCCTCAATCACCAACGCATATCGTGTGTCGGAGTCACTCCAGAGTGCTACGTAGAGCGAGGGTGCCTCCTCTCCCGATGCGGCAAAGATCACCTTATCTGCCGAGAACGCCTCGATCTGTGCGGCGTAATCGTCCTCGTAGGGCAGCACGCGGCTCAAGCCCTTGATTTGCACGCAACAGAGCTCGCGTCGTGTTCTTCCGCCGAGCAGACGCGAAACGGTGAGCTCCCCCGAGAAGAAGGAATACTCATATTCCACCTGCGTCAGTCGCCAGGTAAAAAAAACGAGCACCCAAAGCGAGAGCGGAACGAGTGCCAAAAAATAGACGAGCAAGCGGGTTGCAGCACCGACCAGAAAAAGTCCAACGCCCCAGAGAACGTAGAGCGAGATGAGTGTGATCCGCTGAAAGTAAAGCGTTGGCGTTTTCGCCTTTGCCACCACGTATTCAAATGGTGCGCCGCCCGAGGTAACGTTCACGTCACGGTTCATGAGGTGTTTTCCTCCCCAATTGTAATCTTCCCCTTTATTTTACCACGTCCTGCAATTTCTGTCAACCAAAATCAAAAAAATGCTTGCAAAAGTGAAAAAAATATGATATACTTTCCCTTGCGCTATATTCGGCTTGACCGAAACAGCAGCAGGAGGAAAACGAATATGAAAACAAACAGAACCCGCATCCAACGTCTCGCGGTCACGGCAGTGCTTGCCGCGCTCGTGATCGTCCTTCAGTTCTTCGTGTCGATCCCGATCGGGATGTTCACGATCACGCTCACGCTCGTTCCCATCATGATCGGCGCGATCCTCTACGGTCCCGCCACGGGTGCGATCCTGGGCGGAATTTTCGGCGCGGTGGTAAGCATTCAGGTGGTCACGGGGGCGGCAGGCGCGATTAGCTTTGCCATGTTTGAGTACGTTCCCGTTATCACGATCGCACTTTGTATGCTCAAGGGCATTGCGGCTGGCTTCGTATCCGGTCTGCTCTATCGCGTCTTTGCCAAGGCAGAGCGTAAAAAACTCGGAACGGTGCTCGCGGCGATCGCATGCCCGATCACAAACACGGGGCTTTTCGCCATCGGCATGCTCATTTTCTACAAGACTCTGCTCGATCAATGGGCGATCGAATTTGCCTTTGCAAATGCGATCAGCTTCCTCATGGTCGGCATGATCGGACTCAACTTCGTAGTAGAATTTGCCATCAACGTTGCGCTCATCCCCGCGGTGCTCCGTATCATCACGGTTGTGAAAAAGAGATTTTAAGGTACCAAAACGCTTGAAAAAGGAGGATCACATATGATCCTTGCAATCGAATGCGGCAACACGCACACCACGGTTGGCTGTGTGGACGAGAGCCGCAACGCCGCTCCCATCTTCCGCATTCCAACCGACCGCGCCGAAACCGAATTCGGCTATGCCGCCAAAATCCGACAGGTGTTTGACCTTTGCGGAGTGGATGCAACCCGCTTTGAGGGTGCGATCCTTTCCTCGGTGGTGCCCGCCCTCACCTCCACGCTCGTGCGTGCGGTCGGGCTGATCACGGGACTCGACTGCCTGACGGTGGGTGCAGGGATCAAAACCGGCGTACCGCTTGCGATCAACGATCCCGGAACGGTGGCATCCGACCTCGTTTGCGCTGCGGTTGCGGCAAAGGAGCTCTATCCCCTACCCGCGATCGTGATCGACACGGGCACGGCAATCACACTGACGGTGGTGGACGCAAAGGGTCGCTACATTGGCGGTGCCATTCTGCCCGGCATCGGCATGGCGGTGGATGCCCTTGCCGAAAGGACCGCTCTACTCCCGCACATCGACATTCAGGCACCGCGCCGCGCGATCGGCACCTGCACGGTGGATTGCATGCGCTCGGG
>ERZ780157.1931-NODE-1931-length-20821-cov-2.212029_pt1 | contig 20821 bp, 18 predicted proteins | sample MGYA00511169_ERZ780157 | MGnify/ENA primary metagenome ERZ780157 (study PRJEB29588, sample SAMEA1965149) | human gut metagenome | biome: human gut; feature: human-associated habitat; material: faeces | place: Denmark | collected 2008/2010 ... | reverse complement strand
ACTGACACTGCGCACACCCAGGAGACGGCGGACCGCATTGTGCGGGAACATGGTCCTGTCAGTATTCTGGTCAATAATGCGGGAATCACGCGGGACGGACTGCTGATGCGTATGGCGGAGGAAGACTTTGACCAGGTACTGGACACGAACCTGAAGGGCGCTTTTCATATGATTCATCACTGTTACCGTACCTTTATGAAAAAGAGATACGGCAAAATTATCAATATCAGCTCCGTTTCCGGTCTGACAGGCAACCCCGGGCAGGCAAATTATTCCGCATCCAAGGCAGGGGTAATCGGGCTGACAAAATCCGTTGCAAAGGAACTGGCTTCCAGAGGGGTATGCTGCAATGCAATCGCTCCCGGCTTTATCGCAACGGAAATGACACAGGCATTGGAAAACGATACATTGAAGGATGCCATTCCCATGAAGCGCTTCGGCGAAGCGGAGGAAGTGGCGAAGCTGGCATTGTTCTTAGCGTCGGAACATTCTGATTACATTACAGGCGAGGTCATCCGTATTGATGGCGGTCTGGCATGCTGAATCGGCGCGAAGGAACCGAAAAAGCAGTCGGATTTCGCAGGAAAGGATTGATGAAATGAGACGAGTAGTAGTAACAGGCATCGGCGCAGTGACCCCTGTGGGCAATAACGTGCCGGAATTCTGGGAAGCAATTAAAAACGGAAAAAACGGTATCGCACCCATCACCAGATTTGATGTCAGCGAAAGCAAATATAAGCTGGCGGCAGAGGTGAAGGAGTTTGATCCGACAAAATATATGGATAAGCTGACAGCAAAGAAGCTGGATCGTTTCGTGCAGTTCGCTATGGTGGCAGCCGGCGAGGCGATGACAGACAGTCAGCTGGAAGGCAATATTGAAAAAGAGGATTTGGCGGTTTATTTCGGTAGCGGCATCGGCGGCTTTGAAACGCTTTGCGAAAGCTATGATGTGCTGAGGGAAAAAGGACCTCGCCGTGTTTCTCCTCTGTTCATCCCCAAGATTATCAATAACATTGCGGCAGGCAATATTGCCATTCACTATCAGGCGCAGAATGCCTGTGTTGCGGTTTCTACCGCCTGTGCAACAGGTACAACTGCTATCGGTGAAGGCTACAGAGCCGTTCTGCATGGCTATACCACAGCGGCAATCTGCGGCGGCAGTGAAGCGGCAATCGTTCCGTTGGCAGTGGCAGGCTTCGGCAGCTGCATGGCGCTGAATGCATCGGAAGACCCCAATGCGGCATCCCTGCCCTTCGATAAACGCCGTGCAGGCTTCGTTATGGGCGAGGGCGCAGGTGCGGTAATTCTGGAGGAATATGAGCACGCAAAGGCGCGCGGCGCGAGAATGTACGCGGAGATCGTGGGTTACGGCGCTACGGACGACGCGCACCACATGACTGCCCCGGATCCGGAGGGCAACGGCGGCGCAAGAGCCATCCGCATGGCATACGAAGAAGCGGGCGCGGACCTTGCAAACGAGAAAATTTACATCAACGCGCACGGCACCAGCACGCCGCTCAACGAGCGCAGTGAGACGCTGGCCATTAAAAAGGCGTTCGGCGAGCACGCATATGACGTTGTCATCAGTTCTACAAAGTCCATGACGGGCCACATGTTGGGCGCGGCCGGCGCGGTGGAGGCCATTGCTTCCGCGCTGGCGGTAAAAGAGGGCATTGTTCCGCCGACCATCAACTACAAAGAGCCGGACCCGGACTGCGACCTTGACGTCTGCCCGAACGAAGCGAGAAAGGTTGACCTTGACCTCGCCCTGTCCGTTTCCCTCGGCTTTGGCGGCCACAACGCTTGTATTGCAATTCGCAAGGTTTTGTAGTAAAATATAGGGTACGACACCGCAGGGTATCTGCGGGAATACCCGGATAAATACCGCTTGATTCAACGGAGGGACGTTTGTGAATATTAAAGACATTGCGGCTTTGGCGGAGATCGTCAAGCAGAACGAGCTGACGAAGCTGGAAATAAACGGCGAAAATATCGTCATTGAGCGCGCCGCGCAGGTCGTGCAGGCGGCGCCAATCCTGAACGCCGTGCAGCCCGCCGTGCCGGAACAGATGCACACGACGGAGCCCATTGCGGAAGTGAAGGAGAAAGAGGGCGTTTATGTAAAAAGCCCTGCCGTAGGCGTGTTTTACGCCGCGCCGTCTCCGGACAGCAAGCCGTTCGTCGCCGTGGGCGACACGGTGCACAAGGGTGACACGCTCTGCATCATTGAGGCCATGAAGCTGATGAACGAGATCAACAGCGAAATGGACGGCGAGATTGCCGAGATTTGCGTCGGCAACGGGCAGGTCGTCGAATACGACCAGCCGTTGTTCCGCATTATTTAAGATGAAAAGCTCCCGGAGCGCCGCCGAAAAAATGCGCGTCCCCGGGATTTTTCCGTGGAAAGGAATACGTTAGATGAACAAGGAAGAGATCAAAAAGATCCTGCCGCACCGCGAGCCGATGCTCCTCGTAGACGAAGTGGAGCTCATTGACGGCAAAGCGTTCGGCAAGTGCCACATCCGCGGTGACGAGTACTTTTTGCAGGGCCATTTTCCGGGCAACCCCATCGTGCCGGGCGTGATTCAGTGCGAAATGCTGGCGCAGAGCGCCTGCGTGCTGCTCGCAGACGGTGCATCGGAGGGCATGACCCCGGTGTTTACGAGCCTCGATAAGGTGAAGTTTCGCGGCATGGTGAAGCCCGGTGATACGCTGGAGACCGAGTGCGAGCTTGTGCGTCAGCGCGGCATGTTCTATTTTGCAAAGGGTACGGGCCGCGTAAACGGCAAGGTCTGCGTTTCGGCAGAGTTCTCGTTTGCGCTCGTCAAGGCGTAAGTCCGGCGGAAAGGAACAGGCTATGTTTACGAAACTGCTTATCGCGAACCGCGGCGAAAGCGCGGTGCGCATTATTCGTGCCTGCAAGGAAATGGGCATCCGCACCGTGGCGGTGTATTCCAAGGCGGACGCGGAGTCTATCCACGTGGCGCTGGCCGATGAAGCCATCTGCATCGGCGAGGCGGCGGCGAAGGACAGCTATTTGAATCAGGAGCGCATCATCAGTGCGGCCATTGCGTCGAAAGCGCAGGCCATTCACCCCGGCTACGGCTTTTTGGCGGAAAATGCTTCGTTTGCGAAGCTGTGCAAAAAGTACGGCATCGCGTTTGTGGGCCCGTCCGGCGAACTCATCGACCGTATGGGCGATAAGGACGCCGCACGCAGACTGATGAAAGCGTCCGGCGTGCCGATTATTCCGGGCAGCGGCATTTTGGAAAATGTCGACGAAGCCAAAAAGGCGGCAAAGGAGATCGGCTACCCCGTCATGTTAAAAGCATCGGCAGGCGGCGGCGGCAAGGGTATCCGCGTGGTGGCGAGAGAGGAAGACCTTGCGGATGCCTTCCATACGGCATCGCGCGAGGCGGAGAGTGCCTTCGGCAATGGGGATGTTTTCTTAGAGAAATACCTTACCCATGTGCGCCATGTGGAAATGCAGATTCTGGCAGACCAACAGGGGAATATCCTCTGTCTGGGCGAAAGAGACTGCTCTCTCCAGCTGAATAAGCAGAAGGTACTGGAGGAAACGCCCAGCCCCGTTCTGACAGAGGACATCCGCAGAAAAATGATGGATGCGGCAGTTCTGGCGGCAGCTTTCGCCGCGCCTGTCGCTGGCCTATGCGCTCGGCGACGCATGGTCGGTCAAGGGCAGCGCCGGCATCTACCACCAGCTGCCGCCCCTGACGGCGTTCGGACTGCGCGACAACGACGGCGCGTGGGTCAACCGCAGCCTGCGCTACATGCGGGTGAAGGCCCTGAGCGCGGGGATCGACTGGCGGCTGCGCCCCGAGGAGGTGATCCTCTCGCCGAAGGACAGCCGTCATCCGACGCTGGCCGAGTGCAAGGAGTTGTTCGATTATAATACGGACTATTATGCGTAGGATTCTCGTAACGGGTGCCAACGGACAGTTGGGGAACGCCATGCGGCTGTTGGGAGCGACGTCGCGGAACGAATATCGTTTTACGGACGTGGCGGAGCTGGATATTACCGACGAGGAAGCCGTCCGGCGGGCGGTGTGCGACGGGCGGATCGACGTGATCGTCAACTGCGCCGCCTACACCAACGTCGACCGGGCCGAGGAGGACGAGGCGACAGCCGATCGGATCAACCGGCTGGCGGTGGGTAATCTGGCACGTGCGGCTGCGGCTGCGGACGCCACGCTGATCCACGTTTCGACCGACTACGTCTTTTCGGGCGACGCCAACCGGCCCTACGACGAGACGTGCGAAACGCACCCGCTCGGCGTTTACGGCCGGACGAAGCTGGCGGGTGAAGCGGAGGTCGAACAAAGCGGATGTAAATCGCTTATTATCAGAACAGCATGGCTTTATTCGGAGTTCGGACACAACTTTCTCAAAACGATGCTGCGCCTTACGGCCGAACGCGACCGTCTGACGGTGGTGTTCGATCAGGCGGGGACGCCGACCTATGCCGGCGATCTGGCGCGGACGATCTTCGACATCGTCGAGAGCGGGGCCTATGCCGGCCGCGAAGGTATCTACCACTTTTCGAACGAGGGGGTCTGCTCGTGGTACGACTTCGCCCACGCCATTGCCGCCGAGGCGGGCCACACGCAATGCACGATCGAACCCTGCCACTCGTCGGAATATCCGTCGAAAGTCGAGCGCCCGGCCTATTCGGTGCTGGACAAGAGCAAGATCAAGGCGACGTTCGGGGTGAAGATCCCCCACTGGACGGAGTCGCTCAAAGTATGTATGAAAAACCTTAAAAACTTATAGATCATGAAAGTAGTTATGATGAGCCTGCTGATGCTGTTGCTGGCAGGCGGCAATGCCGAAGCCAAGAAGTACAAACCTGCGCCCCGCACGGCCAAGAACATCGTGATCGCGCACCGCGGATACTGGAATACGCCGGGGGCGTTCGAAAACTCGATCAAGGCGATCGACAACGCCATGAATTTCGGTATCTACGGCAGCGAGTTCGACATCAACTTTACGGCCGACGATTCGATCGTGGTGGTACACGGTTCGAAGCATCCCGTGGTGAAGGATCTCGTCATCCAGGAATCGACCTTCGACAAGGTGCGCAATACGCTGCTGGGCAACGGCGAGAAAGTGCCGACGCTGCGCGAATATCTGCTTGCAGGAAAGAGCGATCCGTCGACGCAGCTGATTTTGGAGATCAAGAAACATCCCACGCCTGAACGCGAAAACGAGATCGTGGCCAAGACGATGGCAATGGTCGAGGAGCTGGGGCTGGAAAAACGCGTGGAGTACATCTCGTTCAGCTGGAACATCTGCGAGCAGATACGCAAGGCCGACCGCAAGGCCGTAGTCTACTACCTCAACGGAGAAAAGTCGCCCGCCGAGTTGAAGAAGGCCGGCATGAACGGATTGGATTACAGCCTGAAAGTCATCAAAAAGCACCCCGAATGGGTGAAGCAGGCGCACGACCTCGGGTTGAAGGTCAACGTCTGGACCGTCAACAAGGAGGAGGATATGCAGGCGATGCTCGACCTGGGCGTGGATTTCATTACGACGAACAATCCCGTCGAGCTGAAAGCGCTGATCGGCAAGTAAACGGAGTGCTATTTCGCCCGGAGAGATTTCCCGCCGATGGGGAATCTCTTCGGGCGGACTCGTACAAAACAGGATTTTTATGTCACGGAACATTTTGATAACGGGCGGCGCCGGTTTTATCGGGAGCCATGTCGTGCGGCTTTTCGTCACCAAATACCCCGACTACCGCATCGTCAATCTCGACAAGTTGACTTATGCGGGGAATCTGGCCAACCTGAAAGACATCGAGCAGGCCGAGAACTACAGTTTCGAGCGGTGCGACATCTGCGATTACGAGCAGGTGCTCGCCATTTTCCGCAAGTACCGAATCGACGGCGTGATCCATCTGGCCGCCGAGTCGCACGTCGACCGTTCGATCAAGGATCCCTTTACCTTCGCGCGCACCAACGTCATGGGTACGCTCTCGCTGTTGCAGGCGGCCCGGGTCTGCTGGGACGGCGATTGGGCGGGGAAACTCTTCTACCATATCTCGACCGACGAGGTTTACGGAGCCTTGCAGTTCGACGGCACGCTCTTTACGGAGACGACCAAATACGATCCGCATTCGCCCTACTCGGCATCGAAAGCTTCGTCCGACCATTTCGTGCGGGCGTTCCACGATACCTACGGAATGCCGACGCTGGTGACGAACTGTTCCAACAACTACGGGCCCTACCACTTCCCGGAAAAGCTGATCCCTTTGATGATTGCCAATGCGCTGAATGATAAGCCGCTTCCAGTATACGGCACTGGTGAAAATGTCCGGGACTGGTTGTATGTGACCGATCACTGCGCTGCCATTGACCTGATTGTGCGCAAAGGCCGGGTGGGCGAGGTTTACAACATCGGCGGACATAATGAGCGAACCAACCTGCAGGTGGTGAAAACCATCCTGAAAGCACTGGATAAGCCGGAGAGTCTGATCCATTTTGTCACCGACCGTCCGGGCCACGATATGCGCTACGCCATCGACCCGACTAAAATCCACGAAGAACTGGGATGGTTGCCGACCACTCCCTTTGACGAGGGAATTCAGAAGACCATCCGCTGGTATTTAGAAAATAAGTCTTGGTGGGAGCATATTATCAGCGGGGACTATCAAAATTATTATGAGAGAATGTATGGAAACCGGTAGGAATACCGGTTTCCTCCTACTGTTTAAAAGGAGAAATTGGAATGAAGATTCTGGTAACCGGTGTAAAAGGGCAGCTGGGTTACGATGTGATGAAGGTGCTGGGCCAGCGTAAAATAGAATGTCTGGGCGCGGATATCGAAGAGTTTGATATTACCGATGCAGCGGCAACAACTGCCTTTATCGAGCGTTATGCCCCGGATGCGGTGATTCACTGTTCCGCTTATACGGCGGTAGACCGCGCGGAGGATGATCCGGCGCTGTGCGAGCGGGTGAATGTGGATGGAGCGCGTAATATTGCCGCGGCCTGTGAAAAAATCGGTGCCAAAATGGTTTACATCAGCACCGACTATGTGTTCCCCGGTACCGGCGAGCAGTTTTATGAAACGGATGATCCGACTGGTCCGTTGAGCGTATATGGAAAAACCAAACTGGGCGGCGAACTGGCGGTGCGGCAGCTGTTGCAACGGTATTTTATTGTCCGTATTTCCTGGGTGTTTGGCAAAAATGGGAATAATTTTGTGAAAACCATGCTGCGGCTGGGGAAAGAGCGGGATCAGGTCAATGTGGTCTGTGACCAGATTGGTTCTCCCACTTATACAGCGGATTTGGCCCCTCTTTTGTGCGATATGGTTATGACGGAAAAGTACGGTATTTATCACGCCACCAACGAAGGAATCTGTTCTTGGGCAGATTTTGCTGCGGAGATTTTCCGGCAGGGCGGGTGCTGGGCTAAAATGCATCCGATTCCTTCCAGCGAATATCCGGCCAAAGCAGCACGGCCTTGTAATTCCCGCATGAGTAAAAAAAGTCTGGATGAAGCAGGTTTTTCCCGGCTCCCTTCTTGGCAGGATGCGTTGACCCGGTATCTCAAAGAAATCCAGGACTAGAAAACGGGTGAGGAAATGGATAAAAAGTGGAATTTGCGAAGAGGATGCGTGTTGGCGCTAGCCATTTATGCCGCTTTGGCTGTACTGTTTTATGCAATCGCAAAAGATCAGCTTCGGACCCGTACAGACAGCACAGATTCTGTTTCACCGTCTGCATCGACGGGGGAAATTCTGGCAGGTACACGCCTGGGGCAGCAATTCACCGTACAAAGCGACCGGATGACCGGCTTTTCGGTGCTGTGCGGCACCTTTGGGCGCCAGAACAGTGGCACACTGCATATGGCCTTATACGAGCAGACCGATTCGGATGAAAAGATTCTCATAGAGGATTTTGCGGTTGATGTATCCCATATGCAGGATAACGCTTGGCAGGTCATGCAGTTGACCGAGCCGTTGGAAAACGCCGCCGGCAAAAATCTTTTGTTGGAAGTGTCCTCACCAGACGGTGTATTGGGCAATGCGGTAACAGTATATTATGGCGATTCAGTTTCTGCCGGCCGGGTAGAGGTTGCCAGCGAGGGATGGACGCCTCTTATCCAAAACGGACGGCAAAAGGAAGGAACGCTATGCCTGCGCACGGTTGGGGAAACAGATCTTTGGTTTGGACAATATTACTGGTGCTTTGCGGCAGGAGCGGGATTCTTGCTGGCCCTTTATGGTTGGCGACTGTGCCGTATGGAGAAAAAAGGGCGGACCTGTCTGGGCTTGAAACTGGTTCATGCTTTCAGCCGGTACCGTTTTTTGATCCAGCAGCTGGTCAGCCGGGATTTTAAAACCAAATATAAGCGCAGCGTGCTGGGAATCGTTTGGAGCTTTCTCAATCCGCTTTTGACCATGCTGGTGCAGTATGTGGTGTTTTCCACCATTTTTAAAAGCGATATTCCGAACTTTCCGGTCTATCTGCTGACCGGTATTGTGCTGTTTAACTTTTTCAGCGAAGCTTGCAGTATGGGGATTACCTCTATTTTGGGAAATGCCTCTTTGATTACCAAAGTCTATGTGCCGAAATATATCTATCCGGTTACCCGGGTGCTTTCCTCCGGCATCAATATGCTGTTTTCCTTGGTACCGCTGCTGATGATGATTTTTTTAACCAAAACAGCCCTGACCCCTGCCATCCTGCTTCTTCCTTTTGCGTTGGCATGTTTGATCTGCTTTTGTACCGGGATGGTGCTTGTTTTATCAGCGGCGATGGTGTTTTTTCGGGATACACAGTTTCTGTGGAATGTATTGAGCATGATCTGGATGTATGCTACCCCGATTTTTTATCCCGAAAGCATCATTCCCGCCAAGTTTTTGACAATTTATAAACTCAACCCGTTGTATCATTTTATCCGCTTTGCCCGTACGGTCATTATGGACGGCGTGTCGCCGGAACCGAAGGCGTATCTCATCTGTTTTGTGTTTGCCGTAGGCAGTTTGATAATCGGCGGGCTGATCTTCCGAAAAGCGCAGGATAAATTTGTGCTGTATCTATGAGGGGAAAAGAATGATAGAGGTAAAAAATGTGTCCATGTCCTTTCGCTTGTCACAGGACAGGATCCAGAGCATCAAAGAATACTTGGTGGCGCTGGCAAAAGGAAAACTCAAATACAAAGAATTTTGGGCGCTGAAAAACGTCAGTTTTACGGTGCGTCCTGGCGAGGTGCTGGGAATTATTGGCCGAAATGGAGCGGGCAAAAGCACGATTTTAAAGGTGATTTCCGGCATTTTAAAGCCGACCGAGGGATCTGTGTCAGTTCGCGGGAATATTGTGCCGATGCTGGAATTGGGGAGCGGCTTTGACTTTGATCTGACCGGCAGGGAAAATATCTATCTCAATGGGTCAATTTTGGGGTATTCCCGCCATTTTCTGGATGAAAAATATGATGAGATCGTCTCTTTTTCCGAATTGGGCGAATTTATCGAAATGCCAATCCGCAACTATTCTTCCGGTATGATGATGCGCTTGGCTTTTTCCATTGCCACAGTCGTAAATCCGGAAATTTTGATCGTGGACGAAATTCTGGCGGTGGGGGACGAGGCGTTCCAGAGAAAAAGCCGCCAGCGGATGTTGGAATTGATGGGCGGCGGCACCACGGGGCTGTTCGTATCTCACAGCCTGGACCAGATTCGGGAGATGTGCGACCGGGTGCTGTGGCTGGATCACGGACAGATCAAGATGCTTGGTGAGACAAAAGAAGTTTGCGACGCTTATCAAATTTAGGGGGGCAAAACATGCAGAATCTTTACAACGAGGAATACTATCGGCATTATCGAACGGGAAGTGGCGAAATATCTTACCAGGACTCGGAAGAGCTGAAAGTGTTTATAAAACGTCTTGCAAGCCAGATCAAAGAAAAATATCATCCGCAAACGGTTTTAGATGCTGGTTGTGCAATGGGGATGCTGGTTGCGGCTCTGCGAGATTTGGGCGTCGAGGCCTACGGAGTAGATTTGTCGGAGTATGCCATTTCGCAGGTGCGGGAAGATATTCGCCCTTATTGTGCAGTTGGTTCCCTGTCCTCTGCGCTGCCGGATTCGCTGCCCAAACGGTACGACTTGGTGGTGTCTATGGAGGTGCTGGAGCATATGCCAGAAGAAGACGCCAAAAAAGCTGTTGCCAATTTATGTGCAGTGACAGATCGGGTTTTATTTTCCCCTGTACCGGATGACACAGAGGATCCTACCCATATCAATCTGCATGAGCCTCCTTATTGGTGCGGCTTGTTTGCAGAACAAGGACTCTTTTTTGTTGGAGAAGAAAAACCGGTTTTTTTGACAAATTATGCGCTGTTTTTTCAACGAAAGAGCATGTCGGCCTCGGTGGAACTTTACGAGAGAAAGCTGCAAAAAGACGCGGAGCAATTTTTGAACCTTTCGCTGGATTTGGATGAACTGCAGGGAGAATTGGACGAACTGCAGGAAAAAAATGAAATTTTGGACGAGGATCTAAGAGAGTATCGGGCGCTTTATTTTGACAAGGCCAAAGAATACGACGCACTTTTTCAGGCATATCAGGCAACAGTCACATCTTCCGCTTGGAAAATGACCAAACCATTGCGCGCCAGTTTGGATCTGGCTAAAAGGATTTTGAAGTCCAATCGAGCGACCTATCTGTTTTGCAAGGGAATCAAAGGAATTTTGCGGGACGGCCCGATTTATACCTGGAAACGGGTGAAAAGAAGGATCTGCCAAGACAAAAAAAATCGGGACTGGAGTAAATACGACGAAAAAGAACTGGCAATGCAGCGGCAGTATCCGTTCCCCCGACAGATCAAATTCAGTATCTTGGTTCCGCTTTACAATACACCGGAAGATTTTTTGAAAGAGATGATTGCGTCGGTACAGGCTCAGACCTATTCCAATTGGGAGTTATGCCTGGCTGACGGTAGTGATGACGAACACCGGCAGGTGGGGCAGATTGTTGCAGGGTTCCAGCAGCAGGACGGCCGCATTCAATATCGAAAGCTGGAAAGAAATCTGGGAATTTCCGGAAATACCAATGCCTGCATCGAGATGGCTTCTGGGGACTATATCGCTTTGTTTGACCACGATGATCTGCTGCATCCGTCGGTGCTTTATGAAAATATGAAAGCGATCTGTGAACAGGGAGCAGATTTTATTTACACGGATGAGCTGACTTTTCAGGGTTCGACAAAAAATATCACGGTTGCCCATTTTAAGCCAGATTTTGCTATTGACAATTTGCGGGCGAATAATTACATTTGCCATTTTACCGTGTTTCAAAAGTCCTTGCTGGAAAAAGTAGGTCTGTTTCGCAGCGAATGTGACGGCAGTCAGGATTTTGATATGGTGCTTCGTTTGACAGAACAGGCACAGAAAATCGTACATATTCCCAAGCCTTTATATTTTTGGCGTTCTCACGCACAATCGGTCGCATCTTCTGTCGGCGCGAAGCCGTATGTAATCCAAGCGGCCAAGAAGGCGATCGGGGATCATTTAAAACGGGTAGGGCTTGATGGTGAGGTGCTGGATTCTGTGGTCCCGTCCATGTACCGTCTAAAATATGAAATTAAAGGGGAGCCGCTGATTTCGATTCTCATTCCCAATAAGGATCATGTGTCGGATTTGCGCAAATGTATCGTATCGATTCAGGAAAAAACCTCTTATCCCAATTATGAAATTATTGTCATTGAAAACAACAGCGAAGAAGAAAAAACTTTTCAGTATTATCAGCTTTTGGAAAAACGGCGGAATATTCGGGTAGTCTGTTGGAACGGAAAATTCAACTATTCTGCAATCAACAATTTTGGGTATACGTTTGCCAAGGGCGAATATATCCTCCTGTTAAACAATGATACGGAGGTTATTTCTGCAGACTGGCTCCAGGAAATGCTGATGTATGCGCAGCGTGGCGATGTAGGAGCAGTAGGCGCGAAATTATATTATTCGGATAATACCGTTCAGCACGGCGGCGTAGTACTCGGTGTCGGCGGCGTGGCGGCGCATCTGCACTGCAACCGTCAAAAAGAGGATCCCGGTTATATGGGAAGGCTCATTTATGCGCAGGACCTAACGGCAGTTACGGCGGCTTGTATGATGCTGCCCCGCAAGGTGTGGGAGGAAACTGGCGGGCTGGATGAGTCCTTTGAAGTTGCGTTTAATGATGTGGATTTGTGTATGCGGATCCGCCAGAAGGGCTATCTCATTGTATTTACCCCTTATGCGGAGCTCTATCATTATGAATCCAAGAGCAGAAAGGCGGACGATACGCCCGAAAAGAGAGCGCGGTTTGTGGGCGAAGTGGAGCGCTTTCAGGCGAGGTGGGCAAAAGAACTCGAAGCGGGAGATCCATATTATAATCCGAACTTTTCGCTAGATGATGCAAACTTTACGATCCGATAGAGAGGGGGAAAGGCTTTCACAATGAAAGAAAGATTACAGATGCTCCTGCGTGATAGCGGGCGGAAGATTTTACTTTCGCTGATTGCCGCTTTGGCCGTTGAGATTGCTTATTTGGCAGCGCCGCCGGAAATGTTTTACCAGGCCTCCCAACAAAACGATGCCGTTTCCATCTGGAATGAAGAGGTACAACTTGTTCATTGCAGCATGGTTGACGGAAAGGTGGTTCCCTCAGATAATGACCCACAGATTTATTTTAAGGGACTGGAGGGTGAAATTAACAATGTCCTCATTACCTTGAGGGAAGAAACGACCGGCACGGTCAACTATCAGTTGTTTTATCCGGACGAGCAGGGCGCTGTCTCACATCAGAGCAGTATGACCCTCATGGTACCGGAAGGACAGAGACAGGTTTCTTTCGAATTGCCGCCAGGAGAGTACTCCTTTCTACGGTTGGATGTAGATGGCGTTTTTCCGGTAGAAGATATTACCGTCAGCGGGCAGCCTCTTGTGAAAACATCTGTCCGTTATCAAGCACAGCCGTCGGTTTTCCGAGTGGGATTCTTTACTCTTTTCTTTTTTATACTGGCTATCATTTTTCAGAAAAAACTTCCGGAGTGGAAAAAGACGGTGGAAAGCGGATACCGCCTTCTGCGGGAGAATCCAAGAAAAACAGGTCTGTTTTTTACGATTTTTCTGGCCTTTTGCTTTTTGTTGTATCCGTTGGTTGCCGCTTTCAGTACATACAGGAGGGTGTCGTTCCAAACGCCGCTGTATCTTTTTTGGATCGCAGTGTTCCTTACCGTATCGGCTTTCTACTTCCTGCACAGCCAAACCGAAAAGAAGCCAGAGCAGATTTTTACCGTTTTGGCTCTGTCTGCCGGACTGATGCTGTGTTTTCTGGCACCGCTTTGCACTGGTATTTCGTGGGATGACGAAACTCACTATATCCGTTCGGTGCAGGTGTTTTCCAATCTAACGCAAGCGGATATAGTGATGCAGCACTATGCATATCAAAATCCTCTGAAATTTTCCTTTTCCGTTGATGTATTGGGGGAGCGCAGCGCATATCTCAACGATTTGTATCAAAATAGTCAATTCGCCTATATGAATACCAATACGTCTATAGAATCTCTGGACGTATATAGAAGGATGGGATATTATCTGCCCGGCGCGGTAATTTTTTTAGGAAGGCTTTTGCGGTTGCCGTTTGTTTCGGTTTTTCTGCTTGGCAAGACGTCGATTTTACTGTGTTATGTGGCTTTGGTTCGTGTGGCCATCAAGCGGTTAAAAACGGGAAAGATGATTCTGGCGACAATCGCGCTGTTTCCGACAGGTGTGTTTTTAGCATCGAATTATAGCTGTGACAGCTGGATTACCGCCTGGGTCATGGTAGGTATGTCTTATTTCTTTGCCCAGCTGCAGGAGCCCGATCAGCCGCTTACTGTAAAGGATACGATCATTATAATGGGTTCTTTGGTTTTGGGGCTTGGCCCGAAAGCAATCTACTTTCCATTGTTCGCGTTGCTTCTGCTTTTACCCAAAAGCAAATTTTCTTCCGTGCAGCAGTACCGCAAATATCTAGTGATCGTCAGTGTTGCAGCGGTTTTGGTATTGATGAGCTTTGTGATCCCAATGCTGTTTGGCTCGGTTCCTTCTGATACCCGGGGCGGTTCTACTGTCAGTGGTTCAGATCAGATTTTCTATATTTTGAGTCATCCGCTGACGTATACCAAAGTACTGTTAGGTTTTTTATGGGAGTATGTTTTCTCTTTCACCTGTATTACGGATTTTGCATATCTGGGCACCGTTTCAGGAAGTTTTTCTTTACTTTTGCTGGGTGCAGTGGTGTTCACAGACAAAAGTGATTTGGACCGTTATACCTCGACAGGAAAGGTTCGCCTCGTAACTATGGGATCGGTGTTTGTTACGCTGTGTTTGGTGGCAACTTCGCTTTATATAGCATTTACACCGGTAGGATACAGCACCATCAATGGCGGTCAGCAGCGGTATATGATGCCTTTGTTGTTTCCGCTGTTCTATGTGTTGGGCAGTGTCAGAATAAAAAATCAAATCGACCGCAAGGTGTATCATACAACTATTTTAGCTGCGAATGGGGTATTGCTTTATTCGACCGTTTTTTCACTTTGTATCAGTCGTTATTATATATAGGAGAATGAATGATGAAAATTTTATTTTTGAACCTGCCTTATAAATTTGCCATCAGCCGCTCCAGCCGCTGGCCGGAAAAGACAAAAAGCGGCACCATGTACTATCCCTACTGGCTGTGCTATGCCGCCGGAGTCTGCATGGATCGGGGTTATGATGTGGAATTGGTGGATTGCATCGTAAAAAAAATGAGCACGGAAGACGTGGTCGAGCTGGTCCAAAAATCGGCTCCCGACTACATCATGGGCGAGATTACCACCTCCACCTGCTTTCACGATTATGAAACGCTGGCCGCAATTAAAAAAGCCTACCCGCAGGGAAAAATCATCATCGGCGGCACCCATGCCACCGCTTTGTCTGAGCGAGTGCTGGAAGAATGCCCGGATATCGATGTGATTGTCCGTCAGGAATATGATTTTACCCTGGATGAGGTGATGAAAGCCGGGGCGGATCTGAGCGATGTGTTGGGCATTACCTGGCGCTGTGATGGCCAGATCGTGAAAAATCCGGATCGTCCCTGGACGGAAGATCTGGACGAGTTGCCGTTTGTATCTAAGATTTATGAAAAATTCCTCGACGTTAATGATTATTGCTATGCGTTTGCCCGCAAACCGATGATCCAGATCTTCAGCGCCAGGGGCTGTCCGTTCCGCTGCAATTTCTGCTCGTATCCTGAAACCATGAGCGGCCGTTGCTTCCGCAAACGCAGCGTCAAAAATTTTGTAGACGAATTGGAATATATCGCAGTACACATGCCTTATATCCAGGAAATTTTTATCGAGGATGATACCTTTACCGTAGATAAAAAGCGCGTGGTGGAAATTTGTGAAGAGATGAAACGGCGCGGATTGAAACTGGTTTGGTCCTGTAATACCCGGGCGGATCTGCCCTATGAGGTGATGGCCAAGATGAAGGAAGCCGGCTGCCGCCTGTTGGTAGTAGGCTATGAGTCCGGCAATCAAAAAGTGCTGGACGAAACCCGAAAAGGCATCAAGCTGGAGGATTCGCTGGCTTTTGCGCAGAATACCAAAAAACTGGGAATTAAAGTGTTTGGCTGCTTTATGATTGGACTCAAAGGCGATGATCTGAGCACCATTGAAGATACCTTCCGCTTCGCCAAAAAGGTCTATGCCAACGAGGTGTTTTTCCAGCAGGCGGTACCATTCCCGGGAACGGCGTTTTATCAGTGGGTAAAGGATGAGGGGTACCTCAAGACAGAGGATTATTCCAAATGGCTGAATCAGGACGGATATTTGGACTGCTTGGTCAATTACCCTTATGCAAATGCTAAGGAAATCGAGAAATTGCGGGATCATCTGATGAGCCGTTACTACTTTTCGTTTACTTATATTTTCAAAACGTTCCTTGCCAACCTAAGCTGGGTGGAATTCAAAAGAGTAATGAAAGCAGGATTTACTTATATCGCTTTTCGAATCAAAAAAATCGGAAAGTAGGGAGAGAAAAAATGGATGCACTTTTCCTAAGGATTTATCATAAGCTTCCTCGCCCGTTTCAGTACTGGATTTCAAGAATCAAATATAAACCAAAGCTGGGAAAGGGTGTTACTTTATATGGATGGTCTACCTTTTCTCAGAATGTTTCGATCGGCGATTACAGCTATATGAGGCAAAATGATTTTGTGTCAAATGTTTCCATTGGAAAATTTTGCTGTATTGCCGACGGTCTCGTTGTGGGATTGAATGAGCATCCGCTGCATGAATTCAGCAGCTACCGAATGAATGGAATCAGCTCTCCTCTCAGAAAGAGAATCCCCACGGGGGGTATATACCGCCACACACCACTATTGGAAATGATGTGTGGATTGGGTGGGGTGTTTTAATTAAAGGCGGTGTTACCATCGGTAATGGCGCGGTGATCGGCGCCCGCTCTGTTGTGACAAAGGATGTTCCGCCTTATGCGGTGGTGGCAGGTGTTCCCGCAAAAGTGATTAAATATCGTTTTGAGCAGGAAAAAATCGATTTGCTGCAACAACTACAGTGGTGGAATTGGGATATCGATCGGATTTATGAGAATTTGGATCGGCTGAAAAATTTCGACCCGACTCTCTTGCAAAAAGAAAGGTAGCGATAGTTTGAAGAAGATAATAACTTATGGCACATTTGATCTTCTCCATTATGGGCATATCAATTTGTTAAAAAGGGCGAAAGCCTTGGGCGACTATTTAATCGTTGCTTTATCGACAGATGAGTTTAACTGGAACAGCAAGGCAAAAAAGTGTTATTTTAGCTACGAAGTGAGAAAGCAATTATTAGAAGCAATTCGATACGTTGATTTGGTGATACCGGAAGAAAACTGGGAACAGAAGATCAATGATATCAAAGAATTCCGCATCGATACTTTTGTTATGGGCGATGATTGGAAAGGAAAATTCGATTTTTTGAAACCATATTGTGATGTAGTTTATCTTCCCAGAACGCCGGAAATTTCGACAAGTCAAATAAAAGAAGATTTAAAAGAAAAGGCGAATTGAAACACGTCAATGGGAAAGGAGTTTTTTTCGTGTATGGCGAGTATGAGGATAAAGAACTAAAGCAGCTGCAACAGATAGAACTAGATGTATTGAAAGATTTCGCAAATGTTTGCGACGAATTAGAACTGCCCTATTTTATGGTGGGCGGCAGCGCCATCGGAACGGTTCGCCATAAAGGATTTATCCCTTGGGATGATGATATTGATGTTGGAATGCTGCGAAAGGATTTTGAGCGCTTTAAAAAATTTGCTGTGCCGCGGCTGGAAGAAAAATATACGTTCAATACTATGGAAGAAAATGGAGTGTTCCCGGTGCCCGCTATGTTCATGGGAAAAAAGGGAACGAAGTTTATTGAAGAAGCTTTCAAAAATCTCCCGATGGATTTTGGAATCCGGATCGATATCATTCCTTTTGATTCCGTATCAGATGATGAGAAAGAACGAAAAAAACAGATTTATGGTGCATGGTTTTGGAGTAAACTATATATTCTGCGCCAGATACCTGCCCCTAATTTAACATTAAAGGGCATAAAGAAATGGATTGTGAGGACGATTTGTTGGACAACGCACTACACTATGAAAATTCTGTGTATTTCTCCGCGTTGGCTTTATCGTCAATACAAGAAGTATGCCGATGCGTATAATCATGAAGATACAGAATACATAAAATTGCTGGATTATACTTATCCGACAAAATATATGATGAAAAGACGCGATGTTTTCCCCACTGTCAAAATGAATTTTGAAAATATACAAGTGGAAATGCCCAATAATTATGATAAAGTTTTGTCTGATATTTTCGGGAATTATATGGAGCTTCCGCCGGTAGAAAAAAGAAAAAACCATTATCCCCATTTGCTCTGTCTGGGAAATGAAAACGAAAGAACAGAATCATGAAAAAAAGTTTAATCTGGAACACCCTGGGCAGTGGGATGTTTGCCGCAAATTCCGTACTGCTTTTATTGATCGTATCCCGTGTGTTTGGAGTAGCAGCAGCGGGAGATTTTGGCATTGCCTTTACAACCGCACAAATCCTGTATATCGTTGGCTTGTTTGGCATCAACCATTTTCAAATGACCGACTATGCAGAGCAGTACAGTTTTGCTTCTTATCGGGCGGCTAAGTGGATTACCACGGCGGCGATGATATGCGGCTGTTTGGTGCTTTTTTTCTTTGGCGGCAATACGCGGAAGCAGGCATGGCTGCTGCTTTTATTGACGATGTATATGGCCGTTCATTCTTTTGCAGAGTTGTATCAAAGCCGCTTTTTTCAGAAAAACAGGCTGGACCTTTGCGGAAAATCCCTGTTTTACCGAACTTTTTTTTCCCTTTGCTGTTTTGCGGTTTTATCTGCAACGATCCATAATTTATATATCGCATCAGCGGGCATGGTGTTGACCAATTTAGTCACGATGTATATTTGGAGTTTTTGCCCATCGAAAGCAATGGGTGCTGAAAACCGAATGGAAAAAAAAGGACAGCTCCTCCTATTGTTTCAAACGACGATACCGCTGGCAGTCAGCCTTTTTTTGATGAATGTAATGGCAAATCTCTCAAAATATGTGGTTAATTATTATGAGAGCAATACCGTACAGGGTTATTTTAATATCCTGTTTTTGCCAACGCAAGTCATTAACCTGCTGAGCGGCTTTGTTTTTAAGCCTCTTTTAAGCCAGTATGGTGCGGCGGTAGGGGAAAGGGATTTTATCCGATTTCGTCAGCTGTATCGGCGGCATCTTTTTTTGATTGGTGGCCTGACCGTTTTTTGCTGTCTGGCAGGGTACTTGTTGGGAACACAGGTGTTGAGCCTTTTCTACGCAGTGGATCTTTCTGCCTATCGCTTGGAACTTTTTTTAACGATTCTCTCCGGCGGTTTTATTGCGGCAGGGTCGATGTCCTATTATCTTTTGGTCATGCTGCGAAAACAGATGTGGATTTTTTTAAATTATGCGGTCAATATTGGGATAGGGGTTGTGATCAGCGTTTTGTTGGTAAAGAATTTTTCGATTTTGGGCGGTGCATTGTCTATCCTTGCCAGCCAAGCATTGTTGCTTTTTGTATTTGCCATATTCCTTTTATTTTTTACGAGGAGGACTTCCGATGCCTGAAATCACGGTTGTTATCACCACCTACAATCTGGAAGCCTATATTGGAACCTGTTTGGAAGAACTTTTTTCCGGAACCTATCAGGATTTCGATGTTGTTTTGGTTGACGACGGTTCCAAGGATCAAACGGTGGATATCGTAGAAACATATGCACAGCGATATCCCGGGCGGATTCATCCGATTTTTTTGCAAAAAAACTTGGGCAGTCCGGCGAAAACCAGAAATTGGGCGCTGAATTCCGGTTTCATTGATGGGAAATATGTGGTATTCTTAGATGGAGATGATTCCTTGGAGTCGGAGTATCTGGAGCGGCTACATATGTTGGCTTTGCAAAGCGGTGCCGATACGGTTATCTGCGCTTATGACCGGGTCGAGGAAAAAAGCAGGCGCGTGCTGTGCACAGAAATGCAGGGCTTTCCAAAGATGATTTCACTTCCTCCGAAAGACGATACCCTGGCCTTTGTCAATGGAGCTTTGTGGAACAAACTGTTTCGTAGCGATATCGCACTGGCGCATCGGATTCCCGATTTCAAAGTTGGAGAGGATTTGTGCTACCAACAGGCAATTTATCGTGACTGCAGCAAAATTGCCTGTACGGATGAGGTGCTGATCCATTACCGTGTCCGAGAGGCATCGGTGATCTCCAATACAGAAGAGCAGTCTATCCGGTATTTTGCGGAGGAGTTGGCCCGACAGTACGAGCAGGCAAAGAATCCGTCGCAAAAGGATACAATAGGGCTTTTGGCTTTTATCCATATTGGCATTTCTATGGCGCTGCGCGCCGCAGATAACCCGAAGATCAATCTGCATGTGCATTTAAAATGGACAAGCCGCTATTTCAAGAAGTATTACGCATGGTTTTGCCGCAACCGGTGGATGCGTCTGACGCCGTTAAAAAAACATGGACTGAAGGGCTGGGCGCTGTGGGCTTGCAAGCTTTTATACCGGATAGGTTGTTTCCGCTTGTTTTTATGGTGCTATCGTGGAGCGGTAAAATGCTTCCATGTGGATTTTAAATTTTAGGGGGCCAATGATGAAACAGCGAATTGTATGGCTGGACTCTCTGAAGGGTTTTTTGATCCTTTTAGTGGTAGTTGGGCATAGTATACAAGAAGTTGGGATGCATAATTTTCCTGGCGGCGAATGGATTTGGTATTTTATCTATTCTTTCCACATGATGGCATTTTTTGCGGCAAGTGGTTTTTTATTTTATCACAAATGGTCAATGTCAGAGAATAAGAAGCAATTTTTATTTCGCAGAGAATTTACACTATTTGTTCCTACAGCCATTTTGTCTTTTTTCAGTATTCTTTTGTTTTACGTCACCCATCAATGTGATAGTTTATGGAAAGCGGTATTGCTGACACTAAATAAATTTTGGTTTATGGGAGTGTTAATGCTTTTGGAGTTGTTTTATCCGCTGCTTTTAATTCTTTTCAAAAATAAGCGAATTTACATAGAATGTATTCTTTTAATGGGTTGGTTGATCAGTGGAATTTGGAGCAACACAGTCGGAAAGTTTTTGGGATACTTTTTCATATTTATATTTTCCGGTAGATTGAAAGATATTATAGATAATCCCAAAATACAGGGGGCCCAAATTTTCTTTACAAGAAAT
>ERZ780157.1928-NODE-1928-length-20882-cov-3.973352_pt1 | contig 20882 bp, 27 predicted proteins | sample MGYA00511169_ERZ780157 | MGnify/ENA primary metagenome ERZ780157 (study PRJEB29588, sample SAMEA1965149) | human gut metagenome | biome: human gut; feature: human-associated habitat; material: faeces | place: Denmark | collected 2008/2010 ... | reverse complement strand
GTACCTGAAGAAGAAGGGTGCGTTTAAGAAATAGTGATTTAGTGGGGTGTTTGTTTCTAAGGGATTGGCGGGTTCAGTTTTGATGTGTGTGCGATTGTCATTCTCTCCTAGATGGGTGTATTCTTCAAGAGTGATTTGGATAGTGCACGAGAATGACAGGCTCACAGCTCAAACCCTTTCTGATTATACGGAGAGGAACGAACTGCTTCGCTAAACCACATCATGGTTCCTTTCACCGAATCGACAGCTCGCCAACAAACACAATACGTTCCGCGATTATACTCATACTCTGGGATCGAATCCGCGGTTAGAACTCTCGGTTCGTTCTCGGGAGTGTGTTGCGCCATTCTCTTAAAGAACAGCTTTCCTGTGGTCACCGCCATTTCTACAGACAGATTGTGATGCGCCGGTTGCAGTTGCTACCCATCACTCCCTCATTCCATTCCTACTTGTTCTATCCACAGCGGCAGCTTCCCACTATTGTCAGAGCGGTCGTACCGTTGATCCGCGAACACGACGAAGGAATAATCGTTCTTGTTTCGAATCGTTCTTCCCACGCACTGCGCGCTCTGTAAATCATCTCCATCCAAACACACACAACCTGTCGAATGGCGTCGTACACGTAATACTCGTTTTCGTCGATGTCGTATTCATTTCGCAAGTACTCGAGCTTTATCTTCAATTCTTTGGACTGGGAGTTCCTATGAATAACGCAAACATAATACACCAACAAAAAGGGAACGCCCATGAGAACGCAGCAACGTCCGTAATGATCGTTGAAATGGACGCCTTCCGAAATATGGCCCCGAACGACGCACAGCAACACAGCCCCCTTTCCCTCGTCGCACGCCTTCTTGTAGTTGTACACCGCCAGGTTGCTCTCGTTGACATCCCGACTCTCGATAAACAGCAGCTTGTAGTTGAACAGGTCGCGCAGCACGCCGTGTTCGTCCCACTCGCACAGGAACAGCTCCAAGTGCGAGTAGCTGGTGAAGAAGCAGATGATGCCGTCGGGCACGATTCGGGCCAACTCCACCAACATGTTCCCTACCCCTCACCCCTCGCCGGTTCCACTACCGTAGGTCACAGCGACCACGCGATTGCTTCGCAACGTGTACCGACTCGACAGCGCCACCTCCTTCCGGTTCTGCACCTTGTGCGGCTGTGCCGGCTGCTTCACCTCCTTCGCGTTCTCGATCATCATCCTTCCCTGCGCCTCACGCCGCACCCACACGCCTCACCTGGTCGTTGCCGCGACTGATCACCACGGGACAGAGGTGTCGGTTCGGCTCGATGCAGATCGCGCGCTTCACCAGGAACGGGTACTTGAAGAGCTTCGGGTAGTAGTCCATCGGCGACAGCGTGCCTGACAGTCAGCCAGCGCACAGTTCCCTACCGCTCGTGATGATCACGTGCTTGAACAGGTCGAACAGCGGCTTCATCACCAGCCCGGGGTCGCAGCACAGCAGCTTCAGCACGTACTGAGAGGCGACGAACCCCGTGTTCTGCGCGTTGTTGGCGAGGAATGGCGGCTCGATCAGGGTGTAGAACCCGCGGTCGTACAGTCCCACCAGCGTGCAGTAATCCACCACCTTTGATAAGGATGACAGACTATGGATCACTGAACGCGCACACCGCGACTTCTCGAAGGTGAAGGACGTATCGAGTTGTTGGAAAACCCCGATCAGTGACTTGAATCGTGCGTAAAACATCCGCAGTGTATCAGCGTCCACCACGCAATCCTACACTCTCAAAACCGAGACGAAAAGCGACATTGTAGAAATCGAGCCGTTTTTCGTTCATGGAATATCCCTCGGACGCCTTGGTCCGAATCCACTCCTTCATCTTCCTCACCACCAGCTTCAATAACGGAATGAAACTCCCCGCCTTCACGAAGGGTCCCTCGATCTACGAGAACACGCACGGAGAAGGACCTACGACGCGCTGGATCAACCCGGAATCGATGCTGGCGAGCACGGGCGGGCTGTTCTCTTCGCTCACTACCCATCAACACGCACGGAAGAGACGACGGAGGTCGGTGCGAGAGACGCCTTGTTGCAGCGTGAGGAAGACGTTCTCGATCTGCTGACGCTGGGCATCCTGGCAGGACTGGAGCTTCTCCGACATCCTGGGGGTGATGGAATGGGAGAGAAACCACTTGGTGAGTTTGCGGTCGGATTCTTCGAGCTCGTTCATGGTGATCGTGATGCTGTGGTTCTCGCAGAGAATGTTGTCGATGTTGTGTCCCTCATCGAAAAGGATGATGTTGTTGCTGTTGTTGAGATAGGGGAGGATGTAATTGCTGATGTGCGGATCCAAGACGTACTAGGCGTGACGCAGGACAAGGTGCAGTGCCTGATAGTTGAAGACGATGATGTCAGCAACAGCGAGACTCTCTCGAGCAAGATAGTAGGGACAAATCGTGTTGTGCTTTCCATACTGGCACAGATCTTCGAGTGTGTATCTACGTGTGATTGCAGAGTGCAACATGAACATTTCGAACGGGAATTGAAGATCCTTCGTCTTGGCTTTGTATCCCTCATAGAACGAGCAAATGTCCTCGATATCGAACGAGTTGCTCGTGTTTCCACTCAGTTTCTTCTCGGTATTGCGAATCTTGCAGTGGCACGCATCCTGAAGAATGAAGGAACAGAATGCGGGATGGAAGTGGATATATCGACTGTCACGTCCGCGTTCTTCACGTCAATACTGCTGTGGATGCAGAGGTTTCGTCGACTGCTCAAGCACACGCCGTTCGTGGGAATGTACTTGTTGCCCAGGACAGCACGACGGTAGGCAGCAACCCGCTTCAGTTCTTGCATGCATTGGTTCAGTTCCGCAATGGTTCGAGTGCAGTACACGAGTTTACCTATTTCATTATACAGAAGATGAGATGCACGACCCATCCGAGGATTCGCAAATCTCGAAGCCAAGTAGACAGAGAAGATGCACACCGTTTTGCCCGTACCCGTTGGCATTTCGATCAGTGCATGTCCCTTATGCTCGTTTGTTTCAAATAGCTGCTTCAATTCGAGCATGTACTCATATTGCTCTGGATAGATGCTATTGTAACTACAATGAAGCAAACCGGGTATTAGGGTACGGGAACAGCACTTCCAATCCATCCAGACTGAATTGCATTGCGGATAGTGAGTATTGATGGTCACGAAAAGGGGAGTGATTTCGATTGTGCAAAAGGAGGTGGAGTGAAATCGGTGGGGCACTCAGGGAGTTTCATTCGGGTTAGTTGATGAAAACAGAAATCAGTTGTGAGTTGGTGGATATTCGGTGGTAATTGATGGTGTGTGGTGTGATGGGTAGCGTTTGGTCATGAGCGATTCTTCAAAGAGAATTGAGCGTTTGAATGAGAATGAAAGCGAATCATGAAATCATTAAAACAAGCACAACAAAGAACAACGCCACTTCAATTTCACGCACAACAATCAATTGAAGAAATCACGAAGAGCACAAATGTCTACTCATCAACACAACACGAATAACCCACTTCCGATAATCGTAACATCACTCTTGTAGTCAAACTCATAGCCAGGCATTTCAATACGAGTCAAATTGGGCATGTCTAGTCTTTACTCCCACAACAATGAAACACTCTCAAGAACAAGATGACGAGGATACTTGAATGTGTAACTCTTGCGTGCTCTGCCAATCAGAGTCGTCAACTTCGGTAAGTCTACTTCATCAATCCATTCTCCTTTCATCACTTCGCATTATCAGTGTGTCCCAAGAATCGTCATTGAAACGGAATGCATCATACTCCATGTAAATCGATACCAACTCAGGCAGGTCTAACCAATCACACAAGTCAAACGAAACCACTCTCGTACACAACACGATTACAACGATGGAAAGCACAACCACCATAGTACACAGTCTTCAGTGAAGGCATGTCTATTCGTCATTTCATAACATCAAACACACTTCGTAACTCCAGTGAAGCCCAGTAGAAATTGTTACTGTATCTGCTATTATCACCAATTCGGAGTGATTTCAAAGCATCCACACTCTCAATCTCACACACTTTGTAATCAGAGAAGGATCGATAACCAATGTTCAGTGTCTTCAACCTCGGACAGTTCTTCACATAGAATCGACGATTGTAGTTCTCGCTTTTTTCGCTAGCCGAGAAACTCTTTTGACCAATCACCACAGTCTCCAAATACTTCAACCCATTCAGTTTAAACTCCCTCACAGAGTTGAAACACTCGTCTCCGATTCTCAACTCCCTCAAATAGGTCACTCCACTCAAATCGAACGAGCCCAAACTCCAACTCTTACACCCATTGCTCACCACAAGGACTCCAATCGTGTTATTGGGAAGAGTCAAGGAATTGTTACGCGCGAGCAAGAACTGGTGCTTTGACGCTTCTTCAGCCGCTCTCCTCTCTGCCTCCTCTCTGTCCTGTCTGGCTTTCACTTCTCTCAATTCCGGAGTCTCCTCGAGCTTTGAAGCGCCCTCCATCGTCAGCTTCGTAACGCGCTTGAATGCACCGACAAACACACACGACGTTAGATAAGGGATGCTCACCAGCTCAACCTCCGTCACATTGCGAAGAGCATTAAGTCGTCCGTCAAGCATGCACAGCGAGGGCAGATCTAGTCGTCAAATCCACTCCATTCCGCTCACTCTTCATTATCAACACACTATTCGTCTCTTCCTCTCCCTTGAACGCCTCTCTTCCCAGGCGCAACGAAGTCAGTCCGGGCAAATCTAGTCCTCATTCTCTCCTCTCAAACGCACCTTCAAACACCACCAATTCGCAACGAATGAAGCACCCGTAGCTGATGTTCACTTCACCAATCGCCTCGCAGTTCTTCAACTCAAACGATTTCCACAGCAGACAGCTCTCAGTGTCAATTCTCAGCTTCTTCAGCTTAGGACAGTTGCTCACTTCCAATCGCCCTTCGGCCATCGTGAACGACCTCGATCCAATCATCACCTTCTCCAAGTTCTCCAGTCCAACCAGCTTCAGTTCTTTCAGATAGGCCAGACAGGCACTGCCAATGAAGAGTTCAATCAATGACGTGCACACGCTCAAATCCCAGGTCTCAATCTCCTCTTGGTTGGACATGCCTGCATTCATCTGAATCTTCTGCGTGGTGGAATCAGCGTAATACATATCCTCGCTTTCCTTCACCACGAGGACGTTCGTGTTCACAGTGGAGTCGTTCATAAAGGAATCCTCGTAAACAAGCGGAATGCCCTGCTCCTCCACCACTTCGTCGGTAGTCGGATTCGAGTTGCGAATCTTCTCTACCAACTGAAGCAACACCGAAGAGTTTCCCTTCTCCTTAATTCTCTCAATCGAGTCCTTCACGAAGGGGTGCTATTCGTTACCCTCTGATAGAATACTCACCTCCATCAACTCATTCACCGACGCTCTTTTCTCCGGCTCTCTCACCAAGCACTTGCCCACGAAGTCCACCAAATCACTCGACCAGCCAGGAGAAGAGAGGGTTGGTGGGGACTGGTTAGTAACGCGATTCATTATCCGGCATGGAGAGAACCCATCAAATGGATGCTTGCCCTCTGCCATTGTAATCACACTCATTCCCAAGGACCACACGTCGCTCTTCAACTCGCTGCTTTCATCAAACACTTCAGGAGCCTCATACAGTGGTGTGCCACATACGGCTCCTCTTCTCGAAAGACTATGTTCCAACTGAACAGCCAATCCGAAATCACCCAATTTCACCACTCCAGTCTCAGAAAGGAACATGTTCTCTGGTTTGATGTCCTATTCGTCATTCATTTCCACAGATCAATTACCCGATGGATGATCTTCTTGGAATGAAGGTGATGCAGACCCAGCAAACAGCAGCTCACAATCTCCTTCAACTCTTCTTCAGTCAACGGTACCCCACTCTTGATGTAATTGCCCATGGAGCCACAACGGCAGTACTCCATCACGATCTACTCCTCACATTGCTAACGAATCCTCACCTGCAACGCGTCATCCGTGCGGATCATGTTGTAGTATCTCACGATACAACTTGACTTGCATCCCCTCAACAGATTCACCTCATTCTCATTGACTGTTTCATCCCTCGCCATCTTCACTTCCTTTATGGCAACAAAGTTGTTTTGCATTCTGTCGAGTGCAAGATACACTTTACCGAATCCTCTACCAGATGAACTCACACTTCAGCCCATACCCTGTACCAATCACGCTTTTTATATCATAATTGAGAGGGGATTGACTGTTCATCTTCAAATGAGTGATAAACGATGAATGAAAAGAGGTGGAGATCCGTCTCCGTTAAGAGAACAACAATTGTCATTGTTCAATGAAACTCCCATCGATGCTTCCATGAATCCTCCTTTCCTGTAAAGAGTTTGCATTCCTCGACTTTGAATCGAAGCAATACTGTTCCTTGCTTCTGATCCACATCTCACCTTTCCATTCATCCCAATCCTAATCGCACTCCCAATCCAAAAGAGTGATTCCCCTCTCTTTCCCGTTCACCCGTCACAAGATAAACTCTGTTCATCTTTTCACCACCATGAGTAAGAATACGATTACCATCGATACAAAGCATGGAGACATGATAGTACAAGCGTCACAGCCCGGATTTACTCGTAGCATGATGTGCAACTCGACTACTACGGAAAGCTGCTGGCCACGTGCTCGTCGGATAATATCGTTCGCATATATACTATTGAGAATGGCGGCTCGGAACTGGTCTGTGAGATTGCAGAGTACGACTAGTTCTCCCATTTCAGTTGCAGACACTCGGCGCCCGTGTGGAGAGTGGCGTGGAGTCACCCCAAGTTCGGCTCTCTGCTAGCGTCTTGCAGCTACGACGGAAGGGTGCAGATATACAGCATTGCGAAAGACAAATCATATAGCGTCGTGTATGTGTATGCCGGCCACAAAGCGTCTGGTCCGTTCTGTTGTGTGTTCCTGATTTGCAGTGAATTGTGTCGCGTGGGCTCCGTACGAGTATGGACTGTGCTTGGCGGCTGTTTCAAATGACGGATACATGTCAATCCACTACACTACGAGTATGTGAAGTGTTCGGGTAACACGGTAGACGAGAACGAGTGGAAGAGCCAGCAGGTGGCTATCTGCAACGCGGGATGCTCCTCGGTCTCGTGGTGCCCATACCGTCCCACTGGCGGGGATGGAGTGAATGTGATGCATCTCGCCATAGGCGCTGGCGACAAATGTGTATACGTTTTGAAGTGTGTGCATTCATACCGTGTGAAGCGTAGATGCACGAACTCGCCCTCCAACGCGTGGGAGATTGAGTCCAAGCTGCGAGGTCACGGAGATCGTGTGCGCGACGTGAGCTGGTGCCCCTTCATCGGCTTCCCAGTGAATATGATTGCGTCGTGCAGCCGCGTTGGAGAGAGTGGAGGGGGTAATGAGGTAGAACTGCGAATTGCGCGTTTGGAACCAAAAGAACGGAGACGTGTGGGCCGAGTGTCTCCACCACGACTATTCGGAACCCGTGTGGCGCGTGAACTGGAGCATCACCGGAAACCTTCTTGCTGTGAGCCACGGAGTGGACCAGGTGGACCTCTGGAAGGAGATGATCGATGGGAGTTGGAGAATCGTCAACAAGGAAGAAAAGAATTAGTGTGTTGTTCATTTTCATTTTGCGTGATTGTTGGTATATGCCCGATGACGGGAGAGGAAAAGGAGAAGGAAGGAAAGAAGGAGAAGGATCTTCAGTGGCTACAGCAGATGAAGGCAAGGCATAATCAAAATGTGAAAGCGATGAGCGGGAAGAGAATCAACAAGCTGAAAAGAGCGATCGAGAAGAAGGTCCAACAGGCGATTGAAGAGCCGCGTTCGTTTCTGTTCTGCTACTGATAGAGTAGACGAAGATCCAACGCCTGACCAGGAAACGGAGAAAGAGGAAGAGTCGTCTCATGTAGTCGTCCTCCGATGTGATAATCGCTAGACTGACGACAAACAAAAGAGGTTGCGCGTATTTGCAAAGCATATCAACATGAATGAGCACTTCCCCACAACAACGCTCGAAGCATCGGATTCCCGTCCGTCTTACGACTAGGTCCAGTTGGAGAAGGAAATGACGCAAGCCATTTCCAGGGGCGACTTCCATCAAGCCGACAGAATCAATAAGCAGCTGAGCGACATTCACCTCAACCAGGTGTTGAAGGTGGCGGAGAAGAAGACGCAGTATGAGATGAGAAAGGAGGTTTGCTTCTCTCGCTCCAATCACGCCATAGAAGAGTCAGAAGTCGAGTCCCATGCTGAACTGGAGGTTGGTGCGTTCATTCGCCTTCACCGTAGATTCAACCGGAAAGAGCGCTGGGAGAGGAAGGGCAACAGTTCTCTTGTTTGTGACAAACACACTCATGTGACTAAGCACAATGCTTCTCAGTGCAGCGTCTAGCGCATGCATCATCCACCACTGCTCGTAATTCTCTTGTCGCAGCGCGGATATTGGAGTGGTTGAAAATGGCGCTGATGACGGCAATGCCCGAGGCGCCGGCATCAATCGTCGACGACGCGTTCTTGCCGTTCACGCCCCCAATCGACACCACGGGAATCTTCACCGCCTCGCACACCTTCGCGAAGCCGTCCACGCCGATCACGTCCGCGTCGTCCTTGGAACTAATCGTCACACCCCCTCGCCGCGCCCACATCGTAGGGAACACGGCTCCAGAGCCAAGGTAGCTCGCGCCGTTCTTCTCCGCGAAGACCGCCTGCTCCGCCGTCTGCGCCGACAGGTTGAAAAAGCCGACGATGGGCGCCACCAGGACCACCTCCAGGTACGCACGTCCATGTCGTTCTGGCCGATGTGGACGCCGTCTGCGTCGGACTAGGGGTGAGCGGGAGTTTCGGTCCGTACCACCATCGCCACGTCCACGCGGTCGTTGATGATCAGTGGCACGTCGTAGTCGTTCAGCGTCTTCTTCAGCTCGTTGGCGTGCGCCACCATGCGGTCTGCGGTTGAGAGAGGGAAGCGAGCCTACCGAAGTCCTCCGTCTTGTCGCGGATCTGAATCATGGTGGCACCCCCCGCGATGGCTTCGCAGATGGCCTCCTCCATCTCCAGGCCACCGACCTGGTTCAGGTGCTCGTTGGTCAGCGCCATCAGCCGACACTCCTTCTCCGAACACCTGTCGGGCTCGACGTTCTCCTCCTCCGTCCACGGGTCGCACATCATCCGCGACCAGCACAGCACAGCGCAGATTTCGCTCCAGTCGCGGCACGTGTACAGCACGTTCTTCTCCCTCGCTCCGCAGAGCATCAGGTCCCTCAGCTCGATGTGGTAGCGCGCGCACACTCTCTTGAAGGACTCGGACGGGTTCATGATGATGCCGACGTCCGCCTCCAGCAGGCAGCTCAGGTCGCCGAGCGAGTCGCCGATCATGACGCGCAGCCCGCGACTCGCAATCCCGTTCATCACCGCCTTCTTGTGTTCGCAGCCACCGCACAGCTTGACCAGCTTGCCCGTCGCCACGCCCTGCGCGTCGTACTCCAGCGACGACGAGAAGACGTGCGAGGGGAAGACGGTGAAGGGTCCCTGCCACACGTTGTCGCACAGGCAGTTCACCACCATCTCGTTGTACCACGACTGCGAGACCACGTACAGCGAGCACGGCGGCTGGTGCTGGAGGAAGTAGTTCGCGTTCTCCACCAGCTCCACCAGCCGCCCCGTGAGCCCCACGGCGTAGCGCTTCAGTCCCTTGAAGAGTCCGCTGTCCTCGCAGGGCTTGAGGCAGTCGTAGTCGATGGCGTCGTAGCCCTTCAAGAACTCCTCGAGCGTGTCGCACTGCAGCAGGGAGTCGAACTGGGCCTGGTACGTGGATTTGTACGCCTTGAGGAGACTCTGGTAGAGAGCCTGGCGGTCCAGTAAGTCCTTGAAGAAGAGCTCGTTTCCGCGCAACCCCACGTCCTACGCGTGAATGGGAGTCGTGACGACAACGCAGGTGTCTCTCGTGGTCAAGGTGCCATCGAAATCGAGGAACACGGTACGCTCCTCCTGCATCAAATAGGGAGAGATCGAGGGGTAGAGAGCGTACTGAAGCAGAATGCGCAGGTAGTTCTTGGAGTCATCCACGCTCTGGCTCTTGTTGGCGTCGCGAAGCTGGCGGATTTCCTGTCTGTCACCGCATTCGCAATGGCGTACCTTGGGATGGTTTATCCACTCTGGAATGAAGTCGTGGGGAAACGACTGGACCAAGTCGAAGAAGTTGCAGAGAAAGAGGAGGAGGAACTGCTTCTCCTTGCATTTGTCGTAGAGAACCTGAAAGCCATAATCCTCGCTCACTTCTTTCGGGCCCTCCGCGCTGCAGAACGCTCTGTACGCGTCCGACTCAGCGCTACTTGCGCTTGCAAGCACTCTCTCGACAGAGGGACGAATGACGCTACGTCTTCACTCTCCCTTCACAGAAACGCACCTCTGAACGTCCTTCACAAAGCAAGTCACACTCTCCGACACTCTCGCGTCCTCCTTGCATACGGTGTTCAACAGAATGGAAGTGTAGCTACGCCGATGAGGTTATATATCGAATTCTACCGAAACACGCTGTTGCAAACTCGATCGATTCGCTGCATCGCACAAAAATGAGATGCCTTTCTCTCCCATCCTTATCAAGGAATCACTGCACGCGGAACAGGAAGAAGGAAACAACGCTTGCTACGGAGACGCGTTTGGTTTCAATTCAAAGGGGGTGAATTGAAGAACCATTTAGACCGATTTCTGTGATCATCCATCATCCGCTCCAGAAAAGAGTCCTTCTCCTACGGAAAGCAATGAACGGAAAGAAGGACGCAGCATTCATCAAGCCAAAGCAGCGAAAGGCAGTGAAACACGGTTTGCCATATTCAGTGAGTGGATGTGACGCGTAGATGGAGTAGCAAAGAGCCAAATAGGAAGAGGGATTGAAAAGACGCGAGGTACTGACTTGAGGAAGGAGAGCGTGCCGTCGCAATCGCTCGTTTGAACCGAATTGTTCAGTCATCATCGCATAGAACGGCCAACAAACCGTGCTTGGAGCCGCCATACAGCCGACAGAAGAGGAGATACGGAAACGGAGAATGCGCTTTGCAGCTCCGTCCACTCCCTCTCCTCTTCCGACCCATCACAAGCCCAGTGAGCCCATCGTCGGTCGCTGCACCAAACTGGAAAAGGCGTACTTTAGACTCACGACCGAACCAAATGAGAACGAAATTCGTCCGGAAGAAGTACTGAAGCGGGCACTGGAGCGTTTGAAGGGTATTTGGAAGGAGACGAGGGATGCAGAGTGTGCACCTGTTGTGGTAGTCATGTGCAGATATGTGCTGGACCAGTTGAAGGCGATTCGCCAGGATCTGGTCGTGCAGGGGATTGCAAACGCGTTCACTGTGCAGGTGTATGAGTATAACGCAAAGATCGCGCTGAAGGCGCACAACCTGAACGAGTTCAATCAAGTGCGTGATGCCTGTCTGAAGTGATAGCGTAGTGTCAGTCCATGTTGTCATCTCTATATACTACAATCGACAGCAAGAAGAGGGTTCAGTTTCTGGCCTATCACATCCTGTACGACTTGATCACCGTAGTCCCGTTCTCCCACTCCAACAATAGAATCAAACGCTCGACATGCATCGTCACATTCAGCGAGCACAGCAGCATCTGTCGGACCCCTGCATTCATCACGCTCTTCTTGTCGTCTTCTGGCTTGCAAGTCACGCGTAGGTTGTGGAAGCACTGCGCACATCCAACTATCCATACTTCATGGTGCTGTATGAAGCGGCTCCGAAGAAAACGAAGGACTTGATGTGGTTCCTGTTTCCAGTGATTCACAAGCGGTTGCTGAAACTGTATTTGAGTGCAACGCTGCCCTCCATACCCGTTTCTTGCTTGGCTGTTGTTGCGAAGGAAGAGGATGATGAGTAGGGATTGTTGCACGTGACCGATGAGGAGCTGAAGCGCATGCTGTTGGAGCACGGAATCGTGTACGAAGACAGTGTCGAGATTGCCAAGAACCGGTTGGCGATCATGAAGCTTCCCTACTAGCGGGGATCGTTCAGTGCAGTCCATTTTCCGTTTTGTAATCATGAAAGAGCGTTGTATCCCACATACTACACCAATCGCTCTTCAAAATCCACGTGTGTTCTCTACATCATTCACTATTTGTTTGACACGCGCAGAAACGAGAAGGACTTCTGTCATCTGCATCCCTTCCCTGCTCCACTGTAGGGTTGTCTCCTCCCTTCAGATGTCAATACCAGTACACAATCCCTCCCTCCTTCCTCCAGTCGCAGGAAGGGTTGAAACGCCCCTTGGTTCAAACACGATACAAGAACTACCTGTTATCAAAGATGACCCCCTTCGCACCCAATCCAAACAGACAAAGCCATCTGTGATGAGATCCGTGAGTTTGATTATTAACGCCAGATGGGTGGTGCCCATTATCCCCAAGGATACCGTGTATGACTTCTATTCCGTGATTGTGGACGGCAACGAGATTATTGACTGCTTGCCCACCAAGGTCATGCTGAGTACATCCCTTTACGCTATAGGACGTTGCCGGCAAGTACGAGTCAGACAATGTGGTGGACAAACTGAACCACGTGGTCATGCCCGGCCTGATCAACATGCACGCGCACGCTGCCATGTCTCTGTTCAAGGGTTTCAGCGATGACAAGGTGCTCATTGACTGGTTGCGTAATCCTGCCGTCCGAAATTGATGTACAGAGAAGGACATCTGGCCTGCGGAGGCAAAATTCGTGGGACCCGAGTTCTGCGTCGACGTACGTCTCTTCGTTTGCTGTGACTCTAGGGAACGAAGCTCGCTTGCGCGGAGATGATTCGCGGCGGAACCACGTGCTACAACGACATGTACTTCGCCATCGACGATGCGGCCGCCACCTCCTCCGCCATCGGCATGCGTGCCGTCCACGGATGCGGCGTGTTCGGTTTCCCCACGAGCTGGGCCGCGGGTCCCGAGGCGTGTCTGGAGAAGAACCGCGCCTTCTACGAGAGCCATCCCCGCGACAACGACATGGTCATGTGGTCCATCGCTCCCCACGCGCCCTACACCGTTCCCGAGAAGTACCTCGTGGAGGCCAAGCGCCTGGCGAGAGAGTACAACGTGCTGTTCCACATGCACGTGCAGGAGTGCAAGGCGGAGCTGATGGACTCGATCAACGGCGTGCGCAGCGCCAGCTGCCACCTCTCCGACGCGCGCTGCTCTCCCATCGAGGTCGGCTTCGTCGCGCGGCGTCACGCGTAGAACCTGTTCAACAAGGACGTGCTGGACCACTCGATTCTCGCCCACTGCGTGCACGTGACGGACCACGACATCGAGCTGCTGGCGCAGTCGCACACCTCCGTGGTGCACAACCCGTCCTCCAACATGAAGCTCGCCTCCGGCATCTGCCCTGTGCAGAAGATGCTGGACTCGGGCGTGAACGTGTGCCTGGGCACGGACTCGGCGTGCTCGAACAACAACCTGGACATGTTCATGGAGATGCGCCACGCCGCTCTCTTGGGGAAGGTCTACGACAACAACCCGCTGGCGTGCAGCGCCTCCACCGTCCTGACGATGGCGACCGTGAACGCCGCGAAGGCGCTGGGCATGGAGGACAAGCTGGGCGCGATCAAGTCGGGCATGAAGGCGGATCTCATTGCGGTGGACATGGATCGTGTGGAGGTGTGGCCGCTGTCGAACATCATCTCTCACCTCGTGTACGCCTGCGGAAGAGACCAGTGAGGGTGGGGAGAGGGAGTGACGTGTAGGGTGACGGATGTGTGGGTGAACGGAAAGCAGCTGCTGAAGGAGCGCGAGCTGACGACGCTGAAGGTGGACGAGTTGCGCGGCATTGGACAGAAGTGGGAGAAGACTCTCCGCGAGTTCAAGGCAGAGCAGCACTAAGCGTGTTTGTTGGGATCAAACAGATGCTAAAGTAAAAGCTTACAGACTTCCTCCCAGTTCTTGCAGTACTGCACCTTCTCGTCCTTGATTCCATGGAACGTCCAGGGATACTCTCCAAAGAGAATGCACTTCTCACACACGGGAAGACACTACGAATCACGACGCAACCCTACACGAACTTCGAGCACGTACCGCTCGCGGTCGTCAATGAAAATGGATATGTTCTCTTCCTTGCACAACAGACTCTTCACGGGACGATCCTTCCTACAGATCACGCGGCTCATGGATCTCGCACGAAATCTTGTTGTCGCAATAGCGGTCGTTGGCGTAAATAAGCTTCTCAATCGGAATACCCTGAAGGTTGTGATTGATCCAGTATTCCGTAGCGTCCTTCCAGATGGCCTATCCATAAGGGTTTGAACACAAATAACACTTCAACACGTCCCGTGATCAATACTAAGCGATACTTCTCACTGAGAGCAAGTAACGCTTCTCTGGCTCCGGGAACGATTTCAAGCTAATCCACTGATTCCTCACACTGAAGTGCAAACATGTTTTGGCGCCTCCTTGCAGTACTCAAGAAGCAGTTCCCAATTCTACGCATAAAGAGGATTTGGCACATGGAACCTCTTTCTTTTCGAAATGGAAGTACTTGTTCAAATCGTACTCCTTCATATCCTCGTACTTCATGTCAATGCCCTCCTTCTTGCTCATGTATGGAATGAAGTCCTTCATCAACAGACAAAGAACCTCATCGCAGTCAATTCCGACAATCTTCTTCTCCATGGAATCAAAGTTTGGAGTCAGGAATCGTCTTTGAAGAATCTTACCCAATTAATGGGTGCAATTGATGAAGAGTGTCCGTATTGGAATCGGAATCGAAAACGAGGAGTACGAAGGAAGGAGCGGATTTGTGGAAGGAAGGAGAAGAGGGTAGAAGTGTGGAATGGATGGGTGTGAATTGGGATGGAATCGGGGAAAGGGCTTGGATGAGTGTTTCTTGTATGTTATTCATCAATGTCGGGTGAGTTGCAGTGGAGTTTGACTTGACATGGGGAAATGGATTGATTCCCTATGAGATGATGTGGATATTATTTGTAATGGTTATGGAATGCTGTTTGGAAGGTGGTTTTGAGAATCAGAATGGGATTGTGTTTCTCGCATGTGGTATGGATATATCAACGAGGTGGATTGGATTTGAATGTTGAGTGCTGTTTTGGTGCGTTTAATGTGATGATCCATGGTTGAGTATGTGGGCGAGTATTGTATGCACTATGATTCGTTGTAGTTTATCGCAGTCAATTCAGGTATTTCGAATGAAAGAGGATGCATATTCGCTGAGTATTCGTTGCTTGAATCCTCTCCGTTACGGACACTCCCGCGGTAAATGTTGTGGATCGGAGAATGCTTCATTATGTTCCATTACTCTTTTTTATTCTCTATGTTATGATATGAGTGAAGACAATGACTACATTATAAGTCTATTGGATGCATTGGCAAAGGAGAACAAGACGACTCACCTCGTGGACGATGCTAAGGACTTCTTTTTGAAAGTGTTTCAGGATGCTAGAAAAGAGGCAGAAGAGCTATTACGGGGACTGAAGAGTAATGCGTCGAAGAAAGCATCAAAGAAGAAACAAACAGAGAATTCGAGAACGCGTTTGATTTTTGGAGATACCGAGTCTCTACTATGCAAGGAACTCGAAGAACTGTGTAATACGAAGTTCTCTCAAAAGAATGAGACTTACGCGAACAAGATCATGACGGCCATTGGGTATCCGAAGTATGGAGTGGAATCGCTGCGTTTTCGCCAGCACCACGAGAACAATCCCTCAAACAGGAAGAATGAGAAGGACAACAACAAGGAAAAGAATCAGAGCAGGGTCATCCTCAATCACCCCGGATCAGAGACACCTTCCCAATCCCCTTATGAAGTGGTTGACTGCTTCAATTTCAATAAGGAAGCGGTCCAGACTGGAGTTTGCTATGGTCATCCGGAGTCACCTAATCCACTCCATAATTGCATTGCAATTCCTAGGTACCGTTACGATTCCCAAAAGCTTCTGCAGAGTACCGAGAACAAGAGTGCCTCTCCGGAGAGCGACGAGTTACTGCCGTGTCCTATCTCGTTTGATACTCATAATTTCCAAGATAGCTTGCTTTCTTTGGAAGAGTTTCCACACCTTCAGAACGAGAATGGAAACAAGGGTGTCAACACTGTGGAGGATTCAGGTATTGAGTCGAATGAGATAGCTTATGAATAGACCCACAGCAGGATGTTGACATTCAAATTGTCAATAACAATGATTTGAACGAGGTCAATAGTGATGTCAGAATCGGCCTTCCTGACGTAATATAACCGTCGCCCGCCTAATACCCTTATAATTCCACACAGTATTTTGCCGGTGTTTCCGCTTTTTACCTGTGTGTCGTGAATTGCGGTTTGTTGTTCACCAAATGAATGAATAGCAATACTATTGGAATAACAAACAAGAGTACACAATCATCGGCGCGTCATAGATGGAGGACTCAAGCATCTCTCCCGTATCCAAATCCATGCACGTCAACTCCAACGTGCCATCCTCATGAACAATCAGCTTGAACTCGAACTTCTGGATACCGCTCGAAACGGGTCTGGGATTGCGAATCTTGACAATGTGCACCTTCTTGCAATCCACCTTATTCACCAAGGGATGCTTGATGTTTCCGAACTGCTCAACGTCTCCGTCGTACTTGAAGATGGTTGTGAGAATGTACTCTTCACCATTCCTCAGTCCCACACGCAACGGGGCGGATGTCGTCGGAATGGACTCGCCCTTCAACACCATCAACAAAACACCACCGGGATAGCTTGTGCCGTAGGAACAACGCAGCAGATCCCTCACACTCACCTTTGCGTTTGAATCATGGTCGCATAGAAGTCGCTGTACCGCACCATTCGCCACGCATTCCTTCTTCTCCACGTCGGGGAACACGCTATTGGGGAACATGTCCACCAGGCGTCGCTTGATCTGGTGAATCTTGGAAGTACCACCCACCAACAGAACGCATTTGATATCATTCGGTTGCAGACGGAGAGATCTTAGCAGTCGCTCCACACAATCGATAGAACGGCTGATCAATGGCTTGACAGTGCTATCGAAGGCCGACAGAGTCAAATGGTACGTGTCTTCTTCTTCTTCATCTGCATCCAACGGCTTCATTTCAGAGAAGCTAATCCCCATCACAACGCTCTGATTCTCCTCATCGTACTCTCTCATGTCTTCAGCATACGTCGTGCTGTCAATCAAGTGTCTCTTACTCTCTTCACAAGCTTTACGCAATCTCAGTGCCCCTCTATCGAACGCTGCAGAATGATCCAAACGATTCAGAATCGGTATGTCGTTATCCTGCATGTACTGAATCACGCTATCCACGAGATCGCTATCAACCTTGTTACCACCCAGCATCTTGTCGCCATCCGTTCCATTCACAGTGAACTGGCGCTCGCCAGTACACTCAATGCAACTCACGTTAAACGTACCTCCACCGAAGTCGTAGATGAGGAACTTCTCTCCCATCTTGATGTGCTCCTCGTTGGGTAAGCACCAGGAAAGAGCCGCAGCCGTAGACTCGTGAATGAACTTGGTGATCTTCAGTCCAGCCAGCGCAGCCGCCTCCTTGATCGCCTGAAGTCTGCTCATCGTGTAGTCCACTGGTACAGTCACAAACGCAAACTCCGCCTTAATTGGCTCCATCATCAAATCTGCCGCCTTCTTTATTGCCTTGAATAACTCACCCGCAACCTCGACTGCACTCTTGCGTGTTCCTTGTGCATCAACGACGAAATATGGTAAACCATCATCACCTCTCACCACTTTGCACCCGAACACGTTTGTATCATCAAAGCATAGGTATTCATCATAAGTAACGCCAAGTAATCTCTTCACTGCCGCCACAACGAACCTGTTGTTCACTCCCAACTGTCTTATAGCCGCCTCTCCCACAATAACTCTGCCGTTCTGGTACATGACATAAGAAGGAAAGAGACAGCTTCCCTGATCCAGGCTTTCAAGCTGTCGGATCTCTCCATTTCGGATATAGCACGCAGCCGAGTTTGACGTACCAAAATCAATACAAATAGTTCTCTCCATTCTGTTCAACTGATTGAAACACCCCCTTTACCTAACCATCAGACTAACAAATGCAAACTACGCACACTCCAACAATTCTAACTCCACTCCACCTCCTTAAAAACGCCCCCTCCTTCCCAACCCCCTCCAACGCATCTCAAACAAACACAGCAAAGTGAATGACCCCAATTCTACACACGATTACTGCTTGCCCATGATCTTGTTGGCAAGGAAAGAACTACTCCTAACCCTCCCACTCCACTCTTACCTCGACTCCAAGTACGAAGTCGTCGTCTGAGCGATGCAAGTCGCCTGACGAGAAGACAGAGAGCTCTCCGGCTTCTGAATGCACTTATCGAAAGCGACATTCGTGATCTTTCTCACCGCCTCCTACATTCCTCACAAAAATGCAACACGCCGTACCATAATCATGGCTCTCTGCTGCTCCTGCATCAAAGCCTGCTGAAAATGCTCACTTTCACGTCAACACGCCCGCTCAGCACCTACTCCATACCAGACATCGTTTCGACTCTCTTTCTGCCTTCCCTGTCTTTGGAGAAACCACGCATGTCGTCACGCACAACCAGTCCCAACAGCCCACTCTCTCCATTCGAGCGTATTCACAACAAGGAGCAGCACATTGCACACGCTAGGATACAGCAAACGGGTTCGCGTGGATGGTGAACCCGGAAATCACGATGTCCTTCAGAGGACGGTACTTCTCGTTCACAGGCGTCTCCTCCATCGCCTGCAGTGTGTCCATTCCGTATATCACCCTCCCGACGACCGTGTCCACATTGTCGAGTTGGGGCTGCTTGTCGTAGATGATGTAGAACTGGCTCTTGTTCGTGTTGGGCTTCTTCTTCGCCATCGCGATCATTCCCCGACGGTCGAACTAGCGATGAGAGGGAAGACGCGCTCCAACGCGTATGCTGGGATGGAACTCGTCTGGAACACAACTTCCAGTGATGCTCTCGCCTCCCTTTCCAGTGCCTTCTCGTCACTCACGACACACACTGCGTACCCGTGGGGTCTCCTCCCTGGATAATGAACCCCTTCATGTTCCTGTGCCTCACAGCGCATCCAAATCCGAGTACCTGTGGAACTTGCTGTTATCGTAGTAGCCGCTGGCACACAACGCGAGGAAGTTCTATTCTTCATTTCTGGCTATTGAGATCTCACCTCCGCGTTCTTGGGTATCAACTCACAGAACAGCTCAATCTTGAGATCCCCCAAGTTGGTGTGCATTGTCAGTGACTATATCGTCACAGTGCATGTGTCTATTCTCTACCATGGTGGAGGAATTGTTGAGGAGGAATTGAGTGAGGACAACGACGCTCAGAAAACACCCGCGTGTGAGAAAACAAATACGGACAGCTATCAAATCGAGAACAAATACTGACAGCTATCAAATCGAGAACGAACACCACCAGCTATCAAATCGACTCCGTCTTCGTGTGGAGCATCTCGTAAGGAGCGAGGGACTGGGCAGACGGATCGAGCGTGCGCTTCTCGTTGATCACGTACACGTCTGTCATGTTTCCCACTGAAGAAAAGTCCTGGATTGTCCGCACGCGACGCGTGTTGTCCAAGATGGTCACCGACTCCACCAGCACCGGCTTGCCCGTGCGCGCGTCCACCGCCGTCGTGATGAGCAGGTACGGCGACATCTCCATCATCTCCACCTTGCAGTCGCCGTACATGCCGTCGCTCATCTCCACGCGCAGCTTCCCGTTGCCGATCGGCGTGTAGCGGATCGTGCGCGTCGCCACCAGACCCGTCGGGTCCACCGTGCTGCGACGCTCCACCCAGTAGCCGTGGGGGTCAAAACGAAGGTCGCACGTGCTCACCGAGTTGCTGCCTTCCTCCTGCACATCACCTCCGTCCGACACGAATACCTCCACGGGCATGGCGCCAACGCCGCTCCACTTGCCCTCCATGCGGTGCATCACTTCAAAGATGAAGCCGCCCACCACCGACACGAACATGTTCTTGAAGATGCGGTCCGGATACTCGCTCGACTGCAGCGGGTTGAACACGGGCGCGGACTTGGGCACAATCGCGCCTCTCTTGTTGACTACACGTGAATGCCCCACAAAACGCCTACTCTCCTCCTGGTCGGGCACCATCACCGTTGGGTAAGACTCCCACTCGTCTCCCTTCTCCCACTGATGATCCCAAGTGCCCAAAACGGGATCGAATCCGGCATGGTGGTAATCCCTAATGCGTGATCCCATACAGACAATACACTTACTTATCCTTCAACGCCTGATCGTGAATCTGCTTCGCCAGTGCCGCGTAGTCCACTCTGGAGTAGGGCTTGATGTTGGAGTACTGGTGGAACACGGTGCAATCGGCGAAGAGCTCGTTCTCCATCACCGTCGTGTTGTCGCTCAGCTCCTTTCCGTTGAACTGCAACACGATGTAGTCAGGATTCTTGCACAGTCCCGACTCGATGTACTTTTGTTTGACGGCGGCGATGAGATCGGTGCGCTTCACCTCGATCCGGATATCCTCGATGCCATCGATGGTGCCGTCGGAGTTGATTCGTTTGATGTTGATGAAGAAGCTAGGGGGCGTGATGACGGTTGAAGAATTGGCTTCGGCAGTCTTACCCTTCTCAACGGCCGCTTCTCTCGGAGTACTTGCTTCCATTCTGTTTTCGCGTGAGTAAAAGATTAAGTGCGGTTGGCGTTTTGCTTTCTCGAAGCCTGTGGAACCTTCCTTCCTTCTAGAACCCGCATCGCAATTCAACAAACACACCAACGCAATAGTTACAAAACGTATGATCACAAGCGAAAGAGCCACTCTACAGACGAATCTGGTAATCTCCAGAGCGAGTCATATAACGGACCCACTTCACGGTCTGGTACGAGGACTTCTCGTACACCTTCAGGAAACGCACATGCAGGC
>ERZ780157.1920-NODE-1920-length-20942-cov-11.892182_pt1 | contig 20942 bp, 23 predicted proteins | sample MGYA00511169_ERZ780157 | MGnify/ENA primary metagenome ERZ780157 (study PRJEB29588, sample SAMEA1965149) | human gut metagenome | biome: human gut; feature: human-associated habitat; material: faeces | place: Denmark | collected 2008/2010 ... | reverse complement strand
GGACATCATTGTAATGCAGAGAAATAGATGGGAAATTAAAAAGTAAGGAGAGGAAAACGAATGAAAAAAATGGGGAAAGTAGCAAGACTAGCATCATTGTTAGTATTAACTCTTTTATTCGGATTGTTTCCAATTGGATCAGGAAATAATTTAAATAAAGTACAGGCCGTTACACCATTAAACAATCCGAGAACTGTAGCAGATTCGTCTATGAACGCTAAACAGAAAGTGACATGGGATTGTGTATGGTTTGGAGCATACCCACAAAGTGAAGTGACAAGCGGAGATATTTATAATAAATTAAAAGAAATAAAAAATATTTATACAATCAGTTACGATAATGAAAGTGATACATATAACAAAGACAACCATACTTTATATGTGCTAAATAGTAAATATAATTCTAATTCTGATGAAATTAAAGATATTAAAAAAGAACTTGATAATCTAAAAGAAGAATATAAACTCGTATATGAATTAGATAGTGATATTACTAATGTTCCTATTTCAATTATTATATTTGCTTTTTCAATACTACTAATAATATTACTTATTATGTGTTCTTCATGGATAGAACCAATATTATTTATAATAACAATAGGAATTGCAATTATTATCAATTTAGGAACCAATTATTTGCTTGATGAGGTGTCATATACGACTTATTCTATCGCAGCTATTTTGCAACTTGTTCTAACAATGGATTATTCAATAATGTTACTTAATTGCTATCGTGAAGAGAAAGAAAATAATAAAAATAATTTAACTTCAATGAAAGAAGCAATAAAAAAATCATTCCCATCCATTATGGGTAGTTCATTTACTACCATAGTAGGACTTTTAGCCCTTTTATTTATGAGTTTTAAAATAGGAACTGATTTAGGTATAGTTTTATCTAAAGGAGTATTAATTAGTTTAATATGTATCTTTACAGTATTACCATCAATTATACTTTTATTTGATAAATTAATATATAAAACACATAAGAAATATCCACATATAAATATGGAAAAAATCGCCTTATTTAGTCAAAAATACAAATATATAATATCATTAACTTTTATAATACTATTTGCTATTTTATATTTTATTAGAGAAACAAATATAGTTACTTTTGACACACCGAAAGATAATACTATCAGTAAGTTTTTCAAAAAAGATAATAATATAGTACTTTTATATGAAAATAAAAATGAAGATAATATTGATGAAATTATAAATTATCTAACTACTGATGATAAGGTTAAAACTATAAATACTTATGAAACGACAGTAGGAAAGAAATATAATACTGATGAATTAGATTACTTTTTAAAAATGCAAAATATTGATATTAATAAAGAAATCATCGTTAGTATTTATAAAACTATCTATCAAGATAAATACAATAATGACTCTAAATTAACTATTGAAGAACTTATTAATTTTATAATCCAAAATCAAAATAATTTTAAAAATATGATTAATGATGATATGCTTCTAGAAATAAATAATGCTAATAATATGATAGAAGAAGCTAAAAAAATGTTTGTTGGAGAAAACTATTCTATTATTAATATAAGTACATCATATAAAGAAGAATCAAAAGATACATTTACTTTTATTGATAAATTAGATAAAGAATGTAAGAATAAATTAAATGGAAAATATTATTTTATAGGAAATTCTATTATGAACTATGAAATGAGTAATAACTTTAATTATGAAATGAATAAACTTACAATTATTACAATAGTTTTAATATTTTTAGTAGTTTTATTTACCTTTAAATCACTAATTATTCCATTTATATTAGTATTACTAATTCAGTGTGCGGTTTATATATTAATGGGTGTTATTAATATATTAGATATGAAAGTATATTATTTATCTTTACTAATAGTACAAAGTATCTTAATGGGAGCCACTATTGATTATGCAATATTATTTACAAACTATTATAGAGAGCTAAGAAAAGAAAACAGTATAAGAATATCTTTAAAAGAAACATATAATAAATCAATTCATACAATTTTCACATCGTCATTGATAATGATTATTATAACAGGTGTATTAGGGTTTGTCTTTAAAGATCCTGCTATAGGAGAAATATGCCATATAATAGCAATCGGAGTAACTATTGCAGTATTATTAATATTATTTGTCTTACCAAGTATTATTGTTTTATTTGATAAAAAGATAGTTAAAAATAAGTTCAAATCATAAAATTATATATATAAAAAAGTTTGCTTTTTCGCAAACTTTTTTGCTAACATAAAATTAATAATTATTTGCTTTTCTTTCAAAGAATGATTTAGCATGAGAACAAACGGGGCAAACTTCTGGGGCTTTTTTACCAATAACAATATGACCACAGTTGCGACATATCCAAATAGTATCACCTTCACTAGAGAATACTAAGTCATTATTAATGTTTTCAATTAATTTTTTGTATCTTTCTTCATGTTCTTTTTCAATTTTGGCAACACCTTCAAAAAGATTAGCAATTCTTGTAAATCCTTCTTCTCTTGCTTCCTTAGCCATTCTTTCATACATATCTGTCCATTCATAGTTTTCACCATTAGCAGCATCATTAAGATTTTCTAATGTACTAGGAACTTCCCCACCATGAAGTTCTTTAAACCATAATTTTGCATGTTCTTTTTCGTTATTAGCAGTTTCTTCAAAAATTGCAGCAATTTGTTCAAAACCGTCTTTTCTTGCTTTAGAAGCATAATAAGTATATTTATTTCTTGCCTGTGATTCACCAGCAAAAGCTTCCATTAAATTTTTTTCCGTTTTTGTTCCTTTTAGATTTTCCATCTTTACCTTCCTTTCTTACATTCATTACAATAACCAGAGTAGGTAATATCATAATTTACTATTTCAAAATCATCTGGAATATTTTTATAATCAATATTAGATGTTTCATGTATATCAAATATTTTATTACATTTTAAACAAATAAAGTGGTTATGTTTAATATGCAATTTGTCATAATGATCTTTCCCATCAAAAGTTTTAATTTTTCTTATTTTTTGAAGTTCTACTAGAATATTTAAATTTCTATATACTGTTCCTAAACTAATATTTAAAATACTTTTTCTAGCGATTTCATATACTTCTTCAGCAGTTAAATGTTCACATGAATTATTAATAATATCCAGTATTAAATTTCTTTGTGTAGTATTTCTCACAATTACCTCCTTAATAGTAATGATTATTAATAATATATCATAAAAATTTATTGATATCAAGAGATTTTATGTAAATAAATAATAATTTTCTACTGAAAATGGAAAAAATGGTAAAATAGTACCAAGAGGATAGAATGGCTATATTGGCTAGCTGTAATAGAGAGATTTAAGATAAACCTCATTTACCATTGTAGTTTATACTATTCTCTTTTTTATCATTTTGTAACTTAGATGTAACACTAGTAATATATAATTATTGTTAAAGTTGATAAAAATAACACTCACACCTGGATAAAAATAAAAGATTTTATAAAAAAACTCTAGTAGTGATAGTAATATCTTTAGCAAAAGCAATAATAAAAAAAGGATAATGGAAGAGTTATTGTGAAGGAGAAGGAACTACTTTTAGTATTAAGTATTTTAAATAGTTTAATTACTTTATAGTTTATGCTTCCTTTTTTGTAAAACAAAATAAGGCATTGTTGCCTCATTTTCAGAAAGAATTGTGTAGATTAAATGAAAAAAAAGTGGGATGCAGAGGAAAATAGGTTGGGATTTAGTTGATATATCCATCTTTATAACTTAATTGCCCGTATTTTCTCTACAATAAATTATATCGCAACATTTACTTAAATTGGTAGAAAATGTTTAAAAAAACTATGTAAAAAGAAAACAACCATTTTGGTTGCGATATAAATACTTATTTCGTAAAATTCATTTGATTAAATATATCAGTATCATAAAACTCTGCCATAGTTATGCCAAAAACCTTACACATTTTATATATGTTTCTGGAGCTAGGATTTTCTACTTTATCATTTAGTAACGCAAATAGTGTTGCTACCGGTACAGTGGAAAGTTCTGATAACTTATTTGGAGTAATATGGTTCTTTTCACATAGTTCAAGTATTCTATTGATTATTGCCTGTGTAAAAGACATATTATGGCCTCCTTTGCCTATATGTAATTATATCAAAAAATTTATAAAAATATCTCTTGATTTCAATAAATTTTTCTGAAAACGAGAAAAGTATTTAAATTATTAATATAAATTTTGCCGAAATCGGTAGAAAATCTATTGAAACCGGTTGGCATTTTCGATAAAAAAAGTATAATATTTCTTGTATCAAATCTTATATTTTTCGCTTTTAAGCAACCGTTTATTTAAAAATTTAACTTTTGATACAAAATGTGGTGATTATTATGAGTAAATGGCAATTATATCAAATTTTGTCTTAGAAAGTATTGGTTATAAAACAACTATTGTTCCTAGTTGTTAAATATTAATTCAAGAGTTTATGGATAATCTAAATAAATATAATGTAATTATTACAAATAATACTTATTCAAATAATGGTAGCGGAGAAGAAGAATTAAAAGTAGTAAAAAAAATAAGAAAAGATATAAAAGTCATTGTATTAACAGCTGAAAGAAACAAATTAAATATTTTATAAATGTATTTGGTTTGGATGGATATTTAGAAAATCATTAAATCAGAGAAAAGCTATTTTCGTACTTACAGTATTGATTCCAAGATTAAAGTTTATCAAATGTATTACATATATAACAATAAAAATAGAAAAAAAGACAGTTTTTAATATAAATAATATTAAAAAAGATGTCATGATTGATTAAAAAGAGGGTGGAAGGAATGAAAAAACCAGAAATGATAGAAGCTTTAGCTACTAAAACAGGTTTAACAAAAACTGAATGTGAAAAAGTGTATAATGCTACTTTTGAACTGTTTAAAGCTGAGTTAACAAAAAGTGAGAAGGTTTAAGAAAAAAATTTTAAATTAAATATAGATGAACAAGCAGTTACATATTGATTGCTTATTTTTAATGTATTAATTAACTACACGTTATGCTTTCTTTATCATAAATTAAAATATATAAAAAATTATATTTTATTGATTGATAGTAAAAGAAAGGGGAGATATGCGTGCATAATAATTGTAATTATAATAACGATTACGAAGAAATAAGAAAAAGAATTCAAGAAGAACAAAATAAATATAGATTTTGCTATGTGCAGGGGCCAAAAGGAGATAAAGGAGATGTTGGTCCTCAAGGATTTAAAGGAGAAAAAGGCGATCCAGGTCCATCAACTATTCAAATTGGAAATGTAGAAACAATAGAACCAAACGAAGAAGCAGAGGTAATAAATACTGGAACACCAGTAGATGTAGTTTTGGATTTTAAAATACCAAGGGGTGAAAAAGGTGAAAAAGGTGAACAAGGTGATATTGGGCCAAAAGGAGATAAAGGAGATGTTGGTCCTCAAGGATTTAAAGGAGAAAAAGGCGATCCAGGTCCATCAACTATTCAAATTGGAAATGTAGAAACAATAGAACCAAACGAAGAAGCAGAGGTAATAAATACTGGAACACCAGTAGATGTAGTTTTGGATTTTAAAATACCAAGGGGTGAAAAAGGTGAAAAAGGTGAACAAGGTGATATTGGGCCAAGAGGAATGCCAGGAGAAATAGGAAGAACAGAACATATTGCTATAGATGAAACAGAGACTTTAGAAGCTGGAGAACCAGCAACTGTTATGGATACTTTTGAAAATTGGGTGCACCATCTAGCATTTTCAATACCAAAAGGAGAAAAAGGAGATATGGGGGAAAGAGGACCACAAGGGCCTGCTGGTCCTCCAGGAACATCTTTTACATCTTCTTATGGAATTAGATATTCAATGACTGACACTCAAATAAATTTACCACAAGCTGTAGATACAGTAATACCATTACTAGAAAAAGGAACGGCATTTCTTACAGAATATCCAGATAATAATTCTATTAAAATAAAAGAAAGTGGTGTTTATTTAGTTTCATATTTGCTATGTGGGGCTACCAATGAAGAGTGTTCTATAACTATGTCTGTTAGAGCAAATGATATATTAGTGCCTGCAACGAGTGCAACGAGTGAATTTAGTGCTCAAATGATTAATAGTATAAGTGGTTCAACTATTTGTTCTCTACAACCAAACGATCTTATAACGCTAAACGTTAAAACATCAAAAACCGTTAATATGAGATTTAATGGAAGTACTAATGCAATGCTAAGTGTTACAAAAATACATTAAGAATAGGAAAACTATTCTTTTTTTAATCTGTATTAATTAATTATTACATTTTTTGTTTTCATCATAAATTATTACAAAGGAAGGTGATAATATTCAAGTAATAGATAATAATACCGTTATTGTAATGACAAGTGATGAATTAAAACAAGCATTAAGTGAGGATAATAATTATGATTATATTTATTTAGGAAACGATATAACAGCAACAAGTGGTTTTGTTATAAATAGTAATAAAAACAAATTAATAATTGATGGAACTTATAATAATACAAAATATACTTATACAAATAATTTAAGTTTAGAAGCAACAGCTATAAAGGCAAGTACAACTAATAAAAGAATTATATTAAAGAATATGAACATAATATCTTCACATGGTTATGGAGTTGTTTATGTTCCTTCTCATCCCAACTATTCTAATGTAGTTGTAGAGTACAATAATATAAATTTTAGTGGAATAGAACTTTCACAGAATTATTACGGAACTACTAAGATTGTTGATTCTATAATAGAAGTAAAAGATACTAATAGTGTTCCAGCACAAAGGGTTTGCGATTCCAATAGAATTATAATAGATGGTAATACAACAATAACAAGCACATCAAGTACTAATACAGTTCTTTTCTTTAATGATGTTATACCATCTTTTGTTAAAATTATGCCAAATAGTAAAGTAAGTGTAACAACAGATAGAGAATTTATGAATGGCACGAATAGAACGGATTTAACGATAGGACATGGGGCTGAATTTCTTTTAACTACTGGTAATGGATTCTCTAAAACTACAACGCATGGCGCCAGAAATGTACTGGTTGAAGAGATGGCAAACTTCACTTTTATTGAAAAGGGACATCAAAGAGTTCCAATGTGGAATGTGTTTGGAGATTTTGTGGTTAAAGAAGGGGCAAGTGTTGCAGTGCTTAATACATATATGTCCACACCGTCTGATAACTATAATATATATTTTAAAGGTACAAATCAAAAATTTATATTAGATAATCCAAAATATGTAAATATTTATACCAAAAATGCTAGTGTAGTATATACAAATAATCCTGTTGATTTTATATTCAAATTTACGAGAATAAATATGTGGATATATGCCCTTGATTATACTTCTGCATGTACCCTTGCTGATACACCTGCTTTTTATTGGTATAAAGAAAAGTATCCTGTTGAAATGATTGGCGTTTTAAATAAAGATAGTACTACTATTTCATCGCATAATTTTACAGAAATGGAGTTAAATTCATTGCCAGATATAAATAATTTTTCATTCCAGAATATAAAGATATTAACAATAGGAATGTTAAAAATAAATGTTCATCCTATTACAGATACTACAGATGCTGTTTCGGGACACACTATACCATATTCAAACATAAAAATAGAATATAATAATAAGAGTTTAACAGCCACCGCGGATGAAAATGGCTTATTTGAAACAAAAATTGATTCTACCATTTTAAATAATACAAAAATTAAAATAACGTCTTGTTTAAACAGCACTTTTGCTGAAAAAAAAGTAACAACACCATTTGCAGGTGAATTAACGCTATTAAAAGTTTCAGAGAATATTCCTTTTAACATTGTTCCGTCTTCTACTAATCCAATAATTTTATCTAAAAAAAATAAAACAGTTATAACTGTTGTAGATAGTAGAATTAATAGTTCTAATTGGAAATTGTATATAAATTTTATAAATCCAATGATAGAAGAAAATGGTAAAGTGTTGATAGATTCATTATTTTTTAAAAAGTTTGATAATGAAGAAATTCTTTTGAAAACAAATAAAAAATTAGTATATGAATCGCTTGATAGTGGTGGAAATGTGAGTGTAAGTAATGTTACATTCTCAACTGACAAGGGATTATTTCTAAAACCAAGTAAAGATTTACTAGAAGAAGAAGATTATTCTACTATTGTAATATGGAGTATAGAAGAATGATACTTTTATATAATAATATAAAAAAATATTGTGATGAGGTGATGTATGCAAAAAGATTATATCTATATAAAATTGTGTGATGGTATAAATATACCAAATGCAAAACTCATTTTAAAAGATAAATGTAATAAAGTTGTTTTTGAATCTTTTTCGGAAGAAATTGGTAAGATTAGAATACCTATTTGTGATCGGAAAGTCTATAAATTAATCATTATTTCTAAAGCTAATAAGTTTATAGTGCCTTTAATTGCAAAGAAAAATGAAACTTATTGTATAAACATTGGTAGTAATAATCCAAATAGTAAAAAACATCTTATTACAATATGGTTAATGGATGCCAATTATCCAAATATAAGAATAAAAGGAGGGGAAATAATAATATGGCAAGACATACAATCCCAATAACTAATGGGAAAGGGAGTATAGAATTGGTTAATGGAACATATAATGCAACAGCGTTAGTTGGTGGTTACGATGCTTCTACTCTAGATCCTAAAAATGTAACCATAATAGAAGGCACGAATGATTATGCTTTTACAATAAGTGCGAAAGGAACCTTGACTTTGCATGTAACTGATACGGGTGATCCTGTTAGTGGTGTACAAATTATAGGAGCAAAATTTATAAGAACAGATAGTACAGGTACTATAACGGGAGTAGAAGCAACAACTGATCATGATGGAAATGCAGTGTTTAATAATGTTCCGTTTGCTCCAACAGATAGTACTGAAATATATTATAAACAGATAACAAGCGATGGAGGACACACATTTGATGATTCTGTAAAATCTATTATTATGACTACATCGACTCAAACTGTTGAGATAGCAAACCCAGCAGCGCCACTTAGAAATATAATGCTTACTGATGCAAGTTTTCCTAATATACCAATAAAAGATGGTCAAATTATATTAGCTGATAATTAAAAAAAGCAAAAAATGCTTTTTTTTGTAAACAAGAAAAAAATCTACCGAAAACGGAAGGAAATGTGGTATTATATATATTACAAGAGGATATATTGCAAGAAAAGAAAGGCGGAAATATGTGGAGTTTATTTATAGAATACTACTAATTTTTATAATAATAGTATTCGTATTTCTAGTATTCTTTGTTGAGAAATGTATAAGATTAGAACTTAATTTATATGATAAGCCACTTGTTAAATTAAAATTTGAAAAAAAAGAACAATAACAAAAAAATAATTACCGAAAATAACTAAATTTGAGAGAAAATGAAAATTGGAAAAAAAGAAATAATTAAACTTATTGTTATAATAACACTTGTAGGAATAATGTGTGGAGGAGTATATGTTCTATCAAATAATAAAAAAATTAATCTTCCTAAAATGGGAGAAGTTGAAGAAGTTTTAATAAAGGAAAATGAAGAATAGTTAAATCATTTACTGAAGAAAATGAAAGTGAAGTTAAATAAATAATATAAGAGAAGAAATTATTTCTGATATTATATAAGTAATGCTTTCTTTTATTGTAAGAATATGGGGAGATGCTTAATATGAAAGAAAAAACGCCAAATTGGTTAAAACTAGATAATGCTGCAACTATTTATCCGTCAACATTATCGAGAAAATATGCTGCTATGTTTCGTGTTAGTATGACTTTAAAAGATAAAATAGACAAAGATGTTTTACAATGCGCATTAAACAATGTAATAGATAGATTTCCAACATTTAAATATAAGTTAAAGCAAGGACTTTTTTGGTGTTATTTTAAAAGAATAAAAGAAAACCCTATAATAGAGCAAGATTATAATAATCCTATGTTTAGAATAAAGTTTAAAAATCATAGAAATTATCTATTTAGAGTTAGATATTATGAGAATAGAATAGCAGTTGAATTTTTTCATGCATTAACTGATGGCACTGGTGCAATTATATTTATATCTACATTAGTAGGAGAATATATTAAATTAAAATATAATGCAAAAATTACGTATAATAATTATGTTTTAAATCCAAATGAAAAAGTTAGTAGAGAAGAATATAGTGATGACTTTAAAAAGTATGCTAGAAAAGCTGGAAAGTTAGTGCATGAAAAACCAGCATACCATTATAAAGGAACTCTTATTAGTAATAATGATTTAAATGTTATTACTGGTATTATTAAGATAGATGATCTTAAAAAAATAACTAAAAAGTATGAATGTACTATAACCTGTTTACTAGCATCATTATACATTCTATCAATACAAGAATTATATAATAGAGAACATAAAAAGAAAAATAAGGAAGTAAAAATATCAATACCAGTTAATTTAAGAAATTATTATAAAAGTAGTACGATGAGAAATTTTTCTTCTTATGTAAATGTCGGGATAGATACTATATATGGTAATTACTCTTTAGAAGAAATAATAAAAATAGTTAAAAATACTTTGGAACTTAACTTGACTGAAAAAATGTTAAATGCTAAAATAAGTGCTAATGTAAAAATAGCAAGAAATTATTTCATAAGACTCTTACCAATGTTTATAAAAAAGCATATAATGTCATTTACCGAAAAAATGATGGGGGATAGATATTGTTCTAATACCTTATCTAATTTGGGTAATATTGTATTACCAAAAGAAGAAGAAAAATATGTTTTAGAAATGGGAATTGCAATAGGAAAATCAAGAGGAAAACCTGCATCATCAGCAATGGTTGGATATAATGGTAATTTATATATAACTATAACTAGAAAAATAAAAGAAGCTGAATTTGAACGAATATTATTTACTACATTAGTTGAAATGGGAGTACCAGTTTTAATAGAAAGTAATAGGAGGTTATAATGAGTTATTGCGTTAATTGTGGAGTTAAATTAAAACAATCTGAAAAAGTTTGTCCTTTGTGTAATACAAAAGTAATAAATCCAAATAATTTAAAAGATAAGTTTACTCCAGTATATAGTCAAGTGGTTGAAAAACATAAAGAAATAAATAAAAAATACTTATGCGAGTTAATAACAGTTGTATTAATATGTGCAGCCATTATTACAGTTTTATGTGATTTGATATTTACAGGTAATATTACATGGAGTATTTATGTAATTGTATCTATTTTGTTTTTGGATTCTAAACTATCATTTATATTATTTAAAAATAAATTCATTCCATTAATAATTGATTTATTTGCAACTGAAACATTAATTTATGTAATAGCATATTTAAATAATGGATTACAATGGTTTTATTATTTAGTTTGTCCATTTATATTTATAATTTGGATTTATATCGTACTTTGTGCATTTGTATTAAGTAAGAAAAAATTTAATTTATTAAGAAGATTTTCTGTTGCATTCTCATTTATATCAGTAATTCTTTTAACAATAGAGATGTGTGTTGATATGTTTAAATATGAGAAAATTATTATTAATTGGTCAATATATGCTGTATTACCAATAACAATTATAGGATTAATTCTATTTATAATTTCTTATAATAGAAAATTAATGGATGAAATAAAACAAAGGATATTTATTTAGATGGAGGTGTAAATATGTGGAATAAGTATAAAAAACATATATTAATAGCTGTATTTTCTATAATTATCTTAATAATTATTGATATATCACAAGCACTCATATTTCAAAATAGTCCAGTATTAAAGAAAAGAGAACACTTTGATGGAGGGACACTTTATTATAAAGATAAAGGACTAATTACATATACCTATAATTGCATAGGTAAAAAAAGAAAAACAGTTTTAAAATGGGAAAAATATTCTTGTCCTTTAAAAGAAACAACTTTTGAAATAATAGACGAAAGTAAGAATATTAAAGATTTTATATGTGCTGAAGCCCTAGAGGAAATATATAGGGATGATGAATATATTTATTTTTTAAGTTGTATGAAAAGTGAATACATAAAAGTAAATTATAGTCCAGATCATTTTAGTGAAAATATTAAAACAGCTTTAAAAGAAGAAAGAGTTAAAATATCAGATTTAGATAGATTTAAAATAGATTATATTAAAAAAGAAATAAGTAAAGAACAACTTGAAAAAGAAGAACAAGATACAGATAATAAAGAAGAAAATAAAAAAGAAGAGCAATCAAAAAAAGAAGAATCAAATAAAAAGGATAATAAAACTAATAACGATAAAAATAATTCAAATCAAAACAACAGTGTAAATAAAAATAACAATAAAAATACTAACAATAATAATAAAGAAAACAATAATGAAAGTAATGGTCAAAATGGTGGAACAACAAAACCAGAGGAAAATAAACCTAATCCTCCAAAAGAGCCAGAACCAATATCAGAACCAAAAACACAAGCTGAAATAAATGACGAATATAGAAAAAAATTAGAAAATAAATATTCAGTTAAAATCGTATATAAGGATGAGAATGGAAATTACTTAATTGGTGGCTCTATAAATACTGAAAAACTATATGATGATAATGAGATAAATAAGTATTTAAAAGAAGTTGAATCCACATTAAAAAAATATCCAAATGGTTTCTTTAAAGAAATGAAAGATAATAATGTATCTCTTAGAATATATATGGTAAATAAAATAGATGGTGGTCATTCTGGGATGACAGATGGAAGGAATCAAAGCAATATTACAGTAACTATCGGAACAGATGGCACTAATTTGTTTGAGTATACCCTTCACCATGAGTTAATGCACTATATTGATATTTATATAAGACAAAAAGATCCAACATTAAATTTAGCAGAAATAATGAAATCCTATAATCCAGAAGGATTTAGTTATGGCACTAATGATAGTACCTATGATTATAATTTTTCAAATCCAAATGATGCATATTTCTTATCTTCTTATTCAAGGAAAAGTTATTTAGAGGATAGAGCAGTTTTATTTTCTGATATGATGACTAGAACAACAAAAAGACCATATTACAATGATAGTACTCCATTAAATAAAAAAGCGAAATTAATAAATGCTCAACTTCATAAATATTTTAATTGCGTGTCAACATCTGCAAGAGAACATTGGGAAAGATTTATTTAAAGAAAATAATATGAATATTCAAAAATTACCAAAAAAAAATAAAAAAATAGAAAAAACGTTTTTATTAAAAAGTCGTTTTTTTGAATAAAAAATAAAAAAATAGAATTCATGCAAAAAGGTCTAAAACACTTATAAAATAAGAACAAAACAATATTTTCAAATAAAATGTTGTTTTATTTTTTTTACTAAAAAAATAAAAAAATTAAAAAAACGATTTTACAAAAAATGTAAAAAAACAAAAATAAATTTTGTTTTTAATATTGACTTTTCCGAATTCGGAAGATATAATTAAGTTAATCATAGAAGACGTCAATTATTATGATTGAAAGAAGGGAGATGAAAAAAATGGTTAGTACTGAAGAACTTATAGATGTAATAAAAGTCGTTAAAAGAGATGGAAAAAAAGTTGATTTTGACGGAACAAAAGTAGCACTTGCAATTAAAAAAGGTTTTGATAGTATTATTTTAGATGATGAACCAGTATATACTTCAAAAGATGTTCAAAAAGTATACCAACATGTTATTAAAAAAATAAATAAGGATTATAAAGGTTCAGAAAAAATTAAAGTTGAACAAATTCAAGATTTAATAGAAGAATCATTAAATAAATGTGGTTATAAGGATGTATATAAATCTTTTAAAGAGTACCGTGAAAGGAGAAATCAATCAAGAGAGTTGTTTGCAGATGAAAAAAGAATGCACAAATTTTTAAAAACTCTTGAAGGATTAGGACTTAAAAGTGCAGCAGAAGAAGATACTAAAAGAGAGAATGCAAATATTGATGGAAATTCGGCAATGGGAACAATGCTACATTTTGGTTCATCTATTTCAAAAGACTTTGCTACTGCATATCTTATGAAGAAGAAATATGCTGATGCTCATGCTGATGGTGATATACACATTCATGACATGGATTTCTTAGCAATGGGAACAACTACTTGTACGCAAATAGACATTTATAAGTTATTTAAAAATGGATTTGATACAGGCCATGGACATTTAAGAGAACCACAAGATATTAGAAGTTATTCAGCTCTTGCTGCGATAGCAATTCAATCAAATCAAAATGACCAACACGGAGGACAAAGTATACCAGCATTTGATTATTATATGGCGCCAGGTGTATTAAAAACATTTAAGAAACAATATAAAGCAGCAATACATGAAATAACAATGTTTGTTGGATTTGAAAGATTTTTAAATGTGAATAAGATTTGCGAAAAAATAGATAAGTTAGATAGTATTGTATTTGATATTAGTTATATGGATGAGTGTGCTAAAGGAAGTGAAGAAGTAAAAAGAGCTTTTAAAACAGCGTATGATATTGCTTATGATAATACTAATAAAGCAACATATCAAGCAATGGAGGCATTTGTTCATAACTTAAATACTATGCATTCAAGAGCAGGAGCACAAGTTCCATTTTCATCTATTAACTTTGGAACAGATACTTCACCAGAAGGTAGAATGGTTATGAAAAACTATTTATTAGCGGTAGATGCAGGATTAGGAAATGGAGAAACACCGATTTTCCCAATATCAATATTTAAATTAAAGGAAGGTGTAAGCTATAATAAAGAAGATCCTAACTACGATTTATTTCGGCTAGCTTGTGAAGTATCTTCTAAAAGATTATTCCCAAATTTCTCGTTTATGGATTCCCCATTTAATAAACAATATTATAAAGGAGACTATAATACAGAAGTAGCATATATGGGGTGTCGTACTAGGGTTATTGGAAATGTAGTGGATGATGATAAAGCAGTAACTCCAGGGCGTGGCAATTTATCATTTACATCAATTAACCTACCTAGACTTGGCATTAAATATGGTATTGTTAACGGAAGAGATAAAGCAGATATAAAAGGTTTCTTCAATGAGTTAGAGTCTTTAATGGAATTAGTAAAACATCAATTATTAGAAAGATTTGAAATTCAATGCAACAAAAGAATATATAATTTTCCATTCCTATTAAAACAAGGTGTATGGATTGATTCAGATAAATTGAAAGATACAGACAGACTTAGAAAAGTACTAAAACACGGTACTTTATCAATAGGATTTATTGGTCTTGCTGAAACATTAAAAGCATTGACAGGAAAGCATCACGGTGAAAGTGAAGAAAGTCAAAAACTAGGTCTTAAAATAGTTAAATTTATGAGAGAAAAATGTGATGAATTTTCTCATGAATATAATTTAAACTTTACTTGTTTAGCAACCCCAGCTGAAGGGCTTTCTGGTAGATTTGTTAATATAGATAGAGCAATTTATGGAAAAATAAAAGGAGTAACTGATAGAGAATATTATACTAATTCTTTCCATGTTCCAGTATATTATAATATTTCTATTACAAATAAGATTAAGATTGAGGGTCCATATCATGCCTTAACAAATGCAGGACATATTAGTTACATTGAATTGGATGGAGATGTAACAACTAACATAGATGCTTTTGAAAGTATAGTTAGATTAATGAAAGAAAATAACTTTGGATATGGCGCAATTAATCACCCAGTAGATAGAGATCCAATATGTGGATATGTTGGTGTTATTAAAGATGTTTGCCCTAAATGTGGTAGAAGAGCTAATGAGGGCGTTAGTGTTGAAAAACTCAAAAATTTAGGGTGTACAATTTGTAAATAATAAGGAGGATATTTAAATGAAAGAAGAAAGAACGGAAAAGAAAATTGGAGATGGAGTAGATTTTGATAGAATTAGAAGAATCACAGGATATTTAGTTGGTACTGTTGAAAGATTTAATAATGGCAAAAAAGCTGAAGAAAGAGACAGAGTAAAGCACACAGCTGATGAAATTTTAAATAAGAAAAAATATGCAAATAAGACTTGCTGCTAACTTAACTGAAGAAAGTATTGTTGATGGAGAAGGGATAAGAACTGTTATATGGATGCAAGGTTGTCCTCACCATTGTAAAGGATGCCATAATCCAGAAACATGGAACTTAGAAAAAGGGTTTCTAGTTGATGTTAAAGAAGTTTGTGAGAAAATAAGAAATGTGAGTTTTCAAACAGGAGTAACTCTATCAGGAGGAGAACCATTAATCCAAATTGATGCTTGTCTAGAAATTGCAAAATATTGTCAAAGTTTAGGTTTAAATGTATGGTGCTATACCGGCTACAAGATGGAAGAACTTTTAATAAGAACTAATAAAGAAACTAATTTAAAAGAATTACTTTTAAACATAGATGTATTAGTAGATGGACCATTTACGCTAGATTTAAAAAGTTATAATGTTCCGTTTAGAGGTTCTAGTAATCAACGAATTATAGATTCTAAAAAAAGTATAATAGAAAACAAGGTATGTGATATTCAAAAATAGATTCTAACATACCTTTTAATTTTAAATATAAGGTGGTGGATAATGATAAAAATTAGAAAAGAAAATATAAAAGAGAGTATAAGTATTTTATTAAAGGGAATATATGCTGGAATAATGATAGGAATTGGTGGAACAATCTATTTAAGTGTTGCAAACCAAGTGATTGGAGCTATACTTTTTGCAATAGGACTTCTTACAATATGTGTTTATAAAATGAACTTATACACAGGTATGATAGGTTATATATTAGAAAATAAATTAAAATATTTAAAAACTCTTATATTCACTTTGTTAGGCAATTTATTAGGAACAATCATTACAGCATTATTGATACTAAATACAAGAATTGCTAATATAAGTATTAGAGCAAGAGAAATGGTTATAATTAAAATTAGTAATCATTATTTAAGTATATTCATATTATCTATATTTTGTGGAATTCTTATGTATATAGCAGTTAATAATTTTAAAAAAGGAGAAGACTCTATAATAAAATATTTATCTATATTTATTTGTGTAGTTGTATTTATTTTGTGTGGATTTGAACACTGTATTGCTAATATGTACTATATTTCATTAGCGAAAGCTTGGTCATTTAAATCTGCAATATCAATGTTGTTTATGATTCTGGGTAATAGTTTTGGAGCAATTATTATGTCATTGTTTAATAATAAAATCAAAGCGTAAGTAAAATTTAGCAAATTTATTCAAAAAGATAAATTTTTAATCAAAACCTCTTTTTCAGATAATTATATTGCTATCTCAAGAAATGGATTTTAAAATAATAGAAATTAAATAATTTATAAAATGTTTTTTTAGATAAATATAATTTATGAAAGTAAACATTATACATATTCTATTAAAGGAGGTGTATAAGATGAACTATGACAAAATATTTAAAAAAATAGAACACGATCAAAAATGCAAACCAAAGTGTGTTTTTGGGCCACCAGGACCAAGAGGCTTACCGGGACCCAAAGGCGATATAGGGCCAGAAGGACCAAAAGGAGAACAAGGTATTAAAGGAAAAGATGGAACAAGTGTTAATATATTAGGCTCTTATGACCAATATGATGATTTAATAAAAGAACACCCAATAGGAAAAATCGGTGATTCATACTTAATTGATGGCGATTTATATGTTTGGTCTGAAAATGAGCAAAAATGGGTGAATGTAGGTCAAATTAAAGGGCCTAAGGGAGATATAGGACCGGTTGGCCCTAGTCAAATAAGAACGGCATATATTGTAAAATTCAATGATGGAAAAAACATAGATGGTATAGAAGTAAAATCTGGCGAAAAACTACCGCTTGGACGAGTTGAACTTGATGTAACTGATTTAATAACATTAGATTCAGATACAATAAAATTTAACGAAATTGGATATTATAAAATTGGTTTTACAGTATCGGCATATCCAAAAGTAGAACAAGTTGATTTTGATCCTACTAAAGATATTGTATCAATTGGATTTAAACAAACAGGTTTTGATAATGCTTATGTTGGCGTTGGAGAATGGGTGTTTAATGGCGAAGCAGTTGAATTAGTTGCTCAAGGAATTATATCAGTTGCAAATCTAAATAGTAGTTACGAATTATCTAATTTAAGTAAACAACCGATTTTTTTACATTCGCCGGATATAAAAAATATAAATTCAATTTCTTATTTCAGTAATCCACTTGTCACTATGGTTATAGAATATTTAGGAAAAGCTTAAACAAAAAATGAAACCAGAATTTGGTTTCATTTTTAAAATGAGTTAGATTTATAACTTATAACTTTTTAAAATAACATTAATCATCGAAAAAGAAACATTACTAGAATTATCACTAGTTATCTCTGTTCTAACTTCTAGATTTCCACCAGCATAAATATCAGTAAAATTAACTTCTGAAAAGTTCATATCACTAGTATTACCTTTATTTAGTATAAATTCCATATCGCTAATTTTTTCGTTAGTAGTAGTGTTATATAAATAAAATTTTCCACCAGTATCATTAGTAACTCCAGATATTCTACCACACAAAGTAATAATACCTGGAATAATTCTAGTAGTAGTAATTGTTGATGTACCTGTACTATTAGAGTCTTTAAAACTAACGAAACAAACAGCATTATAAGAAGTAGGGTCCAGTGAACCTTGAGGACATCTATCCCCTTTTGGACCAATAGGACCTTCAATATTTGCTGATTTGTGCCAATCATTAATATTTTTATCCCATACATATAAAGAATTATTAACCATATAACAATCTCCTACAACTCCAGTTGGATGTTCAAGTCTTAATTCTTCTTCGTTTTCATATGTTCCTAAAATTTGAATTCTAGTACCAGCAGGACCAGTATCTCGATTTATTAAATCTAAAAATTCCATATGATTTTTAGATTTCTTGAATTATTGTTGTATTTTCCAATTAATATTTTTGAAATAAAAGTATCAACTAAATCGATTGATAAATTGTCAATTTTTTTATACAAACTACTATCAAATTGCTTTAAAGAATTATTATTATCTCTACTATTCTCTAAAGTTTTCATTCTATTTTTTAATTTCTCATAATCATCTCTATAATTACTTATTAGTATCGAAAACTCTCTTTTTTCTATTATTCCATTGTTGTAATCATCATATAATTTTTTAAAATATAAATCTTTTTTATTCAATTTATTATTAATAAAATCAATTTCATTTTCGATTTCTATTAATTCTTTATTTTGTTCTTTTAAAATATCTTTTTTGTATAATTCATTTATATAATCTTCATCATAGTATTTAGCTAATAATTCATTTATTTTGTTTAAAACAAAGTTATATAATACTTCTTCATTTATATATTTTTTATTATCACAATAATTCCACTTATTTATTTTGTCTTTACAACATAAATAACTAAATCCTTGTTCATTATTTTTACCACATTTTTTAAAAGTTTGATTACAATTCATACAATAAACTTTGTTACTAAAAGTATGAATTTTACCACTTTTTAAACTTCTTGTTTTGTTTTTTAATCTCTCTTGAACTTGGTGCCAAATATTTTTGTCAATAATAGGTTCATGAGTATTATTTTTTCTTATTCTTTCAGTTTCATCATTATAAATTAAAGTATGATTTTTATAACTAACTGTTGTCGTTTTAAATTGAACTAAATTTCCGATGTATACTTCATCTTTTAATATTTTTTTTATACTTGCACTAGACCATTTAAATTTTTTTCTTATATTACAAATAAAATTTGAATTTTTAATATTTTCATTTGTAACTTTAATATAGTATTTTTTGTGAGCTTTATTTTCTTTTAAATTGATTTCAAATTGATAATTTATATTATGGTTATTTATTATTTTGTCGGTTTTAAATATTATGTAATCAATACAATTTATGGTATCACCTATATTTAATCGTTTTAATTTTCCATCAACAACACAGTATAAATTTCCTTGACTACATTTTTTGATAGTAATTTCACCTTTACCATCAAAATTGATAGTATTTAAACAAGAAAAGTTGTATAAAACACCATCTTCATTGTTTGTAAAATTAATATCAACAATATATGTACCAATTGATTTAATGTACTCATAATTTAAATAATTTTTGACTAAAGGTATTTTTAACTTTGAACCATTTAACAATTTATATTCGTATGGACTTAATATATTGTCGTTATTTAAATTATAAGCAATTTTTTCAACTCCAACTCCACTTGTATATTCATTAAATATTCTTTTAACTATACTACTTGCAATTTTATCCACAATTAAATGATTTTTGTTTGATGGCTCTTTAATATATCCGTAACTAGCAAAACTAGCAGTTAGTTTTCCTTCCTTTCGTTTAGCTCTAAAAGTTTCTCTTATATTAATTGATGTATCCTCTAAATACCATTGATCAGTTAAACTTAAAATTTGACTAGTTTTTCTACTTTCTTTTTGCATATTGTCGATTCTATCAACTACTGTTACAAACCTAACATTCCATTGATGGAAGAGATTATGAATATATTTTTCAATTAACTCCATATCTCTAGCAAACCTAGATTGAGTTTTACACAAAACAATATCTATATTACCTTTCCTGCATTCTTCAAGCATTTTATTAAAACCAGGTCTTGTATCATCCGAACCAGACCAATCTTCATCATTATATATAGATACTACCTCATAACCTTTTTCTTTAGCATAATCTTTTAACATTATTTCTTGATTTTTAATGCTTTCTGATAAATTATCAACTTTTAATTTATCTTCATCAGATAATCTTAAGTATAAAGCTGTTCTCATTTAAATTTTTTTATGTATTCAAAATATTTTTCGTTTAATATTTTTTTGATTTCTTTATTCTTAAATTCTTCACTATAATTAATTTTCATAATTACCTCCTATTTAATTTTATTATTAAAAAAAATAAT
>ERZ780157.1917-NODE-1917-length-20968-cov-2.873093_pt1 | contig 20968 bp, 17 predicted proteins | sample MGYA00511169_ERZ780157 | MGnify/ENA primary metagenome ERZ780157 (study PRJEB29588, sample SAMEA1965149) | human gut metagenome | biome: human gut; feature: human-associated habitat; material: faeces | place: Denmark | collected 2008/2010 ... | reverse complement strand
TGCGGCTGCCGTAGATGTGCTCCTTCACCTTGATGGCGGTCTCGAAGATCCTGTCGTTGACCTCCTTGACGTCGCAGGCGAGCAGCACGGCGGCTTCGCGGTGGGTCAGGCCCTTGAACTGGGCGGCCTTGTCAAGGATGCTCATGAGCAGCGGAACGTCCGACTTGTGCTCTTCGGCGTAGGCGAGCGTGTCGCGGATTTCCTGATCGTTGATGAACTCTTCCGCTACGCGGGACTTGGGGTCGTAAATGGCCATTTTTTTCTCGTCGAGTTGACTGGGGTCTTGTGGGATGTGCACTCCGCCTCAAAAGCAAAACGGCCGATCAGATGTCCTCTGAATCGGCCGTGTTGCTTGTGTTTCGGAGAGTTGCAGGCTGGGTGTCTCAGGCCGTGCCTGCCGTGTTGGAAAGTATTTTGCCTTATGCCTTTTATTTTGTAAAATGCAAATATTGCACGGCAGATTGCGGAAAATGAAATTGTCGGTGAGGTCCGGAAGGAGGATGAAATGGAACTGAAGGCAAGGTCGATCAAGCTCTTTTGCGCGGTGGTGGAGACGGGTTCGCTCCTCTCGGCCGCGAACCAGAACGCGATGAGCGCGCCCGCGGCGAGCAGGGCGGTGAGCCAGCTCGAGGACAGGCTCGGCTGCAGGCTCTTCGACCGCTCGACGAAGAACCTGACGCTCACCGAGGACGGCAAGGCGTTCTATCGCGTGGCGAAGGAGTCGATGCGCGCCTGGCACATGCTCGAGGACTTTCCGAAGCAGAGGGCCTCGACGAAGAAGCAACTGCGCATTGCCGTGCTCGCCCGCCACTGCAGCAACGTGATCATTCCCGCAGTGGCGAAGATCCTCAAGGCCCACGAGGAGACGCTGAGGATCACGATGGACGTGCACCAGAGCCGCGACATCTACTACTCTAAGTTCTCGCATCCCTTCGACGTGGGCTTCGGCACGCTGCTCAGCAGTCACGACGACCTGCAGAAGGAGGCGATCGCGCACCTGCCCTTCAGGCTGGTGGTTCCGAAGACCAATCCCATGAGCCGGATGGAGAAGGTGAGGCTCGAGGACTATGCGCACGAGAACTTCATCCTGCTTTCCGCCGACAAGCTTGAGCGCGAGTACATCAGGAGCCTGCATCCCGCGCTCACGCCCGACAGGATCGTGGCCGAACTCTCCTCGACGCAGGTGGCGCTGAGGTTCGTCAAGCGCGGCATCGGCGTACACATCACGGACGAGCTCGCGGCGATGAGCGTCTCGGACGACTGCGCGGCGGTCCCCCTCGAGAACCCGCTCACGATTCCCTTCTACGTCTTCTGGCCTGTCACCTCGGAGAGCCTCTGGCCCGAAATCAGGCAGTGCATCGCCGAGATCGCGGGCAGCATCCGCGCGGCGGGCATCCCGCTCACGGAGGCGGGCGAGAGCTATCTGAAGGCCTGATGAGGTCCTGGGTCGAACGGCGGCCGAAGGGAAGCGGAAAGGAAAAATCCCACGGCCGGCAGCGGCGCGCGGGATTTTTTTCAAGGCGTCGCGGGACGGTCGTCCCGCGGCGGAAGGCTCATCGGATCAGACCCAGCCCTTCCGGCGGAACTCCTTGAGCTTCGCGGCGAAGTACTTCATGTCGTCGGGTGTCGAGAGCGAGACGCGGCACCATTCGACGGCGGGCGGGAACGGGCGGCCGACGAGGATGTTCTCCGCCTTCATGCGGTCCTGGAAGGGCTTGAGCGGGGCCTTGAGGTTCATGAAGATGAAGTTCGTCTGGCTGTCGAGGTACTCGATGCCGAGTTCGTCGAGGGTCTTGCAGACGATCACGCGGGCGTCCTCGTTGGCCTTGCGGGAGTTCGGGATGAAGTCCTTGTCTTCGAGCTCGACGAGCGCGGCGGCGATGGCCGAGTTGTTGAGCATGATGTCGTAGGCGACCTGGGTGCGGACCTTGTTGACGACGGCGGGCGCGGCATAGGTGAAGCCGAGGCGCATGCCGGCCATGGCGAAGATCTTCGAGAAGGTCTTGAGCACGCACAGGTTTTCGAGCCCCTCGTCGACGAGCGTCTTGCAGGAGACGAAGGACGGATCGCGGACGTATTCGGCGTAGGCCTCGTCGATGACGAAGAAGACGTCGGCCGGACGAGAGCGGATCCAGTCGTGAAGGGCCTTCGAGTCGACGATGGTCGAGGTTGGGTTGTTCGGGTTGACGAAGTAGACGATGACGGGGCCGTTGATGCCCGCGACGGTCTTCTTCATGGCCTCAAGGTCGACGGACCACTTCGCGCCCATCGGCACGGTGACGACCTTGACGTTGTTCTTGCGGGCCGTGTCGGCGCCGTCGCTGTAGGTGAGTTCGGGACAGATGAGGCAGACGCCGGGACGGATGTGGGCCTCGATGCTCGCGCGGATCGATTCGGCGGAGCCGTGCGAGAGCATCACGTTCTCGGGCTTGCCGCCCATGAAGTCGGCGCAGGCCTTGCGGAGCCTTTCAGCTGCGACGAACGGGTAGCGGTTGGCGTCGGGCAGGGCTGCGATCGCGGCGTCGCGGGCGGCGGGCGTGAGGCCGAGCGGATTTTCGTTGAAGCAGAGCGCCATCGGCTTTTGGGCGGTGGGCGGCGTGAACTGGGGCAGGGCGGGCGCAGGCGCGGCCTGCGCGGAGCCGAGCATGAGGGAGCCCGCGCCAAGGGCGGCGGCTCCGAGGAAATTGCGGCGGTTCAGGGGCATGATGCTCTCCGGGTGTCTGTGACTGGGGCCGGTGCGCGGCACCGGCGTTTCAGTCATTGTGACTCGAACGAAGGCTCTTGATGTCTCCTTGATGCGCTCTGCAAGAGGGAATTTCGCACTTTGTTGAGCGACTTCAGAGCGCTTGGGCGGAATGCTTTAGGGAAAACGGATTAGAACGGTTCTCAGGAGGGCATTCTGCCCGGCTGCGCCCTACGGCGCGACGCGCGGCCAGGCGGACTGCCAGGGGCCCGAGAGGAGAGCCGTGAGCCTCGCCTCGTCCTCCGCGATCCTGCTTCGGGTGCTGAGCGCCCCGTCCCTGAGGCTGCAGAAGGTGCGTGCGCACAGAAGCGCACGGGCGAATGCGGTCCAGCTCGCGCAGCGCGCGATCGCCTCGCCCGCGATGCGGCGTCTCAGGCGTTCGATGTCGGCGGGCTGGACCATCTCGACGTATAGCGCGGCCTCGAGAAGCGCGGCGCTCTGGGAGAGTTCGAGGGCGCGCAGGCGCGTCCAGTCGAAGTCGTTGCGGAAGGCGTCGACGAACATGCGCCTGCGGCGCATCGTCTCCTGCTCGGCGGGCGAGAGCGCGAGCATGTCGAAGCCCGCCCAGCCGAGCGCCATGGTGTCCTTCATCAGGCGGCTGACGGTCTGGGCGTCGGAGATGCGGCGGTAGAGCCTGGTGACGGGGGCGCCGTCGACGATCACGCGGAAGCGTTCCTCGAGGTCGTCGGGCGACATGATCTCAAGCTCGGTCGAGAGGCGGTGGCCGACGTCGCTTGCAGCGTTGACGTCGCCCGCAGGGATGACGCCTTCATCCCATCCCTCCGTCCAGAGCGTGAAGCGCGCGATGTTCGCGGCCGTGCCCTCGAAGTCAATGTTGTCCCAGACGCGAGGCGCGGATCTGGTCTTCACGTCGCCGAGGCGCACGAGCGCGGCACGCAGGTCCGAAAGGACGGGCTGCATGGCGGCGGATGGCATCAGGAGCTCGATCGGTTCTTCGTCGTTCGTCATGGGGTTGGGAGCCGGAGGATGGGGCGACCCTTCATTTTATCCCGCTGAGCGGGAGCCGCTCGCGTCGTCGGCGTGCGTGATCGTCATGAAGCAGGGATCGGCCTTGCAGTGGAAAATCGCCTCGAAGCGCTCGCCCGACGAGTTGACGAGGACGAGCGGTTCGGGCCTGAAGGCTTCGCGCGGCGTCTTCTCGAGCAGTTCGGGGAAGGCCTTGAGCATCTTCGGACAGCGCTTGAGCGCGGCGCGGATGCAGTGGCGGCAGGTCATGAGATCCGCCTTCTCCACGGGCTTGATCTCGAAGGCGGGCGCGGTCACGCGGGCGCCGTGGCGCTCGTAGAACTCGCGCGCGGCATCGTTGGCGACGTTGGCGGCGAAGCCGAGGATGCGGTCGGGATAGGGCGCCTCGTCGTCGACGGGGGCGCGGCCGGGACGGACCCGGGCTTCCTCGCGCATCTTCGTGAGCGCGTCGACGGCTTCGCGGCGCATCATGTTGACAACCGAGGCGGGCACGAAGACGTCGAGGTCCTCGGGCACGAAGATGTCGGAGGCCGTGTAGAGCGTGTCGCCGAGCCTGCCGAGGTTCCTGATGAGCGTCTCCCTGTTGCGCTCGGGGTTCGAGGGGGCGTCGAGATCCATCGCCACATGAGCTTCGGCGCATTCGCGGCCGTCGGTCACGATGAGCGTGAGCGCGTCGTCCTCGACGAGGAAGGTCATGACGATCGGAATGCGGCGCACGGCGGACTCGCCCGAGAGCTCGCGCACGAAGGAGCGGTCGAGGTTGCGCATGAGCGTCATGCCGCGGCGAAGCCCCTCGGGGAGTTCGCGGCGGTTGCGCAGCGTGAGCCTGACGAGGCCCCTGCCGGCGGGATCGGCACGGTTGACGGCAAGGCCGTGGATCTCCTCGTCGTCGCCGAGATAGGTGAGGCCGTCGCCGTTGGCAAGCGAGACGCCCGCAGCGGGACGCACGAGGATTTCGCCCGGCTCGACGCGCTCGCAGCAGCCGACGGGGCTGCCCGTGTTCTTGGGGCTCTCGAGCTGGGCGAGCTCGTAGGGCTTTGCAAACTGACGGCCGTGCACGAAGTAGTCGGTTCGGCTCCTCTGGAAGCTCTTCTCGGGGTCGGGCGTGAAGCTGAAGGTCGAGACGCCGTCGGAGGTGCGGGAGAGTTCGGGGCGTCGCGCGATGATGGCATCGAGCTGCTGACGGTACCAGGCCGTGATGTTCTTCACGTAGACGAGGTCCTTGAGGCGGCCCTCGATCTTGAAGGACGAGACGCCCGCGTCGATCAGGGCCTCGAGATTGTCGGTCTGGTTGTTGTCGCGCAGCGAAAGCACGTGGCTGCGGCGGGCGATCTGCTCGCCCGACTCCGTGTAGACGTCGTAGGGCAGGCGGCAGAGCTGCGCGCAGGCGCCCCTGTTGGCGCTTCGTCCCGTGATCGCCTCGCTGATGTAGCACTGGCCCGAATAGCTCACGCAGAGCGCGCCGTGGATGAAGTACTCGATGCGCGCCGAATGGAGCGCGGCTCGGCAGGCGGCGACCTCGGCGAGCGAGAGCTCGCGCGCGAGCACCATCTGCGAGAAGCCCGCCTTCTCGAGGAACGCGGCCTTTTCGGGCGTGCGGATGTCGCACTGCGTCGAGGCATGGAGCTCGATGTCGGGCAGCGGGCCCGCCATGAGGCCCATGTCCTGAACGATCAGGACGTCGACTCCGGCCTTGGCGGCGTCGAAGGCAAGCGAGCGGGCGCGCGGAAGCTCCTCGTTCGTGAAGAGCGTGTTGAGCGCCATGAAGACGCGGGCGTTGTAGCGGTGCGCGTACTCGGCGAGACTCGCGATGTCGTCCATCGTGTTGCCCGCGGACTGGCGGGCGCCGAAGGCAGGGCCGCCGATGTAGACGGCGTCGGCGCCGTGATCGATCGCGGCGATGCCGGTGTCGGCGTCGCGGGCGGGGGCGAGAAGTTCAAGAGCGGTGAGGGGAAGAGGCGTGTGGGACACGAAGGAATCCTCGGGATTGTCGTGGAAAGGCCGCGCGGGCGTGCGTCCGGTGGCCTGTGCATGAGGGGACGAGCGTCAGTGACGGAGCGTGATGCCGGCGGGTTGCCTGTAGAGCTCGGGTCTGGCGGGGCCCGTGACGGCGCAGGTCTTGACGGCGAGGTACTTGGCGAGCTCCTCGTCGCCCGCCTTTTTGGCGAAGTCTGCGGCGGACATGCCCCTGTCGGTGCAGTAGTCGCGGTAGGCGCCTGCGCGAAGGAGCATCATGACGGCCTCGCGGCTCGGTTTCCTTGCGGCCATGTCGAGCGCGGTGATGCCCGCCTTCGTCTGGGCGTTGACGTCGGCGCCGAGTTCGATGAGGCGCTTCATCATGGAGGTGCGGCCTTCGGTGGCGGCGTAGTGGAGCGGCGTCCAACCGCGGGTCTTGTTGACCTTCGCACCGAGCTTGAGCAGCCTGTCGAATTCAGCCTCGCGGCCCTTGATCACCGCAAGCATGAGCGGCGTCTCGCCGTGGCGGTTCTCCATGTTGACGTCAATGCCCTGGGCGTCGAGCAGCACGCGGGCGAGATCCCACGACTCGCTGCGCAGGGCCCAGGTGAGCGGCGTGTCGCCGTTTTCGAGCACGATGTTGGGCGTGATGCCCGTGGAGAGAAGGCGCCTGACGTCGGCGGCGTTGCCGGCGGCGATCGCCTGATTGAAGTCGTGCGTGTTGCGGGCCATCTGATCGACCTCGGCCTCGGAGAGGACGAAGGCGCCCGGGTCGCCTGCGGACGACGCGTCGGCGGACGATGCGAGGGGCGCGCAGAGAAGAAGCGGGGCGGCGGCAAGAAGAACGGCGAGCTTTTTCATAGACTGATTATGCTTCCTCAAGACGGATGGGCAGGCGGAAGAGCCTGACGGCGTTGGCCGTAGTTTGTCGGGCGACGTGCGCTTTGTCAACGCCGAAAAGTCCTGCGAGACATTCTGCGACATATTCGACGTACTGAGGCTCGCATCGCTTGCCGCGCTTGGGCACAGGCGCCATGTAGGGACAGTCGGTCTCGAGCAGGAGGCTTTCGAGCGGAAGCGCCCTCGCGGTCTCGCGCAGCGCCTCGTTTCGCTTGAAGGTGAGGTTGCCCGTGAAGCTTACGTGGCCGCCCGCGTCCACGACGGCGAGCGCCGTGTCCGTGTCGCCGCAGAAGCAGTGCATCACGAAGCCGACGTCGCCCGCATGCATGTCGCGGAGGATTTCGAGGGCCTCGCGCTCGCTGTCGCGCGCGTGGATGATGAGGGGCTTGCCGATGGCCTTCGCGGCCTCGATGTGGCGGCAAAAACGTGCGCGCTGCCAGTCAAGCGGCTCCTTGCACCAGTAGAAGTCGAGCCCCGTCTCGCCCACGGCGGCGAACCCCGGGCGCGAACAGATCTCGGCGATCCGCTCGACGGTGGGCTCGGGCTTGTCGGGAAATTCGGGATGAAGCGCCCAGGCGCCGAAGAGCCAGCCCGGATGCTCCGCGAGGAGCGCCTCGAGCTTCGGGAGCTCGTCGTCCTCGCAGGCGATGACCATGGCGGCCGCCATGCCCGCCGCCTTCATGCGCGCGATGACCTCGTCGCGGTCCTCGTCGAAGGCGTCGCTGTTGAGATGGCTGTGTGAATCGATGAACTGCATGTGCTGTTGCCTCAATAGTCTCAGTCGGAGGGCCGGTCGGTCTTGACGAAGGGCTCGCGCCTGAGGGCGCCGCGGCTGTAGGCCTGTACGGCGTCCTCGCGCCAGTCGCGGCGGTGCACGAGATGGAGCGCCGTCGAGAGATAGAAGAGCGTCTGAATGCCGAGGATTCCCCAATAGGGAAGGATGGACTCGGTGAGGGCCCCGTCCTGCGAGGCCGCAAGGAGCGCGGGCACTGCGGGCGAGGTCGGAATGAAGAGCGAGAGCGCGAAGACGGGCTCGCTCAGCACGTTCGTCATGGGCCAGATGCCGCCCGAGATGAATACGGCGGGGGCCGAGATCATCACGACGGCCTGGCTCGACCAGCGGTTCGAGCCCAGAAGGATCGTGACCGCCATGCCGAAGGAGGCGACCGAGGCCGAGAAGAGCAGGCCGGTGCCCAGCGTCGCGGCGACGCTGCGCATGGAGCCGTACTCGTGCCACCAGAAGTCGAACCCCTGCATGTAGACGAACCAGAGGAAGGTGATGAGCGTGAAGGCGAGCCAGACGGCCGCGCCCCTGTGGAGCGGACGGTCGAGCGCGGCCTCCACGAAGGGCTCGCGCCTTGCGGCGACGAGCCAGCCGCCGAGCGCCATCGTGATGGCCATGAGCATCACGGCCTGAATGATCACGGGACCCACGACGGGCACGGTGTAGTTGCCGTAGCCGCCGATCTCGTTGTACATGTACTGCACGCGAAGGCCGGGCGCGGCCTGATGGTGCGAGTGCACGCTCGTGCCGGGGAGCCCCGTCGCATAGACGGCCGCATCGTCGAGGAGCTTCGTCTTGTCGGTCACGACGCCGCCCAACGCGGCCTGAACGGCTCGGGCCTTCACGGGGAAGGCGCCGTTGCCGAGCACGTGCACGGTGACGTTCTCGCCTCGGGTGAGGGACTTCTCGAAGTCCTTCGGAATCGTGATGAGAACCGAGAACTCCTCGCGCCTGAAGGCCTCCATCGCCTCGCCTTCGTCCTGCGTGATGCGCACGACGCTGATGGCGGGCGAGGCGTCCATGGCCGTGACGAGACGGCGGGCGGCGGCCGAGCGGTCAAGGTCGAGCACGGCCGACGGGACGTGCTGGATCTGCTGGTTGCCGTAGGGCCAGGCGTAGAAGATCAGGTAGAAGGCGATCGCGCCCGCGAAGATGAGGATCGTGTCGCGGGAGAGAAAGGAGGCCTTGATCGTGTGTAGGAAGGTGTACCAGAAGCCGGGCGCCTTCATCTGCTCAGCCTGATTGTTCCTGTTCATCGTGCGCCTCCCTGCGTTTCGTCGGTGATGAGGCTCTCCTTGACGAGGAGTGTGCGGATGCGGTCCTTCTCGGGGTCCTTCGAACTCCAGGCGCGCAGGCGCACGCCGAGGATCGGAAGGCCGGCGGCCATGGGCACGACGATGAGGAGCGCAAGGGGCGCGAGGCGCGTGAAGACGTGGTCGAGGGGCGAATTCAGGATCCAGCACTCGCCCTGGACGGCGAGGTAGTGCGTAAGCGGCAGGAGCTGCCCGAAGAAGGCGGCGCCCGGCGTCATCGACTCGAGCGGATAGGAAAAGCCCGTGAACGGAAAGGACGGCGCGGCAAAGCAGATGAGCGCCGAGACGGCGATCGGCCAGCTGAGCGAGACGGCCGTGAAGAGGATGGCGATCGCGGCCATGGCCGCGATGAGCATCACCGTGGCGCCGATCCAGACGCCGACGGAGCCTGCGGCCGTCCAGCCGAGCACGCCCGTGAGGCCGAACACCCAGCACAGGCCGAGCACGACGTAGAAGACGAACCAGGGCAGGAGTTTGCCTAGGATTGCGGCGGACGCGAAGTCGTTTGCGGCCGCAAGAAGGCGCGTCGCACCTCCGTCGCGCCACTCGCGCACGAGCACGCCCGAGAAGGTGAGTCCTGCGGCAAGCGCGATGAGGCCGGGAATGAGCGTCGGCAGCAGGTAGGCGCTGAAGTTGAAGCCTGTGTTGCCGAGGAAGTAGACCTCGGGCGAGGCGATGCGCAGGTTGTTCGACTCGGCCTTGAGCGAGCCGCCGCGCGCGGCGGTCATCCTGATCGTGCCCGCGCTCTTCATGACGGCGGCGAGCGCCGTCTTCACGTCCACTTCCAGAATGGTGCCGACGACGTAGTAGCTTTTGTTGATGATGAGCTCGAGCGTGCTGCCGCGTCCGTTCAGGCTGTCCTTCGTGAAGTCCCTTGGAATGACGATCGTGCCGTAGGTTTCTGCGCGCGAGAGCGCGGCTTCGGCTTCGGTCGCGGTTTCAAAGCCCCTGAGGCCGAGGCTCGGTACGGCATCGAGGACCATGACGAGCTCACGCGCGAGCGGGCCGCCGTCCTCGTTGACGAGACCCACGGGGAGCTTCGTCATGAGGCCGGTGCCGAAGGTGTTCGCCACGAAGAGCAGCCACATGACGGGCAGGAGTGCGCAGATCACCCACTGCTGCGGGTGCCTGCGGGTGTAGCGACATTCGATGCGGGCTGTGTTGACGAGGCCCTCAAACCAGTGCTTCATGGCGTGCCGCTCAGCGCTCGACGATGACGGTCATGCCAGGACGCAGGGCGGGAAGCTCTTCGACGGGACGAGCGCGCACCTCGAACGTGCGCAGGTCGTAGCCCGTCGACTGACGCGTCGCGCGCCAGACTGCGTACTCGCCGCGAGGATTGATCCAGTTGACCTTGAGGTCGACCGTACGGTTGACGGCGGGGATGAAGCCCTTGAGAATCGTGCCCACCTCGACGCCCGGAAGCTCGTCCTCGCGGATGTTGAAGACGACCCACTTGTCGCTGAGGTCGGTGACGAGCACGAGCGGGAAGCCCGCGGGTGCCACTTCGCCTTCCTCCATCACGATGCGGGTGACTTCGCCCGCGGCGGGCGCCTTCACGATGCTTTCGGAGGCGAGGCTCGAGACTTCGGAGACGCCGCCTCTTGCCTGATCGACGAGGGCCTTCGCGGCGGTTTTGTCCTCGACGCGGGCACCTTCGTCCACGGCGGAGAGTTTGGCGGCAGCGGCCTCGGTCACCTTGCGTGCGGCTGCAAGCTGGGCGGTCGCCTCGTCATGGCGCTGGGCGGGGATGAGGCCCTCCCTGTAGAGGGCGTCGACGCGTTCGTAGGTCTTGGACGCAAGGGTGAGAGCTGCCTTGGCGCGCTCCCAGTCTGCGCGGGCCGCATCCTTTTCCTGAACGCGGGCACCCGTGTTGGCGAGGTCCTCCCTCGCCTGGGCGGCGCGTTCCTGTGCCTTCACCTGTACGAGCTTGGCCTCGATTTCAGGAATGGCGATCACGGCGACGGTGTCGCCCGCCTTGAGCACGTCGCCCTCGCGGACCTTGAGTTCGGCAAGGCGTCCCGGCACCTTGGCGGAGACGGAGATCGTGCGGGCGTCGACCATGCCCTGCAGGGGCACGGGCGCGGGATGAGTGGCCTCCCAGACACCCCATCCGAGAAAAGCCGCGATGCCTGCGAAGAAGGCGCCTCCCACGAGAAGCGGGACGGAGGAGGCGGGGCGCTTGGGTGCCTGCGCCTGAGTCTGCTGAGCTTGAGTCTGTTCGATCATTTTGTTCCAGCCGGTGGAAAAGCGTTGTTCTGAGTCACTTCACGACCACGAGGTCGCTGCGAGTAAGGGAGTTGACGAAGTCGGGCATGGCGCCTGCGGACGCATGGAGCATGGCCCAGCTCACGACGAACTTGTAGGCGGCCGCGCGTCGGGCGACTTCGGCGCCCGTGAGCTTCGTGCGGGCCGTGTCGACGTCGACGGCGTTGGAGAGTCCTTCCGCGAAGCTCGCCTCGCGCAGTCTGAGGTTTTCGCGCGCAAGTTCGACGGTCGAGCACGTGAGCTCGAACTCCTCGCGTGCCTGCATCACGCGCAGGAAGGCGACCTCGACGGCCGTGGCCACCTGGTTCTTCGCCTCGCTGCGCGCGGCTTCGGCCTTCGTGACCACGCTTCGGGCGGCGTTGAGCTTGTCGAAGCGGTCGTGGTTGTCCCAGAGCGTGAACGTGACGCCCACGCCGGCCATCCAGTCGGGCTCGGGCAGTGTCAGATAGTGCTTGATGAGGTTCTTGGTGCCGAAGGCGTAGACCTTGGGCTTGAAGCTCGCCTCGGCGGCGGAGATGCCTTCGTTCGCCTGAGCGCGCAGCGCATTCATCTTCCTGATGGCGGGTGACTGCGCGTCGGCGCGGTTCTGCCACTGCTCAAGCGTGCCCAGATCTCCCGTGAGGACGAAGAGCGGCGAGGAGAGTTCGGGGAGTGAGGTTGCGCGCAATTGGCGCATAAGCTCCGCTTCGGCCACAGCGACGTCGGACTCAGCCGAGACGAGCGTGCGCCTCGCGTTGTCGCGTGCAACCTCGACGGCGAGGCGCTCGACTTTGGCGATGAGGCCCTTCTGCTCGAAGCGCTTCGCGCGGCGAAGCTCCTCGTTCTGATCCTCGAACACGCTCCTGTGCAGGGCTGCGACGCTGCGCGCGAGCTGCACGCCCCAATAGCGGGCCGCAAGCTCGGCGTCAAGCGTGTTCTCGCGCATGTCGCGGTCGGCGCGCGTCTCGCTCACCTTGTGGTTGAGCGCGTTCTGCTGCGCGGTGATGAGGCCGCCCGTGTAGATGGGAAGCGTGGCCGTCACGGCCGCACGCGGCCCGCCGATGTCTTCCTTGAAGTGGATGTCGATGTGGTTGTACTTCTGCGCCAGATCCGAGATGATCTGTCCGGGCACGCCGCCGATCGGGCCGCCGAGGTCGGAGAGCTGTCCAAGCCCCGTGTCGATGCCCAGGTCGACGGTCTTGGTGCCCCAGACCTGCTTGACGTCCATCTCGACCTTCGGGCCCGAGAGCGACTTGGCGGCCTCGGCCTCGGACTCGGCGCGGGCGATTTCGGCGCGGTCGGCGGCCATGATGTCGGCGCGCTCGTGCAGCAGGACTCGGGCGTCGCCGAAGCCCATGGGGGCGGTGGTCGACGGTGCGGCAGACGAGGCGCCTGCGGCGAGGGCGGCCATAAGGCCGAGTAAGACCGCGGCTGTGGGACTAGGACGGAGCATGTTCAGGAATCTGGTTTGAAAACGGAATCTGTAATGGTAACACCAAGTACTGCGCCCGACGGAAGGAGCGGAGCCTCTGGCGAAATGAAGGGAATGTTTTTTCGTACGTTTCGTAACGGCGGGAGCACGGGGCCCAGCGCGGTGTTACCATGAACCGAGCTTGTTCGGACCGCCGGAGCGCACGGTGCGCTGCACGCGGTCCCTTCAAAGGAGGCTGAAATGAAGTACAAGGACATCTATACGGAAGCGCCCGCCAATCCCGATACGCTTTCGATGCTCGGGCCCATTGCTCCTCTGGCCGGCAAGTGGTTCGGCGACGACGGCGTCGACACCCATCCGCAGGCGGGCGGCCCCGAAACGGAGCCCTACGTCGAGACGTGGGACTTCGAGGTGATGGATCCGCAGAACAACGGCCCGCAGGTCCTCTACGGCCTGCGCTACCACGTGCACATCACCAAGCCGGGCGAGCTCGCCGCCTTCCATGACCAGGTGGGCTATCTGCTCTACGAGCCCGAGACGCACAAGATCTACATGACGCTCGCCATTCCGCGCGGCCAGATCGCGATGGCCGAGGGCACGGCCATGCCCGGCGACCGCGAGATCCGTCTGCATGCCGAGCGCGGTCAGATGGTCAACGGCATCTGCTCGAATCCCTTCCTCGAGGAGGCCTTCCTCACGAAGTCCTGGGACGTTGTCTTCAAGTTCCATGAGGACGGACGCTTCAGCTACGAGCAGGTCACGAAGCTCGAGATTCCCGGCGTCAAGGGCGAATTCGAGCACACGGATGCCAACACGATGCGCATGATCGAGGCCCCGCGCCCGAATCCCGCCATGATCGAGGAAGGACTCCTCAACCGCTGCCCGAAGGCCTGACGGGCGAAAAGCCTGCATTTTTCTCATTTCGACGTCGTCCGAAAGCGTCAGCGAGCCGCTTCACGCGCTATCATCAAGCGTATGGAGCGGCCCGATGCATTCTCGGAGAACGGACGGCCGCACTCCGACCCAAGGAGCCTGCGGCCGTCTTTCTTTGTGCCGCAGGTCTGCATTCCGGACTCGTCCCAATTTTTTCCCCGACATCGACGACAAGCCCATGCAATTGAAGAAGATTGTGATATTGACGCTTGCGGCCCTCGGCCTTGCCGCAACCTGCACGCAGCCCCTTGCCAAGACGGCGGACGAGGTCCGCGCGCGATGCCGCGCCGAGCACCGTTCCTGCGTGGGCCTCGTGCTCTCGGGCGGCGGCGCCCGAGGCTTCGCCCATACGGGCGTGCTGGACGTGATCGAGGAGCTTGGCATCAAGATCGACGTCGTGACGGGCACGTCCATGGGCTCCATGATTGGCGGCGCCTATGCGGCGGGCTATTCGGCCGCCGAAATCCGCGACATCGTGCTCGGCGTCGACTGGGACCGCATGATGGCGCCCCGCGCAGACCGCGAGGAGCTGCCCTGGCGCCTCAAGGTGGACGACTACAAGAATCTGGCCGTCTCGGGCATCGAGTTCGGCAAGGACGGCCGCGTGAAGCTCCCCGACAGCGTCATTCCGTCCGAGGAGCTCGACCTCTTCCTCAATGACAAGACGGGGCCCGCCAACTACGTGAATGACCTCACCGAGCTGGCCATTCCGTTCGGCGCCATCGCGACCGACCTGGTCTCGGGCGAACGCGTGGTGCTGCAGAAGGACGTGAGCCTCGGCATGGCGATGCGCGCCTCAATGTCGTTGCCCGGCGTCTTCGCGCCCGTCGTGATCCACGACCGCATGCTCGTCGACGGCGGCCTTCTCGACAACCTGCCCGTGTCACTCGCCCGCGAAATGGGCGCCGACGTCATCATTGCGGTGAACGTGGGCACGCCGCTTCTCAAGCGTGAGGAGCTCGGCAACGTTGTCACCGTGATGGCGCAGATGGTGAACCTCCTCACCGAGCAGAACGTCAGGCAGTCGCTCGCCGACCTAGGACCCGAGGACATCCTGATCACGCCGGACCTTGACGACTTCTCGAGCGCCGACCTCAAGAAGAGCGACAAGATCATCACCCGCGGCTACGATGCCGCGCAGAAGGTCCGCGATCGCCTCGAGCGCCTCGCTTCGCCCGACCGCGCCCAGTGGATCGCCTGGGACGAGACCCGCAAGGGCGCCGTCATGCCGCACACGCGCCGCGACATCCACGAGATCTCCACCGTGAAGGTCGAGGGCCTCAAGGTCGCCAATCCCGAGGCCATCCTCAACGAGCTCGACATCGACACCTCGCGTCCGGTCTCCAATGCCGAAATCGACGCGGCGAGCCGCCGCGTCTGGGCCGACGGCGCCTACAGCTCGGTGCGCTACCGCTTCGAACCGGGCCCCGAGGGCACCGAAGTGCTCGTCTTCGAGCCCAAGGAGAAGAAGCCCGGCTACTCGAGCATCCGCATTGGCGGCTCGCTTGAGACCGACTTCCGCGACGAACACACGTTCACGGTGCTCCTTGCGCACACCTGGGGCTGGCTCAATCCCTGGGGCGCCGAGCTGCGCTCCGAGATCCAGGCGGGCAAGAACCGCAGGGCCGGCGTCGAGTTCTACCAGCCCCTCGGCCCGGGCTCCGACTGGTTCGTCAATCCGAGCTTCGAGTACTCGGTCTCGCCCTTCAACGTCTACGAAAACGGTGAGGCCATCGCGCGCTACAAGAACGAGACCAGCACGGCCCAGATCGGGCTCGGCTACTCGATCGAGCGCCTGGGCTATGCGCGCGTGGCAGCGGGCTACTTCTCCCAGGCCTCGACCCGCACGATCGGCGTGACCGACCTCAGCACGCCCGAGGTCGAGTCTCCGTTCGTGAGCGCCGAGCTTCTGCTCGACACGCTCGACAGCGTCAACTTTCCGACCAAGGGCTACCGCTTCGCCCTGCAGGGCCAGCGCATCTTCGACACGGACGGTCCCGGCTACAAGAACATCTATGAGGCCAACGTCTACGTGCCGATCACCTACGGCCGCTGGACGACGCTCTTCTCGGGCAAGCTGGGCCGCTCCGCCGTGCCGAGCGTCTTCTCGCTGGGCGGCGCTTTCGAGCTCACCGGCAGTCCCTACGGTCGCTGGACGGGCTCCGACATCCAGCTCGGCTCCGTGCGCATCTCGCGCAACATCTCCGACTGGTTGGGCGCAGGCGAGCGCACGGTCTGGCTCGGCGCATCGGCCGAAGCGGGCCGCGCCTACAACCGCGACGAGGAAGGCGAGTCGGGCAACCGCGACTGGCACCGCGCCGTGGGCGGCTACGTGGGCGTCGACAGCATCATCGGCCCCCTCTACCTGATGGCCGGCCGCACGATGGACGAAGGCTGGGGCGTCTACTTCTTCTGGGGCCGCAAGATGTAAGTCCGTCGCACAAAGACGGCATCGTCAGGGCCGCGTCTCGGGATCATGCACTAGAGGCGCGGGTTATACCCCCAAGACAGGGGCGGTTTTTCGAAACCACCCCTTTCGCTCTGATAGTCTGACAGGATGTTTTCTTCAAAACGCCTGACACAGAGGAGTTTGTGTGACACGCCACGAACTGGGCACCGTCTGCGTGCAGGGCGGTTGGCGCCCGAAGAACGGCGAGCCCTGCCAGCTCATCGGGATAGGGAAGACGCTTCTCGAGCGCAAGCTCTCGGGTGTCTTCGAGCACCGCGGCGTGAGGCGAAGCTCCATGCTCTTCAGGGGCTGCGACGACGTCTTCAGGATTCCGCACTCGAGGCACACGACGATCGACGAAGAGGCCGTGCGCGCACATCCCGAGCTCAAGGTGCTCGCTGAATCCGACGAGGCGGGGATCTTCGCCCTCTCGACCGAAGGCGGCAGGCAGATCTTCTTCACCGGACATGCCGAATACGATGCGGGCATCCTCAACGCCGAGTACAGGCGGGACAGGGCGGCGGGCCTTTTCGTGCGGATGAGACAAAAAAGTGCCGGCTCTCCCGAGGGAGCCGGCACATTGGCTTTGAGATGCTGCGCGCGTCGTGATTCAGGCGCGCAGAGATCTTTCAGGCCTTGAGGACGAGCAGGGGCACTTCGCAGCCGGCGGTGATGCGCATGGCGGTGGAGCCCATGAAGGCGGCCCGGAAGTTGCCGTAGCCGTGGGAGCCGATGACGAGCATGTCGAGCTTGCCTTCGCCCGCGTAGTTGCAGATCGCATCACCCACCTTGCCCTTGAGGTGCACGCGTTCGGCGGGAACGCCGGCGTCCTCGAAGACGGTCATGACGGGTTCGACGGCCTGATGGAAGGTCTCTTCGGTTTCGGAGACGTTGATCACTTCAAAGACGGCGTCCTTGCCGAAGAACTCGCGCTGGTTGACGACGAATTCGGCGGCGGCGTGGGCGTAGTCGGAGTAGTCGACGCAGATGCCGACGCGCATGGCGCCTGCGGGGATCTTGTCGCGAACGAGCAGAAGCGGACGCTTCGTGAGGCTGATCACCTTGGCGGAGACGCTGCCCACGAAAAAGCCTTCCATGGCGGAGAGGCCGCGGCAGCCCATGACGATGAGGTCGGCGTCCATGTGGTCGGCCTCGCGGACGATGACGGGCGCGAACTCGCCGCCCTCGACCTTGGCGCGGACGTCAAGGTCGCCGGCGTCTTCGCGCATGGCGTCGATGACCTTCATGCCTTCGTCCTGGCTGGCCTTGCGGACGGAATCGAGGCCGAGCGCGTTGATCACGGCTTCGGGGATGGAGTGCTGAACATTGAGAAGCTCAACGGTCGCCTCCTTTTCAGGCGAGAGCGCCTGGCGGGAGGCAATGAAGCGGAGTGCGTTGCGGCAGTGTTCGCTGCCGTCGACGGGAAGAAGAATGCGCATGAAGGATACCTCCTGTTTGTTTGAAGGCCATTGGCCTGAATCCATTCTAGCGCAGGATGTTCGCCCGAAGGGTGGCTAGGAGCGGGTAAAACCGCAGATTTCGGGTGCGTCGCAAAGGCTATCAACATGGGCGTCCGCCTCCTCGAGGAGTCGTGCCCTGTCGGCTTCGGACCACGGATCCCTGACGACGACGGTCTGAATGCCTGCGGCGTGCGCGGCACGCAGGCCGGGAAGCGAGTCCTCGAAGACGAGCGCCTCATCGGCGCGCACGCCGAGGGTCTCGAGCGCGAGGTGGTAGACCTCGGGGTCTGGCTTGATGCGGCTCACGTTCTCGCGCGTGAGAATGGCGTCGAAGACGCTGCTGAATGCAAGCTCGGGCGCGATGTGCGGGTTGACCGTCTCGTAGATGTCGATGTTGGCGCGCTTGGTCGTGGTGGCGACGGCGAGTTTGAAGCCGCGCTCCGAGAGCGTCTTCACGAAGGCGGCCGCGCCCGGCTTGAGGCGCACGTCGGACTTGAGAAGAGCGCGCGAGATGTGGTAGCGCTCGCGATGGACCTCCTCGCCGGGAAGCGGGCTCCCGCAGAAGGCGGCCAGATCCGCGCAGAAGCCGACATAAGGATTGGGTTCGAGGGCATGCCGCACGAGCGCATCCTCACGAAGGCGGGCGAGCGTCACGGGGTCGGCGGCGAGATCGGGACGGCCGAGGCTCGTGGCGAGAAGCTCGTCGACTGCGCTCCAGATGCCGAGAGAGTCAATGAGGGTGCCGTCAAGGTCGAAGATGACCGCCTTTTTGCCTTTGAGCATGATGTGTCCCGATCGTGTTGCGCAAAAGTGAAATTATCTCACGGGCCTCGGCGGCGGGGGCGCCGTGCGCGGCCAAGGGCCCCAGCCCGGTCCCCAGAACCAGCCGTGGTCCATGTAGAGCATCATGCGGTCTCGTTCGATTTCTGCGTCGCGCGCACGCTTCTGGGCGCGCTCGAGCGCCCACTGGAGGTCCTGCTCGAGGCCTGGTGCGGACTTGGGACGGTTGATTCTCACGGTCATGCCGTGTCGCAGGTCGCACAACGGCAGCGCTGCGTCGGTCGAGGCGGAGGCGCCGCTCGGCCACCTTGCCGTAAAGCCGGGAATCTGCGCACACTGTCCGGGATGGGCACCGTGCCTGAGCTCGTTGGTGTCGTACTCGACGTCGAGGGGCGCGCGGCCGTAGACGATGCTTCCCGATGCGTCGGTGATGACGGCGCCCTCGGGTTCGGAGACGACCGTGACGTAGGTAGAACAGCCCGTGAGGAAGACTGGAACGAGCAGAGCGGAAAGAACGGCGGCGCGCATGGTGCCCTCCGGAAAATGAAAGGTTCAGAAGGTCATTCTAACCGCACGTGATGCGGGGCGTACGCCGGCTCACGGAGGTGCCTGCGGGAGAGGTGATTCGCGCCAAAGGAAGGAATGCTGCGGGCGTGAATGGGAGTAAAAGCCAAAAAAACGCCGCAGGGCGGGCCTGCGGCGGTCTTCGGCTCATGGAGTCGAATGCGGCTTAGGGGATGTAGCGTTCGGGTTCGGGGCTTTCGAACTCGGTTTCGATCCACTTGAAGCCGTTGCGTTCGGCAGCCGGGATGCCCGCCTTCGTCGTGACGAGGGTGATGCCGGTGCCCGTGATCTCGCCGTTCTTCATGACGGACTTGCCGGCGACGATCGTCTCGACGGCCTGCTGGCGGTCGTAGTCGAAGACGGTGATGTCGGCGGCGGCGCCTTCGGAGAGGTGGCCGCGGTCATGCAGGCGCAGGTGGCGTGCTGGGTTGACGGAGGTCTTGACGACGAACTCGGGGAGCGTCAGGGCGCCGAACTTGACGAGCGAGAGGCCGACCGAGATGGCGACGTTGCGCGGAATGCAGCCGCCGTCGGTGGAGATGGCGTCGACCACGAAGCTACCGTCCTCGCGCTTGGCCGTGGCGACCATGAAGCGGGAGAGTGCGGGGTTGACGGGGAAGCTGCCTGCGCCCTTCATGCCCTGCTTTTCCCAGAGTTCGAGCGCGGCCTCGCCCTCGACGAGTTCGGACATGAAGCCCGTGTCGGCGATCGCGAAGCAGCGGTGTGTGAGGAAGGCTTCGCGCATGCCGGCGGCGTCGGGCGTGAGGCCGAACGTCTCGAGGCAGGTGCGGGTGACGTGGTCGATGATCTGGCCGTCCTCGTCGCAGTCAAGCACGGTGCCGTTGTTGGGGCTCACGTAGGCTTCGCACCAGAGGTTCGGGTTGGCGCGCAGCATCTCGATGGCTTCCTTCGACTCTTCGTCGACGGGATTGACGCGGCCGCGGCAGTAAGCGTTGATGTGGGCGAGGTGCAGGCGCTGGCCCTTGGCGGCCTCGATGACCTCGCGCATGCCGAGGATGTTGGAGCCCGCAGTGTGAGAACCGGCGTGCCAGGCGACGTAGGCGTTCATGTCGTTGGCGGTCTTGACGAGTTCGCGGCTCGTTTCAAGCGGCAGCGGCCAGTGGCCGCCCATGATCTTGACGCCGACGGCGCCCTTTTCGAGGCTTTCACGGACAAACTTCTCGAGCTGCTCGCGCGTGGGCGTCATCGTGCCGCAGTGCTTCATGGGCGAGAAGCCTTCGAGCATCGCGACGTTGATGCCTGCGCCGCAGGTCTTGGACGTCTTTGCTGAGTATTCTGCGGTTTTCTCTGTGGAGTTTCATTTCTCGGCTGAAGCGTTTTTTTCACACTGCCCGAAGCTCTCTGACTTTTTACACGGTCAAGCTCTTTTGAAGCCTGAGCCAGAGGTATCTCGCTCTTATTCTGTTTTTTTCTGAAAAAACGTTTTTGTGTAGGATTTTTTACTGTGTTGTTCTTTTCGTTCATAAAATAATGTACTTTGCCCTGCTGTACTCCGCTTTTAAGCCTTCAAAGGCACAAAATGCCGCAAAAAAGCAGCACAAACATACGGCAGGAGCAATTATCTCCTTCCTGCTGCATTTTATCATGCTCAAATAATATTCGATTTTTCCGTTTAGATTCAATATACCGCTGCGTTTGGGCTTTATTATCATGTGCTGTCAAAAACGCTTAAAGCCTCAAAGAAAGACAAAATGATGTGATGAACGCAGTTTAAATACAGCGGCATGAGCCGCCTTTGTCCGAACAAAAATATCTGATTATATTGTACTCCATTTTCGTCTCAATGTCAATAGCAATTTATTACATTTATTTGAATATGCCCTTTATCCTGCTTGTTATATCCTCGCAAAAGGCAGCCGCCTGCTCGCAGCTCACACTTTCTGCAAACACTGTTATACCTTTTTTATCCCTCAGCGGTCTGATAACTGCGTGTGTCTTGCCCATTGTTATCTCACCCTCTGCCGAACAGCCAAGCTCTGAAAATATCTTTTTCTTGTTTTCACGGCTCATTGTTATGCCCACAAATCGGCTTGAAGTGTATGCGTCAGGCACATCACAGAGAGCTTTTTGTAGCGTTATCCCCTGCTCTGACAGATAAGACGTCACCGCTGACGCAAGGTAAAGTCCATCATAGACAAACATATTATGGGTCGAAACGGCAACGTCCTTTGCTATGTCAGCATTGTTTTCGTATCGGTATAGCCTGCCACAGTGGTCTTCAGCAGCGGCATCGGCATTAGAGGGGAAATTCTCAGGCAATGCCACCGCAAGCCCCTTTTCAAAGCACACCCCTGCATACATTGCCACCAGCTTTTCCCACATGACATAGCTTGTTTTCTCACTATAAGCTGATACTTTTGTGCCGTCTGCGGAAAGATTGAATATTATACGCTCACCGT
>ERZ780157.1909-NODE-1909-length-21004-cov-6.565230_pt1 | contig 21004 bp, 20 predicted proteins | sample MGYA00511169_ERZ780157 | MGnify/ENA primary metagenome ERZ780157 (study PRJEB29588, sample SAMEA1965149) | human gut metagenome | biome: human gut; feature: human-associated habitat; material: faeces | place: Denmark | collected 2008/2010 ... | reverse complement strand
CGCGGGCATTGACCTGTTCAGGGAGGGCAAGACGCTCTCCGGGGTGATGGCGGTGCTGCTGCTGGCCGCGCTGTTCACGCCGGTCGTGCGCACCTTCGCGCACTATCGGCGGAGCGCCAGCGCCCGGCGCATCGCCCCGAAGCAAATCTCGCCCAACTCGCCCCGGAAGAGGAACTTATCCAGAAACAGGTAGCAGAACAGCACGAGGAACAGCACGACGAGGGCTTCCGTGATTTTCATAACGGGTGTCATCCTTATAGAATTTTATTGAGTCCTTTGGAGCAGAGCGACCGTATTTCCGTCCGGTGCCGCTCGAAGTGCTGTTCCAATACGTTGTCGATGAAGTTCCCGACCGTAAAACGCCGGTTGCCCGCAACGCCCACGAGGGTCGTGATCTTGCGGTGCAGCCGCCGGTCGATATAGACGCATTGCCGGGCTTCGGAAGGAGTATTCTTCAGAAACCGCGACGCATAGTCTTCCGCATCCGAACGCCTGACACGCGGCTCCGAAGCAGACGCTTCCGTCGGCTCCGGGGCTATGGCATCTGACGCCGAGGCAGCCGGTTCGGGGCCGGCCATCAGGCTGCGCAGGTATTCTTCGTCGAGCTCCTGCCGGACAGGTACTTTCCTACTCATGGTACGGAAGTTTCAGTACGGCGCAGATCTCCATCATCAGGCGGTCGAAACCGCACTCGGCGACGAAAGCCCGGTCGGGCGGCAGCAGCGTACACCGGTACACCGGGCCGCCCGTTTCCTGAATATCCTTGTTGAAGTTGCTCCGCACGGGAATATGCGTGCGCAGATGCCGCAGCCCCAACTGATCGAGGACTTTCTCGTACTGCTCATAGAGCGGCGTCCGTTCGCGGCGATCCACCAAGTTTCAGAACAGGAACAACTCCCGAAGATGCGCCCGTCCCGTCTTGATCAGACGGTCGTTGAGAACAGAGGCAAAATTGAGCGTGCTTTCCAGTACAATGCGGTCGGCTTTCATCGGGATGAAGAGGTAGTCCAGTTCGACGATCGTGGAGAGGACGCCTTCATTGCCCACCGTTCCCGGAAGGTCGAACAGCACGACATCGTATCGTTCTTCGGCGACGGCGGCCCATTTCCGCCATTCCGACATCGCCTCGGAAGGTTTGCAGCAGAGAATACGATAAGGTTTCACCCCTTTGTTCTCGGCGAGTGAAACGAGGAGTCTGCCGTAGATCGCCGAAGATTGCACGACAGCCTTGTCGCGGTTCGAAAGTTTGAGGATGGAGTGCTGCGGGTAGTCGCAGTCCACCACCGCGACGCGGATGCCGTGCAGGTAGTGCAGCCACGAGGCGGCCAGTACTGTGAGGGTCGATTTGCCGACGCCCCCTTTCTGGGAGGCGAAAGCGATGCATAACGGGTTCTGTTCCATACGAAAATAATTAAGCGATTAATATTTAACTCGTTCCGATACGCGGATACGTACTTGCGTATTCACGTATCTTCGGCGATTCATACGCCTTTGCGGATTCACATATTTTTGTCGGCAGATACAGATATAAGCTGTCACATACAAACTTCGGCATCTATGCAGACATCTATATCCGTATCCGCATAGCCGCGCAATGACGGATGTACGGGAGGAAGAGGCTACGCGGGCAGGTAGATTCGTAAGTACTGATCCGCGCACAAAGAAAATGCGAAAACACCCTCGTTCGGCGGCTCCGAAAACGGGTGGCGCCCAAAGGCGCGTATCGGCGTCCGTTGGCAGGTATATATCTGATACAACATAAGATAAAATGCTCTACCTTTGTCTCCGAAAGGAGTAATCCCGCTGTGACGCCGAAGGCGCGCACCTTCATCCGGCCCTTGGCCGGATTTCTATATGCGTCTGCATATAGCAAGGGGTACTTTCAGCCGCTCGGAATATTCCGAGCCGCCGAAAGTGCCGCCGCGACCTGCGGCGCGGTGGACGGTTACTCCCGAGTCGTAACCTCAAAACATCGATGCCCTATGGATGCTGCCGATAAACCGACCTCCGTTGCGGGCCGCAAAGCCCTCGACGATCCGCGCATACACCGCTATTACGTTCGCCTGACAAGCGAGCAGAACGAGCGTTTCCTGCGCATGTACGAACACTCCGGAATGAAAAATAAAGCCGATTTCATCTGCCACCGCATCTTCGGATGACCTTTTACGGTCGTCGTTCGAGACAAGAACACCTACGATTTCTATGTCCGGCTGACGGGATTTTACGCCCAGTTCCGGGCTGTCGGGGTGAACTGTGCGCCCGTCAAGGCGATATAATAAATATAGCGATGGCAAGCTATTAGGTAAGTGTTCTTTGAAAATAACCTATCATCAACCGACTTATCTGAAAGGGAAACCGGACAGGGAGTGTAGCATGTCGGGGTAAACCATAAGTCAGTTAGTTACCGGACTGCGACTGAATGGGGTGATGAAAGACAGATATGAGGATAAAATCCGGATTGATTGAATGACAGCCTGAGCGGTACCTTCCGAAACTGTGACGTTAAGGTAACTATACTCGTCATATCGTGATACTCTCATTGTGGTAGTTGTACAGAGAGAGCAAGAACTTATCACGACGCAACTGCAATAAGCAGTAAAAGGCGGACGTCATATCCGACAATCTGTCGCGCCATAGTTATTATATCGCAAACGGGGATTACCTAAACCGGAATGCCGTAAGGCTATTGGACGAAGGTCTATGAATATCCGGTATGGTAACGGAGCCGCCGTAGTAGTCCGAGCGAGGGAAAGCCTCGCACACGGCGAAGGGCGGCAGCTAATATTCATTAATACGATTAACGGAAAATGCGAGAGGCATTATGAGAAGTCCCGCAAGAGTATTAAACAGTCTGACAAAGCATAGTCAAACCACGGAATACAGGTTTGAGAGGCTTTATCGTATTCTTTTCAATGAGGAAATGTATTACCTGGCTTATCAACGAATATATGCCAAGCCGGGTAATATGACACAAGGTGCAGACGGGAAAACCATCGACCGTATGAGCCTTTCCCGCATTGAGAAACTGATAGCTTCGTTGAAAGACGAAAGCTACTCACCCCAGCCATCGAGAAGAATGTACATCCCGAAGAAAAACGGGAAGACACGACCTCTTGGCGTACCCTCTTTCGACGACAAACTGGTGCAGGAGGTAGTACGAATGGTACTGGAAGCTATTTACGAAGGTCACTTTGAAGATACTTCGCACGGCTTCCGTCCGCATCGCAGCTGCCACACCGCATTGAATGCCGTACAGAAGACTTTTACGGGTAAGAAGTGGTTCATCGAAGGAGATATAAAAGGTTTCTTCGACAATGTCAATCATGATATTCTGATCGACATCTTAAAGGAACGTATCTCCGACGAACGATTCATACGACTTATCAGAAAATTTCTAAAAGCGGGTTACTTGGAACAATGGCAATTTCATGGAACGTACAGCGGAATGCCGCAAGGTGGAATTATCAGTCCGATATTGGCCAATATCTATTTGGACAAACTGGATAAGTACATGAAAGAATATGCTTCCAAATTCGACAAGGGAGATAGGGGAAGACAGCAACGGGAATACGAAGTTCTCACTTACCAAAAGAGGCTGGTTATGCGTGAACTCAAAACAGCGACAAATAATGTAGAAAGAAAAGTGCTCGTCAAACGGCTCAAAGAGATAGACAAAGCCCGATCCGCGATGCCGTGCTTCGCACCTATGGACGGAAACTTCAAGAGGCTTAAATATGTGAGGTATGCCGACGACTTCCTCATTGGAATTATCGGCAGTAAAGAAGATGCCGTAAAGATCAAGGACGATATAAAGCGTTTCCTTGCAGACAGACTGGCATTGGAACTATCGGACGAGAAAACGCTCGTCACTCATACTGAAAAGCCTGCAAAATTCCTTGGATATGAGGTGACTGTCCGCAAGTCGAACCTGCAAAAACGGAACAAACGGGGAAGCCTGTCCCGTGTGTATGGAAACAAGGTCAGATTAAAGGTAACGACCGAAGTAATAAAGAAAAAATTGCTGGAACTCTGCGTGCTGAAATTCAGCTATCATAACGGGCACGAGCAATGGATTCCCAAACACCGGTCGGAACTGATCAATAATGACGACCTTGAAATCCTTGACAGTTACAATGCCGAGATCAGAGGGTTTTACAACTATTACTCGATAGCTAACAACGCTTCTGAACTGAACTCTTTTCACTACATCATGCAGTACAGTATGTACAAAACCTTTGCCGGGAAATACCGAACCACGGTAAGACGAATCTGCCAAAAATACAAACGCAACGGAGTCTTTACAGTCGGGTATACGGTAAAAAACGGCCAGGTAAAAGAACGTCGCTTATACAATGAAGGGTTCAAAAGAAAAAGACCTTCCTATGATCGGTCGATTGACAGATGCCCGAATCCAATGCCCGGCGTCAGCACCACAAGCCTTATAGACAGGCTGAAAGCTCAGAAATGTGAGTTGTGCGGTGCTACGGACAATCTGGTTATGCACCATGTGCGGAAACTCGGAGAACTGAAAGGCAAGGAGAATTGGGAAAAACTGATGATTGCCAGACGTCGAAAGACTATGGCTGTATGCGGTAGCTGTCATCAAAAGATTCATCATGGAACGTTTTAGACTGACAATATTAGTGGAGAGCCGGATACGCTGGAAGGTGTACGTCCGGTTCGGAGGCGAGTATTGGGAAACCTATCATAGAAATATGACAAGGCGCCGGGTACTTAGCCTACACAACCAGTGCGTCAAAGCCATACACACGACCTTCGGCGATAAGAAAGCGTTGGCCTATCTCTACCGTCTGACGCTCGAAACGCAACGGCTGGAACAACTCGTGAAGGCGGTCGTCGAACTTACGAAGGAGCTGCTGCAATGGTGCCGAAAGTAAACTCCGGGGCCAACGTCTACGGCGTACTTCAGTATAACCGCATTAAGGTCGAAGCCGGCGAAGGCCGGATATTATACATGCAGGGAATACCCGAACGCAGCGACGGCAGGTTCAGTATCGAGGAGTGTGCGGAAGCCTTCGGGTACTACACGGCGCTCAATCCCCGAGTCCGAAAACCGGTCGTGCATTTCTCGCTCAACCCCTCGCCCGAAGACCGGCTTTCGGAAGCGCAGCTCACGCGACTTGCCGCCGAGTTCATGGAACGTATGGGATACGGCCGCCAGCCCTACGTCGTCTTTCTGCACGAAGACATCGCACGGCGACACATGCACGTCGTCTCGGTGCGGGTGGACGAGCAGGGCCGGAAGATCGACCACGACAACGAACTGCGGCGCGCCATGGCGGTTTGCAGGGAGTTGGAACACGAGTACGGCCTGCATGTGCCCGAAGACGGCGGCGTGCAAACAGAACCGGAAGAATTGCACCGGGTCGATTACCTTCGGAGCGATCTGAAGCATCAGCTGCGCAACGTCGTGATGACGCTCAAACAGCAGTACGGATTCCAGTCCCTCGCGGAGTTCAATACGCTGCTCGAACGCTACGGCCTCGCAGCCGAAGAGATCCGAGGCGACGTGCGAGGCAGACCGTATCGGGGACTCGTTTACCGCGTGCTCGATGACGACGGGCAGCGCACGGGGGCGGCGGTCAAAGCGTCCCGGCTGGGCGATTTTTTCGGATGGAAGGCGCTGGAAGAAAAATTCGACGCCTCGAAACAACGGCTTCGGCAACATCCCGAAACGCTCGACCGCACACGCCGCGAAATCGACCACGCCCGGAGCGGAGGCCGCAACCGCAAGGAGTTCACGGCCGAACTTCGGGAGAACGGTATCGACGCAGTTTTCCGGGAGAACGATGCCGGGCGGATTTACGGAGTCACCTTCATCGACCGCACGACACATCAGGTGTTCAACGGCTCCCGGCTCGGAAAGGAGTATGCGGCCAACGCTTTCGAGGCGTGGTTCAACGGTCGGGAGCAAGAGTCGTCCACACCCATGCCGGAAGAGTTACGGCCGTTGCCGCCCCTCGAACCGCCCCTGCCGGGACTATCTTCGGTCGAAGAGTTCGAGGAGTACATTGATACCCATTACGTTTCGATGCCCGACGTAATAGGCGAACTCATGGAATATACGCCCGAAAAGGAGTGGGAAACAGCTCCCGAATACCGGCTCTTCCCCCGCAGGAAGAAGCGGCGGCGGAAAATCCGGAAAAGAATTTAACAACCTCGATACGTTACGATCATGCAAGAAGAAGACGATCTGCGCGGCTTGGCCAAAGTCGCGGATTTCATGCGGGCGATCAGCTTTCTGTTTCTCGCCATTCACATTTACTGGTTCTGTTACGAGTGGTTTGCGCAGACGGGATGAACGATTTCCGTCGCAGACCGCATCCTGCAAAATTTCCAGCGGACGGCTGCCTTGTTCTCATCGCCGCTCTGCACCAAACTCTTCTGCACGGTATTTCTCGCATTGTCGTGCATGGGAAACCGTGGCGTGAAGGACGAGAAAATATCGTGGAAGCATATCGCCGTGGCAGGCGGCATCGGCATACTGCTATTCTACGGAAACGGCTGGCTGCTCGGGATGAATGTCGCTACGACCCTGCGGGCGGCGCTTTATACGGCAACGCTGCTGGCGGGATTCCTCGGAATGCTGGCGGCCGGGCTATGGAGCAGCCGTCTGCTGAAAAACCGTATGACGGATGATCCGTTCAATGCCGAAAACGAGAGTTTCATGCAGGAGACACGTCTGCTGAAAAACGACGATTCGTTCAACTTCCCGACCGAGTTCGTCTTCCGGAGACGCAGGCACAGCGGATGGATCAACGTCGTGAATCCCTTCCGGGCGAGTATCGTTTTAGGAACGCCCGGCTCGGGAAAATCCTATGCCCTCATCAACAACTACATCAAGCAGGCCATCGAAAAGGGATATGCGCTCTACGTCTACGACTTCAAGTTCGACGACCTGTCGGTTATCGCTTACAACCATTTGCGCAAGAACCTCAAGGCTTACGGAGCGACGCCGCCGAGATTCTATGTCATAAATTTCGACGATCCGCGCCGTTCGCACCGATGCAATCCGCTCGCGCCGAATCTCATGTCCGACATCACCGACGCATACGAGGCCAGCTATGTCATCATGCTCAATCTCAACCGTTCGTGGATACAGAAGCAGGGAGATTTCTTCGTCGAATCGCCGATCGTGCTGCTCGCGGCGATCATCTGGTTCCTGAAGATTTACGACGGCGGAAAATACTGTACCTTTCCCCATGCCATCGAACTGCTGAACAAACCCTACGAGGAGTTATTCACCGTATTGATGGCTCACGAGGAGTTGGAGAACTATCTTTCGCCCTTCGTGGATGCATGGAAAGGTGGAGCCGCAGAGCAGCTGATGGGGCAGATCGCCTCGGCGAAGATTCCCCTCTCGCGCATGATCTCACCGCAACTCTACTGGGTCATGTCGGGAGATGACTTTACACTCGACATCAACAACCCCGAGGAACCGAAGATTCTTTGCGTGGGAAACAATCCCGACAGGCAGAACATATACGGCGCGGCGCTCGGATTGTATAATTCGCGCATCGTCAAACTGATAAACCGCAAGAAGCAGCTCAAAAGTTGCGTGGTGATCGACGAGCTGCCGACGATCTATTTCCGGGGGCTGGATAACCTGATCGCAACGGCGCGTTCCAACAAGGTCGCCGTGTGTCTGGGTTTTCAGGATTTCAGCCAGCTAAAGCGCGACTACGGAGACAAGGAAGCCGCCGTGATTCAGAATACCGTAGGCAATATCTTCAGCGGACAGGTCGTAGGAGAAACGGCCCGGACACTCTCCGAACGATTCGGAAAGATCGTGCAGAAGCGACAATCCGTAAGCATCAACCGCAGCGATACCTCGACGTCGATAAATACCCAGCTCGACAGTCTTATTCCTGCGTCGAAAATCTCGACGCTCTCGCAGGGCGTGTTCGTCGGGGCTGTGAGCGACAACTTCGGAGAGGAGATCGAGCAGAAGATTTTCCATGCCCGGATCGTCGTGGACAACGACGCCGTGAAAAAAGAAATGGCGGAGTACAAACCCATACCCGAAATATCGTCGTTCCTCGACACCGACGGACGGGACATCATGCAGGAGAAGATCAAGGAGAATTACCGCCGCATCAAGCAGGATGCGCTCGACATCATCGAAACTGAAATGAAGAGGATAGAGAAGGATGAAAAATTGGCGGAAAAAATTATTGATTGAGAATAAAAGACTTTTTGCTATATTTGTTTAATACTTTTAACACAAAATAACAATATGGTTTATAAAGCATTTATTTCTCATAGCTGGGCCCAAAAAGATTTTGTCAATAAAATTGCAGACTATATTGGCCGTGATAAATGTATCGTTGATGATCATGATTTTGAAAAGACACGATCGATTAAAGATCAAATTCTTCAAAACATTGATAGTTGTCAATTGTATGTCTTAGTCTTGTCTCCTGAAGCACTCCAATCTGATTGGATTCAATTCGAATTGGACGAAATTCATCGTAAATTAGAAAATAGAAGTGTCCGAGATTTTTGTCCCATTCAATTGGGTGATTTGAATTTAGACGACCCTAAATTACCGGATTGGCTTAAGCAAAATCTTATATATCCTATAACAGAACATCTTGTAATAGGAAAGAAAATTCAGCAGCGTTTGCGTGAAATAGCATTAAAGGCAGATCCAATTCTTCAACAGCGAGAGAATATTTATGTGACAAGGAGTTCGTTACACGATAATTTTGATAAAAGTTTATTTACGTTTAAATCTAAAAATTATACATCTATTGTTGCTTCTGGATTAAAAGGTGTAGGTAGACGAACGTTTTTAAAAGAGGCATACAAAAGAAACAATATTTTTCCTCAAAATGAACCTATTTATATTAGTTTAGAATCAGATAGCACTATTGATGACCTATATTTACAGTTATCAATAATAAGGCAAACTGAAAAAACTGATATTTTGGCAGCTCTTCAAGATTTATCCATCAAAGACAAAGTTAATCTTATAAAAGAACGAATTAAGTCTATCGCATCCTATCAAGAGCGTCTGCTCATTCTTGATAATGGGTGTATTATTCAATCGAATAACTATGTTGCACCATGGTTCTTAAAAATTATAGATGATCCGGAGTTTGAGAATAAATTTATAATATCCGTTGTCTCTATTTTTCGGCCATCTAAAGAACTTTTGTTAGATAATGATTGCATTATAGAATTTAATGTTCCGGCTTTAGATAAAGCAATGAGTGAACAATTATTTATTCGTTATGCAGCATTAAGAATTCCGGAAATTGATAAAGACATATTGGCTAAATCACAAATTGCAAACTGTTTTGATGGTATTCCAGCTCAAATATTTTTTGCTGTCAATAAAATAGCGGAGACTGGACTATCAAATATAGATCTCATAAAACGAAAAGTTATAGAATTTGGGAAGAATAGCACTCTCCCAATCATTCAACAAATTGAAGAAGACGGACAATTTGCTAAAGAATTATTAGTCCTAATCTGTTCATATGGACGTATCTTAAGTTATGACATGCTTAAGCGTATAGTCGATGATCATGAATTATTGGATGAGATTTTAACGAAATTCTATACATATGGAGTTTTTGAATATTTTGGATACTCTCAAGAATTTATTAAAGTAAATTTTGCTATTGAACAATTTATCAATAGAAGCAAAGAACCTATTAAACCTCAATTCCAAATAAAAATTAAAGATATTGTTACGGAGTTTTTTGCGAATTCTAACGACGAAGATTATTTAGATGATCTATCTTCCCTATATATAAGTGTTAAAGAAGCTATTACAAGTGGTCAAAAAATACCTCCTAAATTCTATTTGCCATCATTTGTTTTAGGATCAATAAGAGATTTATACGACTCTCGCAAATTTAAGAGTGTAATAGAAATCTCCAGAAATATGCTTGATAATCCCCATAGAATGGAAGAACGCATGGAATGGCAATTTGAAAATTGGTTGTGTATGGCTTTAGCTCGTGAAAAGGATGAACAATTTGAAACAGAAGTAACATACTTTAATGATAGTTATAATTTCCATTTTCTATGGGGATTTTATTACAGACAAAAAGGATACATTAATGATGCAAAGAAAGAGCTCAGAAAGGCTTTAGACTTAAATCCGGACCATCAGAAAACCAAACGCGAATTGGTGAGTGTATTAGTACGTGAGGGGAAATATTCTGAAGCTTTAAAAATGGCAAAAGAAAATTATGAATATAATGAAACATCCAAATTAAATCCATTTCATATTGAGGCTTATTTTTCATGTTTAATTAATCAAGATCCAATTACAGCAGAAAATCGGTGTGTTATAGATGAATTAATGGAACATATCTCATTGAGTAGACATAGAAAAACCGCTGATTTCCAAAGTTATATGGAAAGTATGTATGAATTCTATATAAAACAAAATAAATCTATGGGTATACAAATGATGGAACAATGCTATCAAAAATCAGTTAATAAATCAAGGCCTAAACAAGCATTGGAACGTATGTACCTCAAAGATGGAAAGATAGACGCATACCATAATATTAAGAATAAACGAGAAGATTTTGATATAGAAGATTAGTCAATCTTTGCCAATCCGCGCCTCTTCCCGCCAGAAGAGGCGCATTTGGTGTTATGAACTGAAAAAGGCTTTATCTTGCCGCCGGATTTTCACCATTCATTCAATTTACTCATTTAATATTGGCATTATGGCAAGAGAACAGGAAAAGCTATCGAAGGACGTGCTGGCCGTCCTCGACAAAAAGACGAACGATCTGCGTCTGGTCAGCGAGATGAACGAGCAGACGGGAGAGTTCAACACCGTGAGCACGGCTCCGGGTGACCGGCGTAGAGCCCTTTCATTCGACAGCCGAACGGTTTTAGGAACCTTTTTCGAGAACCTTCGCAACCAATACGGACGCCCGTCCGACCTGGGCTGAAGTTTCTTTCGGATCGGAATCGAAAAACTCGACCGAGCCCTCGACTCCATCATCCAAGTCCGTGAAGGCAAAGATCAGGACGGCTCCCTGGCCAAAGAGGTCTCCGACTACGAACTCAACAACGAGGGGCGTATCGCCAAGTTCGCCGACCGCTATAAGTTCGAGGAACGGGAACTTCCGTGGGATCAGATTCAGGCGTTGGGCCTGAACAAAGAAATCCTGCTGGAGAATCAAAGCATGGGTGACATCCTCAAGGGACGTATCCCCAACAAACTGGTACCGCTAAAACACAAGGTGGACGGCCGCTGGGTCGATCTGGGCCTCGGCACGATTTCGCCGATCCGCGACGATGCGGGCAATGTCCAACTCCGTATCTTCACACGTCTGGACGAGCCGCAGTACAAAATATCGCCGTATAAGGAGCTCTTCACGGACAAGGAAATCGAGCGCCTCGAAACCGACGGACATCTGGGTTCCACCAAGAAAATGAAAGATTTTACCTCGGGCCGCGAGTGCGAGTGTTATGTCAGCGTCCATGAGGCGACGAACCGCCTGACGACGCTTCCGGTCGATGCGCTGACGCTCCCCACTCGAATCTACGGCAAAGAGATCGGCGACGACATCGAGGCGCTGCGCTCCGGCAAGGAGATCTTCGTCGAAGACATCCACCTCAAGGACGGCCGGGTCATCTCGGGCCATGCCCGCGTGGACGCCAACCGCGGAGACGTGGTGTTCCGCAACGACAATAATCCGCATCTGCGCATCCACGATACGGTTTTCGGAGTCAAGGTAAGTACAGACATCCAGGCGAAGCTGGCCAACCACGAGGTCGTCTTCATCCCCGGCATGAAAGTCGGCGGCAAGACGATCAGCACCGACCTTCGTTACAGCGACACGGGCCGGCCCCTGTTCGGCAACAACGCCCGCAATTACCGTTCGCGTCTGGGCGAGGAGAACCCGCGTCCGCGCCAGCGCGTCCGCCGGCGTCTTCCGTCGCTTCCCGGCGCACAACCCAAAGGCATGAAAATCGGTTAGCCATTATGAAACGACACGTAGAAGAGAAAGAGTTGCCGTACTTCGCGGCAACTCTTACCGCTTATTTGCGCGAAAGCCATCCCGAACTGCTTCCCGACAAACACTTCATCGCCGAGCGGAGCGACCATGCGGCGCAGACCTATGAACGTGCCGTTCGCAACGGCAACAGCGTCTACGAGGCTCTGGAACTCTCGAACGCCGTTCTGTACCAAGACCTGCGTTTTTCGAAATACGATGCGATCTTCGAGGTCGTGTCAGAATGGTTCCCGGAGGTCGCAGCCCGGCAGCGCACCGCTTTCTGTCTGAAACTGCTTCCCGTCTGCGAAGAGGTGTTCGAGATGTACGACCTGACCGACGACTTCGAGAGCAGCCCGTCCTATAAAAATCTTCTATTGGAACTCACCGGACTCATCCAAACCCACATCGAACTGCATGGCATACAATAAAAGAAAACATCTGGAGGCGAATATCGCCGCCCTGCGTATCGCTTTCGCATCACCGGCAGTACTGTCCCCACAGCAGCGAGACGCCCTGGCTGCGTACAGCGGCTTCGGAGCGTTGAAATGCGTCTTGCAGCCGGCCGCTGCGGACGACGACCTCACGCAATGAAAGACAGACCGGGAACTCTTCCCGCAGGTGAGGGAACTGCACGAACTGCTGCGCCATTATGCCGGCAGCGAACAGCGGTATAAAGACCTCGTGCAGAGCATGCGCAATTCTACGCTGACGGCATTCTACACTCCGCCGGCCATCGTGCGTGCGCTCGCCGAGACGCTCCGGGATGCTGGCGTCGTTCCCCGGCGGTTGCTCGACCCCAGCGCCGGGGCCGGGATTTTCCCTTCGTCGTTCCGGGAGACCGCCGACGGCGAAGTCGAAATCCTCTCTTTCGAGAAAGACCTGCTGACCGGACAAGTGCTCTCCGCACTGGCCCGGGAACGAGAGCAGGTCATTATCGACGGTTTCCAAACCATCGAAACGGCCTATGACAGTTATTTCGACGTAGTAACGTCCAATATTCCCTTCGGTGATACCCGGATCTTCGACGCATCCTTTCGGAAGAGCGACGACCCGGTTCGACGGCAAGCGCTCAAGGCCGTTCACAACTATTTCTTCATCAAGGGTCTGGATACGCTCCGCGAAGGCGGTATTCTGGCGTTCGTCACCTCGGCGGGCGTCATGGACGCTCCCGGCAACGAACCCGTCCGTCGCTATCTGATGGAGCATGCGCGGCTGGTTTCGGCCGTGCGGCTGCCGAACAACCTCTTTACGGAGTATGCCGGCACGGAAGTGGCCAGCGATCTCATCGTCCTTCAGAAATGGAGCGAAAAGCGGGAGCTTACCCCCGACGAGCAACGCTTCGTCAGTTCGTCCGAGATCGGCAACGGAATTTACCTGAACGACTACCACCGGGATTTCAAGCACGCGATCCATACGACGTTTTCGCATGAAAAAGGTCTCTATGGACAATCCTCTCTCGTACTGCACTACGACGGAGGCCCGGAACGGATCGCCGAGCGGCTGCGCGGAATCCTCGCACATGATTTCGCAACCCGCCTCGATACCGAACGATATACGCAATATCTCCGTCCACACCATATCCCGCAGGCGCAAACCGTGCCGCCGACCGCCCGGAGGCAAAATCGGGTCGCGGCTCCGCAATCCGTGCCGACACCGGAGCCGGCATCCGTTGCACCGACTCCGGAAGTACCGGCTCCGGCCGCATCGCTTTTCGGCAGCGCTGCCGCCGTTCCGATCGCCCGCCGTCCGCTGGGACAGCGGCGGGCCGGGCGCAGAACGGATACGACCGGCATGTCCGATCTCTTCACGCAGGGGAATCTGTTCGCACAACCGGCGGAGGCAGCGGAGGCTACGGATGCCCCGGCAGCAATCGCTGCGCCGGCTTCGGAGAATAAAGATCCGCGGCCCTTTACCGGCACGATGCTTCCGCACTACAAAGAGCGGTCGTTGGTTCTGTTCGAAGGACAGGTCGGGCGTCTGGGCGGCCTGACACGACAGGGCTGTACGTTCCATCCCGAAGAGCTGGGAACCTTGTCCCGATACCGGGCCGAACGCTATATCCCGCTGCGGGATACCTACCAACTGCTCTACCGGCTCGAAATGCAGAACGAGATCGAATACAAGGGCCTGCGGCGCAAACTCAACAGATGTTACGAGAACTTCACGGCTCTGTTGGGCGATCTGAACAAGAAGGAGAATGCCGCCTTCATCCTGAACGATCCCGGCGGGCGGGAGGTGCTGGGGCTCGAACGTTTCGTCGAAGGCCGAAAACAGCTCTCCGACATCCTCCGACGCCCCGTATCGTTCGACCCTAACGAGATCAAACACGTCGATACGGCGGCCGAAGCGCTGGCTACCTCGCTCAACAAGTTCGGACGGGTGGAGTTTCCCTATATGGAGTCGCTCGCATCGCGTTCCCGGCAAGAGCTGACCGACGAGCTGGGCGATCGCATTTTCTACAATCCGATGGTCAAGGGGTATGAAATCCGCGAACGGCTCGCGGCAGGGAATGTCGTCGCCAAAGCCGAATGAATCGAAAATTACCTCAAGGAGAACCCCGACGACGATGCCAGCCGCCGTTCGCTCGCGCTGCTTCGTGAGGCCGCACTCAAACGCATCGAGTTCGAGGAGCTGGATTTCAACCTCGGCGAGCGATGGATACCGACCGATATTTACGAAGGCTTCTGCGAGCATTTCTTTCAGGTGCCCGTATCGGTAAGCTATTCGGCGAAGATGGATGCCTTCGGCATCGAGAACCACGGGTACAGCCCTCTGATCTCCCAGAAATACGTCGTCAAAGGAGACTTCGAGGTCTACGACGGTATGGATCTGCTGCATCATGCCATGCTCAACACGCTGCCCAACATCAACAAGGACGGCGGCAAGGACGAACACGGCAAGACCATCCGGATTCCCGACTTCGAGGCCCGGCAGAAGGCCGACACGCTCATCAGCGAAATCCGGCAGGCGTTCGTCGAATGGCTGCATGCGCAGCCCGACGATTTCAAGGAGCGGCTGACCGATCTCTACAACCGCAAATTCAACTGTTATGTCCGTCCACGCTACGACGGCAGCCACCAGCAGTTTCCGGGGCTCGACCTGCGGGGGCTGGGCATCGAAGACCTGTATCCCAGCCAAAAGGATGCGATCTGGATGATCAAGCAGAACGGCGGCGGCATCTGCGACCACGAGGTCGGTACGGGCAAGACGCTTATCATGTGCGTCGCAGCGTATGAGATGCATCGTTTGGGACTGGCCCGCAAGCCGATGATCATCGGTATCAAAGCCAACATCCACGAAATCGCCCGAACCTTCCGCACGGCCTATCCCAATGCCCGTCTGCTCTATCCCGGCAAGGAGGACTTCACGCCGGAGAACCGCCTGCGGATCTTCAGCGACATCAAGAACAACAACTGGGACTGCATCATCCTTACGCACGAACAGTTCGGCAAGATACCCCAGTCGGCCGAGGTGCAGCGGCAGATTCTCCGGCAGGAGATGGACGACATAGATGAAAATCTGGCGTCCTACGAAAAACAGGGCGGACATGTGGACGGCTGGATTCTGCGCGGTCTGGAGAAGCGCAAAGAGAATCTGGATGCCAAGCTTCACGAGTTGCAGGAGACAATCGACGCGCAAAAGGACGATACGGTAGATTTTCAGCAGATGGGAATAGACCATCTGTTCGTCGATGAATCGCACAACTTCAAGAATCTGATGTTCAACACCCGCCACAGCCGCGTGTCGGGACTGGGAAATACCGACGGCAGTAAGAAAGCCACGAACCTGCTGTACGCCATCCGCACCATTCAACAACGCACGGGGCGCGATCTCGGAGCGACGTTCCTTTCGGGAACGACCATCGCCAACTCCCTGACGGAGCTGTATCTGCTGTTCAAGTATCTGCGTCCCAAAGAGCTGGAGCGACAGGACATTCCCTGCTTCGATGCGTGGGCCGCGGTATTCGCGCAGAAAACATCGGAGTTCGAGTTTTCGGTGACCAACGAAGTGATCTCCAAAGAGCGTTTCCGCTATTTCATCAAGGTTCCGGAGCTGGCCATGTTCTACAACGAGATTACCGACTACCGCACGGCCGCAGACGTGGGAATAGACCGTCCCGAGCTGGACGAGGAGTTATGCCAGATACCTATGACCGACGATCAGCAGGCGTTTTTGGACAAACTGGTGCTCTTCGCCAAGACGGGCGATCCCGAACATATCGGACGCACCGACCTGAGCGACGGAGAGGTCAAAGCCCTGATGCTATTGGTGACGATGTACTCCAACAAGCTCTCGCTCGACATGCGGCTGATAAGTCCCGCGTATGCGGATTCACCGGGCAACAAGGCCAGCCGCAGTGCCGCCAACATCGCTGAATACTACCGGCGATACGAAGATCAGAAAGGCACGCAGATGGTTTTCTGCGATCTCTCGACCTATAAACCCGGCATCTGGAACGTCTATTCGGAGATCAAACGCAAACTGGTCGAAGACCACGGTATTCCGGCGCAGGAGATCCGCTTCGTACAGGAAGCCGCGAGCGACAAGGTGCGGCAGGCGATGTTCGACGCCATGAACGAAGGGAAAATCCGGGTGCTCTTCGGCTCGACGCAGAAACTCGGAACGGGAGTCAATGCCCAGCAACGGATCGTCTGCATGCACCACCTCGACATTCCGTGGCGGCCGATGGATCTGGAACAGCGCAATGGCCGCGGCGCACGGAAAGGCAACATAGTCGCCAAGGAGTATGCCGGCAATAAGGTCAAAGCCTATGTCTATGCCGTTCTACGCACGCTCGATGCCTACAAATTGAATCTGTTGCACAACAAACAGCAGTTCATCGACCAGCTCAAGCGCAACCGGTTAGGTGCGCGGCGGCTGGACGAGGGGGCCATCAGCGAGGATTCGGGGATGAACTTCGCGGAGTGGATGGCCGTGGTGTCGGGAAATACCGACCTGCTGCAAAAGGCCAAGCTCGAAGGCAGGATCGCGGAGCTGGAGAGCGAGCAGACAATCTTCATGCGCACCCGGCATGAGGCGCAGAGCCAACTGCAGCGCTACACGGCGGAGATCGGACGACGGGATGCGATGCTCGAACGTCTGAAACGCGACTGGGACTATATCAACGAGGTGGCGCCGCCGGACGCCAAAGGCAAGCGGGCCAATCCCCTGCGGATCGACGGCGTGGAATCCGCGGATATTGTCGCCCATGGCAAGCGCCTCGTGGAGATCGACCGCACCGTAAATACCGGCGACGATTACCAGAAAATCGGCACGCTGTTCGATTTCCGCATTCTCGTCCGCACCGAGCGAATGCAGAAAGACGGGCTGGCGCTCACGGTCAATAAATTCATGGTCGAAGGGTTGGACGGCATCAAGTACACGTTCAACAACGGGCATCTGGCTGCGGAGCCGAAAACAGCGGCGACGAACTTTATCCGGGCGCTCGACACGATACCGTCACTAATGGCGACCTACGAGAAAGAGAAAAAGCAATTCACCCGCGATATTCCGACCTTCGAGCAACAGATCGCAGCCGTATGGCCCAAAGAGGAGGAGTTGAAGCGGCTCAAGGCCGAGGCAGAGTCGCTGACTCGGAAGATTCAGCTCGACATCGCACAGAAGCAGCAGGAGATGCAGGCGAAAACAGCAGATAACGGCAATGGGCTGAAGATCGAAAACGCGGAGGTGGTGGACGAGGTCGTCAGACCGTCGAAGTCAGAGCCGCTTTCTGCGGCATCCGGGAACCAAGAAGAACCTCCGAAAGAACGGGAGCACGTCGTGCCTCCGCCCGAATCGGACTTTATTCGCAATCATATTCTTCTCGTGCGGTCCGCGACGAACATGAAGGCCAAAGGGCCGAAGTTATAAAAAAGCGAGGCTGTCTAAAATTTGTTAGGCAGCCTCGTTGAATTTGATTGGTTATTCCCGATCAATCGTAATCGCCGTATCCGGCACTGCCTGTTCCATTGTCTGATAGAAAATACGCTTACTCTCCTGCATGTCTTTCAGATTGATGAAATCCAGTACATTGTAGTATTGTTTGCCATCCTGATCCTCGACGGGACAGAGTTTCCCGCGACGTTTGTATTTCTCGACGAAATCCGGATCGAGTCGGATGAGCTGGCAGACTTCCTCCTGCGTCATCGAAAGAGAAATACGACGCTCCCGGCAGACATGCTGCAATACGAGGAGCATGTTCGAGGCTTTCATGTGGCTGCGAACGAGCAGAGCGAATTTGCTTCGCTCGATAAGAATCATCTTTTTCATGACTTCTTTACTTTATTGGTTGATGTGGTGTTGGGTTCATTCCGGAGGGCTTCGAGAACGCGCGATCTGCTGTAATAGATTTTGCCGCCGTGCTTGACATAAGGGATCGTGCCGTCGCTCCGACGACGAGAAAGGGTACGGTCGGACATCCGGGTAAGCATGCGGACTGCCGGAGTGTCGATCAGGTCATCGGGTAAAGGTCGAGAATTGTTTTGGATCAGTAGTTCGAGACGATTGAATCGTCGCAATACCAGACGTAACAAACGCAGAGTCGGATTACCTTTCAATGGCTTCATTGCAATGATCGTTGGTTAGACGATGCAATGATAGGAAACATCCCGATAGCAATAATTTAGTTAAAACAGGCAACTAAATAATCAACCCGCTCGGAGCACAAAAAAGCATATCCAAGTTGGATATGCTTAAATAGTACTTAATGCTTTTCTATTCGTTAATTTGCTTATGTATAATATTTTAACTATCTTTGTCGTGAGTTCTTGGATTTATTGTATAAGGGTGCAACAGAATGTAAGACTTCCGTCACCAATTCGTAACCCTTGCTCTTTTCAATAAAAATACCGTTCTGATTTACAGAACGGTATCTCAAAAACAGTCAGCCATTCGTTCAGGGAGGTTTTTTGCGCTCCGCACCGCCGGAAAGGCGCATCCGTGAGGATAAAAAGGAGGCTGTTCGTGATGAAAAATCCGGCGTTCGTTGAATTTATTTCCGCGAACGGGAACCTGTACCTATTTTTGTACACATTACAGATAAAAGAATCTATTCTATGCGAATAAATTTCCGGATTATTTGGCTCGCGCTGCCTCTGGTCTTCGGGGCATGCTCCGATTCTTCGGATGCGGACACCCGGCCCGCGACCGAAACAATCAGCGTATCGGTAGACTCCGGTCCGAAGATCGACATCGAATCCGAAGACAGGTCCCGCACCCAGCTCGGCGAAGACGGCGTATCGGTCAAATGGGCTTCCGACGACCAGATCGCACTCTGGGCCGTCAACTCCCGATCCGAAACCGTCTTCAGCAAACAGGCTTTCAAACTCTACCACTACAACACCGACTACAACACGGCCAAGTTCAGGGGAGACATCCCGCAAATGCCCGCGGACACCTACACCTATTATGCCGTGTCGCCCGTTCCGTCTGAAAGCGACGGCACGCAGGCCACCTACCTGATCCCTGACGTGCAGGAGGGCAGTTTCAACGGCGACTGGGACGTGATGGTGGCCGATCCGGTCAAGGCCCCGGCTCTGGAGAAGAACGACACCGGCGAGACGGTGCAGTTCCAGTTCAGCCACAAAGTTCACGTGCTGAAAATACGTATTCCGAAAAACGACCTGGGCGAAAAGGTCTCGGAGATCACGCTGGCATTTCCGCAGCCCGTCACGGGGCGCATGACGGTCGATGCCGCCGATCCCGATGCCGCGCCGACGCTCACCGGCGGCAACAACACGCTGACGCTGCGTTTCGACACTCCGAAGGATGCGGGCGACGTGGTCTTCGCCGTCATCGCACCGGTGGAACTCACCGCCGAGCAGCCGGTGACCATCACCGCGATCTGCGAAGCCGGGGAATCCGAGCCGCGCGACATCCCCGGCAAACACTTCTCCGAAGGCCACACCACCCCGATCGCCTATCACATTCCCGCCATCGGCCGCTATTACACGCGTCTGAACTTCTCGCTGCCTGCGGACAAGGGCACGGCGACGCTGGGCGAGGCGGTCGGAAAGATCACCCTCACCGCCCCCGAAGGCTCGCTGTTCGACAACGGCACGAACATCCGCCAGTTCACGCCCGACGCCGAGGGCAAATACACGATGGTGCTCAAACCCTCGTGGACCGACAACCTCTCGGGAAAGACCGTCACGGTGCAGTACGAATCGGAAAGCGCCGTCGTATCGAACACGCTGACGATGCCGCAGATCACCGAATCCGGCAACAACGACATCACGTTCAGCGTTCCATACCTGTTGGCGGAGGATTTCAGCAAGGTATCAGGATTCAGCAACCACGACAACGCTGCGACCGGAGGTACTGTCATCGATACATATACCGATGCTATTTGGCTCGACCAATATAACCTTACGGGATGGAGTGGAACTCGTTGCGGAGCAGAAACAGGAAATGCGTTCCGAATCTGCGTAAGAACTGAAAATGCCTGGGTTGCCAACCCCAGATACCACGGGCGTCTCGATACCTGTCCCCTTGGAATCAAAGAAGGAAAATCCGCCAAAGTTAAGGTGTCATTCGACTATTCGATCAGTATCACCTGGACCAAGCATACTCCGCAACTGGCCTACGGATACCATACGATCGATGGTCTGATCAATAGCACAAGCAATTCGTCCACGGCTCTCAAGAACCCAGTCAAAGACAAAGTCACCGGATCCGGAGGCTCCTATTCGAACATTTCAAACAACGCGTCCTACACAATCGACCAATGCACCAATGCGCACCGACTGGCGTGGGACATATACTCAACCGGCACCGGTTTTAGCACCATTGGAAACTCCAACGGTTATTGCTACCTCGACAACATCAAAGTATCCATCGTCAACGAATAACCGCCATGAGAAAACTGCTTTACCTGCTTGCATCGGCGGCTGTCATGGCCGGAGGATGCTCCGAAAAGAAAGAGACCCCGGCCGGAGAGGGATTCGGAACCATCCGCATCGCCTGCGAGGCCGACGCCACGATCGATGCCGCTGCGGCGATGGCCG
>ERZ780157.1899-NODE-1899-length-21058-cov-4.059801_pt1 | contig 21058 bp, 13 predicted proteins | sample MGYA00511169_ERZ780157 | MGnify/ENA primary metagenome ERZ780157 (study PRJEB29588, sample SAMEA1965149) | human gut metagenome | biome: human gut; feature: human-associated habitat; material: faeces | place: Denmark | collected 2008/2010 ... | reverse complement strand
TGCTGAAAAACGTTCACAACGAGGTGAACATCGACAGCCGCAACCGCCTGCATCCCTACTATCTGGTCTATCTCAGCGAGGATGGTGTGACCATTCACGACCACCTGTCCCCCAAGGACACGCTGGACGCCATGCGCCAGCTCTGCCGCGGCAAGGACAAACCCATCGAGGGCCTGTATCAGGCCTTCAACGCCGAAACAGACGATGGCCGCAGTATGGAGGTCTACTCCAGCCTGTTGGAGGATGCGGTGCTGTCTATCGTGGACGCCAAGGAGGACAGTGATCTGGACAGCCTGTTCAAATCCGGCGGTACCAGTGCGCTGCTCAGTCAGGTGTCGGGGCTGGATGACTTCCAGTTGGTCTGCTTCCTTGTGGTACGAGAGGAGGAACGCTGATGCTGGAACTGCCCAAAACCACAGAATTTGGCCGCCGTGTCCCCAAGCAGAAATTCTACGAGCATCTGGACGTGTCGTCAGAGGTAAAACGTCTGTTCGTGGAGCAGATACGGCTCATCACATGGAGCAACAAGCTTTCGCCCCAGACCATGAACATCGCCGAGGGGCAGACCGTCAGCGAGATCGAGGTATTTCACATCAAGCTGACGGGGCAGGAGCTGGACAAGCGGGCGCTAGAGCTGATGGACAAGCAGATCCCCTATCACATCCTGTTTCTGCTGGAGCGATCGGATGGCACGGCGCGGCTGTCGGTCAGCTACAAGGAGGCGACGCAGACCGGCGGCAACGCCTTCCGCCTGCGGCAGAGCTACGCTACCCCGTGGCAGCGCATGGACGAGCTGCACCTGCCGCTGCAGGCGCTGGACGGCCTGTATGAGGGCATTGTCCGCGCCGTGGCCGGTGACGCGCTCCGTGCCACGGCGGCGGAGAACCTGAAAGATGCGGTGGAGCAGATGCAGGAACAGGAAAAACTCCAGCGGCAGCTTCAGCAGCTGCGGGCCAGGATGAAGAAAGAGAAGAATCTGGCAAAGCAGATGGAACTGCGGAGGGAGATTAAGAGATTGGAGAACAACCCTTACATTGATTAGGACTTTTGAAAGGAGCGCGAACAACATGATTGAATATAAAGTACTAGCAGATGATCCGCAAAAAGGGCTTGTCGTTCAAGGCAATTTTGCTCCCGGCAGTATACCGGTAAACATTCCACATAGTAATCCGAAAAGGAAACAGTATATTTCTCTCTTTTTAAATCTACGAGATATTGAGGCAGGTATCGATTATCTTCAATGCATTTCTCCCAATAATCATCTCCGCATCAACGAGGGTCTGTTTATTTCAGCCCTAGCATTGTCTGCTAAATGCTTTGTTACGTCGGAATCACGAATAGGTCTTGATAAGCAAGGATTCAAGAAATATTCGCCGCAGTCTAAACCGATATTTGACAGGTATGATGCATGGCGGAACAAACACTTTTTACATGATGAAAACAGCATGACAGAAGCAATTGCATTTTTGCTGGTATCACCCGCAGGAAGTGAGAATGTTTTTGGTGGATCGCCATCCGTTGTGTGGAATTCTGTGCAGGTCAATTATCTTCAAGAAGGCAAACAATTAGAAAGCCTTCTCCAAGAAATCCGCAAATACATTATGTCTTCTATTGATAAAAAAGGAGATTCCATTGCGCAAGAGTACTGTAATTGTACGCGAGAGGAATTGCTCTCATTTGGTGAGCCCCCGTTTAAGATTGCCACAACAAAAGATCCCCAGAAAAAAAGATAGCGAGGAGTGTCAATAAATGGACAAGCTTAAATTTGAAACCCCTGACATGGTATCGGGGAATATTGATAAGATCGCGGTGCTGTTTCCCTCGGCCATTACCGAGATGCGGGGCGAGGACGGTGAGATCAGGCGCGGCGTCAATTTTGAGGTGCTGAAGCAGCTTCTGAGCCGGGAGGTGGTGGACGGCAACGAGTGCTATGAATTCACATGGGTGGGCAAAAAAGCGGCCATGGCAGAGGCGGCACGGCCCATCACCAAGACCCTGCGCCCTGTGAAGGAGGACAGCCGTGACTGGGACACCACCGAAAACCTCTACATCGAGGGCGACAATCTGGAAGTCCTCAAGCTCTTGCAGGAGAGCTATCTCGGCAAGGTCAAGATGATCTATATCGACCCGCCGTACAACACCGGCAACGATTTCATCTACGCCGACGATTTCATGCGCTCGCAGGAAGAAGAAAACGAGCAGATGGGAATGTATGACGAGGACGAAAACCGCCTGTTCAAGAATACCGACACCAACGGACGGTTCCATTCCGACTGGTGCAGCATGATTTATTCACGACTGATGCTGGCAAGAAACCTGCTGTCAGAGGATGGGGTTATCTTTATTAGCATCGATGATGGCGAGCAGGAAAATTTGAAAAGAATACTTAACGAATCTTTTGGGGAAAGCAATTTTATAGCTACCATAGTGAGAAACACAAACAGTTCAAAAAACCAGAGTTTGTTTGTGTCGGTTAGCCATGAATACTGCCTAATTTACGCAAAGAATATCGAAACGCTCAAAACTAAGCACGCCGAAAGTAAGTGGAGTGTACCCAAGAATAACATTAATGAATACATCGCCAAAGTAAAACAGCTTCAAAAAGAAGGCTTGACACTGGATGAAATAACAGAAGAGTTAAAAACGCTAACAAAATATCCTCGATTCGTTGACTTCACAAACTATTGGTATTTTGACGAGCGAGGATTATATAGCAAAGGAGACCTCGGCGGAGTCCCAAACGGAAACAAACAACCGCTTTGGAATCCAATCACCCAATCCTATGACCCCGTACCGCCCGGCGGTTTTCGCTTTAACCCAGAAAAGCTTGAACAACTTTCAAAAGAAGGGCGCATTCACTTTCATACAGATGGTAGCTTGCCAAGAATAAAACGCTATCTTGATGAAAACCTAAATCAAAGGCCCAAGTCAATTATGTCTGATGACCAGCGTCCAGATAGTTCAATGATGCAGGAGTTCAACACTCCCTTTGATAATCCTAAACAACTTGCTTTCATTAAAAGGGTTACCGGAATAGCAGATGACGATTCCATAATTTTTGACTTTTTCTCCGGCTCTGCCACAACCGCTCACGCCGTCATGCAGCTCAACGCCGAGGACGGCGGACACCGCAAGTTTATCATGGTGCAACTTCCCGAAAAGTGCGATGAAGCAAGTGAAGCCTATAAAGTGGGCTACAAGACCATCTGCGAAATCGGCAAGGAGCGCATCCGCCGCGCCGGTGACAAGATCAAAGCCGAGCACCCCGATGCCCAGTTGGACACCGGCTTCCGTGTGTTCCGCGTGGACGAGAGCAACATGGAGGACGTCTATTACCACCCGGAGGAGCTGACTCAGACCATGCTGGGCGGCATGGTGTCCAACATCAAGTCTGACCGCAGCGACCTTGACCTGCTGTACGCCTGCCTGCTGGACTGGGACGTGGAGATCAACCTGCCCCACAGCGCGGAAACGCTGGATGGCTGCACCATTCACAACGTGGACGATGGCGCGCTGGTGGCCTGCTTCGATGAAAACGTCCCCGACACGGTGATCCGCCGCATGGCCGACCTGCATCCCCTCCGCGCCGTGTTCCGCGACAGCTCCTTTGCCAACGACGACAGCAAGATCAACGTTACCGAGATCTTCAAAAACCTCTCGCCGGATACGAATGTGAAGGTGATCTGATGAAGCTTCAATTCAAACACCAGCCCTTTCAGGCAGAGGCCGCCGCGGCGGTCTGCGACGTGTTCAACGGCCAGCCCTACCGCACGGTGACCTATCGCCGCGATCTGGGCGATACGGCGGGGCAGCAACTCTCCATGGAAGACAGCGAAGTGGGCTTCCGCAACCAGCCGTTCATTCCTGAAGTGACCAACCGCCGGATACTGGATAATCTCCGCGCTGCCCAGCGGCGGAACGGCCTGCGGCCCTCTGACGAGCTGACCGGCCCCGGCGTGAACCTGTCCATTGAGATGGAGACCGGCACCGGTAAGACCTATACATACGTCAAGACCATGTACGAGCTGAACAAGCGCTACGGCTGGAGCAAGTACATCATCGTTGTGCCGTCGGTAGCCATCCGCGAGGGCGTCTATAAGTCTCTGCAGACTACGCAGGAGCACTTTGCCGAAGAATACGGCAGGAAAATTCGATTTTTTATTTACAGTTCAGATAATCTTCCGGCAGTAGATACCTTTGCGTCTGACAGCGCCATCAACGTCATGATCATCAATATGCAGGCGTTCAACTCCAGCAAGAACCAGCGCATTATTGACAAAAAGCTGGATACCTTCCGCAGCCGCAAGCCCATCGACATTATTGCAAAGACCAACCCCATTCTTATCATCGACGAACCCCAGAGCGTGGAGGGCAAGCAGACCAAGGAGAGCCTGAAAAAGTTTTGCCCGCTGTTCACGCTGCGCTATTCCGCCACCCATAAGGAGAAGTACGATATGGTGTATCGTCTGGATGCCATGGATGCCTACAACCAGCATCTGGTGAAGAAGATCGCCGCGCTGGGTGTAACGCTGCAGGGCAGCACCGCCACCACCAGCTATGTGTATCTGGAGGGCATTGACCTCTATAAGGACAAATCCCCCACCGCACGGCTGGGCTTCGAGGTAAAGGGCAAGATCGGCACACGCACCGTGGTACGGAAAGTCAGCGGCGGCGATGATCTGTACGATCTGTCCGACGGGCTGGACGAGTACGCTGACCGGTTCAAGATCCTTCCGGACGGCATTGACGGGCGGGACAACTCTGTTACGTTCCTCAATGGTCTGAAGCTGTACGCAGGGCAGATCAGCGGCAGCGAACAGATGGTGGTGCTCCAGCGGCGCATCCAGATCCGCGAGACCATCCGCACGCATATCCAGCGGGAGCAGGAACTGTACCGTAAGGGCATCAAGGTATTGAGCCTGTTTTTCATTGATGAGGTGTCCAAATACCGCAGCTATGACGGCGACGATGATGCAGGCCGCAACGGCGAGTACGCTCAGATGTTTGAAGAAGAGTACGACAGCGTTGTAAGCGAGCTACAGCGGAAGATCGGCGACGAGTCCTATCTCCGCTATCTGGACAAGCTCAGTGCCAGAACGACCCACCAAGGCTATTTCTCCATCGACAAAAAGAAGGGTAAGAAAGCCCGCTTTGTGGAGAGTAAAGTTGACCGTAAGACGCAGACTTCCGATGACGCGGACGCCTACGACCTCATTATGAAGGACAAAGAGCGACTGCTCAGCATGGACGAGCCAGTACGGTTCATTTTCTCCCACTCCGCGCTGCGGGAGGGCTGGGACAATCCCAATGTCTTCCAGATATGTACGTTGAAAAAGCAGAGTGACTCTGACATCCGCAGTCGGCAGGAGATCGGACGCGGCCTGCGGCTGTGCGTTGACCAGCAGGGCGAGCGCATGGATGAGAGCGTGCTGGGCAGCGAGGTGCAGGAACTGAATAAACTGACGCTGATCACCGACATGGAGTTCGGCAAGTTTGCGGAGGCGCTGCAATCCGGCTTGGCGGAATCCTTGGCTGACCGGCCTAAGAAGGTCGATACGCAGTTGTTCCTTGGTAAAGTCCTTACCGATGCCAACGGCAGCGAAGTCAAGGTCGCGCCGGAGCTGGCTACGGCCATCTACGAAGACCTTGTCAGCAACGGCTATGTCAAGCGCGGCGAACTGACGGATAAATATTATGCCGATAAGGCCAGCGGTACAGTGCAGGTAGCGGAGGAAGTCAAGGATTGCACCGCCGCAGTGGTGCAGGTGCTGTCTTCTATCTACGACAGTCACTCCATGCGTCCGGAGGATGCCCACGGCAACAATGTGGAAGCGCGTGTTGACCCGGAAAAGCTGCACAAGAAGGAATTTGTGGAGCTTTGGAATCGTATCAATCACAAGTCCTTCTATACTGTACGGTTTGATAAGGAAAAGCTCATCGAGAGCGCCGTGAAGATGCTGGATGAAAAGCTGAACGTAACCACAGTGACGGTCAAATTGGAGTACGGCGAGCAAGCAGCGCGTTTGGACTCCAAGGAGCAACTGGAGCAGGGCCACGGTTTCCACAGGACGCTCTCCGACCAGGAGGCCCCAAAAACCGCCCCGTTGGGCAGTGTTCGCTATGACCTTATCGGAAAGCTTGTGGAGGAGACAAAGCTGACCCGCGCAACAATTGCAGCGATCCTGCAGCGCATGGCTCCGCAGAAGTTTGCCATGTTCCGCCTGAATCCGGAGGAGTTCATACTGAAAACAGCGAAAATCATCAATGACCAGATGGCGACACAGATCATTGAACATATTACCTATAACAAGCTGGATGCGGCTTACGACACAGACATCTTTACCAGCGCCAATCTTCGTGGTAAACTTGGCTTAAACGCAATGGAGGCCAATCGCAGCCTGTACAGCCACATTATCTATGACTCTGAGAATGAAAAGCGGTTTGCCGGTGAATTGGACGTCAATGCGAAGGTTGCAGTATATGTGAAGCTGCCCGGCGGATTTTTCATCTCCACGCCAGTCGGCAAGTATAATCCAGACTGGGCGATCGCTTTCAATGAAGGCAGTGTCAAGCATATCTACTTCATCGCCGAAACGAAGGGCAACAGTGATGCTGCCGAACTGCGCGGCGTGGAAAACGCAAAAATCGCCTGTGCAAAAGCGCACTTTGCCGCAATCAGCAGCGAGAGCGTAACATACTCTGTCGTTGATAGCTTTGCCGAATTGATGAACATTGTGTCTTAAGAAAGCAAGGGAGGTGTCTCCATGAACTGTCCGACCTGCGGCGCACCGAATGTGATCCTGCACAAGGATATATGGGAATGCGGCTGGGGGGGCGACAGCGGGCCTATCCCGCGCTACATTCTTGAGCAGCGCGAAGCCGCATGCGAAAGGCAGGAGGCATGGTGGCAAAGTTCCGCCGCGACCACGCGTAACGCCGCCCTGACATTCGTGGAGGCGGTCACAAGGCTGCTGCCCACATATCCAGAGTCGAAATCCTTCGCATGGAGGGTAGTACTCTGTCAAGTTTCCGCCGGGCTGATTGAAAGCGGCCTGTGGAACAAAACGTGGAATGATGAGGTGGACGACTCCGTCATCGGACGCATTTTCTACCCCTACCGGACGCTGGCCAACGATTTGGCGGATTTCAGCGATATCAGCAATAGACGGGTCCTGGAGCGGTCCGTACGCTCCAGGAAGCCGCTGTTTCAGGCGGAGGGTCAGCTGACAGATAAGGTCTGCGGTAAGTTTTGGGAGATGATGATCGAACAGCTGCCGCCCTACGACAAGGAAGAACCCTCCATGCAGGATGGGCACCTTTATATGGGCCGTGCCTTCGGCGGTAAGAATCTCGCAGAGAGTACCATAGAGGATGCTTTATGCAGCATTCTCCCCTTAGCGGCGTTCTTCGCAGGATGCATCGGGGAAAACGCGGATACCCGCAATAATCGTTTTTTAGGGTATTTCACCAAACATTGGAAGCGGCTTCGCGGCGAAAAAGTCGATCCCATGGACTACGCAGACTCTGCCGTGGCGCGGATCGTGGCGCAGTTCCCGGAACTGAAGAGCGAGTACGCGCGTGCGGATCTTTTCAATATGTTCGGTGAGGATCTGCTGGAGGGGATCTACAACACCGATCCGCAGAGGGCCATCGCCATGTGGCGCTCCTTGCCGCAAAAGCAAGCGCCGTTGCAGGACGACGGCCTTTCCGAGGACTTCTTTTGCTTGATCGATTTCTTTTGGAAGAGTGAGGAGTGTGATGAGGACGCCCTCACGCCGCTGCTGGACGCCGTACAGCGAGATGAGACCCTCGCGGAGATGGTCTTTCGCAGCCACTATGTGTGCACGCTGCACCTGTACCTCATCCAAACAGCCATCGAGCAGGGAAAAACTGCGCTGGCGGAGCATCTGTACGCCATGCTGCAATTAAATCCGCTGCCGCGAGAGAAGTGGCGTGAAGAACCCGATGCGTTCACGGCCCTGATGAAAGATCTCTACAACACAGCGGGCCATGTGCCAACATATCGGTACTGCTCTGTACAGGTGGGAAACAATCGGCCGCACGCCTATTTGACCGCCGGCTTGCCGGTAAAGAGGGGTGACCGTGTGCGCGTTCCCTACGGCAAAAGGAATGAGCCGAAGGAGGGCGTTGTCCGTTCCGTGGGCGACTACACCCACGACACCGCCCCGTGGCCGCCGGAGAAAACCAAGCGCGTGCTGGAGATACTCCCCAAGCCGCAAGAGCCCGTAAAAAAAGAACCCGCCGCGCCAAAGCCGCAGCAGGTTGAAGATGAAACCGCAAAGCCGGAAGCACCGCCCATCACGGAGGAAGCGAAACCGTCTTCAGACGCAGGCACTGCTCCTGCGGCAGAAACACCGCAGGAGACTGCTCCGCCTCCCAAACGGAGTCTCGTCCCCATCCTCGTCGCTGTGGCGTTGGTGATAATCGCTGGCTACGCTTTGCTGAACAGTCATAACCAACGCGCAGCATGGGAACAGCAGTATCAGACTGCGGCAGAGCTATTTGCGGGAGGCAACTACAAAAAAGCGGCAGAGCTGGCGGAGGACGTGCCCAAAAACATCGCCGAGCAACCCGCGTTGCTGACCGTGGCCAAGGCGGGTGTGCTGCTGAACGCCAATACGGAGGAATCGCTTCGTGACGGGCTCGACCTGCTGGAATATGCGTGGGATCTCGGTTCATATAGCGAACAGGGTACAGCCCTGCAAGCGGAGTTGACTGCACGGCTGCAAGAAACCCTCTATGAGAAGGCCATTTCCCTGCTGCACAAAGGGGACGCATACGCGGCTCGCGACTGTCTACGGGAGTTGGGGAATTACAAGGATGCTGCAACAATACTGGCGTATACGCATGCGCTGATCGACTCTCAGTCGTTCAATGTGATCCTATACCGTTGGGCGTTGGAGTCGCTGCAAGCAATACCCCCAGACTACAACGGTGAATTTGCGGAGGAGATCGCCGCGCTCCGGGATGCGCTGCCGGGGAAAATTGCAGAGCAGGAGCAGATCGACGCAGAACGCGCCGCCATCCTTGCCCAGCAGCAACAGCAGAAACCGAAACCGCCTCAGACCTTTAACTACGGCGGCAGCACCGACACCGGCCCTGGCAGCGGCCACAGCCTTCGCGAGGACTATGGTGACCCGGAGGACCTCTACGAGGACGGCGGCTACGACGACCTCGATGAAGCCTGGGATGAGTGGGAAGAAGGGTGGTAAGCACTCGGAAAAGCGTATAATGCCAACTATAAAAATAAAGTGTGCAAGGATTGCACACTTTATTTTTTGCCCCATAAAAACGCATCCGAAAAGCATTTTGAAGAGGTCGAAGATTTACCCCGTGAAAGGGGTTGACATGATCAGAAAATATGGTATCGTAGAAGTATAATTACGAAGTATTTTTATTAGGAAAAGAGGGTTATCCTCTTTCCGTTTTGAAGACACCACATGTTTTTGAGACAAGGTTACCTTAGGGTGACTTTGTCTTTTTTTACTGAAAAATAGGCTTTTACCATATTTTCTGACCGCGGGTGCGGGGAAGAAAGGAGGGGAGGACGGCCGCTGAAAGATTCTTGATAATATATGTGGAAATCTAAATGATCCCACATTCACGGAGAGAAAAAGTATAAAGCATTCCAAATTTTGCTGCATTTTCTGTTGCTTCAAATCCCCAAATACCGGATTTGAGACTATGGAAACACGACTTCAGACTGGAATAGACATGACGTATAACAATCCCCAATACCTCCCCTCCTGCATCTGCGCCGCATGAGGATTTAGAATATGTCTCTCCGCACGATGGATTTTTTTGGCCTGCCCGTCACTTTCCGCGTTGAAATGCGCAAGAACACTGCCGCAATTATCCTGTCTCTGCGCTCTCGCGATAAGGAACGCATCGATGGTAACGGTGCGATTGTCTATGAGCATCCCCCGCGTATCGTGCGCTTCACGGACGAGGCTTCCGTGGAGAAGCGCGTACTTGAACTGATTCCCGAGTGCCTCCAGCGCGCCTTTGATCCCGATACAAAAGCGGGATGTTCGTTACGGGAAAAGTTTGCTCAGAGTCTGCCACTGGCCGCTTTGATCGCGGCGGACTTTGATCGGGTCGCCCAAAATATAAAGTGGGCAACGTCTACGAAAAAAGAATATATGTGTTGGTTTGAACTGCTTGTAAGCAAATTTGGGCGGATACCTTTTTGCGAAATAACGCAAGAAAAATTTGCTTTACACTTGCGCGAGGGAGGCTATTCTGACTATCAGATTAATGGTCAGATCTGCGCCATGAGGGCGCTGGTCGCATACGAGGAGGCTCAATATTTGATCTCAGAGCACTTCATAGACACTTTTACCATGGGAAACCGCCGCACAGTCGTTGGCCTGCGGGACGCGAGCCGGCATTTCGAGAAAAACATTTTGACGCACGCTCAGGTAGAGAGGATTGCTGCGAGCTGTGTCGGAATGCTTGAGGACAACCGTGGCTACCTGTATTTTGGGTTAATTCTATTGATGACCACAGGAATCACAATCAGTGAACTCTGCGCATTGACCTGGGGGTCATTCTCTTTCTCAAAAACCTACGCAGGAATCATTGTTGTAGAAATTATGGCGGAGACAAAGCTTGTAGGCGATGTCTATCGCATTGAAGAACTAAATGGGCCGCGGCGACGGACTATTCCGCTGCCACCGGCAGTGGCAAAATTTTACCACAGGGTAAGAGACAATGCGCCAAATATACAAGAGAATGCGCCGTTCATGCGCAGCTTCAAAAACGCGGCGCGGCGGATACGCCCGGATGAGTTTGATCGGTGGTTAAAAGGATTTTTCAAGAGCTTCGGTTTTTCAAAACAGCCGGAGCTAAAAAGTTTAACGAAAAATCCAGAACGAACTTTAAGAGCCACTTTCAGATCGGCACTGGAATCTTGCGGATGTGACGCAGACGAGATTCGCTATTTATATGGCAGCGCACCCGAGAGTGTATTCGCGCGGAACTACTGTGCCTATGACGATCCTCGGGAGCTGGCGAAACTGGCCGCGGTGCTGGATAAATACGCCATATCTTTGACAGAAACACCCTGCGATGTATCCGAGTTCAAGATTAGCCGCAAAGACGAAGATGTTGTGATGACCTCCACCCCGAACTGTCGCTTCAGTGGTGATGTCATAATCGACATAGACGGCATTTCAGGGCACAACTTTGAAGCTGGAAGCGATTTACTACTTTGCATCAAATCAAATGACAATATATTCTTCACGGCAAAACTAAAATCAAAGGAGACTTAACATGAAATCTAAGACTGATGGCGATTTGAGCCTTGACAGCTATTGGAAAAAACACTGCATTTCTATCGCAAAAGATCGCCACTGGGCGATCCAGGAGGGAGACCAATACAGTTTTGAAACCTGTACGACATTGCGCCAATATGATGATTATATCAAAAAGGTTGCAGGCTATCTGGATATGTCAATCTCCGAAATTACTCCGGCAAATATTCTGCTCGCTGTCTCTAAAGTCGCTAAGGAATGCAAATACCAAGAAGCGACCGTTAAGACGATCATCTCAGCGTTGCGGGACATCTTTTCCTATGCCGCCACATGCGGACATGCTTACAACATCCTCTCAAAAAATCGTGCGGGAGACAAGTCAAATAATCTTACGACTTTGATGATACAGAGGATCTTAGCCCCGGCAATGGCAAACGCGGAGCTGAAAGAATTGAACGATAGTTGCCCGCGGGCCTTGACAATTGGGCAGCAGGGACGTCTGGCGCTATATGCGGCGGAACATGTGCTGGAGGATGGTCGCTTCTGCGGCATTTTGATCTCATTGTACACTGGCATACGTCCCGCGGAGTGCCGTGGACTGCGGTGGAACGATTTCCGATCGTTTCCCGATCATCCAGACCGGCATTACCTGAAAGTTGACGAAATTTTGAATGATAAATTGGAATATAGTAGGCAGCTAAAGACGAAAAATGCACTGCGGTGCATTCCCGTTCACATTGAAATCGAGGGTGCTCTGCAGAAGCGGAAAAAATTTGTGCAGCAAAATATGGGTGAGAACACAGATATTGGGGAATTGCCTATTGTCTGCTTCGAAAATGAGTTTAAGGACCCGTGTCGCGGGCCGGATTATTCAAATTTTGCTTTCAAATTGTTGAAGGAATTTGGCGTTTCCAGCGAGCAGTTAGGGTTTTCCTTGCTTGATGAGTTCGACAATTTGACACCATCAGACTCCCACCCGCCCATGCGGATATTGCGCCGGAATTTTGCAACCGTAATCCAGGCGTGTACAGACCTGTCGCTGGAGGAGAAAGAATACATTTTCGGCCACAGGATCTCCGGTAAGGATGGTGCGAAAAAGCGCATTGAGTACAACCGTAATATGGATCGACTGTGGCGCATTGCGCAGAAGCTGGACAAGGCGCCCTTTTGCAAAAAGCTTTACGAACTTCATTTTCCTCAGATTATCGTAGGTGACGGTATCGTAGTACAAGAAGGCCGTGGGCAGGGAACAATCAGGATTCCTTGGGAGTCAGCCGTGTATGGGCAAAAATTACATCTGCATTTTGAAGGCGGCCCAAATACGTCTGTAAGCATCTCAACTCCGAACGCCGTGCGTCCCTTCGGCGGACTGCCGGTCGAGGTAAAGATGGCTGACGCACCTATTTCTTGGGGTGACCCTTTACCGCCAATCAACGCAGAGGCGATGCATTGGGAAGCGGTAAGGAAAGTGCGGTATTTGAAGAAAACTGACAAATAAAGGCATGAAGTGGAAAGCTGACACAAATGCAGAAAATATGGGCGTTGAGGAAGTCAGACCTCGACGCCCACGTTTTGTCATTGGATACGGAAACCACCGGCTTTGCCGGTGGAGGCACCCCGTAAAAGCTTTAGCTTTAAGCATCAAGCGAAGCGAGTTACAAGTAGAAGTCTTGATAAAAGAATTAGCCACAAGTAGAACATAAATCGCCTGTTTACGTGCTGTAGGGCAGAAAATGCAAGTGAAATAAAATTCAGCGCCCCTTGATGGAATAGGCCCTTATATCCTCTGATTTTGACACGGCGATGAGCCGTGGCGGAGCATAACGTTTAATCCGCATTTATAAAAACCAGCAAACCTGGTTTTACCAAGGAATGATTATAGAGAGTGATAAAGTGGAAACGCCGGCACTGAAGTGACATCACATAAAGAAGCCAATTGTCCTAAATTTGCGGGTACGTGTTGAGAAAGAACTGATGTTGTGGTACAATAATTTATAAACATATAGAATGCGATGCTGGACGAAGATGAAATTTTTGCCCCATCGCAGAATAGCCGGGTTATATAAAATTATATCGTTGTAATGACTTCTGCAAACTGTTGAAATCTGCTGGGGTGAGATGTGTTATGAACTGGACTGACGTTGTTGCAATTGTCCTTTCTGCTGTAGCTGCTGGATTTTCTATATGGTCATTTTTCTTGGAACGAAATCGGAACCGTCAGGAGGCAACGATCCGAGCTTTCGAAGAATTGGAAAAAGAGGTTTTCCAAAGTGAGGATTATCAATCCACTCCATTCGAAATAGAAACTGGGTATGAAGGAGCGAAGGATAAGCCAGCATGGAAGCGTTCTACCTACTTCTTGTCGAAAATAGAACACTTTTGTGTTGGCATCCAGGCGGGAACATTTGACATAAAAATCTTAAATCGCCTTGCGGGAGGCTTCTTTATCGAGCAATTTGAATTTTGGACTCCGATTATTAAAACAAAACGCAAGGATGATAAAGAGAAAACCATGCAGCACTACGATGAATTCGAGGATGTAGTAAATAGGCTCAAGGCAATGAGAAAATCGAATCGATAGCAAGAAAAAAGTACATTGAGGTGATACGCTATGCCATATTTAGAAACTGTTCGAGAGCTTCTGGAAGCCAAAGAAGGCGAACACGTCCAATTCAAGGAAGCCAAGCATCGCTTTGACTTCAGAGAGGCGGTGAAGTGTTGCTGTGCTTTGGCGAACAATGGCGGCGGCAAGCTGGTATTTGGCATCACAGACAAGAGACCCCGCAGCGTGGTCGGAAGCGCGGCTTTTGACCAGCCGGAGCGTACTCGTATGGGCTTGATCGAGAAACTGAAAATCAACGTTGATTTCCAGATATTCAACGAGGGTGGTCGAGTTCTGGTCTTCGATGTGAAGAGCCGTCCAATCGGTTTGCCGGTACAATACGATGGTGTAGCGTGGATTTACGAGGGCGATACGCTCAAGCCCATGCCGGAGGATATGCGCCGCAGCATCTATGAAGAGACCGGCGGCGATTTCTCTGGGACGATCTGCGCCGGGGCAGTGGTCGATGATTTAGACGAGACCGCCATTGGAAACTTCCGTGCCAAGTGGCTCGAAAAGAGTGGCAAAACGCAGCTTGCCACCCTGTCAAAAGAACAGCTTCTCCATGATTGCGGTGCGATCACAGATGACGGCGTGACGTATGCAGCCCTGATCTTGTTCGGCAAAAACGCGGCGATCATCAAGCATCTGCCACAGGCTGAGATTATCTTTGAGTACCGTTCCTCCGAAGCGTCAGGTCCTGCAAATCAACGAGAAGAGTTTAAGGTTGGCTTTTTCGCTTGCTATGACCGCGTGTGGGAACTTGTCAATCTGCGAAACGACAAGCAGCACTATCAGGAAGGCTTTTTTGTGTTTGACATTGCGACCTTCAATGAGCGCGTTGTCCGTGAAGCGATTCTGAACGCGGTGAGTCACAGGAACTATCAGTTCGGCGGCAGCATCTTTGTTCGCCAGTTCCGCGACAGATTGGTTGTCGAAAGCCCCGGAGGACTTCCCTGCGGTATTACGCTTGACAACATACTGGATCGTCAGCTCCCGCGCAATCGCCGTATTGCGGAGATCCTTTCTCTCTGTGGCATGGTAGAGCGTTCCGGTCAGGGCATGAACCTGATGTTTGAGCTGAGTGTGCAGGAGGCAAAACCGCTTCCCGACTTCGCAGGCACGGATGACTTCTTCGTCAGCGTCACACTGAACGGACTGATCATCGACAAGGCGATGCTTTCCGTTATCAACAAAATTAGTGAGCGGGGCGGGAATCTACTGGCTACGGAGGACTTCCTGACTATCGACGCATTGTACCACGAACGGCCACTTACGGAAAAGATGCAGGCTCGCTTGAACCGGCTGATTGAAATGGGCATTGTCGAGCATATCGGTCGCAAGAAGTATGTTCTTGCCAGAAGTCTCTATGCAGCGACGGGCAAAACCGGTGTGCATACAAGGCACGTCGGTTTGGATCGAGATACCAACAAGGAGCTGCTGCTAAAGCACATCCGCCAAAACAACGAAGTTGGTACTCCGTTCAAAGAATTGCAGCAAGTTTTGCCGGGTCTTAACCGCAATCAGATTCAAGTGCTGATGCGGGAACTCAAGGAAGACGAAAAAGTGGTCTGCAAAGGCAAAACCAGTGCTGCAAGATGGTTTATCATCAAGTGATTCACCGTCGATTTCAAATGCGTTTTTGCGTTCAACTTGCGACCAACTTAAAACTAACTTGCGACCAACTTGCGACCTGATCAGCAAGGCATACCGAACTGTTGGAGGGATAATTGATATGGGAAGACTGATTTCCGAGAAATATGCTGCTTGGCAAGCCGAGTGCGAAGAGCGCTTCCAGCAGCTCAAAAAGAACGAAGAAGAACTCAACCGCATTTTCATTGACATTTACGGTTTGCAGGACGAATTGACGCCAGATGTGGCGGACAAGGATGTGACGGTGCATCGCGTGTTTGACAGCAAAGACGATGTGCCGGAGTCTATGAAGGGCAGCAACTATGTCCGCACCATGCGCGACGAGATCGTCTCCCTCATTTCCTATGCCGTGGGATGTATGTTTGGACGCTACTCTCTGGACGTGGACGGGCTTGTCTACGCAGGAGGAGATTTTGATTCCACTTTTAGAAAGGGAAGCCTTGTAGATGAGTCGGGGACGGCAATAACTTTTGGCGGTATTAGGATTGCTGTTAGCGACACTTACGACTATATAAAAAACGAGGACAAGTGGATTCCTGTTACCTTTGCGCCGGACACCGACAACATAATTCCCATCTGCGATGACGAGTATTTTGACGATGACATTACCGGACGTTTTGTCGAGTTTGTTCGTAAGGCTTATGGTGATGACACGCTGGAAGAAAACCTCAAGTTTGTCGCCGATGCACTCGGTGGCAAGGGGACGCCCCGCGAGGTAATCCGCAGCTACTTCCTGAACGACTTCTATGCTGACCATCTGAAAACCTATCAGAAGCGTCCGATCTACTGGCTCTTTGACAGCGGCAAGAAGAATGGTTTCAAGGCGCTGTGCTATATGCACCGCTATCAGCGCGATCTTCTCGCCCGTCTGCGTACCGACTATGTACATGAGCAGCAGGAGCGTTACCGCACCCAGCTTGCCCAGCTTGGTGACGCCATCGACCATGCCAGCGCATCCGAGCGCGTGAAGCTGACCAAACAGCAGAAAAAGTTCCAAGATCAAGCGACAGAGCTGCAAAAGTACGAGGAAAAGGTTCACCACCTTGCCGACCAGAACATCGAGATCGACCTTGATGACGGCGTGAAGCATAACTACGAACTGTTTGCTGATGTGTTGGCGAAGATTAAGTGAGGCAGAATAATATGCCTGTTAATAAGCTCAAAGTGATGTTAAGCTATATGCGCGAAAAAAACGACGGCAATGATCCAAGTGCCGCCGACTATGGAATAACCAATGGAGAACTTTGGGATATAATTGATGCCTGTCAGGATGAAGGACTCATTAAAGGCGCACGATTTACTCGCGGAGGTCCCGGCAACCCTATACTGATTTGTTTTACAGACGGAATCAAACTCACGGTGAAGGGATTGGAATACCTTGATGAACACTCTACCGCTATGAAAGCGTATAAAGGTTTGAAGGAGCTTAGAGATTGGCTCCCATTCTAAAAGAGATACGCAAAGGAGGACTACAAAATGTCCACAGAATCTATTCAATTTAATTTGCGAGAGCGTTTTGCAGCCCCCTTGCCGGAGTTCTATCGCCGCAGGATCATCTTCTGGAAGGACGAGGATCGGGAGTTTGAGAAGGACGTTGACGAGCTGAATTTGGAAGGCGTCAAGATTATCAAGCTGACTGGCACAAACAATTTTGCCGTCAAGAAGCTGCTGCTTCACGATGATTTAGAGAGCGATTACCTCGTCTACTGCCCGATTACATATACCAGCGACGAAGACAACTGGCTTCAGGACATTGAATATTACAGCGAACCATTCCGCGCAGATTTTATCTCCATGCAGATGGACGAGCTGAATATCGCGCCGTCTGCCGCAATGCGGAAGACGGTCAAGCTCTATGCAAAGTTCTTCGACAGCAAAGAGCGTATTCAAAAGCTGCGTAGGATCGGGCGGGACTATCAGACGCCCCTCCAGCTCCACATCGACATTATGGCGGTTCTCGCCGGTTTGAGCGAAGGTTCCGCGCAGGATGTCATCATCGCCGTCCTTGCCGCGGGTCTCGATAAGGAGACAAACAGCGTCTTGCAGAACATCCGCAAGTTTGGCAGCATCGAAGCCTTCTGGCAGCTTGCACGGAAGTACACCGGCTACATTGAGGAAGAAGACAAGCCTCTGGGCTATTTTGCAGCGCACGTTCTGCTGACCGCGCTCTCTCAGACGATGAATGCCTCTGTTCTGAAAGGCTTGGAGCGTTTCGTTTCCGAGACCAACAAGGCGTACTGTTACAGCATCGTCCATGAATGGCGTTCCCGCGAGGATAACGAGGACTTGTACGAACTGTGCCGCACCGTGGAGAACGAATTGCAGCTCCCGACGCGCTTTGACAAATTTGAGCCGGAAACGCTGATTACGGGAGACGTCTTCCCGTGCATCAACGAGAGCATCCTGAAACAGCTCTATGCTGAGATCAGCGACCATGTTGTGAAGGTCGATCTCATTAGGAAGGTCTGTGAAAACAGACGGACAGCCGGATGGTACAAGCGGTTTTCAAATTATTTTGACTGCCTCTTCTTCATCGGAAAGATGCAGACCTTCTATCAGGAACACGGCGGCGGATTCCATATCGTCGAGCCGAAGAAAATCTGGAAGCTCTATACGAGTGATCTCTACCGTATGGATGCCTACTATCGCCACTTCCATTATGCCTTCGGCAACTCTCTCAAGAATGCAAATGACATTCTGGAAGACGGCTTGAAGCACTCGACGGAGTTTGTTGAGGCGCTGTATCAGAACTGGTTCCTGCGAGAATTGACCGCTTGCTGGACAAACGCGGCGGCAGAAGACCTCGCTGCTCTGGGCTACGTCTCGGAGATCGAGAAGCAGAGGGATTTCTATAAGAGATATGTCGCTCCCGCAAGCAGTAAGAACACCCGCGCATTCGTGATCATCTCGGACGCGCTTCGCTATGAGGTTGCCTCCGAGCTTTCCGAGCGCATTGTTCGCACCACAAAGGGTAGCGCCGAGTTGGAGTCGATGCAGGCGGTCTTCCCGTCCATCACGAAGTTTGGTATGGCAGCCCTGCTTCCGGGAAAGAGCATTTCCGTGAACGACAGTATGGACGTTCTCGTTGACGGGAATCCCACCCGTTCCACCGTGGAGCGAAACGCGATCCTGAACTCGACGCCGAAAGCCAGCGTTGCCATTCAATACAACGATCTTCTGAACATGAAGAAGGATGAGCGGCGGGAACTGGTTGCCGGAAAAGATGTAATATACATCTACCACAACTCCATCGACGCCATCGGAGACAAAGCCCCTACGGAGTCCAAAGTCTTTGATGCCTGTGAGACGGCAATTCAGGAGCTTTCCGGCATTCTGCGTATCATCGTGAACGAACTGAGCGGAACGAACATTTTCATCACGGCGGATCACGGCTTCCTCTACACCTACAAACCTCTGGATGAGAGTGATAAGATTGACAGGAAGGCATTCTCCGGCAACGTGTATGAGCTTGGACGTCGTTATGCGCTGACCGCACCTGACACGACCGCAGATTATCTTCTCCCTGTTAATCTGGAACGGGAACTGGATGGGACGCCCATCAAGGGCTATGTCCCGCAGGACACCATCCGCATGAAGGTTCAGGGCGGCGGTGAGAATTATGTCCACGGCGGTATCAGTTTGCAGGAGATTGTCGTGCCTGTGATTGCCTTCAAGAACCTCCGCACGAGCAACAAGAATTACGTCGAGGTTAAGAACGCGGAGTTGAAGCTTCTGAGCGAAAGCCGCAAGATTTCCAACCTGATCTTCTCGTTGGAGTTCCACCAGCGTCAGCCCGTGGGCGATAAAATCCAGCCCTGCACTTACTCCATCTACATGACGGACGATGAGGGCGTGGTGATCAGCGACCGGCAGACGGTCATCGCGGATAAGACCAGCGACAATGCAGCAGATCGCGTGTTCCGTGTCCGGTTCAACCTGAAAACCGGAGCGTATGATAAGAAGAAAGTCTACCGTCTGGTGATCGCAAACGAGATTGACGTGGAAGAGATCGAGTTCCACATCGACATTGCGTTCGCGGACGATTTCGGCTTTGACCTGTGAGGTGGCAAGAATGGATGAGCAGATGAAGACCGGAGAAACCGGCGATAAAAACGCAGTGATCGACCAAAAACTACGGCAGTTCTTTGACGGAAAGATCGTCCGGAAAGACCTGACGAAGAAGATCAAGGAAGGCGCGAATGTGCCGGTCTATGTCCTTGAGTTTTTACTTGGTCAGTATTGCAGCTCGGATGATCCCGAAGTCATTGAGACCGGTGTGGAGAACGTCAAGCGCATCTTGGCGGACAACTACGTCCGTCCGGACGAGGCGCAGAAGATCCTCTCCATGCTTCGTCAGCGTGGGATGCACACGGTCATCGACAAGATCACTGTCAATCTGAATATGAAAAAGGATACCTATGAGGCGGAGTTCTCCAACCTTGGTATCAAGAATATCCCTATTTCAGAGGACTATCCCGCAAAGTTTGACCGGCTGCTCTGCGGCGGTATCTGGTGCATTGTGCAGCTCGAATATGAGTTTCTGGAAGAAGAGAAAAATGCCTCTCCCATCCACATCCGCAAGCTGACTCCAATCCAGATGCCTCATGTGGACATTGAGGAATTGAAGGAAGGCAGAAAGAACTTCACCGAAGAAGAGTGGCTTGAGATCATGCTGCGCTCCTGCGGTTATGAGCCGGATAAGCTGAATGACCGCGAACGCTGGCTCCTGCTTGCCCGTATGCTGCCGCTTGTTGAGAACAACTTCAACCTCTGTGAGTTAGGTCCGCGAAGCACCGGCAAATCCCATATCTACAAAGAAATCTCCCCGAACAGCATCCTTGTTTCCGGCGGTCAGACTACCGTTGCCAATTTGTTTTACAACATGGGCAGAAAAACGGTCGGCTTGGTCGGCTTGTGGGACTGCGTGGCGTTTGACGAGGTTGCCGGTATTAACTTCAAGGACAAGGACGGCATTCAGATCATGAAGGACTATATGGCGTCCGGTTCCTTCGCCCGTGGAAAGGAAGAAAAAGCCGCGACCGCTTCTATGGTTTTCGTCGGCAATATCAATCAGAGCGTGGATGTGCTGCTGAAAACATCCAGCCTCTTTGACCCGTTCCCTCCCGAAATGGGAACGGACACAGCGTTCCTCGACCGTATGCACTGCTATATCCCCGGCTGGGAGATCCCAAAGTTCCGTCCGGAGCATTTCACCAATGACTACGGTTTCATCACCGACTATCTGGCAGAGTTTATCCGGGAGCTTCGTAAGGAGCAGTACGGCGATGCGCTGGACAAGTATTTCCGCCTTGGCAAGAACCTCAATCAGCGTGATACCATTGCCGTCCGCAAGATGGTCGGCGGAATGATCAAGCTGCTTTATCCGGACGGGGAGTTCACGAAGGAACAGCTTGAAGAGATCCTCAAGTTTGCCCTTGAAATGCGCCGCCGCGTCAAGGAACAGCTCAAAAAGCTGGGCGGCATGGAGTTCTATGACGTCAACTTTTCGTATATTGACAACGACACC
>ERZ780157.1884-NODE-1884-length-21172-cov-21.013970_pt1 | contig 21172 bp, 19 predicted proteins | sample MGYA00511169_ERZ780157 | MGnify/ENA primary metagenome ERZ780157 (study PRJEB29588, sample SAMEA1965149) | human gut metagenome | biome: human gut; feature: human-associated habitat; material: faeces | place: Denmark | collected 2008/2010 ... | reverse complement strand
GACACGGCCCTTTCACGGCTGTAACATGGGTTCGATTCCCGTACGGGTCACCAAACTAAGTTTCTGATTTTCTTCGATGATGCGTTGAAAATTAGGAGCTTTTTTATTACCCTTTTTGCAAGTACCACAATCGTACCACACTTTTAAAATAAACGCAAGCCCTGTAACATGGGAACAGGATTGCCGCGGAGTAAATTATAGCCGTGGCAATCCTGTTTTTTGTTGTTCCTTTAAAAATTATAAAAGCGTGGATTGGAAAATTGTAAAGGAGCTTTTGCGGCATATCCTCGCTTTTTAAAATTATGGCTGCGGTATTCCACAGTCACCTTGACAACTATCCAACCTCACTTTTGTCCGCTAATCGCGGAACAACCCGCAACCCCTTATCCCGGTGGGATAACACGGGCAAAGATTGGGAAAACGAAAGTGAGGACACGAAAATGAAAGAGACTGTTAAGACTTCCCGGACGGCTGGTTACTTGGAGAAAATTTTCCGCGCGTTGAATGTAAAGTATTTCAACGGTGAGTTGGAGGAGCCTATCATCACGATACAGAGCACGCCCAGAGCCTACGGACACGTCACCGTAGCCAAGGCATGGCAGAGAGGAGACACAACCCGCCATGAGCTTAACATCGGCGCTGGGACGCTTGCACGGCCCATAGAAAACGTGGTGGCGACCACCCTCCACGAGTGTGTACACTTGTGGAACCTTCAAAACGGCATACAGGATTGCAGCAGGGGCGGCGCATACCACAACAAAAAATTTAAGGAGGCCGCCGAGGCCCGCGATTTGAAAATCAGTTACGACCCGCGCGTTGGATGGAGCATCACCGAGCCGACCGACGCGCTGTGTGAGTTCATTTTGGAACAAGACTGGCAGGACATCAGCATGAACCGCATTGAAGATTTCTACGCCCCGCGTGGCAAGGGCGCAGGGGACGCCACGGGCAAGCCGACAGGAAGTAACCCCAACAGCCACAGCATCAAGTATGTTTGCCCCTGCTGTCACAACAGCGTGCGAGGGACAAAGGTTGTGCGCATAAAATGTGCCGACTGCGACATGATGATGACCGCACAATAAAGAGAACCGGGAGTGAAAGCTCCCGGCTTTTTGCTGCAAAATTCGGGCCGCAAGCGGCCTTACTCCATTTTGATGTCTACTATTCAAAACGAGTCAACTTTATTCGTGGTGGGGTAACAAGCTGTTACCTCACCGGTTCTTTTCTACGTTTCTACGAGCGAATGCTTTTACAAAAAGAGGACGGTGCAGGTCGTTAAAACGACTGCGCCGTCCCCGTTTTTGAGGTTTTGATGTCAACTTCTCAATTTAGGAACCGTCCCCATTTTTATAGACACTGCTTTTCAAAAAGCAAACTCGTAGAAGAGTGTTTTCTTCTACGAGTCGCCGGTTGTTTATAATTTACTATTTTTCAAAAAGCCATCAGCAAAGAATGCCAACATCCTCAGGAGGGCAACCATTATCAGTCGGAGTGGAAATTACGGGGCCACCCCATTCCCAACCACCGCTGCCATTAGGCTTGTTTTCTGTACTACCGCTATCCCCACCGCTCGGCTGAGACGGTTCCGGATTACTCGGCTGCGCAGGCTCAGGGTTACTGGGCTGTGCAGGAGCCGGAGCAGCAGGCTCCGGATTGCTGGGCTGTACCGGCGTAGCGGGAGCAGACGGCGTAACTGGCGCGGTCGGTGTATCAGGTGCCGGGTTGGAAGGCGTAACAGCAGCGCTGCTGCTGGAACCGCTGCTTTTATAAGTCTTGTTGTTGGTCGTGACCTTCTTCGGCTGTTCAACCGTCACTTCGTAGTTGGCACTCTCCTCACCAGCAGTCGCCGTGATGGTTGCATTCCCAGAAGAAACGGCAGTTACCTTCCCATTGGAATCGACGGTAGCGACCTTCTCGTTGCTGGACGACCACTCGATAGTGGTCTCGGCGGCGACCTCTTCGGGGGCAACAGTTGCCTTAATGGTGTGAGAGTTACCGACCGTCAGTTTACCTTCGTTGGAATCGAGCGTGATGCTTTCAACCTCATAGAACGCTTTCACATGAGTCGTCTTCTCGGCAACCTTTTCGCCATCCTGCATGAGGGTCGTGGTGATGTCGCACTCACCTGCTTTAAGGACCTTCACCTTGCCGTCCTTATCGACGGTAGCGACTTCCTCATCGCTGGAAGCGAAATCGAACGAAATGTTGGACGCATCTTTCGGCTCGCATTTCGCTTCGATTGCGGCTTCGTTTGTATCGTTGAGTTTGACTTCCAAGGTATCGGGAACCTTCAATTCTTTCGCAGACACCTTGACGGTGATAACGCAGACATCCTGCATCTCGGTATCCTTGACCGTGGCGGTAATTTCAGCCTCACCGGCTGCGACTGCTGTAACGGTGCCGGTCTCATCGACCGTAGCGACGCTCTCATCGGAGGAAGCCCACGCGAGCGTCAGCCTCTCAGCCGCCTTGGCAATCTTTTCATCCTGTGCAGCAGTTTCTGCCGTAGCAGACTCACCGGTTGCGATGACAGGCGTCTCTGCAGGTGCATCTTCCGTCCCGAAATTCACCGGCAGCGTGATGCTCTCGCCCTTTTCGAGGGTCGCAGCATCCGGAACCGAAATGTTCGTGACCTTAACGCCGCATCCTACCAAGCTAAGCGCAATAGCCGTAATCACGATAACTGCCAATACGATATTCTTTTTCATAAAAACACTCCTTCTCGGCATCTAGCGCCGAGGCTACTCTTTAATTTTGCCGCCGCCACTCTATTGATAAGTGGCGGCTTTGGATTCTTTTAAATCGGGGACGGGGGAGATCGCTGCGCGACTCACCGTCCCCGATACATCACGCAGTTTCCAGATACTCCCGCAAGGAATCTGCAACTCCTTCCTGTATGGAATTGTCCCAGACTGCGTATTTGTTTTCCGGGTATCCGCCTACAAATATTGAAGCATCCGATAGTTGCCATTTTGACACGGGCTTGCCATCTTCCACCTTGATGATGGTCGGTGCACCGATACGCTTCTCCCCGACATCAATTTCATTTTTCTCCGGGTCGGAGACGGTGTACTCGGCCAGGTAGTCATCCAGCCAGGTTAGCAGTTCGGTGTAGCCTTCCCCCGCTGGTTTGGTTTGCACTGGTGCGGCAGTATCCGAGTTGTAGGTGTATATATCCCGATATAGGTCTACCTGGCAGTAGTCCATCGTGACCCCTTCACTTGTAGCAACAGCGGCAAGCACAGGGAGCAGGTTGCGACAGTAGGGACAGCGCGGATAGGCAAACAAGATATAACCGTCTTTTTTCGCGCGTGCTTCCACCGCGGTCACAGGTGATAGCGGCACCGAGAAGGACAGATTAACATCCCGGTACGTATATTCTGTGTAGCCGGGAACAGCGCGCCCATTATACGCCCGGTAACTGCGGGCAACTATTGCTCCCGGCGAGCTGCCAAGGAGTAGCAGCACAGCCATCCCAGCAGTTGCCACAGCATAGGCTATGTACGGTGCGGTGTGGGATAGTTTTTGCATCCATTTATCACCTTCCTTTTATATTATAGCACATCAGCACGTAAGAGCAAGATTCAAATCGTCTCTAGGTAGACGATTTTTCCCTTAGCAAATCGGTACAATAAATATACTTTATTGTACACGGTGGTGAGGGCAAATGCTACTACAGGAGGCAATTAAGCTGCGCATTTTGGAGCTTGCAGACGAGCGCGGCTACAGTGTCAACAAGCTGGCTGAGCGTTCCGGCATTGCACCATCTGTCCTTAAAAAGACTGTCAAGCCTTATGCTACCACTAAAAATACTTCAACTGAAATAGTTGCACGGATATGTGTGGGGTTAGGAATCCCATTTAAAACTTTTTGGGACAGCCCTTTATTTGACAATATTGAGACTAGACAACAAAAAGAGGACGAGAGCCAATAAAGGCTGTCGTCCTTTTGATGTTTACTTTTCAAACGAGGCAGGGTTAGAAAGGCATAGCGTCCGGTTCCTCAAAATCCTCCGCAGAAATTCCTTCAGGGATTTCCCCATAATCATTATCTTCTTGGGGCGTGCAGTACAACGGTTTTTTTAAGCTGCCGTTATATTGCCAGTGGGTCTTTCCGGCAATGGCAGATTTGGATTCTGCCAGCTCCCCGTAACGATATACTTCATAATGTAAAACTACTTCATCGTCCATAAGGGCGACCTTGTTTTCCTCCCACGCGAAAGTAAGTTTTACTTTAGGAAAAAGAATTGAGAGCGTATGAATAGCCTCACTTGCAGGTGCGCTATGGGTGAGAAATGCAATGCTATTTTCATTACATTCTTCAAAAGATATCACGTTTTCGTCTGTACCCCAGTGTTCCGTGCACCAGCCGGTATAAGTAGGATAGCCGTATTCCTTCCGGTTCAGCACAGCCATTTTTCCCAAAAGGAACCGGCGCTGATCTGCACGGCTAAGAACAGCAAGAAAATTTTCTTCTTCCTCTTCTGTAGGGTAAGGAACTAAATCAAGATAATGGCGGTAAAGCTTTTCGCCGCAAGAAACTTCATCATCGGGGCCAATGTTCAGGTGTACCGGCACAGCACAGATTTTATTCAAATCAATGCTCCCAATGTCATAGATGTCATCGCAGATGTACTTCATTACTTCATTGACCTGTTCCTTCGAACCGCCAATCGTGAGAGTGCTGTAAATAAAGCTTTCTTTCTTCATGGGATTTCTCCTTTGAGAGTTGTATCACCGCTCACAGCAGACGGCGGCGGATGTCTCCGCGTGCCATCCCTGTAAGCCGTGAGAGTTGTGTAATGCTGACGCCCTCTTGTGTTACCAGACGGCGCAGCAGCGGGGTTGCGGTGGATTCGGGGTAAAGCTGGATTTCGTGGCATTCCATGCCTGCCGTTGCACGTACAAAGTCACAAAGCTCAGCATCCGTAAAGGCAGGCAGCGGAGAATCCTCCAGAATGCCGCGGGCATTTAATTCTGGCTGCTGGTGGTAGTGCCGCAGCCAATCTAAATCATGCAGTGCAAGCGCGTAGCTTGTGTCTACATGACATAACGGCTTTTTTCGACTAGCAAAGTAGTCAATGTAGCTGCTCCACGGGTAGTCCTGCATATCCTGCACCATTCCGGCAGCGACCGGGTTGCGGTGGATATAGCGCAGTACCCGCAGGAAGTAGCCTTTGGTTGTGACAGGCTGGGATTTGTAACGGCCCTGGAAGAGCGGGCCTGTCCGCTGGTAGCGGCGGTTGTAGTAGGCAACGTACCGTACCCCGATGGCCTTCATCATGTGTTGCAAGGAATCGTTACAATCCTTCGCGAGCAGATGCAGATGGTTGCCCATCAGGCAGTATGCCATGATGATAAAATTTTCATCTGCGCAAAAATCGAGAATATGTAAAAAGTTCAGATTGTCGGCATCATCATTAAAGATGGTCATGCGGTTAATTCCACGGATCATGATGTGATACACGCCGCAGGACGAAAGTTTACGGGCTTTTCTTGGCATCGTCCTGCACCTCCGAGGGTGTCGTTTGGGGCGTCCATTCTTCCGGCTTGTAGGTCAGCAGTTGTATCGCCCGCGAGGCATCCCCTCGTGTCATTTTATGGGTGTCAATTTTGTAATCCGGGGCCAGCTTGTGGATAAGGGCAATTTGCTCATTGGTGATGGGTTGTCTATCCCACTTATAGCGCTGTTTTTTGTCCCAGATATGTTGATATTTAGCATGCTTCTGTTTCAAGTCCTGATACACATAGTCTAATGCAAATTGTAATGGCACCGCACTCTTGGAGCACGCTTTATTTTTCCGCAGGTACACCATGCCGTTAGTCAGCGGTTTGCTGATGCGGTAGGTTACGGTCGGGATAGGCAGTATATAGCCGCCATCCTTGAGTGTAATCCATGCGACATCATGGGTGGTAACACCTTCGCCAAGTGCCATAACGTCTACCTCCTTCTGATTTTGTATCCAGGTATCGGGAATGTCCGCACCTGTAAGTACCTTTATCGGTTCGGTTTCCTCCGGCAACTTTTCCACCTGCTCCTTTTTAGGTTTGGGAGCTAGCGGTTCCTCGCCGATTAGCGTTGCTGCCGTGCATATCGGCATCCTGGAAATGCCCACGCAATCAATAATCTTGCAGGCACTTTTTCCCGGATGCAACCGCAGGCCGCGACCTACCATCTGCGCATACAGGCCGACATTGGTTGTGGCAACCGGGCGGGCCAGCAGAACGGTTTCTGTCATCGGCAGGTCAACACCTTCCGTCAGGACAGCATAGCAGACAAGTACTTTAATTAGGCCCAAACGGTAGGCCTCCAACAGACGTCCTCTATTTTGAGTAGTGCCATCGATAAAGGCCGCGGTACTGGCACCATGCTGGGAATTGAGCAGTGCTGTCACATTTTTGCCCTCTTCAATGGATGGTGCGAAAATGATGGTCTGCCCACGTGCGTTTGAGGTGTAGGCCTCCGCGATACCCGCTGCTGTGCCAGACATAACGCGTGCTATATCTGCGGCATCATAATCGCCAGTATCCTCACGGTACTGCACTGTCCCCAAGTCATACTTGAGATTAACCTGACAAGCTTCTATAGGACTAAGATACCCGTGCTCAATGCCGTATAGGGTGTTATACTCGCACAAAATGTCGTCAAAGGCCACATCCAGGCCGACACCATCACCGCGGATTGCGGTTGCAGTGAAGCCAAAACGAACGGCATTTTTGAAGTACTCAAAAATTTTGCGGTAGGTCGGTGCAGCACTGTGGTGGGCCTCGTCGATGATGATGGTATCGATACTGTAGGGGTTGTACTTGTCGAGCCGCCCCACAAGGCTTTGCACCGAAGCGCTGATGATGGGTTCCCCGTGTGCATGTGTGGTTCCCTGCTCGATGCCGCAGGGAAGGCCTTTGAGGTATTCCAACGGCTGTATCACGAGTTCTTCCCGGTGAGATAAAATCAGTATGTGGTGGTCATTTTCCAGTACATCACAGCGGATGTACTCAGCAAAAATTCGTGTCTTGCCAAGGCCGGTTGCGATAACGCACAGGGCGGCATTTCCCTCGTAGGATTTCATACGCTGAAGGGTGTCAGCCTGATAAGGACGCAACGGTGGTGCCCGCGGGCCGTCATGGCCCTGTTGTAGAGGTGGATTTTTCATAGTCGACTCCTTGGTCACTGGTGATAGTAGTAAGCCTGAATAATTTCGTCCGACCCACTGCCATTGCGGATGATGAAGCGTCCGGGAATAGCAGGGAGCTTTGCGGCACTGCCGTCATCCAAGATAACAATGGAACTCTGTGCATCGGCAGTGTGGCCGCAAATACGACCGTCAAGCTGTGCTTTAAGACTACCCGGAACAGACCCTACGTCGGGGCGCTGAGTTGCCACAAGCAGATGAATACCGAGCGCACGGCCCAGACGGCCAATGGCGAGGAGCTTGTTCGTAATCGAGGCAACTACTGCCTTGCCATCTTTATCACGTCCAGTTGTATCGAGAATCATCGAGGTTTCATCCAGGATAACGACGATTCGATGCAGTTCTTCTCCGGTCGTCTGGACATATTCCTCAAGATTTGCACAGCCTGCGATAGAAAACTCTGTACGGCGATGGTTAAGCTCATGTACAACACTGTCAAGCATCTGCTCAAGGGCAGCATCATCATCTGCATAATGCCCCGTCTTACGATATTCGGGGCCGAAGTCCACACCTTTATAATCGGCGAGGTAGATGTCGTAGCCTTTTTGCGACAGCTGGTAGAGAATCAACAGTGCCAACTGCGTCTTACCCATGCCGGTGGCAGCAGCCAAAAGCCAATGAGGCAGCTGGCTAAAATCAATGCTAACGGGAATGCCTGCCGCATTGATGCCCAAGACGATTTTTGTGTCGCTATCGTCCATATATGTATCTGCCCACGGGATTAGCCGCCCCATAAGGTTGCACCCGGCAACAACACGAAGGTCAAAGAGCTGGTTGTTGCTGCCCTGAGTGATAGAGAGGACGGTCACATTAAGTGCGGATTCGATTGTTGTCCGATTGTCTTCCCAGTATTCGAGCGGGCAGCCTTTAAGGCTGAAAGTAAGCTGTTGAATATTACCATCCCTGTTGGCCTTAACTAGCAGTGGTGCTTCATGCGCCTGGTTGCAGATACCAGCACGCGAAAAATCGTCGTAATATGACCAACTGTGGGGGATATAACCAAAGAGGTAAATGACGCCAAGGCACTCTGCCAGCCATGCAATTACCCGAATAAAATTAACGAACGGTCTAAATACTACCGAAATCACGTCCTCGCCAGAGCCGCCCGAAACCATAATCAGGGCGGCAACTGCGAGTGCGAGGCACAGCAGCACATATTGCTGTGCGGTCTTTGAATCGGTTTGAATACGTCTAAGCCCATTGTGGAACGTATTCATGATATAATTTTTTTCCGTCTGCCATTGCAGGCGATCAGAATCATTACGCATGATTAAATCTCCTTTCAAAATAAATGCCCGTATAGCCTGATAGCACAGCTTTCATCCGCTAGAACGGACAATCATCAATCTCTATTTGCTCAAATGTCGGTGTGGTGCAAGGGTGAAAATACTCGTGAACCGTATAGTCCTTGTGACTGCCGTCGAGGTCAAAAACCCGAACGCAGTTGATGCGCCGCAAGAGCGCGTCCCAAGCCTCCGGCTTTTCGTGCTGCTCGGAAACATACTGCTTCTCCAACGGCAAGTTGGAAATGATGTATGCTTCCGTGTAGCAAGCCTGCTTGTTAGCATACCTACAGGGTAATTCCAAAGGATAGCCATCCAGGTATTGCAGCATGCTATTAAGGGGCAAGCTGCTGTGGAACTCATCGAAGAGCATCACTTTCTGCCCCCGGTAGCCATCAAAAGGATGGTGATAGTCAGACACCGCGTAGCAGTTTGAGTATCCGCATCCTTCTTTTACCGACCTAGTTTTTCCTGTGCCAGTAGGGCCAAAGATATAGGTGACTGTCATCTGGCGAAATACATTGCGGTATTTCTCCTCCAGGATGGTCTGCCTTGTCCGGTCAATGTGGGAGATATCTCGCAGGTATTCCGGGTGCTCACCCAGGATTTGCGCATTGTCTGCCCCGGATGCAATCAGTGCATACAGAGTCCGTAAGTCGTTACGGTCGCCCTGCTTGCTGTCAGGGGGTAAACTGCCACTTTCTTCAAACGTGTCAGAGTAGTTTATCCCTTCATGTACTTTTCCCTTGGAGTCGGTATACTTGTAGTGACCGTTTGCATCCTTGTTATACTTAGCACCCTCTTTACGGATGTAAGCATAGTTTTCGGAATTTTTTCCCCATTGAGGCACTTCGATGTGCGCAGTAGGAAACTTGTTCTTTAGGGTTGTGAACATTACAGGATTTTCATATACTAAAAATAAGTGTATGTGATAGGTTTCCTCTTGCCCCACTTCATCAGCCATGCACCAATAAAGGAGCTTGGCTCCTTTTTCAAGAGCAGCCTTGATAACATTATGATCATAGCCATGCTCTTGTGGATTGTTGATTGTCAGCTGGTAACGGCGTGTCGCGTAACCTTTTGCCATATAGTGTACCCAGTACACTACGGACACAAAGCCGCTGTGTACGCTTTAAAGCTTATAGTTATAGGCTTTATGGACTGTACACACAGGTATGGAGGTAATACTAGCTCCATACCTGTGTGGCGGCTTTAAGTCCATAGCGTACGCTTGTCGTTATAAAATTTTCAAGGTGCTGTATGGGTGTTGATTGGTTTACCTCAAAAATGAGACAAGCCCCATTTTTGAGGTGAGGCCGCTAACGCGTCCTACAGTGTGCTTGGAAACCTTAGTCGAGCACCACAATGTTCTCAGGCTTACGGTACTCGTTGTAGAAAATCTTCACTTCGCGTCCCATCAGGTCATGAAGGTTGATTTTAAGTTCGGCCATCTTAGCGTCAGAGAGATACATATCCCTGACGAAGACGCCCTCCCCGTTCTGGGAGGCAATCTCCGTTGCGAGGTAGATGCGGCAGCCGGTGACGGGACGGCCTTCTTTCGTGACAAAGTCACTGCGTCTATAACCAATGATTTTCATGGTTATTTCCTCCTTGGCATTATCGTTATGTTGTTTCCGAAGTACTGTCCTCGCCATTGGTAACTAAGGAATGGTGCCGGATAGATGCAACCAAAAGCAAGTGTGTCGAGCACTGCTGTTGATAGAACCAAACGACATTTCTGTCACCTCCCTTTTCTGATGGAGGAAACGTAAAGCAATATGACAACCGAGAGGATGTATCTTGCTTGTTCGCTCCCTGTGCTTATAATTCTACTCAGTTCGCAAGGGTGGACAATAAAGAAAAGACGAACTTCATTACAAATTTCTTGAATGAAGCTCGTCTTTATAAAGTGCTTTTTTATTTGGTTTGGCCGTTAGATAAGAGCATCCGCTTTGCTCTACCTAATGAAAGTCTTTCATCAAGCAAGCTGTCAAGCAGAGCAGGAACGCCGTCCATGTCTCCATCCATCGGGTGCATATAGACACCATTAACACCAGGATGTGTATGACCAACTAACTCCTCGTAAACCCAGTTGCTAAAGTGATTTTTGTAGATTGAGCTAAAGGTATGTCGCAGCTCATACGGCGTAATATAAGGGATACCGTTATACCTGCAATAGATCCCCCAGCGTTTACGGTAGCATAGTTGACCAGTGCTTCCAAAGACCCTCTCATGAGGGTCTAACGGAGTGACTCGATAGACTTGTTGACTTTCTAAAAGCATACGTGTATATCGAGTCTGCGGGAAGTCGCGTGCGGCAAATTCGTTCTTCCCATTTGTAGTGATGCCTTTAGCATTGATGGCACGGCGTATATGTATATAATCATTGTCAATATCGCCCCACTCAAGGCCCATCAATTCACCAGGACGTAACCCTGTAACGACTTGGAATCGATATGCATAGATTAAGCTGTCTTGACAAATCGTACCATTATAAGGCACCTGAGATTCGGTGAATAAGATGTTAAGCGAAGAAACGTCAAGTGCTTGCTTTTGACCTTTTTTGGCGTTTGAGGGAATTTTAATGTTTGATGTACGCAAATCGTTCCGGATATCGGCACAGTCCAAATAATTACAGAATCCAGATAAATCGCCGCGTATATTTTTAAGACTTTTTTGACTAAGATTGTGCTTTCTGTATGCGGTATAGATAACTCGCTTTAAATCCTGCTTAGTTAGTAGCATAACCGGGACTTTGCCAATTATAGGTTTAATGTGGTTGTTATACCTGTTGCGGATGGTGTAGATGTTTGTGGTTTCGAGTGCCTTATCTTGGAGGTAGCGCTCAAACACGGTATCAACCGTTGTACGTTCGCTGACGCTAAATGGGCAAGCTCCAGACAACCACGAGGTTGCATTTTGGGCGCAGATCTTTCGGCCTTTGTCACCCGGGACGCTTGAATAAAAAGACTTTCGGACACCGTTCTTTTGGAGGTTGATTTTCCAAACGTGCTTTTTCTCAACCCAGATTGCGCGAGAAATCATTTTACTTTGTGTGGTATACATGCGGACTCCTTAGAGCCGGCCATTTTATGTGACTGGCTCGATGAAAATAGTGTAGTAATCGTCCTTATTGATATTCAACAACCTTCCGATGCGTGCGATTTCCTCTGCCGAAAAGAGCGAATATCCGTTCATCTTCTGCGACAATGCTTGCGGGGAAATGCCGATGGCCTCCGCGACATTGTAGCAGGTAAAGCCTGCGCGGATGATTTCGGACCGCAAATTCAAATATTTGCCTTTCATGATAATAATCTCCTTTGAGTAATTTTCAGTAGGTGGCTTTATTATCATGATATTCAGTTCGCACGTACTGGCAAGAGGGGTATCACCAACTTTTTTATTTATTCTTGCAAGCAGGTGCTGTACCACACTTTTTATATGAAGAGTACCACACTTTGTACCACACAGATATAAAAATACCCTTTAATGAAATCCATACCAGTGATAAAATTATCGTTAGTACGTATTGCATTAAAGGATATTTGTAGAATGATAGAAGTTCGATTCCCGTACGGGTCACCAAAAAGCTCAACTTCGCAAGAGGTTGAGCTTTTTTCTTTTTATTGTACATTGTAAGGAGTAGAGGAGTACGGGAATCGAACAGCCCGGGCCCCGCGTCCGCGTCCCGCGGGGCAAAAACAGCCCCGCGGGCTGTTTTTAGGGCGCGGGAGATGGACGGGAGGGTCACCAAAGGGGCTGTTGTACATCCCCTTGTTTTCTTTTGCCTATTCCTCCGGCCTGACCACCGTTACGGTACACTGCGCTGTAAACCCGCCGCAGTCGGCGGTCAGGATCGTGGTGCCGTAATTCACGGGGATGAGCCAGGAGCCGTCGAAGCGGGCGATGCGCTCGTCGGCGATGTGATAGGTCACGGCGGGGTGGTCGGTGGTGTCCTCCGGCAGAAGATGGCAGACTGCGCCGACGCGGCTGGCGTAGGCATAGTCGGACTCGCGCGTGCCGTCGGCGGTGATCCAGGTCACAAGCTCGTCGTCAAAATACAGCGTGTAATCGTCCAAAGCAATGCCGCGCAGCGGGCTGGACACCTGCACCGGGCAGCTGGCGGAAATTTTCCCGTCGGCGCTTTGCAGCGTCAGGGTGGTCGAGCCGCCGCGCAGACCGGTCACAATGCCGCTGGGATCGACCTCGGCAATCGTGTCATCGGCCACAGACCAGCGCCACTCGGTCAGGGCGGCGCGGCGGGGGCTGACCTCACGCCCGTCGGCATCCTCGTAGAGGACGGCGGTCTCGGCGGTCTGGGTCTTTTCGACCTGCACGGTGTCGGGCAGGGTCACGGCGGCCACCGGCGCGCCGCAGGCCGTCAGGCCCAGCAGCAGGGCGGGCAGAACAAAAAACAGCGATTTCATGCAAAAGCCCCCTTTTGGCAGTATCATACCACAATGCGCCGCCGCAGGCAACTGTTGCACTTTTGGGCAAATGCGTGTACAATAAACTATATACTTTTGCAAAAGGGGGGCCGGGCATGGAGCGGACGGCGGGCGGCATCACCTACACGCTGACGCGGCGGCGGGTGCGCAACATCAACCTGCGCGTGCGGGCCGACGGCAGTGTGGCGGCCAGTGCGTCGCCGCGGGTGCCAGCGGCTTATGTGGACGCCTTTGTCACGGCGCGGGCCGACTGGGTGCGCACCGCACAGGCGCGTGCCGCGGCCCGGCGCGAACGAGAGGCCGCCGAGGCCCCCGCGCTGCCGCCCAAGGCCGAGGCGCTGGCCTATATGCAGGCGCTGTGCCGGGCATACTATCCGCAGTTCGCGGCGACCTGCCCGGGCGGCGCGATGCCCAAAATTGCGGTGCGCGACATGAACACCCGCTGGGGGTCGTGCAGTCTGCGCACCGGCACGCTGGCGTTTGCGCGGCGGCTCTGCACGATGCCGCTGCCCGCGCAGGAGTACGTTGTTGTGCATGAGTTCTGTCACTTTGCCCACCCCGACCACAGCCCGGCGTTCTGGGCCGCGGTGGCGGAGGTGCTGCCGGATTATAAGCAGCGGGAAAGGATGCTGAAGCTGCGGTGAGAGCGGGAGTTTGCCGCGATTGCCCGTGAACGGGGTGCCGGCGGAAGGTTTGCCCTCATCCGACCTTCGCGTTCGCTCGGCCACCTTCCCCCGGAGGGGAAGGCTTCATACTCTACAAACAAGGGAGGTTCCCATCTTGCCGTCTCCACAGAAAAAATATACGACGCTGGTCAGCAATACGCTGCTGTTTGCCATCTCCAACTTCAGCTCCAAGCTGCTCAGCTTCTTCATCCGCCCGTATCTGAGCTACGCGCTCGACTCGCCGGACGTTATGGGCGTGTCCAGCCTTTTGCAGCAAGCCACAAACCTGCTGATCCCGGTGGTCAGCCTTGGCGTGGCCTATGCGGTCATCCGGTTCGGGCTGGACAAAGTGACCAACAAATCCAGCGTCTTTGTCAACGGCGCGGCGACTATCGGGCTGGGCTTTGTGGTGCTGCTGCTGGCCATGCCGCTGGTGCGGCTCATCCCCAACGCAGCGGAGTACCTGGGCTTTTTGTACCTCTGCGTGCTGGCCAGCTGCATGAGAACGCTGTGTACCCAGTTCATCCGCTCGCGGATGCTGAACCGGCTGGTCGCCATAGACGGTGTGCTGACAACGCTGAGCCTGCTGCTCTACTACCTGCTGTTCCTGAGCACCTTAAAAATGGGCGCTGCAGGCTTTTTGCTGGCAAACGCGCTGGCAGATTTGACATCCATGGTGTTTGTGTTCATTGCGGGCGGGTGCTGGCGGTACTTCAAGCCCAAGGCGTTTGACAAGGCGCTGTGGAAGGAGATGCTGCGCTACTGCCTGCCGATGATCCCGGCGTCCATCAGCTTTTGGATCATCAACGCCAGCGACATGTTCTTTGTGCAGGGCATGTGCGAGGGCTACGCGGGCCGCAGCGGCAACCACTGGGTCGGGCTGCTGTCGGCGGGGTACTTCCTGCCGCAGATCATCACGATTTTGGGCAGCATCTTCTACGAGGCGTGGCAGCTCTCCGCCGTGACCGAGGAGACGGACCGCGAGGCGTTCTTCTCCAAGATATTCCGCGTGTATGCCAGCGTGCTGTTCTGCTGCGTGGCGGGCATCATCATGCTGTGCCAGCTGCTTATGCGGGTGTTCAAGGCTGAATATTTTGACGCCTGGACGTTTGTTCCGTTCCTGACGCTCTGCTCGATGCTGACCTGCCTGAACCAGTTCCTGAACAGCGTTTACGTCGTGTATAAACGGTCTACCGGCTCGCTGTTCACAATGCTGGCCGGTGCGGTGCTGAACCTGATTCTGAACTACCTGTTCATTTTGCAGTGGGGCCCGTGGGGCGTAACCCCGGCCAGCTTCCTGAGCCTGATGCTGGTGTTTTTGCTGCGCGCCTACTCGACCCGCGGTCTGCTGGAGATCGACTTCCACCCGGCGTGGCTTGTGCTGAATCTGGCGCTGGTGCTGGCGGAGATCTGGTGCATGATGAACCTGACCCATTGGGCGCTGCCCGTCGTGGGCATCACCGCGGTGGTCTGCGTGCTGAACATCCGCGAGGTGCTGAGTATGCTGGATACGCTGATCGGAAAGTTTTTGAAGAAACGGAAAAATTGATTTTGATTTGCCTTCCCCCTCGGGGGAAGGCTTAAAGGAGCTTATCATGGAAAACAACGCTATCCTCTCCGCCCTCTCCGCCCGCAAAAGCGTGCGGGTATTCACCCCCGATCCCGTCACGCCGGACGAGCGGGCGGCCATCCTGAACGCGGCGTTCCAGGCACCGACGGCGGGCAACCAGCAGCTGTACACGATCCTGGACATCACCGACCCGGCGCTGAAGGCCACGCTGGCCGACCTGTGCGACCACCAGCCGTTTATTGCCGGGGCGCCGCTGGTGCTGGTGTTCCTGGCCGACTGCCGCCGCTGGCTCAACGCCTACCACGCCGCGGGCATCACGGACGCCCGCAAGCCCGGGGCAGGGGACTTGATGCTGGCCGTGGCCGACACCTGCATTGCCGCCCAGAACGCCGTGGTCGCCGCCGAGTCTCTGGGAATCGGCAGCTGCTACATAGGCGACGTCCTCGAGAATGCGGAGGCCATGCGCGACGCCCTGCACCTGCCGCAGTACGTTGTGCCCGCCTGTATGCTGGTGTTTGGCCGCCCCACGGAGCAGCAGCAGCGCCGCCCCAAGCCCGCCCGCTTTGCCGAGCAGGCCGTCGTCTGCGAGAATGTGTACACGGACCGCACGCCCGACGAGTTGCGCGCCGACTTTGCGGCGAAAGCCGCCGCCAACGGCCAGCTCGACTACGACTTTGACAAAGCCGTGCAGGCATTTTGCAAGCGCAAGTACGCGAGCGACTTTTCCCGGGAGATGACGAGAAGCGCAGAGATTTACTGGAAAGAGTTTTTGTGATTGGCAGGGAACGCAGGGGCGGATCCCATATCCGCCTGGGAGTGTTGCCGCTGCCGCCGCGCCCCTGCAATCTCTACAAATAAACCACCCCCACCCAACCGCAGATGTTCTGCGGCTGGGTGGGGGCTTTCTTATTGATTGAGGGTGAAATTATATAGCAGACCGTCAATAAATTGCATTCCTGCCTTATTGCGTGTGTAGGGGCGACCATTGGTCGCCCGCCAACTTACCGCAGCAACGCATTTTCCGGGATGGTTTTCTTGCAAGGCAAACGGGCACGGGCGAGCAATGCTCGCCCCTACAAGCGTTTTTCGACAGTCTGCTATATTTTGGTTGTATCCTGTAGTTTATGCTCTGGCGTAACAAAGCTGCCGGTATTGTCAGCTTTTAGATTGGCGTTGGATACAGGATTTCCGGTGTTATCAATTTTACGGATATAGACAGTGCAGAGTTAGCGTTTGCTGTTTGTGACATGAAAAGTATCATTATCACCAACAGTGCGTTTCAGACTATAACTACCCCCTTCTTCCTGTTTGAAGCCAAAAGCATCAATACGGAACCAGGTTGTATAATGGGGAGTCGGATCAGAGGGATATGCCTTATAATATAAATGAAACGAACATGTGAAGTCTCCCTTATATCCGGCAGGAGGGGTTTCCGTTATATCATAAGTTTTGTGATTTTGGTCTCCGGTAGTTAGGTAAGCAGCAGAATACCCGATGTTATCTCCCTCATGCAGTTTGACAGGAATGGAGTATTCTCCTTTACTATCACTGGTGAATTCGCCAACAAGGGTTGGGCCGTCCTTAATAGCAAAGGTAGCACCGGACAGCGGATTTTCATCAGGGTCAGTGACGCGCAGATTCAATTTGGCAACGGGAAAGCGCATAATGGTAAGCTGCCTTTTATCCATATCGATAGCAAATGGATTGTCATTTCCGTTATTTTGTATGGAATTGAGATGATAGTCGTCCCCCTCATTGAAAACATTGATATAGATTTTTGTACTGCTGGGAATGACTTGGTAGCCATTAGGAACTTCAGCTTCGGTGATAGTAGTCAGCGTATCCCCGATAACAGTGTTGGGACGAGGATGTTCCTTAGGAGAAATATCCAACAGAATATCACCGTTTTCATTAGAGGTCACATCAATGGAGTTATCGCCGCTCTGAATGTGATATTTTCTGTTTGCAAAAGGCGCAGAGTTTTTAGTTTCAATATCCTGCAAGTGGATAATGAACTGCTTTTCATTTGCTGTAACAGTGCTGCCGGTCGTACCGCCGCCGGAAATGCCGCCCCCGGTGCTGCCCCCACCGGTTTCACCGCCGCCGGAGTGGTCATCCTTCTTCGGCGTCGGCACAACAACAGCCTCATCACTGCCGATATTTACACTTGCGGTGGTTCCCGCGTTCGTGTATACGACCTGTATCCCATCGGCGCTGGTATACACTAAGTATAAAACCTGCCCGCTGGCGTTGCAGGTCATCCACTGTACGGTGCCCTTGACCCCGGCATCTGCCGCAATCGTGGTCGTGGCAATGCTGCCCGCAGGCGGGTTGTTTACATGCAGCAGATATTGCCCACTGCCCTCGGTAAGTGCTACATCTCCGCCGGTCACGGTGGGAACCTCGTTTGTCAACGTGCCTGCCCAGCTTGTCAGAGCATCTGCACCATCGCTTTTTCCCGTTATCGATGCGTTCTGCACCAAGGCGTAGTTCTGCGCACCCTGCCGGGTCGCCGTCATCACACACGCCTGTGTCTCACTGACGGCCTGCTTTTCCTTGGCGCTGTCAATGTACCCGGTCAGCGCCGGAACGGCAAAGGCCGCCAGCACACCCAGAATCACCAATACCACGATCAGCTCCACCAGCGTAAAGCCGCCGCGGCTGCGCGGGGTTCGTTTCAGACCTGTCATAGGGATGCCTCCTCTTTATTCGGCGGGGTCAAAAATGCTTTGGTCGCGCTTGGCGTGCGCGCCGATGTTGTTGTATTCCAGCATCAGATACCCCTTGGCCCACTCGTCCAGCGCGGGGTCTGCACCGTACTCGGCTGTGCTGCCGTCCACCTTCATGTAGTCGTTGGCGGCGGTCACAACGGGGGTGTTGTGCTTCATTTCCAGCAGGTACTCGTAGTAGTCGCTCAGGGGCAGACCCGCCTGCTGCAGCAGGGTGGGGGTCAGCATGACCATGTCCATGCGGTTCAGCGGGTCGGTGGTGCTGGTGGCGGCTGCCGTGTGCTCCAGCGGGTAGTTGGCCCAGATGAAAAACGGCGTGCTGCGCTCCAAAATCTGCAGCTCGTTGTCGGTTTCGGCAAAGCTGGGGTCGGCCACATGGCCCACAAAGCTGGGCGCGTGGTCACCGGCCATGGCCACAATGACTTTGCGGCCCGTCTTTTCGTACTGCGCGGTAAAGTAATCGCACAGCTCCTGCACGGCGGCGTCGGTCTTTTTGATGCAGCTCAGGTACTCGTCCATCAGCGCATCGTAGTCGCCGTAGTCGGTGGCGGCGTGGACAATATCCAGCGACGCATCGTTCATATCGTAGTCGCCGTGGCTCTGGATGGAGACCAGGAAGCTGAACCGCGGCTTGTCCTCCGGCATGGCCTCGTACATCGTTTCCCAGTCGCGGTAGGTGGCCGAGTCGGTCTGGTACGGGCGGTCCCCGTAGGTCTCCTGCGTGGTAAAATCGCTCTGGAAATGGGTCTCGTCAAAGCCCAGCGCCAGCCAGGCGGAGTCGCGGCGGTAGTTGGAGTTCGTGTAGGGGTGGGCGGCCATCGTGGAGTAGCCCAGACCCTTGAGGTAGCTGACAACGCTGTTGGCGTTGTACAGGTTCAGCCAGTTGAACGGCGTGATGCTGGGCATCAGGATCAGCGAGTTGGAGGTCAGCATCTCGTACTCGGTGGAGTTTGTGCCGCCGCCCACATGGGGGCTGATCGTGTGGCCGTAGACCGAGTTGGGCAGGTTCTTGGTGACCGGCATGATGTCGGTGTCGGCCTGCAGGTCGGTGACAAGGTCAAAGTCGTAGAAGCTCTCGGACAGGATCAGCACAATGTCGGGGTAGTCCTCGGCGCTCTCGGGGCTGGCAGGGGCGTTGTAGTCGTCGGCCTTGCGGGCGGTGTTCACCGCCGCGGCGTCGTTGTAGTTCTCCGGCTCAATGACAGGGTCGGCCATCAGGCTGGTGGCCTCAATCGTCCCGGCCAGATAGCCGTAAGTGTAGTAGGTGTTCTGCCACGCCCAGCCGTAGGTCGTCTTGGGCTTGATGGTCACGGGGCCGAAGTAGCCGAAGAACATGACCAGAAACACGCCCAGTGCGCTGCCCGCCGCCCGCACGCCGCGGGCCTTCCAGCCGGCGCGCTTAGGCGCACCCTTGACCAGCTGCGCCTGCACGAACACAATCGCCAGAATCGGCAGGTAGAGCAGCACGATCTTCACAACGTCTTGCGTGATTTTCAGGGTGTAGCTGCCCATGACCTCGGCGGCGGTGCCGAGGTTCAAAATGTCCTGGGGCATCAGCGCCGAGCCGTGCAGGTCGCGGGTGTAGTAGTTGATGAGCGCAATGAGGGTGAACACCGCGCCCGAAATGCCCGTTGCGCGGCTCCACTTGCCGAGCAGCGCAAACAAAATCAGCGTCAGGCAAAAGGCGGTCAGCGCATTGAGCGGCGCGTAGAGCGGCCATTGAAGCTGCAAAAAGCTCTCAGTCACGCCGTCGGACAGCTCCAGCTGATAGCGGGAGATGAACCCCACCGCCACCGCCAGCAGGCAGGGGAGCACCCCCTGCAAGAGAAATTTCTTCCAGTTAAAGTTTTTCAAATGCTGCATAGGTGATGAATAAATACCTTTCTCTGTAAATTTTGTACATAACTATACATAATATATTATAACACGACACCACAAAAAAAGAAAGAGGCGCGGGCAGCACCTCTTTGGATATAGAATGATGTTTGTCCGGAATACGGATAGTACAATACGCCTGCCCGCAGGGAGCGGCCTATATGCCGCCCGCACCTCCCGGCCAGCACCCGCCAACCATCCACCACCCCGTAGGGGCCGGGCATGCCCGGCCCGCAACTTTACGTCGGCAGACGTTACAGCCCCGGCCCGTAGGGAGCGGCCTTGACCGCTCCGCGCCGCCTTGCCCACGACGCCCTCTTACCTTATATACCGGTAACCAACGTCACTTCCGCGTATTCTTCTTCCAGATCCAATACAGCCCTTCCAGCACCAGCGTCTCGCGGTACACAATATCCGTCACACACGCCGTGCGCACACTGTCGGGCAGCGTGCCGGTTGCGACCACCGGCGCGTCGGGTGCGCCCAGCGCTGCGCGGATCTGCGCGACCATGCCGTCCAGCATGGCCGCCGTGCCGTACACAATGCCACTGTGCAGACAGTCCGCCGTGTTGGCCCCCAGCAGACGCCGCGGGCGGGCCTCCAGCTCCACCTGGGGCAGCTGCGCCGTGTTGCGCACCAGCGCCGATAGCGAGCACTGCGGCCCCGGCAAGATGCTGCCGCCCACCAGTGCGCCGGTGCTGTCCACAGCCAGCAGGGTAGTGGCGGTATCAAAGTTTACCACCACGCAGGGCGGCGTGCACCGCTGCAGCGCGCCCACGATGGCACACAGCAGCTCACCGCCCAGCTGGGCAGGGTTGTCCATGCGGATGCGCACCCCGCTTTTCAGCCCGGGGCCGACCTCCATGATCTGGCACTCGCACATCTTGCGCAGGGCCTCGCGCAGCCGCGGTGTCAGCGCCGGCACCACGCTGGAAAAGATGACCGCCGTGATTTGCTGCGGCTCCGCCCCGTACAGCGCCAGCATGTTTACGATTTTGTACAGGAGCTCATCACTGCTCAGCGCCGTGTCCGCAAACAGCCGCGACGAAAACACCAGCTTGCCGTCCGGCGTATACCCGCCAAACGTAATATTGGAGTTGCCGATATTCAATGCCAGGATCATGACAGGACCTCGTTTCAAGTATGTTGCCTCTATACTATTATAATAAGGTAGAAATTGCAAGTGTTTTCCACATTCACGTGTGCCGAATGTGGAAAACACACCGCTCCCTCCACCAACCCCCCCGTAGGGGCCGGGCATGCCCGGCCCGCGCGCTTTCCCATAACCACCCTCTAACCTTCCACATCGTAGGGAGGGGTCTTGACCCCTCCGCTTGCCCGTTCCCGGCCGGCACCCGCTCACCCTTCCACCCCCCGTAGGGGCCGGGCATGCCCGGCCCGCCACCTTCC
>ERZ780157.1880-NODE-1880-length-21230-cov-3.335348_pt1 | contig 21230 bp, 30 predicted proteins | sample MGYA00511169_ERZ780157 | MGnify/ENA primary metagenome ERZ780157 (study PRJEB29588, sample SAMEA1965149) | human gut metagenome | biome: human gut; feature: human-associated habitat; material: faeces | place: Denmark | collected 2008/2010 ... | reverse complement strand
TAATGGCGAAGAGAGGGTGTGTGTTGGAGTGTTTGTGTGTGTTGGGTGTTGGGAGAGGGATTCTGTCTTCATGGTTTCTACTCTTTGCGTGGAAGAGGTATCTGCAGTTTGTTTGAGTCGTTTCGGATGATGGACTTGATTCCTCTATCTCTCTGTACAATTCATCATCATTCCTACCCACATCGAGACCTTCTCGTTGCAACGCATTTTGGTCATTATCCTTCTCGGAGGCATGTGAAGAGCTTTCGTGACTATTGAACAATGCATATAATCAATATTTGAATTCTCGATTCCTCCCCATAACAATTCCCGATCATCATCGATTCCCCGTTAAACCTGGAACTGAAAACCCGCATCGCTTTCACTTCAGTTACAATAACGATCGAACCAGTTACAATCCCCCACAACCACACCCTTGTTCGTACAAACTGAGGGTCTTTCTCACTGAACACTTTCGTTGGATGGACCTCTTCAAGCTCGTTATCTTTGGTTCGTCTATGGCTCAACGCGGTGTTCAATTCGTCCGAGCGGGAGTCGTGTTGCGTGTTCTTCGTAATGAGTAGAGAATTGTCCGTTTAAGGAGACTGAAAGCACCGAGTAGTGTGTTGCGACTCAAATTGATAGGATAGAGCGGAGACCGTGGATAAGTGATGAAGAATACAACAGCAGCAAGGAGATGTATGAGCAGGCAAAACCATTGGTGCAGGAGCATAATGTACAAACCCTTTTTCCTATGGCGAAGCGTCTGAACTGTACCGTTCTCGTTTTCCTCCTTAGAAGTAGATACGGAGATGAACGACAAGATGGCGCGTCGTATTCTCTACTGGCTATGCGGTGGTGGGGTTGGTCTGTGCGCTGGCGGATATGGGTATTACAAGCATCGCTGCTTTGTGCCGATTACGAATCGTCGCGAGTATATTGTAGTTGCTACACGCCTTCTCAATGCTAGTTCTTTTCGTATGAGCAGGAGCTGGGCTTCCAGGAGTGGATTCTACAGAACTTGCTGGATTATTCAACCGAAGACGGCGAGAAGCTGGGTGGCGAGCCCATCATCGAGGATCCCACAGACATCCGCTATCGCCTCGTGCATCGTGTTGTCGGCGACATTCAGCGTGCGTGCGTCTACTTTGATCCGTCTTGCGAGGAGTACATGAAGGGAATGAAGATCATCGTCGTCGAGTCTCCTACGGTGAACGCGTTTTCGTCGATTGGAAGCATCATCGTGGTGTACACGGGACTGATTGAGCATTACGCAGCGATGCAGGAGAAGGGACTCGTGAAGGATGTGGAGGAGGTGAGTGACGTGTGCATTCAGTGACGATTAGTGTGTGGCGGGCGTGGTTGCTCACGAGATGGCTCACAGCATCGCACGCCACTCTTCGGAGACGATGACGCACTACAGCACGCTGCTTTCCTACTTGGCTATGCTAATCACGGGTGATGTGTTCATTGTCCCCGCTATTTCAAAACTCTATGGAAAGAAACGAGGGTAAACGGATATGTGAACTGCTAATTGCCGTAGTCGAAAACAGGAGCTGGAGGCGGATCACATCGGAATGTACCTGCTGAAGCGTGCTGGCTACGACATCACTCAATTCGGCACAACGCTGGCGTGCTTGCCTTCCGATGATTTGCCGAAATCCGTGAAGAAGGCGTATTCCGTGTTCGTTGATCATCCCTTGAACGAGGACCGAGAAGAGGCGGTGAACAGCTACATCCCCACGATTGAAAAGGAATTCCAGTCGAAGTATGCGGTGGAGGAGAAGTCCTTCTCTCATCGCGCCTCCAAGTTCGTCTCCAGAAGAATGGACAGCGTTTGGGCAGTCCTGAACTTGTTCGTTTGATCCTTGTATCCTATTCTGTGACTGTTTTATCCAATAATCGTGCTCATCCTCCCGTTTTGCTGAGAAACACATGTGCTCCGTTTTCGGGACTATTTTAGCCAAACGTACAAAAGACAGTCGCATTTGGGCTGTACAGTACTCCCGGATCTGAGTCTGTGCTTGGAAAATGAACAGGGGTAGTTGCCCAGATCTGGAGAATATGCTGGAGAAGGAGAGTCAATCGAAGGAGTCTTGGCTCTCGGCGTTCAACAAAGTCGTAAGGGACGGGAAGAGTACGAGCAACACCGTTACTTTGGGGGAATTCCATTCAAAGCCGGGTTTGGATAGCGTTTTTGGAACGGGCGTTGTGGGGAGGGACGATGCAACCTACACGTGTGCGAAGCAGGTCAAGTCGATTATCTGCAACTCCCACGACATTCTCGCTCTCAGTCGAGATGACGTGATGAACATGTCGCTGAGCGATGCGCACGAGACGCTATTCCAGTTGCGAGTGGAAGGCTACATGATGAAGAAGGGATTCAAGCGTTTGCGCATGTGGAAGAACCGCTTTTTCATTCTATCTGGAAAGATATTGTCGTACTGGGAGGTGCCCGATTTCGCGCAGAGTGACGTGTAGGCGAATAACCACAACAAGATGCGCCACCAAGCCGAAATCACTGCAGACTGCCGCATCTCCTTGGAGAACATTTCGAGTCGACCCTTCTCCTTTTCCGTTCTCCCGAGTAAGGCCGATCGTCTCTACATTCTGGACGCCGGCTCACAGGAGGAGCGGGTATGCTATTTGGTTTCGTACGAACAATAGAACATGTGGATCCAGTGCATCCAAGTGTGCAAGTTCCTTGTGCAGCGGATTAACAGTCGTCCAACGCTTCGCGGTGTGGGAAGCGTCTACGACCACTTCTCGCTCGGGAGGGTTCTCGGGAAGGGGCGCTTTGGCGTCGTTCGCTTGGCAGAGTGTAATGTGAGATCGGACTCCCTGGATGATGAATAGACGAACATGAAGAACTACGCCGTGAAGATCATCAACAAGAAGAAGGTGGATCGGGATATCCTGACACATGAGCTAATGGTGCTTCGCACGATCAAGGTGAATTCGGCACTCCCGTATGATGCATAGCAACGCGTGTACAACGAGCACTTGGTCACCATCAACGAAATCTACGAAGACGATTACCTGATTCACATCGTGATGGAGTACTTGGGTGGTGGCGATCTGTACGAGCGCATCAGCAACAACGGCGTGTACTCCGGTATTCCACAAACACCCCCATAACCGCTAGAGAAGGAAGCCGCTCGCGTGGTGCGCCACATCGGTCGCGCTCTCAAGGCGCTTCACGAGAAGGGCATTCTGCACCTCGACGTGAAGCCGGAGAACGTCATCTATCTGACGCGAGAGCCCGCGTCTGACATGAAACTGGCCGATTTTGGGTGCTGTTATGTGATGGACGTGCCGGAGAACGAGAAGGAGATCGTGGGCACGGCGGGGTACATCGCTCCGGAGGTGCTGACCGTATTGCTGGGTTAGGGGACTTATGTGCAGGACTGCGCCTATTCGCCGAAGTGCGATGTGTACTCGTTAGGGGTATTATTGTACGTGATGCTCGTTGGGTACCCTCCGTACGAGGGCAACGACACCAACTCGATTCTGAGGTTCACCGTGTACGTTACTCTAGTTGGAGCTGATTCGCAGAAATGGGACCATTGATTTCACATCGGAAGGGTGGGAACTGATTTCGCCAAATGCAGTGGCATTAGCGAAGGCGATGGTCGAGGCGGACCCCGAGAAGCGACCGAGCATCGACGACGTGCTGCAGAATGAGTGGGTGGTGAATCCCCCCGTTTTGAACGTACGGCAGCGTCGGAACATTGACCTGTAGTACCATTCGACGATGGTGCGGAGTGCGCAGCCGCAGATGAGCTTCCCCTCCACGCTCCCGGGCAGTCGACTCTTCTGTGGGAGTGGGATTGGCGGGTGATGCGTAGGTCCGAATGAGTGGCACACGCCTCGCCGAGAGGAGTCGAGCGACGACATGAACGAGCTGGACGACCCCGCTGAGAACGTCCAGGAGAAGGAGAAGCCGCTGGACTACTATTATCCTAGTTTTGAGAAAATGACGGAGATCCCGAAATCTGTACCTTACGATATGCAACATGAATCGTCTGTTTCTTCCACGAAGCGATTCCTGTCAGTTTTGACAGATTGTTCTTGTTCATGGAACGATACACAGAAGTGTCCACGATCGGAACTGGCGCGTCCTCGGTGGTAAAACTAGCGAAGCGGAAGAGCGATGGTAGCGGACGGTCGTTTGATGAAGAGTAGGACGCTATGTTGTTCTAAAAGTGTACCACCTCCAGATATCGCAGGTATCCGCCGAGGAGAGAGAACGGCTGGAAAAGGAAGTCCAATCACGTGTCCTCCTTCCCTGTAGAACGCCATACTCTCTTCGCTGTCGCATCCACACATCATCAAATACATCGACTCGTTCATTCACGAAGGGTATAAGGTCATTGTCATGGAGTACGCCAACGCGCGCTCCCTACGCACCGTAGGGTTTGCCGCCATGTGGAATGTGTAGTACATTGACTATTTGGTGCGAGTGAAAAGAGACATTGCGATTACTCTGGTGCTCTCCTGGCTCAAGGCGATACTAGACGGACTGCAGTACATCCACGGCATGTACCATTCCGAATCTGTGCTCATCACAGGCATATCATTCATCGCGATCTCAAACCCGAAAACATCCTGCTCGCAACGGACTCTCCAGAGCCTCTGTCGGACGAGAGTCTGGACAAGTGGTACTCTCCGGGCCGGGTCATGCAGCTGAAGTTGAAGATCGCAGACTTCGGCATTGCCAGAGAAGCCCTGAGTGTATGGGTGGGTGTGGTGTTCAACGACAGGCTTTCGCCGTCACGCAGGTGGGGACGCCCTTCTACATCGCTCCGGAAATCTGCCAGAACAAGGTCTACACGAACAAAGTGGACATGTGGTCTCTCGGCTGCAGTGCGTGATTTGCATTCCCATCATGTTCAGTCGTCTACGAACTCATCGCCAAGCAGCCTCCCTTCAACGGAAACAACATCGCGGGACTGTTCCACGCAATCATCTACTCGCCTGTAGCTTGAAGGGAGGACTGGTTGTGTAGACGCCGCAACTGCCCCATTCCTATCCCGCCCCGTTCCTTCGCATCGTGCAGTCTCTGCTGAAGGTGGGGAGACGAGACGAGAATGAGGAGTAGAAGGATCCGGACCAACGCCCTTCGACGAGGGAGCTCCAGTGCATGCTCCAGTCCCTCCTCCAGCCGTCCTCTTCTGCTATCCACGTTGCCGGAAGGCGGTACTCGAGTGTGGAATACTCATCCCCGCGGAGTCCGAAACGAAGCTACTCGGACGACGAATCCGTGCAGACGCCGAGAAGCGTGGTGAGTGGGACGGGCAGTTTGCGATCTCGGAAATACACCCCCTCTCCTTCTCCACACCCACTGAACGACTCTACAACAGATTCGGATACAGAGGAAGTGTATTCTCTCTTTTGTGCTTGTTTGTTCGGAGGAAGGATATGTCGATTGCGTGTGGTTCCAATTCTCATTCACACTCCTGAAACGCTTTCGGAATGGCAATTGGGAACAGTGGCATGATCACGCGCAGCGGCAGACGCAAATCACACACTCGCACATTTACAGGAATTTCATCGCATCCACTCCCATTCATTTCCATTCCGAGCAAGTCCGCACTGTCAATTCCTTGGGATCGTGGGATGCCTTCCAACACACGATTCTGCGCGACCGCCAAATCAGCCGTTCCGTTCACCATGCCGTTCTATGATATTGACCCGCTGGTTAGTATTAATGGAGACGACGTTGCGAATGTGTTCTACCCCAGTCGCATTGACAACAGCAAAATCATGATCGGATGCCAAAACAGTGAGTTCCCGCGTTCCTCTGTGATTGTAGACCTGAGCGTCGTCACGGTGGATACGGGCTGGAACTACAAGCACGAGAATATTCACATGTCAAGGGAGAGGCGAAAAGAAAGGCCGTATCCTGTGTTGCAGCTGAATCCGCACCCGACAGAGAGTTTCACACCCGGCTCCTATTCATTTGTAGTGTACACCCTTGCGTCTGCGAATGCACTCGGGAGTGTGATGCTGTGGGACATCGATTACAACAAGCTCGTGAAGACGTACTCAAAGCTGGGAAATCACCCATCCATGTGCCAGGGGCTGAGCTGGAACCCGAAGAATCCCAATCTTCTGCTCTCGTGCGGTCAGGATGGTTCCATTTACCTCTGGGTTGGATTGACGCCATTTCACTGATACTCAGGATCGACGTCAGTGCGCGACGGTTCGCGAGTGGAATCTGTCCAGCGGGGCTCACGGCATTTCCTGTGCCATGTTCGACCCCTTCAAAGAAACGCTCTTTGCGGCCATCCACGACGACTCCACCCTCCACGTCCGCATTCGCTGTCTTATTCATCCCATAGCTCTTCGACATGTTCGTCGATTCGCCGATCGCCTCCTTCCGCAGCACAGACTCGGGCTCCTTCACAACGCTTGGCTACAACGCGTACAAAGCGGGCGCGCTCGCCGTCGGCTGCTCGAACCACTCCATCCTTCTGTTCAACACCACAGATCGCCAGTTTTCGGAGCTGTATTCTTCCTTCTCCTCGCAGGACGAAACGCCTCCGTCGGTGATTCAGACCGAGTTCGGAGTCAAGGACCTGTCGTGGAGTGCTCAGAATCCGAGTCGGTTTTGGCATTCCCAATAACTCCCAGATTTGATCGCGGCGTGTGGTCTGTCCGACGGCAACGCAGTGGGTGTGTGGGACATCCGACGCCCGTATGTCGTCTCGCAGCGCAATGACCCCTAGCTCGCTCCCCTTCTGTCTCCTCGAGCAGTCGCAGTGCGTGAAGGAGGTGTGCTGGATGGGTCACCCCGGGTCGGCGAACTCGGGTCAGTACCTGGCGGTTCTGCAGGACAACCGCAAGACGACGACGATCGACGTGTTCCCGCTGCGCGGTCTGAAGCAGTTCTCGAGCACGCTGTGTCTGACGTCGCTGTCGCTGTGCAAGGTGGACACCGTGGCGGGCGTGCTGAACGCGGACATGCGAACGGAGGACCACATCCCACCAGCGCTGGGAGCGAACGAGTTGTTCTCCTTCCGTCACTCGAGTGGGCGTGATGTAGCGCGCTGACGGCGTAGACTCCTTCTTCTTTCTCCCGCACGTGGTGACGGCGGCGGAGAACACGGGGTTCAGCTACGACCTGGCGATGATGAAGAAGCTGGTGAAGGAGTACCACTATGTCTGCGACGCCCAGCTCCCGACGCTCGTGTGTCTGTGCGAGGCCAACGCGGAGGTCTGCGAGGCCAACGGTCTGGCGGCGATCGCGTCGGTGTGGGCGATCCTCGCGACGCTGGTGGAGGTGCAGTCCGTGAAGCAGGACGAGGACAGGCCGCACCGCTCGGGCAGCGTCATCTCTCCTCCCAATCGTGCGGGCTGCGTGTCCGACTCAGGCGTAGGGTCGCGCGGCAACTCCGTGTCGTCCATGCCGCACGAGAACAGCGTGGGTGACATGACAGCAATCGTGGCTATTTCTGGAGTGTGTGACCGATAGGTGCGGCGCAACGACTCGCTCACGTCGCTGCCCAGCGTCCAGGATGACAATTATTCCCCCGATTTGTGCAACTTCATGACAGAGCTCACCTTCGCGAAGGATTTGTCGTTTCTTCGCGCGTTCGTGAGAGAGGGCGACCTCCAGAGCGCGGTCACAATTAGTCTGGTTTTGTGGAATTCCATAAAGCGGGACGAGTCGGCGAAGAAGGAGGTGCTGACGTGGCTGGAGTGTTTCTTCGACCTGCTGTCGCGAGAAGAGTGTTACGAGGAGCTGGTGAGCATGCGCGAAATCTGCTCGATTATTGGCGTTCCGGTGTTCGAGACTTACGTAGGCTTGTCGGCGTGGAGTGAGAGGACAGAAACCCGAGATCACCTTTCAAACGGCGACGAAGCAGGACGAAGAATACTTCCACCTGTCACCACTGTTCTTCGCTTCGGACGGCAGGCAGACGCACGTGGTGGAGGCGCTGCCGATGGACGAGATCCCGTTCATTGTGACGGGCGGGAAGGACGCGGCGTCGCCGGGGAGAAGGAGAGGAGAGCGGAAGGGGAAGCGGGGCGGGAGGCATCCGCGGAACAAGGCGATGGACGCGGGCGTGCCGCGCAGTCGCATGGAGACGTCGTTCTGCTCCGTGTGCCAGGCGAAGAACCAGGGGCTGGTGGCGATGTGCTTGCGCTGCGGTCATGGGGGCCATTTGAAGCACATTCGGGAGTGGTTCTCCGACGACGTGAACAACCGGCGGAGGAAGTGTGCCATCGTAACGTGTCAGTGTCACTGCGTGTTCGTGGAGGAGAATGGTAATTCTGTACAATGGCGTGTTTGTTTCAGGAGGGCATTGTCACTATTTCGGTATGCAGAAGCAAAAGGTGCTTTCTTTGTATGGATATTTCTTGTGCATACTGGTAGTCTACATGACCTACTTGCAGTTTTTCAGTACCCCACTTCCTGCCTTGTTTTGTAACCGTGTAGAGAACGGCCAGTCGACAAGTGCCGTTTCATCAGCATCAGGTAGGAGCGCGGATGCGTGGCTAAGGGACAGAATGCAGGCCAGTGTCATTGAAATACGAGCTGGGCAGCAATTCGATCAGTGGCGATGTGATTTCCGACTTCATGAATCTGTTTGTGCTTACGGTGGACGACGGAACGCCTCGGTACTCTGCGGAGTACATTATCGAGAACGGCATCTACCAGGGGAAGTATATGAAGGGTTCGAAGTGGACTGTTCACACGAGTCAGCTCCACGCCCTCCCGGGAGCGCTGTATATTGTTGGCGTGTATTCCGACAACGAGTGCGCGACGAGGCCTCTCTACATCAACCTGCCTCTGAATAAGTGTAGTTTCCTCTCGCATTTCGCGTTAGGAGTAGACATCCTCGGTAGCGAGATCTCGTTTGACGCGACGTACATCAAGAAGGACAACGAGTTCACCATCGTGATGCGAGGGAACAGCGTGATGGAAATCCAGTACTACCTTCTGTACAGAGAAACGGATGCGTACGTGCTGGACAACGAGCTCTTCCGCGACGAGAACTACATCGAGCTGTGCGCAATCGATACGCCGGTGATGCGTAGGGGAAAGCGAGGTCGCTACATCGAGTACGATGTGAGCAGCGCCATCGGGAAGTTCCACTTCGCGTTTGTTGGCTGTCGCGTGGAGGACGTGAAGAGCAAGGTTGTTCGCATCGACCTCGACCATCCCGTCGTGATTCCGCCCAAGCCTCTTCCTTCGGAAGACGACCGTGCATTTTGTTTTGTGGACTAACGGGTAGTTCTCATTACGGCTGTTCGAGGAGAAAAGACGAAGCCACCCCCAGTGAGTGAATGCTGCATTGGCGTGTGAAGTGTAGACCCGGAGGTCAACTTCGGCAATCTGAACAGCGAGAAGCCGAGTAGAGGAAAGGGAGGTGTTTGACGCGTAGGACCGTCAAGCTCGAATTCGCCAATTCGCATTCGGAGCATTCAAACCATCCACAACATTGTGTTCATTCGTTGTATTATTATCGGCGGCCCCTTCGATGTGTACTACATGGTGATACCGGAGGCGAAGGGAAGACAAGATCCTGACGATCGCGCCGTGATGCGTTACGGTTTTAAGGTGGGTGTGGCTTTGGTGGTTCACGGCGCAGGCTGGAAGCTTTGAGAATACTTCTTTTGATATTGTTGTGACGGATTACGTTCGGTTTGTGAAGAACCTGGTGTACGTGGTCGCAGTACGTGGAAAGTCAGTTTCGAGTCCTACAAAGAGAGGCTTTTTCCCATAATGTGCTTTTGAAGTGCGTCTGTTTGATCGCAAGCAACACGATATGACTCTTGATTAGAACACAATAGAGGTGGAGTTGCACTTCGTGAGAGGGACGGAAGAGCCGAAGAGGGTGACGGGCTGGACAATCACGGTCATTCTCTTCTTCTTGGCGTTCAATTCTATTTCTGAGTATTTCACAAATTAGCATACTCTTCTTTAAGCAAAAACTCGTCGTTTTCGTCTTCCCGCAATACCGTCCGTCGATGAACACGCGGAAGTAGTCCACGATCGGCATAACGCCGTCTTCTAACACCAAATCGCGCGCCTTCACTTGCCAGCGAAGAACCCCATACTGATTCTGCAATGCGTCTTGCTTGTTGCGAACGACCGGGTTCTGCAGCACCTGAACAGTGTAGTTGAGTGGAATGACTACGAATCAGCAAGAACGCAAGAAACCACAATCGGACTTCAGAATGAGCGAATGCGTGCTCGCCTTGTTCAAATAGAAGCAGCCCATGCGAAGCAGTCCTTCTTCGTACTTGTCGTTGGAGCACTGCAATGCGATGCTCTGAAGACACGTCACGTGGTAGTCCCGCATGTTCGGGTAAACGGTCCACCACCACCGGCTCCACCCGTTTCCGCAACGAGTGTGGAGGAAGGGAGCAATGCCCGCATCATCATCCTCGCCCAATCGCAGAACGCACGAATAGTCAGACGTGCTCGACAGCAACGGTTCCACGGTTTCCACCTTCCCCCGAATGACAATTCTCCACTTCGCCCTACATCTCACGATATCCACAAACAGGCACGATTTCGTCTCCACTTTTCCCACCACACTCAGAACCAACGGCTCGTTCACCATCATCTCCTCCTCAAACCGGAACAGCACCAGCTCGCGTCGCTTCACTCGCCCTCCAACGTAACTCCTCACTTGGAGGGATCCCCCACTATTGTACCCCTCGTCGTCCACCAGTTCGCCTTGCAGCTCGCTTCCCTGTTCGTCCGTCACATCCAGTAAGGGAAGCGTGGAGCAGAATCGGGGACAATACGAATTGTGGTCATAGCGGGTGCCTCGAATGAACTCGTGTTTCGTCACCATCTAGCCATGACTATCAAGGACGACTCATACTGTACAGAAGTTACTGTACAGCGGAAGCGAGTACCCACTGCCGTGCTGACCGCTCTATTGATTATCAAGCACCACTGAACGTGCATAGAAGGTCACGCACGTCGGACTCTGTGTGAGACACATGCTCCCGCTCTCCGTCACGCTCAACAGCGTGTTGTGCCAGAAATCGGCCTCCTTTTTGACATACTCGGAAGAGTACCGACAATCGAATTCGTGCTCAAAAACCCAGCCCGGAGCGAACAGTGCGCACGACAGTCCTTGCTTGGCAATGAGCTCCAGATCACTGTACGTGTTGTAACCGCCGCCACAGTGCGTGCCGCGTCCCCACACGTCGATACCCACGTACACGTCGCGTTTGCTACGGGTAAGAGTGTGACCGAAATCGGACCGATTTCCGGCAATCTGTCGCGTGGCGATCAAATCCTGGGGCTGCCACCAGTAGTTGAGGAAGATGCCGTCGCAGGCGTTGAAGAAGGGCCGGTTCTGGGCGTTGAGTTGGTTCTGGTAGTTGAGCGCGCCGCGCACATCGATGGAGTCATACCAGATTAGCTGACACGTGGGCGAGATGGCGCGGAGCTGGCTGCGGAGCCGCTTCAGGAACTCCTGGAGTGGCTGGAGGAGGGGTGTGGGGACGGAGGGCGTTTCGATGTTGACGAGATAGCCGTCGAAGTTGGCCTCTTTGCAAAGTGTAGCGAGACGGTCGGCGAAGAAGGAGTCGAATCTGCGAATCACACAGCGAAGAAGGGGGGACTTCACGTTGCGGAGACTCGAGTCGGGTCCGGTGAGGAGTTGGAAGAGAAGCTGTTCATTCCGCCCCTCGACGATGAGCGTGCCGAGAACGGGAACGCCGTTGCGATGGCCTGCCTCGATCCAGTTGGAAGGGTGGGGTGAAGGAGAGCGGTGAAGCGATGGAAGGATATGGGAATGGAGACGAGGTGGTGGGAGAAGTACACAAAGAGGTCGATGGAGGACCAGAAGTGGAAGGCGTAATAGGGCGATGACGCGCCCTAGCCCTCAACAAACACGACAACACGCACATAAAACCAGCTGTCTTCCTGGTAGCCCCCACGCATGTCGTGGCAGTGCAGCACTCTCTACACTCGACGACTCCCGCAACATCTACCATGTGGTCGTCGCGCAGCGCGCGGTGGCGAAGAGGCACGCGACAGCTCTCGGCACTCACCTCGTAGCGACAGAGGTCGATCAGCGAGTCGATGCCGTGGTCCTGCAGTTGTGGGTACTATGTGTCATGCCCCTCTCGCTCTCCCACCATCTCGTGATCACGCTCACTCAGTCCCGCCAACCGCTCTCTGTCCACCTCCTCCGTATAGTGCAGCTCCTTCACCACACACCCGCTCGCACTGTTGCCGTCGCACGCGCTCACCAGCGCCATGAAGCAGTCGTCCTCCAGCAGCGTGTTCTGCGGCAGAGACGCCTGCAGCACGCAGCTCGTGTTGAAGAGCAGGAAGACCTCGTTGCCGCTGTGGATGATCGAAATCGTCTCGATTTCTGGAACGTCGGAATGAATGGGGAATTGTGTCGCGTGGTAAGAAGGCTCGCGAATGCTCACCGTGCGGTCGTGGTCGATGGTGAACGAGGGACTACGTTGAAGGAGGAAGAAGGAAGGTACTCCCTCTGAAAATCGAGCATCATCACGGAAATGGGAGATGGCAACGCGCTTCCGTCTTCTCTCACAAAAAGGTCGTTGCGAACGGAGATGTGCTTCAGCTCGTCCAAATCACGACTCCACACGAAGCACAGAGTGCATTTCTTCAGTGAGCAGCGGAGCGTGCACTTGAAATCAGACGAAAAGAGAACAGAATGGGAAATGACGATGCGTCCCACTTTGGGCTGAAAGGGCTCGTAGGAGAAGAGGGACAGCGCATTGTTCTCAATGGTCGTTCCCTTCAAAGCAGAAAGCTACTGGGGAGAGTGGGACAGTAACACTCACTTCAGACAGATTGGTGAATGAGGACAGGTCCACGCGCTTTGCTTTCTAGAGATCAAGAGAAGGGGTGAGGAAGACGTTTACGGGAGCGGAGAGAATGCGAATCATGCGCTTCGTCTTGCTCTCCGAAGTGAACCGAAAAGCGCCTACGGTAACAGGAAAGAACCAACACACACAGTAATCAAAGCGGAATCCTGCCGCCGCAAATACAATGGAGAGCGTGGGGTGAGCATCGAGTAGCTCTTGGAAGAGGGGAGCCTTCACGTTGATCGACTTGTACTTGTCCTTTTGGAGAGACAATGTTAGCATTCTATGAGGTGAGTCCGATACAACAGAAGCAACTTGATTACTCTCTCACATACCTTCACATCTCCAAGAATGGATTTATCCACGAAGGTTTCCATGGAATCGTCATCGCACGCAAATGCGCGATTCACGTACGAGCAGCTGAAGATGGTTCCATACTTCGCCATTCGAATCGCTCGCTGCACGATTGCCTTCTTCTCCTCCTCCGTTTGCGCGGACGCAACCAACCCTTCCCGCGAGCGATTGCGTCCACAGTCCATGTTACAACACTTGTCGTTCCTGCACCCCTTCGTGAGCTGCGCCAGATACAGTCGTCCTAATTCTTCCACAGATATCGACATGCGAATGGGACACTGTGAAGCTCACAGGAGTTTCTCTGTCAAAGAATCTGGCCTATTTCTGGAAACCCTCGGTTCCACACTTTCGGTGTTCATAACTCTGTCAATACGCATTGCTACAACAAACTATCTGTATCACCGTACTCCATTCACTCTTCTAATGATTTGGATAGTGTTTAATGAGACAGTTGAAGAGATTAGTTGCCGCTGTGAATGACCTCAGAAGTTGAGTGAAACTCTAGTTTCACGGTTGTTCTCCATCGTTTTTCTCATAACCATTTCACTCCTGTTCACGTTCCCTCGTCATGGGTATATGTTCACTATCCAGCATCATGGGTGTGCCTCCACCTCATAAAACGTGAATTTGAAACCAAATCATACGACTTGTCTCTCTCTGTGAAGAATGAAGATCAGCCCTTCAAAACCACGTCAGAGTCGTATTTGCTGTCATATAGACAGTTTGCTCCCTTCTGACTATGGGTTGAATGGAGATCGACTCCATCGGGAGTAGTCCAACTGCTCCTCTCACGATATGACAACGTGGATATCATCTTCTAGAGTGTGGAATCGATTGATAAGGCGTATAAGTTGATGGACAACGATAGAGACCTAACTCTTACAGCGAATGCATTAGAGTGATCCTGGCAGCACAACGAAGCAATTGCTGAAGAGCCTACTCGATATGGATAGCATGGATTTGCATTGGAGAGAGCGTGACGCCTTTCTTGTTTGTTTGTTACAAGGAACACATCAATACCACTTACTCCTTGTAGAGAATAAGAAACCTGGAACAGAACGAAAACTGGAATCCCGAAATGGGGTCCTTCTTATGGAAATCACTGTCGGTGATAAGGGCCGAGTGACGGAACGTGCCTCTCCACACCATGAATTCACAATAAGTTCTCTTCTAAGGACACCATTGAAACTATGGCTGAGGAAGCTGCTCCCGTTGCTACTGAACCGTAGAACTGTGCATGTGTTGTCCTCACTTATAGCGTGAACGTCGTCCCCCAGATGGACACCATGACCGCCGTCTCTGAAGTGCTGAAGAACGCTCTTCATCACGAGGGACTCCAGCGCGGTCTCCGTCTGACCGTCAAGGCCCTGGACCGCAATGTCGCCCAGATTTGCTTCCTTGCTGAGGATTGCGATGAGGCTGAGTACAAGCGTCTCATTGAGGTGGGTTGCGCACCGTTTTGTATCACGGCGTAGGCTCTTTGCGCTGAGCGTCAGGTTCCTCTGATCAAGATCCCCGAGAAGCAGGTGCTCGGTCAGTGGTGCGGTCTCTGCAAGATCGACGCTGAGGGTAACCCCAGAAAGGTTGTGAAGTGCTCTAGCGCTGCCATTACCGACTTTGGTGAGGATTCTCCTGCTCTCGGTGTGGTGCTTCAGTACGTCAAGAGCCATTAAGTAATATTCTTTACTTGATGAGAACGGTGTGTTTCTTACAAACAATCGAGTGTACATAGTCCAGGGCGGTCTTGCCCTCCTTGTTCCGGGTCTCTTCGTTGTAACCTAGAGTGGAGGGAAGGAATGGGAGGTACCTCGCTTCTTCAGGAGAAGGTACGCTTCTCGTCGATTATCGAAGGCCGCGTAATGAGCAGCCGTGTTACCGTCGTCATCGCATGCGTGTATGTCCGCTCCATGGTCCAAAAGAATCGTCATACTGTCCAAGCAACCCAGAGATGCCGCCTTCATGAGCGCTGTCATGCCGTACTCGTTCTATGGATTAATGATAGGTAAGAGATCACACTCGTTTGTTCACATCGTCGATTCCGTCGATGATCATGGATAGGATTGCAGTGTTCGCTAGTCGTAATTCTCTGAAACAGTCGCACCACCCTTCGTCATGTGAATCACGCTCTCCTTGTATTCGTTGACAGCATTCACATCGGCTCCGGCGTCGAGAAGAAGACGCACATTCTCCTCTCTTCCAGCGGCAACGGCGCACATCAGCGGTGTGAACCCAGACTACGCGTAACTTCTATCAAAAGGGGCGCACTTCGTCCCTGCAATTCACATCCACCTTCGGAAGACTGAGTAAATAGGATACGAGCTCCGGATTCTTGGATGAAGCAGCCCAATGAAGGGGAGTCCGCTCATCGTCGTCCTTTGCCTAGAAGATGATACCGTTCGCGAGCTTGCATACAATAGGACTCTCCCCCTCCTCGATCTTCTTCATCACCACTTCGATGTTCCCCAACCGACATTGGTTGTGGATCGTGTTCTCCACTCTATGGATTGATCGGTACACTCAACTACGTACTCCTCCATTGATTTGTCCATGTTCACAAGAATCAAATGCCAACCAGGAGAATGAGTGGAATGCTGTCAGAGGGTACTGGAGATGGGGTTGCATCGTTGCATTCATTGTATTGCTTCCCTTCTTCGACTGTGAATGGAGGTTCTGTGTAGCTCCAGTTTCTTCTGGTATTTCATTCTAACGAAAGAAGAAAGACGCAGTCGCGTTGTTCCGAACGGGATAAACAGCGCTGGGATATAGGTGCTCCAGGAGAAAAAGAAACTATACGAATAGATCGGACCGCGTGTACGCTTTCGATATTGAGGCTGAATCCATAGGCATGGACTCGCCATCGCCTTCGGGGATCCCGTAATCGATGGGAGCGGTCGTCACCCATAAGGTTTGATTTTTCCTACAACTTTCTCGCCAAACCCATCTCTTCCCTGCAGTCTTCCGAAACGGCTCTCGCCTCCCTTGAAAAGCAGTACCGTCTCGTGCAACAGAAGCGGCAGATCGTGCCCAACGTGGATCGATCCGTATGGGCTGTGATGGACGATGATGATCAGCAACTCAGCTTGTACTACATCGAGGATACGTGTATCACGTACTCTCTTTCCAATGGTACAGTAATCGCCTTCCACGTATATCGCGTCTCATCTACTCAGTCGAGTCGTTTGCAAACGGTGAGTTGTAGAATCGAAATCCGGTACGAGGTCATAAGGAACATGGAGCAGTTCCTCGTTTCCTATGAGCAAGTGAATGCGCACACATTCCGTAGATGTGGCTTTGTCGTCGCGATGAAGCAGGCCTCACATGACTATGATGTGTTTACAGACGACGGCTCCGTCACAACTCTTCCTGGAACCCTTTTCGAGGGGTTGTCACTCCAGTTGTCAAACGAGGAGGCGAAGACAGCGCTCCACTTTGGTCATTTCACTCCGCCACTCCATCTCGCGCCCTCTGCAATCCCTCCACCTCTCCAAGCCGCTCTCCTTCAGTTCGTTCAGTTCCGCCCCTCGTCGGTGGTCTCGAAAGTGGACCTGCGAAGCGCGTGGCTCACCACCACGTTCCACTTCCTTCAACTCTCTTCCGTGAGGCTGTCCGTACGTCCTGACGAATAGAGCTTCTTCGAGGGCTACCAGCGTCTCTTCCATCGGCTATTCCCGGAGGTGGCGGAGGAGTATGCGATGGAGATTGTGAGGGAATGGGTGGAGCACGTGGGGAACCCGTGGTGCGCTCCCACCGAAGAAGGAGTGATCGTGATTCTCCACGCGCTGCTCTCGCCCCTCCTTCAGTGCATTGACACGGTTGAATCTACTGCGTTAAGTGAAGCGCTGGTAAGGATGGTGTGCGACCATCTCTTCCACACCGCGATCACGCACCGCTTCTTCGGCATCACCATCGATTTGTACGAGGATTGCTTCCGCCAATCCTGTCTTGCATCGGTTTTCACTCTTTCTTGAAGCAATCGTTATTCGTTTGTGTTTCAGAATGTGTCTTCCATCCGTTTCTCAAACACGCTTGTCTTCCACTTGTTCCAGAGACACTCCATCCACTTCTCAAACACACACTTCTTCCAACAAACACAACAAGCCATCGACGCAAGCGACTTCGGAGTGACGCGGGGCGAACTATACGAGTAGTTGCCCTTGCTGCCAGCTAGCTCCAAATTGTACAGTTCCCTCTCTCTCCTCTTCACCGTGAGAGCCACGAGCTCCTCTCCCGCCTTCACCTCGTTCACGCCCGAGTCCAGCAACGCATCCTACCCCTCACGCCACCCACCGACTCCCACCTGCTTCTTGTGCGGTCTGGAGCCCCAGGTCATCTTCCAGAGCGTGAACATCGAGACCAGGAAGACGATCACCGGCACGTAGAAGTTGAATTCGCTACCCAGGAAGGGAATCGTCTTCATCTGCCCCAGCACGGAGGACAAGGCGATCGACTCGTACGCGCCCTCGTCCATCTGGAGCAGCGTGAAGAAGTGGTAGCATAGACAGTACTGCAGACGACACAGGTAGTTGGCGTTGAAGCACAGCGCGTACACGTCCGTGTGGTGGAAATAGAGGTGGTAGCACTCCACGAACGGAATGCGGAGCAGGAAGAAGGAGCGGAAGAAACAGAGGAAGATATAGCTCAGCGACACCGCCGCGGAGAAGGTGCGCAACATGGAGCTTGATTTGAGGTAGTGGATCGGAATTCCGATAATTGACAATTGCGTTCCCTTGAGGCGGAACACAAATGTGGTCAGCTCCGTTAAGAGGATGAGGACCGACAGAAAGCCGCACACCAGACTCGACACCTACGGTTCACGGACGGGAGTTTCACTACCACAAGACAAAAACCCCGAACTTTCAGCCAGAAGGAGTGGAAGGCCTGCGACGCCTTGGAGCGCTCGACGTGGAACGGGAGAACCTGTCCGTTGGAGTCCTGCGAGTGAGGGAGGATAATCGCGATTACGGTGATTGTCTCGTTGAGGTCCGCCTTGATGGAGAGGATGGAGTCGATGCACTCCTCGTACTGGTTGTTCTTGCGCTCGTACACCAGACAGATCTTCTTCAGCTTCGAGTTCAACTAGGGGTGACGCAAATCGGGACGATTATGTACGGAGGACAGGGTGTCGTACAACTTCGCGTCCGACATGTTCACGCAGTCCATGAGCGGAAGCACGAGCCACTCGCTCTTGTCGATCACTCCCGCCGAATGACGACGGAGATTGATGGCCTCGTCCGACGGCATGGACAGGATCATCTAACGAGTGAGGGAGGATGAACGCAGGAAACGTCGCTCAGTGTCGACTGGATCTGGGTCGATTTCTTCGCGGAGGCAATCGTCTTCTGGAGCTCCTGCAAATTCAGCTTCAGCGACACGACCTTGTATTCGTACTCATACTTGGCTGCGTCCAGCTGATACGCTCTACTCCATCACGATCGCGCTCAAGAACCACTTCTGGCAAAGCTTGTCCAGCTCGCGGTGCTGGTCACGACGCTTCCACAAACTACGTATCAGACTGCATCCGTGGTGTCCACTTTATGGGCAACTCGACCAGACCCGGTCCGAGGAGGAATATGACGAACAAAAGGCCATAGGTGTTGGAGAGGCCGATGACTAAGCCAGGCAACTTGCTTGCATCTCTACGGATGACAATTCAAACGCACTACCACCCCTTCTTGGCGATCAAGTACCAGACGAATGCAACCACGATGAACGGCGCTATGCACAAATAAAACTTGGCATTCACCCAGAGCGACTCTTTGAAGCGATATCTACGCGTCCACGCACCCGTTCACCCCTACATCGGCTTGAACTCACCCGAGGCCCAGTACTCTGACATGATCGGCATGTACACCCATGAAAGAAAGAAGGTGAACCAATACACGATAACCCAAATCAGTTTAAGCTTCGGGTTTGCCACTTTGTCATCTAACGAGTAACCAATATCGATCGGATAGAGAATCATGCCAATAAAGCCAAGATACCTGAGAATCACCGCCCTTGCGGATTTCCTACCAAGTAATGTAAATCATGAACGAGTAGCTGAAGCCGACCGACTTTTCTCGGTAAAAACGCAGCACGCCGTATGTACACAGCGCTAACAACACCAACGAAATCCCGACCAGAATCAATCCAGTCGTGAGTTTGTTCATATCCAGTAGCAAGGTGTGTTTCTGCGAAAAGAAGTCTGAGGATTGGGCTTCATGGTTTAGAGGTATTTTGGTGCAATTCCGCGCCATCTCTGCTTTTGATTTGGAGAGAGTGCGGAAGTGCAGAGAGGAGCAAACAAACAAGAATCCAAACAATTCACTCTGTCGATCAGTATCTCGATTTACTGGAGTACGGAGGTAATCATGTCGTCGAGGACGTCTTTGGAGAGCAGATGGATAAAGGACGAGATGGAGGACGCGATTTCGGCAGAATGACGACGAGCCTGGTGTTGTATGTCTCTTTCTGCCATCCTGATCGATATCATGGTGTGGTACGCAGACGAACTGTTGTGCTTTTTGCTGGTTTCCAAACTCTGCTCGTAGATTCGTTTCATGGATTCTAGCTCGGTATTTATGGATTGCTAGGTGGGACAAGTGTATCGAATCTCCTACGTGGAACAGGGCTGAATCGCCTCCTTCCTTTGTCATCGTCTAGACTTCATTTCCAGCGGTGTCGATTACCTGAACTCTTAGAATTGTATCGGCGAGAAGGGACGCGGTGATCATGACCAGACTCTCTCCCTTCACGAGATCCTTCTCTCGTATGATGTTTGCGAGCGTTGTTTGGAGTTGTGATATCGACGGAATTGGATTCAACTCCAGCGAAGCTGTGATCTCTTCTTCGCGTTCCAGCAGCAAATTGAATAGCTGGACGTTGACTGCAGTTGGGTGTAATTCCATTTGGTCTTGCTGCGCTTCCTCTCTTTCCTCGTCCTCCTCTCTTTCCTCCTCAAACAAGTGAACTCCGTCCTCGGTTTGCGAGATGGAGGAGAAGGTGTGCGAGGTCGCCATCTGCCACTTACTCTCCTTCTACACATCAATCCCTCTTCCACTCCCTTCCTTGCTCTTTGCTAGCGGCTGAACGAACGACTCCGCTGACAGCTCCTTTTGCTTCGCGTTGCACGGCGTGCACGACCTGCACAGTTTACACAACTGTCGAATGTCCCGCAAATCGCTCTGAATCGCGTTGCACTCGTGCTTGTTGAACGCCTGTCCATCACTCACCCCCACTCACCCCACCTCCAACTCCCCAATCGCCCGCTTGTACCACTCGTCTCCACGCTCTCCATCTCGACAGCTCTTCCGAATCAGCAGGCGCTTCAGCATCAGCAGCTGCTCCTTCTCGCGCAGCCACACACGCAGACTGGTAACCACCGCACTCACCACACCGTCCACCATGTCCGGCGTCCACTGCTCCACGTGACCCAGCTCCACAGCCACATGACTCATCTTGGGGAGATGATCGTCTGCGAACAGAGGGACGGAGTCCTTCCACGAGGTCAGCGAGGACGAGGTCTCGTGGACGCTGCTCACCTGCGATATGGACACGGGAGACGTTCCCGAGAGGAGAGAGGAGTTCACGAGACGACTCTGCGAGTGATTGCCGATACGGACACTCACCAGATTGGAAAACTGGTTCTTCAAATCCTCCTGGGAGTGCTCGCAGTAGTTCAGGCGACGGTCGTGGTCCTCCAGAATATGCTGGATGAGCTCGATGGATACGACGGGGTCTCTCTCTTCCTTCCTATCTTAGAGGACAAGCACAACCGTACTCTTGCGCCTCGCGCCGCGCCTCAAGAAGCACGTTCTCGATTGTCTAGAGAATGACGAGTCCTCTCCGCCCCACACGCTGAACCCTGCCTGCAGATCGTCGCTCTACTCGTTACGGTGACAAGACGATAGTACCGTCGACCCGTTGGGATTGGACTCCGTCTCGCACACCATCGGGATTTTCTTGCGCGGCGGGACGGGAACGATGCGCTTCATGCCGGCCACGCGTTTGGATCGATCGAACTAGGCGGGTTACGCGAGAGCCGTGTCACATGAAACGCGCCATCTGATTGGCTCGCCGTTTTGGAACAAACAGAC
>ERZ780157.1877-NODE-1877-length-21238-cov-7.603644_pt1 | contig 21238 bp, 22 predicted proteins | sample MGYA00511169_ERZ780157 | MGnify/ENA primary metagenome ERZ780157 (study PRJEB29588, sample SAMEA1965149) | human gut metagenome | biome: human gut; feature: human-associated habitat; material: faeces | place: Denmark | collected 2008/2010 ... | reverse complement strand
TCTGCGCCGTTGGCGCAGACCCCAAAATTTTGGAAACATTGATTACATAAGAGATTTGTAGAGCGCGATGATGTCCTCAAGCGTGGGATCCTTGGGGTTGCCGGGGCGGCAAGCATCTGCCATGGCAGACTCTGCGAGGAACAGAACGTCCTCCTCCTTTGCGATCTCTTTGAGGTCCTGCGGAATTCCAACGTCGATCGAAAGCTGACGAACTGCTTCAACAGCCGCACGGCGGTATTCGTCCTGCGTCATGGTCTCGGTGCCCGCAACGCCCATTGCCTTCGCAATGTCGCGGTACTTCTCACCCGTCTCGGATGCGTTGTACTCCATCACAGTGGGAAGCAGAATCGCGTTTGCAACACCGTGAGGGGTATCGTAAACGGCGCCGAGCGAGTGTGCCATCGAGTGAACGATGCCAAGTCCAACGTTGGAGAAGCCCATGCCTGCGATATACTGACCAAGTGCCATGCCCTCTCTGCCCTCCTTGGTGTTTGCAACTGCACCGCGCAGGCTCTTTGCAATCAGCTCGATTGCCTTGAGATGGAACATATCGGTCATTTCCCATGCGCCCTTGGTGGTATAGCCCTCGATCGCATGCGTCAGAGCATCCATACCGGTTGCGGCGGTGAGACCCTTGGGCATGGTGCTCATCATATCCGAGTCGATGATGGCAACAACGGGAATGTCGTGCACGTCAACGCAAACGAACTTTCTCTTTTTCTCCACGTCGGTGATAACGTAGTTGATGGTAACCTCTGCCGCAGTTCCTGCGGTTGTAGGAATTGCAATGATCGGAACCGAGGGATTCTTGGTGGGAGCAACGCCCTCAAGCGAGCGCACGTCCTCAAATTCGGGGTTTGCAATGATGATACCGATCGCCTTGCAGGTGTCCATCGAGGAACCACCGCCGATCGCGATCAGATAGTCGGCACCGCTCTGCTTGTATGCAGCAACACCGTTCTGCACGTTCTCAATGGTGGGATTGGGCTTGATGTCGGAAAAGACCTCATAGGGGAGAGATGCTCCCTCGAGCACATCGAGAACCTTTTTCGTAACACCAAACTTGATCAGATCGGGGTCGGAGCAAACCAGAGCCTTTGTCAGACCTCTGCCCTTTACCTCACCCACGATCTCTGCGATCGAGCCAGCACCGTGATAAGACGTTTCGTTGAGTACAATTCTTGCCATTTTTTCATTCTCCTTTGAATTTATTTGATATATAGCAATATATATGCATCCTGTTTCATGAGCGCGGAAGAACGTCAAGTCCCTCCGCCATAGGCTTCTTCAGGGCGTACACCACGTCCTTGCACCGCGCAAAAATTTCGCGCAGATCGTATTTGAACTGTCCTGCATAGGGGCGTTGATCGGCACTGACGCCGTATGCCTCCATACCAAGCTTTTCCGCAATATAGAGCGCACGGTAGAGGTGATATTCCTGCGTGACGATCACGATGCGCCGCCCTTCCCATATATGATGATATCGCGCAATACTATCGTAGGTGGAGAGCCCCATCGGGTCGGTTTGAATCGCATCCTCGGGAACCCCGAGGGCAATCGCCACCTCCAGCATGACTCCCGTTTCATCGTAGCCAACAGACCGACTGTCGCCGCTCATCAGAACCCGTGAGGAAACCCCGTTTTCGTAGAGCATTACCGCCGTGCTGATGCGATCGTCGAGCATGGGGCTTGGCGTTCCGTCGGAATACACACGGCATCCGAGCACGAGGATACAGTCAAATTCGCCCTCCATTGCCACAAGCTCATCCGCCGTGACAATGCGATCCCGCATTTTGTCACAGACCGCCGCGCTGACTGTGCAAAGCATACCAAAGAACAGGATACCCACACAAAGCAGGAAGGCGCATGTAGGGATTAAGTAGCGGCGCATGATTGGCAGGCACCGCTTCCAGCCCCATTTGGGAAAGCGCGCAAACACAAGCGAGAAAAGACGCCCGATTGCGGAGAAGATCGGCTTTGCCGCATCAAGCAGCTGCTTTGCTTTTTTACAAAATCGCGTCCAACGCGACACTCCCGCCTCCTTTGTTCTCTCCCCCTTGGGCGGGTGCTTGCGGGGTTGACCGAGTTTCTTCAAAAAAATGCCTCCTTTGCTTCCGATCGACGCGAGAAGATCGGATTTCCGCGCCTCCCTATCAGGATATTCGCGCCGACACCGAGGGTTGAAAATACGACGCGGATGCTCGCGCGCATTCCGTTTTGGTGGGAACTATTCGGAAGCACCGGCGCCGTCGAATACGCCCTCGCCAAATTGCACGTCGAGCCATTTGATGCGCGTTTGGAGCCACTCATAAACCGTGGCGGCACATTCTGCCTGGGGCTCCTCTCTGTCCCAAATCTCACCGTCCTTGATGAATTCGTCGCTATATTCCTCACAGATCGCAAGCATCATCTCAATCACGGCGCGGAAATGGTCGGTCTCCTCGGTGAGCTGATTCCAATAGTCACGAACAAGCTCGCGGAACCATTCGTGATTCATCATCATCACAAACCAGGTCACGCGCTCGCTTGCAAGATATTTCTCGGGATCGTAATATTTCAAGTCCTCAAAGCGATACATGGTGAAGTCGAAATCCCACGGACAGGAATAGGTGAGAAGTCCCGTACCGTTCTCGGTGAAATCCACGTGCTGATACATGCTTTTCTGAAAGGCATCGTGGTTGCAGATCAGCTCGGTGAGAATATACATCCGCACGAAGGAATCAACGTCGATCACAGCCGAGATTGCCTCCTCGGCAGAGGTCATCGTTTCGGAAGGAATGAGATCGTGATTTTCGTTCAGCTCATAGTAGGTACCGTTGTAAGTTGCCTCATAGACCACCGTAAACACATTCTGAAAGAATTTTCCCACAAAGCGCTTTTGCTCGTTGCTCACCGAATTGTTTTTGAGATCATAGATCAGGTCCCTTGAGGGAGAGCGATTGCCGAGAAAGGTGGTAAAATCAAGCTCGGAGGAGTCGATGTAGAATGCGGGTCTGGGCGACTGGACATTCAATTCGGCAAGATAGCCCGAGCGAAGTGCATCGGTCACCTCGCCCGCCTCCTCAAGGTTCACGCGCTCGGCGTGAATCTGCGGCTGCTCCGCAAGGAGGTAAATGCCCTGAAAATCCCCATTGATCTCCAGCTTGACGTAGCGCCAATCCGAGGTGTATTCCTTCACGATCACAGACGCAAGCGAGAGGCAGGTGGAGTTGCGAATCATGGAATTATCGTAACGGTCGGCAAGCAGGACCCAGCTCTTGCAGAGCGCCCCCTCGTTCATTCCAAGCAAATTTTGTGCAGAGATAAACTTGATACGGTAAGGCTTTTTCGGAAGATTATAGGTCGAGTTTCCGCGCAGACGGATGCCCGCCTTTGCATCATCGAAGCAATGATCCGAATTTTGGCTGTCCATCGAAATATAGCAGGGGGTGTAGGTTGTGGTGGAGAGAATGTGCTCGCCCCTTGTGTCGACCGTGATCGTTGGCATCGTGCGCGAGACCACACGCACCGTGCAATAGCTCTCTCCGCCGCCCGACACGATGGCAGAACCCTCGCGCCTTGCATACACTCTGCCGTTTTTCACACCTACACAGCGCTCGTTGGAGGAGGTCCAAACAATCTCCTCCGCCTTGCCGTCGGGAATGCCGTTGGTTTCGCTCACGGTGTAATCAAGCGTGTAAAAATCGTCAACAAACAGATAAAAGACCTTCTCGCGGATCACCGCCGTCGGAACGGGATTCGGCTCGGTTGCAGACTCTGTGGCGGGAGGTGTCACCTCGGTTGTCTGCTCCCCCTGCGGCTTGCTCGCGGGCGGCTCATTTCCTCCCGTGGACTTACAGGAGGTCACACCGAGAAGCACGGCAAGGCAAAGCAACGTGCATAGTATTTGTTTCATTCAAGGGCCTCCCTTCCCCGCCACTCCAATGATCCGACGGATTATTTTTCCTCGATCAGATAATCTCCCTGTCCGATCGTTTTGTTAAACCAATTGATACGCGTGAGCAACCAATTTTTCAGGACCTGAGCCTGCTCCGCCTGCGGCTGAGAGCGTTTATACAGCTGACGGTCAAACGCAAAATCATCGGCATACGCCTCGGAGATCACCGTGAGCATCTGCAGCTGTGCCGCAAAGCCGTTGGTTTCGGCATAGAGCGTGTTCCAATAGTCGGTTACCATCTCGCGGAACCACGCGTGATTGAAGATCATCACGTACCAGGTAGTACGTGTGGGCTGCATAAACGCTTCGGGATCGTAGAATTCATAGTCCCAGGTTGTGTTGGACCATTTGTACGTGGTGAAATCGAAGTCCCACGGGCAAGAAAAGGTGAGCAGCCCCGTGCCGTTTTCCGACAGATCGGCGTGCATGTAGTAGCTCTTCTGACGCGCATCATGACTGCAAACAAGCTCGTCCAGAATGAATTTTCGCACCAGCGAGTCGACGTCTATCACCGCGGAGATGACCTCCTTGGGGTCGGTGGAGTCGGATTTGACAAGATTGTAATTCTCATCAAGCGCATAGTAGGCGTTCTTGTAGGTAGCGCGGTAAACGATCTCGAATACGTTTTGCATATACTTATTCGCAAATTCGATCTGCGCCTCGCTCATGCCGTCGTTTTCCATCTTAAAGCGAAGCGTTCTCGAATCAAAAACCTCGCCCCAAACGGTTTCAAAATAATAATCGGTGCAATAGACGTTGACCTCATGCACGTTATTCGAGCTTTGGTCAAGCTCGAAAAGATACCCCGACTCAAGATTGGGGCTATCCTCCCCCGCCTCCTCGATCGCCACGCGGTTTTCGTTGATCTGCGCCTGCTCCGCCATGAGGAACACGCCCAAGTCCTTGCCATTGATCTCAAGGCGAACGTAACGCCAATCCGAGGTATACTCGTTGACGATTGCAGACGAGAGACTCAAGCTCGTGGAGTTGCGGCTCATGGAGTTGTCGAAGTAGTCCGCCAGCAGCACCCAGTTGCGGCACTCCGCGCCCTCATTCATACCAAGCATATTGCGCTTGGAGGTGAATTTGATGCGGTAGGGTCTCTTTGCCTTTCCAACGTCATAGGTAGAATTGCCGCGATAGCGGATCTCGGCAGTCACCTTTTCAAAGCAAAAATCCTCGTTGGTGGAGTCCACGTCGACAAGGCATGGAACGTAGGTTTCGCGGGAGGTGATGGCAACTCCGTTGGTGTTGACCGAAACGGTGGGCATCTCACGCGGGATCACGCGCACCGTACAGGTGCGCTCACCGCCTGCCGATACCACAGCATAGCCGTCCTTTTTCGCGGTAACAACACCGCCCTCCACCGTGACTGCATCGCTCGATGCGCTCCACACGGGATCACCTGCGGTGTTTTCGTCCTCGTTCACGGTATACTGCAGCGCATGGCTCTCGCCCTCCATCAAATAGATGATCTTTTCCGTGATTTCTGCCGTTGGAGGCACGGGGGGCTCGGTTGCAGGCTCGGTTTCAGACTCGGCTTCAGCCGTTGTTTCCTCTGTTGTGATATCTTCTGCGGTGGTTTCGTCGTTTTTTTCGGGCTCGTTCGGCGTTGCTCCGCGGTTGCAGGCAACTGCGGAGAGCAGAATGAGCATACACAGAATGAGGGATAAGATACGTTTCATAGAAGCTCCTTTCCAAATCGTGAATCATGCGATCGGTGCGCATTCGGTTTTACTCGGGAATTCTTGCGATGTTATCATTGAGCCATTCGATACGCTCAATCAGCCATTGATAGGTGAGCGTGATCTGAAGCTGATGGTCCTCGGTTCGGTTCCATTTTCTCGCATCATAATTGAAATCACCTTGATAAATTTCCTGAATTGCGAGCACGGTATCAAGCGCGTTGCGATAGCCGTCATATTGCTCGTAGAGCATGTCCCACGTTTCGATCACACGCTCGCGGAACCATTCGTTGTTGAGCATAACCACATACCAAAGATTGCGTGTGCAGGCATAATGCACATCGGTTGCGCGGTAGTTGACCGAATTCCAATGCACGAACGCGGTGTCGAAATCCCACGGGCAACCAAAGGTGAGCCTGCCGCTTCCACTCTGCGAGAGATCGACGTACATAAAATAACTTTTTTTGTGCTCGTCGCCGTTGCACAGAATCTCGCTATGGATATACTTGCGAACCATGGAGTCAATATCAATTACCGCCGAGATCGCCTCCTCGGGTGACATCACGCTGTCCACAAGATTGTAATTTTCATCAAACTCGTAGGCGATCCCGTCGTAGGTTGCATAATAGAGAATCTTGAAAACGTTTTCCATGTATTTCTCGGCAAACTCCATTTGCGCGGAGGAAAGACCGTTGTTCTTGACCGAATAGAAGAGCGCACTCATGCCGGAATCGTTTGCGGTCATCGTGTAGCGATCGCCAAGAAAATTGCGAATCGTATAATCTCCGTATTCCAGATAAAAATCAGGTGGCTTACTCGAGGCATCAATCTCAAACAGATAGCCCGACTCCAACGCAGCGCTCTCCTCTCCCGCCTCCTCAATATCAATGCGGTTGGGATTGATCTGACTCTGCTCTGCCAAGAGATAAACACCCTTGTGTTCACCGTTGAGCACAAGCCGAACGTAGCGCCAATCCGAGTTATATTCGGTCATAATCATGGAGGCAAAGGTCATTGCTGTGGAGTTGCGGATAAAGGAATCGTCATAGCGCTCGGCAAGCAGGACCCAGCTCTTGCATTCTGCCCCCTCGTTAAGTCCGAGAAGGTTGCGCTTGGAATTGAATTTGATGCGATAGGGCTTTTTAGGGAGTCCCCTGGTCGAATTTCCGCGCAGGCGGATCCCTGCACTCGCATTTTCAAAGCACAGCTCCTCGTTCTCGGTCTCAATCCCAATCAAGCAGGGAACGTAGGTTTCCTTTGAGGAAATCGCCACTCCGTTGGTGTTGACAGAAAGCACAGGCATATCGTCGGCAATCACGCGTACGATGCACACGCTCTCACCGCCACCCGACACGGTGGCAAAGCCCTCTCGCTGCGCGCGCACCGTTCCGCCGTCCACGGTGATGCAATCGCTCGACGCGCTCCAAACGATCTTTCGGGGATCGCCCTCCCCTTCCGACGTGCTTGTCGTGAAGGAAAGCTCGTATTTTTCTCCCACGAACAGATAAATGCACGATTCATGGATCTGCGCAACCGTGGGCTCGGGAGGCGCCGTGGTTTCGGTTGGGGGATCGACTTGCTCCGATCCTTCGCTCGCCGAGGTTGTCTCCCCGAGGTTGGAGGAGGTGTCAGTGGGAGCGTCTCCGTGATGCTCCGATTGCGTGCATGCGATCAGGGACAGCAGCAGGAGCAAGCAGAGAAGGAAAAAAAACGGTTGCTTCATAGGCTGCCTCCTTGACTTATTTACAGTAACTCAAGTATATTATATCATACAGAAATGTAGATTTCAACATAAAATTTCGAGAAATACCTAAAAAATAACGATAAAAAAGGAAAACGGGGGTGATTCGGTCTGTCAAGCAGAACCCCTCCTCATTCCCCGTTTTCCTCGCGTCGCATCAGGAAAGCTCCTCGCGCAGCGCTGCCAATATTTTTTTCTCCTCACGCGAAATTTTAACCTGCGTCAGCCCCAATGCATTTGCCGTTTCCTGCTGCGTCATATTTCGGTAATAGCGCAGTAAAACGATCCTTCTCCACAAAATCGGCAGGCGACCGATCGACTGTGCCAGCGCAACTCGATCGCAGATCCGCTCACTCTCCGCCTCGCTTTCCCCATCGGCAAGCACGCCCTCATAGGTTACGCTGTCCTCACCGTAAACAAAATCCGAGAGCGAGGTAACGGGCGAAATGGCGTCGAGCGAGATTGCCGCCTCCTCCACGCTGAGTCCACAGCGCTCCGCAAGCTCCGCGATGCCGGCCTCGCGGCCCTCCTCGGACAAAATCCGATTTTTTTCGTGCATGAGTGAAACCCCTTGCTTGCGATAAATTCGACTGACCTTTACGGGTCCGTCATCACGCAGATGGCGACGGATCTCACCGACGATCAGAGGAACGGCATAGGTGGAAAACGCCGTTCCACGCTCAAGCGAGAAGGAACGGATCGCTTTGATCATGCCAATCGTGCCGATCTGCACCAGATCCTCGTATTCGGTTCCGCGATCGAGAAAGCGACGCGCTACCGTGCGCACCAGCCCTGCATTTTCCTCCACGAGAGCTGCCTCGGCAGTCTCATCGCCCTCTTGTACGCGACGCAAAAGCTCGGCATTTCGCTCATAAACCGACGTTTGCTCCATGATGTGAATCACCTCAAATTCAGCTCGGTAAGCCCTGCGGCTTACTTATGTAAGCGCTTCACAAGCGTCACGGTGGTTCCTCTGCCCACGCGACTGCTCACGTTCACGCCATCGCAGAAGGACTCCATTACAGTAAAGCCCATTCCGCTGCGTTCACCCTCAGCATCGGTGGTGAACATTGGCTCACGCGCACGCTTGATATCCCCGATGCCGCAGCCTCTGTCACGAACCTCAATGCGAATCAGGCGCCCCTCGCAGAGCATCACGTGGATCGAAATCTCACCAACGCCGTCGCGATAAGCGTGCACGATGCAGTTTGTCACTGCCTCGGATACTGCGCATTTGATGTCGGAAAGCTCCACCGCGGTGGGGTTAAGCTGGGCACAAAACGCTGCCACAGTTGCACGTGCGATGCCTTCGTTAACCGAGAGCGACGGCAGCTGCAGACGCATTTCGTTCTCCACCTCTGCGCAAAAATCAACTCTTGTTTTCATTTTTTCCATTCTTCCTTTCTTTTTGATCGGTCTGCTTCACTTATTTTTTTGTTCTCAAAATCGACACCATGCGCTCCATCCCTGCCAGCTTGATGATCTTGAGCACCGCAGGGCTTGGGTCGAGCACAGCCAGCGTTCCACCGTAGCGTTTGACCAGTGCAAAGCGTCCCATAATCAGCCCCAGTCCCGAGCTATCCATAAAATCGACCGCAGAAAGCTCCAGCATCACGCGTTTCGGACGCTCCTCGGTCAACCGCGCATCAATCCCCGTTCGCACCGCAACCGCACTGTGATGGTCGATCTCACCTCCCACGCGGATCAGGAGCACCTCCCCCCGCGCTTCAAAGAGCACCTGCGTTCCGTTCCGAATCATGTTCTCACGTCCTCCTTTTTGATATTCGTTCGTCCTATTTTATCACACGTCCCGCAAAAAAATTGTCGGAGTGTGACAGTTGAAAAAAAATCCAAAACTTTTTTCAAATAAAAAAAGCACTTTTATCCAACAAAGAATAAAAGTGTAAAAAAACAGGGGTGTCATGCAAATGCGTGATACATTTGAGACACCCCCGAGGTGTTATCCGATGGCAAGGCACCACCGTTCTTGTTTGAAATCAGAGCAAAAGTTACATGCTGCTCACGAGCCTGATCTGAGCATTGCCTGAACTACGGTGTTCAGTGTGGATTCGAGCGGCGTGCCGTAATAGCGGTTCAGCGAGCGCCAGGTTCCGGTTGCAAAAGAGCGGGTCCGCGTCACCGGTGGAGTAGTTCACCACCTGCGCATAGCCAACAAATGCATCCTCACCGCTGATATTTTCCCATTCTCCGTACTGATAGATCGGATACGAGGTTTGAACGGTGCTACCGTACTGATTCACATACGTGTGATAGCGAATGTTTCCGTAGGCATCGCGCTCGTACAGATAATTGCCGTTTGCATCGGTTTTTGGATACCTCGTATAGACCGTTGCATACACGATCACGTAGCCCTGCGGAATATCGGAATCGGATTGCCAATGCGTAGAAAACAAGATCATCTCGCTTCCGGGATAGTATTTGTTCTCCTCCCTCCAGCCGTGGTCACCGTCCATAAAATAATTCATACCCGTTGCGTCGTCTCCGTCAAGAGGCTCTCGCTTGAGCATCAGCTGGTATTCGGGCATTGCGGTCTCCTCATCCAAGAGCGAGCTTCCGAAGAGCGCACGCAATGCTTCGGCATCATCGCCTTTTTGCTGCATGGTTCCGATAAAGGAATTGTTATGCAACGTGATACCGTTGGCACGCGGAGAGCCGTTGAAGGTGGCAAGCAGCGCCTCGTAGGAATCATCATACGTGGTGCCGTTGACATCTACCGTAACATCAACCTGATTATTTAAAATATTCAAAAACTTGTCTACGATCTCAACGCCCTTTTCGGGCACGTCGCGCCAATGTCCCATTGTTAGAGGGATCTCCAATGATGTGCCATCCACCACCGACGCCTCGTAATACCAGCTTGCATAAACGCCTCCGCAGCCAAATACGAGGAGAAATCCCATCAATGCTGTTAAAAATCTGATTGTTCTTGTCATTTTTTTCGAGATCCTTTGCGAACCGTAATTTTGACACCCCCGCGATTCTCACGAATGCGCAGGTCGACCAGCGGATCCTTTCTTTGCAGCTTCAGAGAGAAGCGGAAGGAGGAGATCACGATGTGTTGCAGCGAATAGTTGATCGCGGTGTTGGTTTGTGCACCGATCACCTTCAGGCGCATTTCGATCTCACGCATCAATTTCTTTTCAACGATCGGGGTAATGATCTGACCAAACAGGATCAACAGAATGCACAGCCATCCTGCGGGCGCTTGCAAAAACAGGATGATGTTTCCAACGAACGGAACCCGCTCTCCCCGATAAATCGCACGCATTTGCGAATAACGCACGGGATAGGTGTCGCTGTATTTGTTTGCGTCTCCGCGCAGACGGAAATGCCGTTCATTCGGATGCTTATCGTTCGGTTCTTCAATGTTTACAATGCGATGAATCACCAACCCCTGTTCAGTTTCATACAGCACGATATCATAAAGCTGAAGGTCCATTTCATCGGGAAGCTCGTGCGTAACGATCAGGTCGAACATCTGAAGCTGATCGTCCAAGCCATCTCGCTCGAGATAGAGGTTATCCTTATATTTTGTTGCCATGGACTCGCTTTTAACAACCTTAAACGAGGAAAGTCCCTTTGTGTAGGAATTTTCCGTAAAAGACAAAATCATGGACGTCACAAAGCAAGCAATGAAAAGGAGACAAATGACAAGCGAAAAAAGCTTGGGAATCCAAGCAAACCGCTTCTTCTTTTTTTGTGCGTTGATATACTCCTTCAGCAGAGCTTCGTCCTCTACACCGCTGCGGATCAGCTTGATCGTTGATTTGAGCAAGGAAGCGATCATGGTAGAAAACAGCGCGGTGAAGCAGACAAAGACGATCAAGCACAGAATAAATACGTATTTTTCGTATGACGTCATGAAATGCTCCTAAACCTGTTCTTTGTGGGGACTATCGGTCTCTCTCCTTGCAAAAGCAGAAGGGAGCCTGCTTTGGATACCTCGAAACTGCCTCTTTTTTGTAAAGACAAAACATGTGGGGAGCAGCAAATGCAGTTTGCACGCAACTCCCCTACAATCATGTTTTGAATCGGTTAATTAACCTGGCGGGTATCAGTGATGTAAATGGTAAGAGATCCGCCAAGAATTGCGTCTTGCAGAACGTCCCACTTCTCGAGGTTGTCGATTGCCGTTGCGGCAAATTCGGGAGAAAGCGCAATGTGATGCTGAACACCGGGAGCTGTGGAATCCATATCCTCAACAAACAGGTGGTCATAGGTCAGCTCGAAATAGTACAGACCGGGGTCGCCGGCAGAGGTGAGATCGGCAACGAGATCAGCCTTGTTCAGGTTTGCATATTTGGCAACCAGACTATCCACATTTGCCGCAGTCAGGGGAGTGAGCTGCTTGTTGGTCGCATCACGGTAAGCAAAGATCGGGATATCCTTCGTTCCGTTATTGTAAACGATGGGCGACTGCTCCTTGAAGGAGACGTTGAAATAGAGCGATGCCATATCAGCCTCTGTGGTCAACTCATAAGCCTTGAAGATGAAGAGCATGGATCCGTGACCGTTGAGGTCGGCATAAAAGTCACCCTTTTCGCCGTCTGCCACCTTGTTGCCACCGTCGTAGTTGTCGGCAACCTCTACCATCATGTTTACATACTTGTTCACGAAATAACCCTGCTGGTTACCCGGGTTCATGTATGCCTGCATGGAGATGTCAAGATTATGCGCCTCGCCAGCAACGAAGTTGTGATCCTCGTACACCCATTGAGCGTACACACCGCCTACCGTAATGCAGATCGCAAGCACGATCAGCAAGCTGAAGTTTCTGATTAGTTTCATGTCTTTTCTCCTTAATAAAATCTGATGTCATGATTTTATCATATTTTCCATCTGTTGTCAAGTTGGTTTGTCGAAATAAATCAAAAAAAAGAAAAAACAAGTCAATTAGTCCTTATAAAACGAAATAAGTCCTCAAAAAAAGAAGTGCATTTACAGATAAAAAACAGACACCCGAACACTTTTCTTGCATTCGGGTGTCTATTTTCTGTCAGATGAAATCAGTCGGCGTAAACGCTGACCTTCTTCTGAGACTTGGTCTTGTGCTCAAACTTAACACGACCATCGATGAGAGCAAAGAGGGTGTAGTCCTTGCCTACGCCAACGTTCTCGCCGGCGCAAACTGCGGAGCCTCTCTGTCTTACGATGATGTTGCCGGCAACCACTGCCTGACCGTCAGCCTTCTTAACGCCAAGGCGCTTAGACTCACTGTCACGGCCGTTCTTCGTGGAACCAACGCCCTTCTTATGAGCAAAGAACTGTAAACTGAGTTTCAACATCATTCTTATCCTCCTAAAAAATTTGGATTCCCTCTCGGGAACTTGGGGATACGGCGGATCAATCCTCCCAGGGTTTGTCCTGAACCGAGACGTTCAGGTAGTCTCCGTACTCCTCGAGCATGTCGCCAAGCTGACAATAGTAGCCCATCATGATTCCCGACACAGCGTAACGCTTGTAATCGTCTGCCTCAAATTCGGGCAGCGCCGCCTTGCAGCGAACCAAAATCCTCGTTGCGCCCTCGTCGATCTGATAATCAACCGAGGATGCAAACGCCACCTCAACGGTGTTGATGAGCAACATGGTCATGGATGAGATCGCGGCACACAGAATGTCGTCGCCTGCCTCTCCAAAGCCCGTGTGACCCTGCTCCTCAAAGCCGTAGAACACTCCACCGCTTCTGAAAAACACGATTTTCGTCATGTTCTCTTACCGACTCGAGAATTAGCCTTCGATCTTAACGATCTGCACCTTGGTGTAGGGCTGTCTGTGACCGATCTTCTTCTTCTCGTTCTTCTTCGACTTGTACTTCATGACATAGATTTTCTTGTTCTTGCCATTCTTGAGTACCTTAGCGGTAACCTTTGCACCGTCAACGGTGGGAGTACCAGCCTTGAAGCCGTTGTCGTTAGACAAAGCCATAACGCTGTCGAAAACGATTTCGTCTCCTTCGTTAGCCTCGAGTTTTTCGACAAAGATAATGTCCTGCTCGATTACTTTGTACTGCTTTCCGCCGGTTTCGATAACTGCAAACACGAAAAGCACCTCTCTTTCTGATAGACTCGCTGATAGGATGGCGGCGTTTTTTGGACGCACTTAAAAGAGCCATTTTCAAGCGGCAAATTATTATAGCATGTTTGCATGCCTTTGTCAAGTGTTTTTTTGCATTTTTTATCGGATTTTTCATTTATTTTCCGATTTTTGCTTTTTTCCCGTTCCATATTTATAAGAAACGCGAAAAAAGCGGGAGATCATCGACTTATTTTGCCTCCAGGCCCAGCTTTTCGATCACGCGCTGTGCGGCAGCGTCCATATAATCGTTCTCCATCAGCTCAAGCATACCGCGGTCAACGAGCGCGGAGAGCTTGGGATCCATCGGGATGCGCGCGAGCAAATCGTAGCCAAAGCTCTTGGCAACCTCCTCGATGTGGCTATCACCAAACACGCGGATCTCCTTGCCGCAATCGGGGCACTTGACGTAGCTCATGTTCTCCACAAGACCGAGCACGGGAATATTCATCATATCCGCCATATTTGCCGCCTTGCTCACGATCATCGAAACGAGATCCTGCGGGCTTGAAACGATCACGATGCCGTCAAGCGGCAGAGACTGGAACACGGTGAGCGGAACGTCGCCCGTTCCGGGAGGGCAATCGACCAACAGCACGTCCACGTTCCAAACGGTATCCTTCCAGAACTGCTGAACGGCTCCTGCGATCATCGCGCCGCGCCATACCACGGGCTTGGTCTCGTCGCCGAGAAGCAGGTTGACCGACATGACGTCGATTCCGGTGGTGGTGGAGGGGGGGATCATGCCGTTGTCGTCGCCGTAGACCTCAACGTTTTTCAGTCCGAAGGTCTTTGGGATCGAGGGACCGGTGATGTCGGCGTCGAGAATACCGACCTTATAGCCCTCGCGCTGAAGCAGAACTGCCAGCATGGAGGTGACGAGCGATTTACCGACGCCGCCCTTTCCGCTGACAACTCCGATGATATGCTTGACCTCGCTGAGTGGATTGGCGGGGATCAAAAGGCTCTCCTGCTTTCCCTTTGAGGGACAGTTTGCCGAGCATGTGGAACAATCGTGTGTGCAATTTTCTGCCATTTTTTTATCCTCCTGTCAGGAATTTAAGCTTTAACTTTATTATTATACACCCTTTCAAGCAAAAAAGCAAGCCGAGATCGAGTTTTTCTCAAAACTTTTTTCTATTTCGCGTAGCATCACTTTCAAGTGAATGTAGCAAACATGATTATATGCTTGACATCCGACTTCAGATATGGTATGATGATAAAAACAGCGAAAAAAGGAGAAGAAACATGTCTGAATTTTTGGAAATTGCAATGATCGTAAGCTTTGGCGCATCCTGGCCGATGAACGTGCTCAAATCCTGGCGCGCGCGGAGTGCGAAGGGCAAGAGCGTTGCCTTTCTTTGTCTGATCATTGTGGGCTATATCGCGGGAATCGCATCCAAATTCACCAACGCAGCCTACATGGCAGAGTTCTCAAGCAAATGGTACGTGCTGTTCTTTTACTTTCTCAATCTTTTCATGGTGTCGGTTGACCTCTGCCTCTATTTCCGCAACAGAATGCTGGATAAAAAGCGAGAGGCGACAGCATGAGAGTAATCAAGGATGTTCCCTATTGCGAAGGGAACCATCCCTTGCAAACGCTGGATCTCTATCTGCCCGACAGTGAGGACTTTCCCACCTTCGTTTACTTCCACGGCGGTGGGCTTGAAAAGGGTGACAAAGCTAAAGCCGCACACGTGGGTGTCTTTCTCGCGGAGCACGGAATCGCGTACGCGACGGCAAACTATCGCATGTACCCCGATGCGCATTACCCCGATTTCGTTCTCGACGCGGCGAGCGCCGTGGCATGGGTGAATCAACACATCGCAGAGTACGGCGGAGGTCGACGCATTTACGTGGGCGGTAGCTCGGCGGGCGGCTATCTTTCGATGATGCTCTGTTTCGATGCCTCCTATCTTGCAAGCCACGGACTCACACCCGTCGATTTTGCAGGATTTCTGCACGATGCAGGACAACCGACCAACCATTTTCGGGTTTTGAAGGAGAGAGGGATCGACCCGCGGCGCGTAATCATCGACGAAAGTGCCCCGCTCTATCACGTCGGCACCGCCGACCGCTACCCGCCGATGCGCTTCATCGTTTCGGATGACGATATGAAAAACCGCTACGAGCAGACCCTGCTTATGCTCGGCACGCTCCGCCATTTCGGCATCGACGAGAGTGCTGCGGATATGCGCCTGATGCACGGCAGGCATTGCGCCTACGTCCGCGCATCGGAATCCGGGGACGAATGCCCGTTTGGAGACATGATCTGCGATTTTGTGAACGGAGTTGAAAGCGGCTCCTTAAATTGATAAACCGACAAAAAAAGATATCGAAGCGCCGTCTTGTGGGGCAAAATCCCCAAGACGGCGCTTCGCCATGCGTTCTTTTTGCAGAAAAATGAAGAAAATCGAAAATAGCCCTTGCAATTCCTGAATTTTTGTATATAATATTAGTTGTGAAAATATGTCTTTTTCAAAGAATATGAATTCGGAGGAACAAACAATGAACAAGAAGCTTGAAAAGATCGTCGGTTTTGAAGGCGTGCAGGGTCCCCTGCTGACCATCGTGATGGATGGCGTGGGTCTCGCACCCGACACGGTTTCCAACGCCGTTGCAGGTGCCTACACCCCCAATCTCGACGCATTGATGAAGAATTACCCCATGGTGTCGCTCAAGGCACACGGAACCGCCGTTGGACTTCCCTCCGACGACGATATGGGCAACAGTGAGGTTGGACACAACGCTCTCGGCGCAGGTCAGGTCTTTGCACAGGGCGCAAAGCTGGTTTCCAACTCGATCGAGAGCGGCAAGATGTTCGCATCCGCAACCTGGCAGGAGCTCGTTGCAAACGTCAAGGCAAACAACTCGACGCTCCACTTCCTCGGACTTTTCTCGGACGGCAACGTGCATTCGCACATTGATCACCTCAAGGCTATGCTCAAGCAGGCAAAGAACGAGGGTGTCTCGCGCGTTCGCGTGCATATCCTGCTCGACGGCCGCGACGTTGGCGAGACCTCTGCACTCGAATATATCAATCCCTTCGAGGCGTTCCTTGCAGAGCTCTGCGATGCTTCCTTTGACGCAAAGATCGCATCGGGCGGCGGACGCATGACCATCACCATGGACCGCTACGAGGCGAACTGGGCAATGGTTGAGGCAGGCTGGAAGACCCATGTGCTCGGCGAGGGCAGACAGTTTGCATCGGCTGCAGAGGCTGTCGAAACCTACCGCAAGGAGACCGGCGTGATCGACCAGGATCTGCCCGCATTCGTGATCGCAGAGAACGGCAAGCCGCTCGGCACGGTGGAGGACGGCGACAGCGTGATCTTCTTCAACTTCCGCGGCGACCGCTCGATCGAGATCTCCAAGACCTTTGACGCTCCCGAGGGCGCATTCGACAAGTTCGACCGCGTTCGCGTGCCCAAGGTCGTTTACGCAGGCATGCTCGAATATGACGGCGACCTGCACATCCCCGCAAAATATCTGGTATCTCCTCCCGAGATCACCAACACCATGAGCGAATATATGGCAGACGCGGGCATCCCCGTTCTCGCCATCTCCGAGACTCAGAAGTTCGGTCACGTAACCTATTTCTGGAACGGCAACAAGTCGGGCAAGTTTAACGAGGAGCTCGAAACCTATATCGAAATCCCCTCCGACGTGGTTCCCTTTGAGCAGAGACCCTGGATGAAGTGTGCCGAGATCACCGACAAGCTGCTTGAGTGCCTGCAGAGCGGCAAATATAAGTATCTGCGCGTCAACTTCCCCAACGGTGACATGGTTGGTCACACCGGCTCGCTTGCCGCAACGCGCTGCTCGATGGAGGCGCTTGATCTCCAGCTCGGCAGAATTCTGCCCGTGCTTGACGCGATGGGCGGCGTGGCTCTGATTACTGCCGACCACGGCAATGCCGATGAGATGTATGAGATGGACAAGAAGACCAAGCAGCCCAAGGCTGACAAGAACGGCAACTTCAAGTCCAAAACCAGCCACACCCTCAACCCCGTTCCCTGCATCATCTATGACAACACTGCTGCAAAGGAGCACTACACCGTGAAGGCTGACGGCGCGTTCGGTCTTTCCAACGTTGCCGCAACCACGCTCAATCTCCTGGGCTACAAGGCTCCCGAGATGTGGGATGAGTCGATCATCGAGGTCAAATAATTCACTTTGAGCCTTTCACAAAACCCAAAATTGCCGATGCTCTCGGGCATCGGCAATTTTGAAATCAACAGACAAAAAGAGGCATTCAACATGCAATACAAAACCGAACTGCACGCGCACTCTGCCACGGTGAGCCCCTGCGCCTCGGTTACTCCCGAGGAGCTCGTGGCACGCTACACCGAGGCGGGCTACACCACGCTCGTGCTCGCCGAGCACTACTGTGATTACGTCATCGACCCCGCGGGCGAAACCTGGGAGGAGAAAATCGAGCACTATCTTTCGGGCTACCGCACGCTCCGCCGTGCCGCCGAAGGGTGCCTGAACATTCTGCTCGGATGCGAGCTGCGCTTCCTCGGCTCCCAAAACGATTACCTTGTGTTCGGCTTGGATGAGGATTTTCTGATCAGTCACCCCAACCTTCATCACATGAACCCCGAAAGCTTTTCTGCCTTTGCCAAGGAGCACGGCTTGCTGTTTGTTCAGGCGCATCCCTACCGACGCGGTATGGATCGCATCGACCCCACGCTTCTTGACGGCATGGAGGTGTTCAACGGACACCCCGACCACAACTCGCACAATCTGCAGGCGCTCGAAACCGCCGACCGCTATGGTCTGATCCGCACCTCGGGCAGCGACTATCACTTCGCACATGCCGCGATCGCAGGCGGAATTCGCACCGATGCGCCGATCTGCTCGATGCGCGAGCTGGTCGACGTTCTGAAAAGCGGCTGCTACACCCTGATCTGCACGGGCAAGCACGCTCTGCGTGACGGCATGGCCGACATGCCCGCGAAATAACGGAAACGGAGATCTACTTACTATGGAAAACAATCTTGAATCGCTTGCCGCGCTTTGCGCCGACTGCAAAAAATGCGCACTCGGTGAAAGTCGCACCAACCTTGTGTTCGGCGTGGGCAATCCAAATGCCGAGCTGATGTTTGTGGGCGAGGCGCCCGGCGAGCAGGAGGACCTCTCGGGTATTCCCTTCGTGGGACGCGCAGGTCAGCTCCTCGATAAATTTCTCTACGCCGTTGGCATCGAGCGCAGCGACGTTTACATCGCCAACATCCTGAAATGCCGTCCGCCCAAAAATCGCGATCCCCTTCCCGAGGAGGAGGCTGCCTGCATCGGATATCTGCGCGAGCAGGTTCGCCTGATCCGACCGCGCGTGATCGTTTGCCTCGGTCGCATTTCGGCAATGAAGCTCATCAAGCCCGATTTCAAAATCACGCAGGAGCACGGCACCTGGTTTGAAAAGGGGAACTACCTCATGACCGCCGTCTATCATCCCGCCGCACTTCTCCGCGACCCGCGCAAAAAGGAAGATATGCTCGAGGATATGAAGCGCATCAAGGCAAAGCTGGACGAAATGCGGGAGGAAGGCTGACCATGAATTTTCTCGCACTTCTCTCGATCATGGTCACACTGTTTTTGCTCATGATCTGCGGATTTCTCTGCCGCAAATGGGGAATCATCGACACCTCGGCATCCAAGGCGCTCTCGCGCCTGATCGTTTCGGTTGGTCAGCCGATGATGATTATCTCGGCTCTCGCAAACGCCGAGTACACCCCAGAAAATCTCACGATTGCCTGGCAGACCACGCTGATCAGCTTTGCGATCCATACGCTGATTTCGGTGATCGCCTATCTGATCTGCCGTCGCAACAACCGCGCAGACCGCACCAAGATATTTGAGTTTACGCTGGTGTTTGCCAACTGCGGCTTTATCGGCTTTCCCATCCTTGATTCGATCCTGGGCGAGGGCAAGGGCAGCTTTATGGGGGCGTTCTATGTGATCGCCTTTCACCTCTTTCTCTGGACCTGGGGCATCATCATCCTCGCACGCGGACGCGAGGACATCCGCATGACTCCCAAAAAGGCGCTGTTCAACTACGGCACGATCCCCTGTGCCATCGGCGTGGCACTCTACCTACTCAAGCCGATCCTGCCGCTCCCCGACGCGCTGACCAAGTTTTTCTCCTACCTCGGCAATCTCTGCACCCCAATTTCGGTTCTGATCACGGGCGCACTCCTTGCCACGATCGCTCTGCCGAAGATGCTCAAAAACGCCAAGCTCTATCTGCACTCCGCGATCAAGCTCATTGCATTTCCCGTGATTATTTGTCTTTTGGCAAAGCTTTGCGGTCTCTCCGAAACCTACATCCTCATGGCAACCGCCATGGCAGGTGTTCCGAGTGCGGCAACCATCACCATGCTCGCCGAGCTCTACGATATTGAGCCGGGCTACGCCTCGCAAACCGTTGGCATGACCTCGGTGCTCTCAACCGCAACTCTCCCCGTCATCATGCTCTTTGCACAATGGATCGCCTCGATCTGACGGCGCAATCCCAATCTGCGCACAGCCATTACGCTACATAAGGAGAATGTATATCATGGACCTTCGGATATGGAACGGCATAATCCCCTATTTTTGTGAGGACGCCGAAACGCCAAACCTCTTTCACACGTTCTTCCTTGATACCGAGGAGGCACTTCCCTGCGTGGTTGTGCTCCCCGGCGGAGGATACGGCGGACACTCACCGCAGGAGGGCACGCCGATCGCCGAGTTCTTCAACTCGCAGGGAATGCACGCCGTTGTGGTCGACTATCGCGTTGCCCCCAACCGCCATCCCGCGCCGCTCTCGGACGTTCAGCGTGTGGTGCGTCTGCTCCGCTATCACGCAAGCGAATGGAAAATTGACCCCGCACGTATTGTGACCTGCGGCTTTTCGGCAGGCGGACACCTTGCCGCCTCCGCGATCCTGCTCCCCGATGCCTACACCGAAGCCTTCCAGCCCGACGAAATCGACGGCATGGATTGTCTGCCGAACGGCGCGATCCTCGGCTACCCCGTGATCTCAGTGGAGGAGTTCTACGGACACACGGGAAGCGGCAAGCGCCTGCTTGGCGAGCGCTACGAGACCGAAAAGTCAACCCTCTCGCTTGCGCAATACGTCAACGAAAGCACGCCCAAGGTATTTCTCTGGCACACCTCGAACGACGCGGTTGTGAACGTGAAAAACTCGCTGATTTTTGGTGAGCGTCTGCGCGACGCAGGCGTGGAGTTTGAGCTGCACGTCTATCCGCACGGTCATCACGGGCTGGGGCTTGCGCTCAACCGCCCCGACGTTTGCACCTGGGCACCGCACGCCGCCGCTTGGGTTTGGAAAAACATCTGAAATAACGAAACAACGCACGGAGCCATCTCGGATGCGATCTGCATCGAGGAGAGAGACTCCGTGCGTTTTTTATTCCTCCGCGCGCAAAAAATGCGGCGGATTTTTGTGCTCATGCATCGAAAAATCAACACCGAGCAGGCGGCGAAGCGTGTTTGCATCCACCTCGGGAAGCGTTTGCGCATAATCCAGAAGGGCGCGGTAGACCTCGGGCTGGGCGCGCTTTTGCAGGGGGCGCGGATCGGCGGCAAGATGGTCGGTCAAGCCCTCCCAAAAGCCGAAGGGAGAGTCGACGCGCGGTATCAGATAATCGAGCGCGTGCAAAAATCTGCCACTCTCAAGGTAGCGCTCGAGCGTCTCGGCAATATGCGAAAGCCGTTGCATCTCGCCATAGGATATCCAATGACTCTGCAGCACCGTGTACGGCGGGCAAGGCA
>ERZ780157.1875-NODE-1875-length-21245-cov-3.763237_pt1 | contig 21245 bp, 14 predicted proteins | sample MGYA00511169_ERZ780157 | MGnify/ENA primary metagenome ERZ780157 (study PRJEB29588, sample SAMEA1965149) | human gut metagenome | biome: human gut; feature: human-associated habitat; material: faeces | place: Denmark | collected 2008/2010 ... | reverse complement strand
AGACATCACTTTCTTCCGTCTGCAGAGTACTGCTGATGCAAAACTTCGTGCTTACATCGCACACGGTGAAGTTCTTCCGGTTGCAACTCGTTCCTTTGGTGCGATCGGTATCTTCGCAATCCCAGAGATGGGTCGTTTCTACCGTCATGTATTGATCGAAGGCAACTACCCTCATCATGGTGCTGTAGCATTCGGTCATTATGGAAAGGCTCTTTACGAAGTATTCAAATACATCGGTGTTGATGTAGATGAGATCGGATACAACCAGCCGGCTGGCGTTCGTTATCCTACAGAGAACCCATTTGCATAATTCATAATTGATATAATGTTATCAACAACTAGCGACCCGGCCACGAGTCGCTAGTACTGTTATTAAATTTAAAGTAAAGGAGACTATTTCATGTATTACATAGGTGTAGACCTTGGTACCTCTGCCGTAAAACTTCTTCTCATGGAAGCAGATGGTTCCATCAAAAATATCGTTTCAAAAGAATATCCACTTTCCTTCCCAAATCCGGGCTGGTCTGAGCAGAAACCGGAAGACTGGTGGAATGCTGTAGTTACCGGAATCAAGGAACTGACAGACGGCTTTGAAAAAGACAAAGTAGCCGGCATCAGCTTTGGTGGACAGATGCACGGACTTGTTATCCTTGACAGCGAGGACAATGTAATCCGCCCTGCTATTCTTTGGAACGACGGACGTACAACCAAAGAGACAAATTACTTAAATGACGTAATCGGAAAAGACAAATTGTCACAGTATACCGCAAACATCGCATTTGCCGGCTTTACTGCTCCAAAAATCCTTTGGGTAAAAGAAAATGAACCGGAAAACTTCAAAAAGATCGCTAAGATCATGCTTCCAAAAGACTATATCGCTTACAAGATGACAGGGGTTCACAGCTGTGATTACTCTGACGCTTCCGGTATGCTTTTGATGGATGTTAAGAACAAATGTTGGTCCAAGGAAATGATGGAAATCTGCGATGTCAAAGAAGAACAGCTTCCAAAACTTTATGAAAGTTTTGAAGTAACCGGAAATCTGACCGAATCTGCTGCTGCAGAACTTGGTCTTACCACAAATTGTAAAATTGCTGCCGGCGCCGGCGACAATGCTGCTGCCGCTGTCGGAACAGGAACAGTAGGCGATGGTGGATGTAACATTTCTCTCGGAACTTCCGGAACTATCTTCATTTCCAGCAAAGAATTTGGTGTAGATAAATTCAACGCCCTTCATTCTTTTGCACATGCTGACGGAAATTACCATTTGATGGGATGTATGTTGAGTGCCGCTTCCTGTAACAAATGGTGGATGGACGAGATCATCGGAACCAAGGATTATCCTGCTGAGCAGAAACCGATCACCGATGACAAACTCGGTGAAAACAATGTATACTATCTTCCATACCTGATGGGTGAACGTTCTCCTCACAACAATCCGGATGCACGTGCTCTCTTCATCGGTATGTCCATGGATACGACAAGAGCCGATATGACACAGGCTGTTCTGGAAGGTGTTGCCTTTGCGATCCGTGATTCTTTCGAAGTAGCAAGAGATCTCGGAATCAATATCACAGAAACTAAAATCTGTGGTGGTGGAGCAAAGAGCCCACTCTGGAGAAAGATTGTAGCTAACGTTCTGAACATTAAAGTAAATATCATCGAAAGCGAAGAAGGCCCTGGTCTCGGCGGTGCAATGCTCGCTGCTGTCGCTTGTGGTGAATATGCTTCCGTAGAAGAAGCTGCAGCAAAGATCGTAAAAGTAATCGACTCGGTAGAGCCGGATGCTGCTTTGGCAGAAAAATACGACAAGAAATATGCAAAATTCAAACAAATCTATCCAACTGTGAAAGATTTGTATGACACATTAAAAGCGTAACTTATACATTAGTAAGAAAATCACTCCCTTTTCCCGGTTGAATGGGGAGTGGTTCTCTTTCTTAACACATATCAGGAAGGTATGTCTATGAAAAAGTTGAAAAAAGCCGCTGTACTCACATTGATTGCATCATTGGTACTCAGCATCTCAGCACAGGGAAATAAGACCACGATTACGGCAAAGAAATCACCGGCAAATGTACGCACTGTAAAATTTAAGGGAACAGGAAAACGATTAAAACTCCAGAAGGGGAAAAAATACCAATTAAAACCGGTCGTTGCTGTTACTCCAAACAAAAAGAAATATCGGACGGTAACGTATACAACTTCGAACAGAAAAGTAGTATCTGTTTCAAAAAAAGGGCTTCTGAAGGGACTAAAAAAAGGAACTGCCACAATCCGTGCAGTGTCCAAGGTAAATCCAAAGAAAAAAGCAAGCATCCGTGTTATCGTAACTCAAGATGTGCTGGTTCGAAAGATTGTCCTCAACCGCACCAAACTTACCGTTTGTGAATCGGAAGAAGACGATATTACCCTTACAGTCAAACAAATTTTACCAAAAAACGCCAAAAACAAAGATGTGACCTGGGAAAGCGATGATGAGGATGTTGTCGATGTCGATGACGATGGAGAACTTTCCATTGGCGATCCGGGCACCGCAACCATCTACGTAACCGCTGACGACGAAGGTGGCGCGTATGCTACATGCGACGTAACCGTCACAGAAGATACTTCTTTGTCTGACCATGATGACGATGATGACGACGATGACAATGATGACGACGATAATGACTAGTAATCTAGAAGCAAAAGGGGAACTTGAAAATGTCAAATAAATACAAACGAAAACTTCAAAAAAGAGAAACCAAGCTGTGGCAGGATATCATCCTGCTGTTGCCGGTTTTGTTTGGACTGTGTATCGTACCCATGATCGTACTTACACATGATTTTACAATTGATTTTTCACAGTTTGACTGGTTTAACAATTCTGCTTTAACCGGCCAGATTGATTCATTTGGTCATGCAAAAGAGGTTGCTATCGTAATCGCCGGCATCGCTGCCATCCTCTTCTTTTGTTACTATTATTGGAAACAAACGAGCAAATACAAATTTCAACCAAAAACTCTTCTTTCCACGATTGACAAACGAATTGCCATCCTCCTCGGGATTCACCTTGTAATGATCATCATTTCTTCCCTTACAAGTAAATATTCCGATCTGGTATACAACGGTGGTGGCTATAGTCAATGGCAGACCATGTGGGTGCTTTTAGCATATGGAATATTGTTTTTCTTTGCCTACTATTTCATTTCTTCCGAACGCAAAGTGTATATCCTTTTTTATGGATTAGTGATTCACCTTGCCCTGATGGCTTATCTCGGCTTTATGCAATCCATCGGAAAGAACCCACTTTTGTGGGACTGGGTACAAAAGGCAATTACCAAATATAGCAAAGTAACCGGAATCAGTTTCAGTAATGAAATGTCCGATGTCATTTTGACCTTTCCGAACCCGAACTACTGCGGAACCTTTGTTTCCTTGATGCTTCCGATCGTTGTGGCTTTTGTCTTTGTGAAAGTTTCTGAAAAATTGTGGCTCAACATTTTATGTAAATTAGCAGGAATCGCCATGGTGGCTGCTTTTATCAAAACATTGATTGGCTCCGGTTCTTCAGCAGCCGGATTTGCCATGATCGGGGTAGCAGTTATCGCCATCTTCTTTATCGTGACAGGATTTTTTGAAAAAATAGATTTGAGTGCCAGCGAAATGAAAGAGGACGAAATCAAAACAATCCATCACAAGCAACGTAGAAATGCCATCATTACGATTGTAAGTGCAGTTGTCATTGTGGCTGCTGTCATTATCGGTGCTTTCCAGACATCATATGTGCAAAAAACATTGGTAAAGATTTCCAAAGGTACAGTTGATGCCAGAAATCTGGTTTCTATCATTAACGAAAGCGCTGACCGAATGCAGGTAAATTTCCGTAACGGAGAAAGTTTTGAATTGGATGTAGCAATCGATTCTTCAAATAAAATCACATTCAAAATTACGGACACCGCAAACAAAGACATTCCATTGAAATGGGATAGTTCGAAAGAAATGTACAATCCACAGGACAAACGTTTCAGCATGCTTTCCTTCGAACCAAAGCGTTATGCTTTGGATTCCGGAATCAAAGATGCGTTTACCTTGTACGATACTCCAAATAATATTTCCTTTACCTTTGTGTATGACGATTCTTCTTCCGAATGGAAATATTATACACCATATGGAAAAATGATCAAGCTGCACGCAGTAGAACGTTTTGGATTCCAAAACTCCGAAAATATGGCAAGCCGACGTGGATACATCTGGTCACGAAGTATTCCATTGATGAAGACGTACTGGTTCAAGGGAATCGGGCCAAACTGCTTTATTATAGCCTTTCCAAATGACGACTTTGTCGGTTCCAAACGTATCGGAAATAAGACATTGTTGGTAGATAAACCGCATAACACTTTTTTGCAGACATACATTCAAACCGGAGGAATTTCAGCGATTGCTTATCTTCTGCTTTGGATATTGTACATTGCCCAGTGTTGTCGCCTATTCTGGAGAACAAAACTTTCGACCAATATGCACAAGATTGCTTTCGGTATCTTTATCGGCTCCATTTCTTACTGGATTGTCAGCCAGACAAACGATGCTGTCGTAGGAGTTCAATCCTCGTATTGGATTCTGCTTGGGCTTGGCTTTGCCATCAATCGACTGTTAAAACAAAAACAACTTGCAAAATAAATGCCAAAAAAGAGGTGCGTTTCCTTTTAGTGGGAAGCACACCTCTTCATTTTATCTCAAAAATACAAGTGGATTTACGGTCTCATCTTTCTGTTTAACCTGATAATACAGATTTGCTCCTTCTACGGAATAGTACTTGGTCGGTTTCGCAATCTTTCCGATCACCTGTCCTTCTGATACAGAATCTCCTTCCTCCACTGTCACGTCTTTCAATTGTCCGTATATGACCTGAAAATCATCTCCGATTGCAACCGTTACCGTTTTTCCTGTCTCATCACTCTTATTGATCGACTTGACGATACCTGCCGCACTTGCTTTTACACTCTCGCCGACTTCACTTCCAATGATCATCGCGGGATTCGTCTTATACTGGGATAACGTAGGAAAAAACACTACTTTATCCGCACTGTATTCTATCAAAACATCCCCTTCAACAGGCCATAAAAGCCCGGTTTCCTGATCAAAATGAAGTTTGTCTTCCGCACTTACTTTCTTCATCGTCTCTTTTTTCCTTGGCTTTTCTTCCTTCACTTCTGACTTGACATTTTTCGAAGAAGCTTCTTTTGTAGACTTCTCTTCTGCCTTTGGAGCCGGTTCCACAGTCGCCACTGCTGGAGTTGGTACGACTAACTCCGTCTCCTCTGCAATTGGCACATTTTCTTCCTTCTGCTCGGGTTTGGCAAACAGATTCATGCAGATTGCACCCACGACCGCAATACAAACGATTCCACTCAAAAGTGATATATAAAAACCTTTTTCTTTCTTCATCATTCTTCACCTCGATTCTAGATTTGCACTTTCGATGCTATCTATATTTTTTCCTGAATCTCGGCGAATATACATTTTTTAAGGCAAATATTTTTTTAACCAGCGGTAAAAACGAATCATCAATAAACTGATTCCCGCTGTCAAAACAGCACAGACCAATAAATACACGACCGCATTAACTTTTCCCAATGAATCCTTCAGTAAGATCATCGGAATTCTCTGATATATGTAAAATGAAAACAAATTTTGTCCAATGTACGTATAAACACGGTTTGATGCACGAAACTTCATCGTTAAAAGCACCACAACGATAGCAAAAGTTACACTTATAATTTCAAAATACATCTTATGCTCAGCCCGCATGGAATAAAAAAATGCAAAAAACACAGTGAGAAAAACAAGTGATGCCACATAGCGCAAATAACGTTTCCCACCGGCGAGCCATTTTTCAAAAGTTTCACGCCCCAGTGCAAAAAACATGCCGGCACTGTAGCACAATATCGTGTCATACCACCATCCGCCTTTTCCCTCATGCCGCATCCATAAAATGTAAATCCCACTTAAAAACACAATTCCAAAAACGGCAAACCACAACGGCATTTTGCGAAACCATCTTGTCTCCCGGATACGAAATACGATATACGTCACCACATACAGATACAAAATGGCAAACACATACCAGTTGCTGTTTCCCAGGCTTTCCCATGCAATAAACCCTTTTATCGCATACCAGAATGTCGGAGTTTGATTCGTCGCACAACTAACAAACAGATAAATCACGGCCGCAATCTCAAAATTCACAAAAAAAGGAAGAAGCCTGCGTTTCGGAAATGAAGAAATATAGCCTTTCTTATGACGAAGAGATTCCATAACTCCATATCCGGAATAGAACAAAAACATCGCAACGATCAGTTGTCCCAATGCTCGATTCACTTCAATGTACATAATATCAAGTGGTCCATAAATGCTCCACGACATATATTGAATTAAATGCGTCATAAATACTGTCGTCAGGAAATAACCATTGACGGATGCTGTCATCTCACGTGAACAGTATCCTGATTTTTGGGAAACCGGCTGACTAAATGCCCATTTCCCCTTTGTTCCAATTCCCAATGCAGACAGCACCAAAAACAGAAAACACAGTCCAAAAATTAAAATCATTTTTTCTCACCTAGAATCTTTTTCCTATAAAAAGAGGATCCTTTCGAGAGTTCCTGCTGCACTTTAGCATCCCCATATTTTTCCAAAATTGTCTCTTTGTCCGAAAAGAGATTCGTACCAAGTCCAATGCGGTCTCCCTCTATCTGTACTCCCATCGCCGCCAGTGTCGTCGGATACAGATCCATCGGATAATACTTGCGGTCTTTTTCACGAACCGGTTTTACCGCCGGATTCAAGATACAGGAATACACACGCCGTGGCACACTTCCATCATACTGCGCCCGGATATAGTTATTATCCATCGTACAGTGATCGCCGGAAATGACAATCGTTGTATCTTTATAAAAATCCTGCGCCTTGATCCAATCAATAAACTCCTTTACGCGCTTTGATGAACACGAGAGCACATTGTCATAGTTATTTTCAAAATCCTGGTGGCAGTCCTCACAGGCATACCCTCCGATGTGGTGTGTATCCACCGTAAGCATCGTAAAATTAAAGGGCTTATCCCCCTTTGCCAATTTTGTTATCTCTTCTTTGGCAAAAGCAAACAGCTTTTTATCCTCAAATCCCCACCATTCATAGTAATCTTTAGGAATCTTTCCCTGTTCTTTCGCATAAGGATAATCATAGACAAAATAGTCTCCATGCTGCTCAAAATACATCTTCCGGCCACCAAAAGTCAGATCTGAACCAACCATGATCTCCTGTGCATATCCTTCTTTTTTGAGAACATCGCCCAGCGATACCGCTCCCGGCATAAACGTATTTTTCTCGTTTTGGTAATTTTTTCCACCAAGTGGAATCATAACCGGGTATGCACATGTCTGAGATACCATTGCGCCCGTTGTCCATGATGCCCCCCTCGACGGTGTTGCGCCACCGATTTTTTCATCACCTGAAAAATTTACCCCTTCTTTTGCCAGTGCCGTCAACTCCGGGATTCGATTTTGTTCCATCGCTCCGCCTTCTTCTTTGGAGGAAAATGTACTTTCCATGGATTCCAAAAAAAGGTAGATCAAATTTCTCTTTTTCTCCGGAAAATGCAGCATTTCCGATGTCAACTGCACTGCTTCTTCTTCCATAAAGCCGGATTCTTTCCGCTGTGCGATCAGACATCCAAAAGTATCAAACGACTGTAAAATGCTTCCTATCGCCACCAGCAGAAGAACCACTGCCGCCACAAGAAGCGCTGTACCGGCTGACGGTGAAATCTTTATATAACAGACTACACTTATCAAAACAGACAGGCATACACCAATCCCCATACGGATTCCATAGGTACGAAAATAATCCAAAATCATTTCATTGCTCGTTCCCTTCATAGGAACCTTCAGATGAAATACAATTTCTTCCCACGATAATCCGTTAAAATTCTTCTTTAAAAATAAGTAAACGGTGTACAAAATTACTGCTATGATAAGGATCACGGCAGATAATACTGCTTTAAGCATGTTTCGTCATCTCACTTCCGAGCCTTTTAATACAAAATCTTTCCGTCTGCCACCTGGCGCAGGTGTTTTCCATAACTGGATTTTCCGTATACTTCTGCTGATTTGAGAAGTGTCTCTTTGTCAATCCATCCATTGTGATAAGCAATTTCTTCGACCGCCGAAAGCATAATTCCCTGGCGGTTTTCGATTACCCGCACAAATTCACCGGCATCCGCAAGGGCATCCATTGTGCCGGTATCCAGCCACGCATACCCTCTTCCGAGTGTCACGACATCCAGACTTCCCTCTTCCAGATACAATTTATTCAAATCTGTAATTTCCAATTCACCGCGAGCAGATGGTTTTACCTTTTTCGCAAAGTCTACCACGCGGTTGTCATAAAAATACAGACCGGTTACACAATAATTTGATTTTGGATGCTCCGGCTTTTCCTCGATCGAAATCGCCCGTCCGTTTTCATCAAACTCTACAATACCAAATCTCTGTGGGTCATCGACATAATAACCAAATACTGTCGCACGGTCTGTTTTATCTGCTGCCATCTGCAGATGTTTTTTCAGGCCGCTTCCATAGAAAATATTGTCACCGAGTACCATGGCGCACGAATCACCATCGATAAATTCTTCACCGATCAAAAATGCCTGTGCCAGTCCGTCCGGGCTTGGCTGCACCTTATATTGCAAGTGAATTCCAAAACTGGAACCATCCCCAAGAAGCCGTTCAAAATTTGGCAGATCGGTTGGTGTCGATATGATCAAAATATCGCGGATTCCCGCCAGCATCAACGTAGAAAGCGGGTAATATATCATCGGTTTATCATAAACCGGAAGCAGCTGCTTTGAGGTTACTTTGGTCAATGGATACAATCTTGTGCCGGAACCTCCGGCAAGTATAATTCCTTTCATAATGGGACCTCCCTTGCAATTTAAATAATAGTTTAATTGTACCAAGTCGCTAGCGCGACGGCTAGCCCGGTTACAATAAATTTTCCACTACTTTAAAAATAAGAGTAGCAGTTTTTGTGTTTATGCAGTATTGTTAAGTTACGAAGCCAAACAAATTCACAAACAAAAAAACTACCATGAGTAGTATAACATTTATTTTTGAACTTAACAATCACATTTTTAAATTTTTTATCCGTCCGCCTCCACAAATGATCCATCTTTTAGTTTGGTCGGATATTTTCAAACAGAACTCCATCACCTGATGAAGTGTTTATTGCAAAAAAGAAAAACAACCCAAATGATATCCACATACCATTTGGGTTGTCTGTATTCTATCAGGTAGAATTTCTTATAAGAATTTCAAATTATTTGCTTGCTTTAAAGTTCTTTGCTGCGTCGATAACGGCATCAAAGGCAGGTTTCTTGTCTGCGATGTCAGTACCAAAGAGCAATGGAGAATAGTCGGCTCTCCAGGATGTATTGTCTGTCAATCCCCAGATAACTACTGCAGTGATGTTAGCACCTTTGGCTTTTTCTTCAAGAATCGCATTCATGATCTGACCATATGCTTTCGCACCGGCTTCATAAATAGCCTGCTTTTCTTCTGCTGTCGTATTACTGTCAATCTTACCGTTGTTTGTGATATCAAGCTCAGTGATCTGAATCTCATAACCCTGTGCTGCAAATTTTTCAATTGCTTCTTTGTAGTTATCAACAGATCCGAGTTCATCATTCAAATGGCTCTGCATACCGATTCCGGCACAGATTTTTCCAACTTTGTTCACATCATCGACTTTATTGATGTTGTTGATCAATTCGATAATCTGATCGGTTGTCTTAGGATCATATGTGTTGTAATCGTTGTAGATCAGAGAAATGTCTGTACGGTCGCAAAGCTGAAGCACATCGTAAGCCCATACAAATGCTTTCTTTACATATTCGCAGTCTGTCTTCATCTCAGTACCGAAGGAGTATTTCCACCAGTTCTCGCTTCCTACCTGGGCGCCTTCGTAGCTCATATGTGTATACTCGTTTACTACATCAAATGCATAAATAACATCTGCGTACTGGCTTGTCAAATAATACTGATATGCTGTACGAATAAACATTTCTTCACGAGCAAGGATAACATTCTTATCTGTTACCAATTTGCCATCCGGATTAAATCCTTCACAGAAAAATGCTTTTGGCATCTGCTGGTGCCACATAGGCATATGAACACGTACTTTAAGACCATTCTCTTTGCAGATTTTCAATACTTTATCTACAACGTCCATCGTAAGTTTCGGAACGATCACGTTACCATCTTTATCCTTATTCTCAGCATAGTCGCCATAGTTCGCAGGAAGGATATATCCGGATTCACTTGCAAGCAATGTCTCACTATTGCTGATCATAGCATCTGCTTTCATCTCATTTCCAAGTGTAATACTGTTGAAATGATGCTTTACAAAATTCAATGTATTCTCATTCAAAAGATCCGAATACGTAAGGGTAGTTCCCATCGTACCGATATACGGTGCATAAGTATCTTTGATACTGGCAAGTGTCAGATCCGGTTTTGCCGGAGCGGAAGTTCTTGTCAATGTGAAATCGTCTACCACGATATCATATTTTCCACCACCGTTTGTCTCAAAGTAGATTATGTAGCTATAGAATGTCGCCGGAGCTACAAAAGAAATGGTAAAGTGTCTCCACTCATCTGCAGAAAGCTTATAATCTGTATCTGGCGGATAGTTTTCAAACTTTTCTTCCGCGCCACTGGTTACTTTCGTTGCACCGGAAAAACGCATTTTTACTTCATCGCCATCAAGCTCTTCGGATTCATCGCTGGAAATCTTAGCCCAGAACTCTGCGGTGTAAGTAGCACCCAATGTACCAACGGCAGAAAGGTCATATCCTGCGCCATTCCATGTATGATACAAACCGTCTTCACCTTTATCACGGAAGATTCGCATAGACTTCTTACCGGTACTTCCCGGACGAGTTTCATCAGACGTTTCAAGTTTGCAAACATGATCAGTTGCACAACGAGCAAACCAACCATCTGAACCATTTTCAAAATCAAATGTTTTTTCGATCAAAGGCTCACCACTCGGACGTGCTTCCTGACCGCTATCTGCCAACCCCGGACGTTTCGTCGGTTTCGGATCAACCGTCGGTGTAGCTGCTGGCGCTGTCGTTGGGGCCTTAGTAACAACTGCCGTCGGTGCTGTCGTTGGAGCCGTCGTTGGAGCAGGTGTTACTGTTACCTTTGCCGCTTTCTTTACTTTTACTTTTACGGTCAATTTTGTTGTCTTTTTACCAACTTTTACCTTTGCAGTTACTTTTGCAGATCCTGCTTTAATACCTTTAATCGTAAAAGCGGTTTTTCCTTTTTTCTTTACGGTCACAATTTTTTTCTTGTTCGTACTAACCGTCAATTTCTTTACTTTTTTTGCTTTTACATTTTTAATCTTAACCTTTTTCGATTTACCCGCTGTCACAGTTACTTTTTTTGTACTAAGTGCAGGTTTCTTTGCGGCATCTGCATTTGGTGCAGAAACCCCGGCCATGGAAACCACAAGAGTAACAGCAAGTGTTTTTGCTAAAATACTTTTGATGTTTTTTCTCATGCTTTAATACCTCCATTTTGTAAATTACCTTTGTTTTAAAAAAGGTGCACATCTTATGGAAAGATGCACACCTTTGAAATTCAATAATTAAATCAATAATTATTTTTTAACAAGTACGATAGATGCAATAGTGAAATCATTCTTTGCAAAATCAAGATCGCCCTCTTCGTTCAATACTGCATCGCTAGCGATACCGGTTGCTGCGTTTGGTGCTACGGTAATGAATCCACCTTTTGAAGTAAAGGTTTTTCCAGTAAGATCGATAGTACCAACTTCCGGACCTCTTACAGCAACGCCGCCGTCATCTGAACGTTTGGATGCACTTCCGCCATAGCATGGATATGCATTTGCTACTGCGTTATTCCACCATTCACCGGTTTTTGTCTCGCTTCCTTCAAATACAGAAATTGTCATCTGCTGAGGAGCATTAGCGAATACAACCTTAATGGCTGAATAATCATTCAAATCAATTTCTTCACCAAGTTTGAACCATACACGGTTATTTTTACCGCTCAAGTTCAATTTGATATTACCATCCTCTAATTCAGTGATATCGTTATCAGAGAATGCAGCATCGTATGAAGTTTTAACATTGACTTTTTCACCAGCTACGTCTGGAATAGGTGCAGGTGTCTCTGGATTCTTTGTCTCTGTATTTGCAGTATCTACATTTGGAGTCTCTGATCCAGATGTCTCTGAACCTGCACCACCATTGTTTACGAATTTGATTCCGTAAATAGTAGCTGTTCTTTCAGAAAATTCCTTATCATTACCATCTTTATCAGATTTCAATGTAAGACCAACTGCAACTGCTTTTTTAACCTTTATTTTACTACCAAAAATCTTCTCAAGGTTATAAGTAATTGTCTTAGAACCGTCAGCGTTTTCTACTGTCTTAGAAGCAGCACCCCAGCTATCGTTCTTATCATAGAAACTTTCAGCATCTAAAGAACCGCCCCAAGTCATGAACTTAATCTCAGCGTCTGTCTTGATTGTAAGTTCAAGATCAGTATAAGCAGAAAGATCTACTTTACCTTTTTTAGCTGCATCGATGTACCAAGCGATACCATTGTTGTAGCAGTCTCCTTTAGCTACCCTTGGCTGGCTGCTGTAATTTATAGTGTCATCTGTGTTAAAGATTGCTGTACCATATTCACCTCCAAGAGTCCACTCTGTAGCAGCTTCTTCACGAAGGTTCAACTCAGGCATCTGTTTTGCAGGAGATGTTGGTTTAGGTGGCTGTGTAGGTGCTGTAGGTGCCGGTGTAGCAGATGGTGCACCAGATGGTTTAGCAGATGGTTTAACAGGTGGTTTAGCAGATGGTGTAGTTGCCGGTTTTGTACTTGCACTTGCGCTAGCTGCTGGTGCAGCGGTAGGTGCTGTTGTAGGAACTACTTTCTTAGCCTTTGTTACTTTCACTTTCAAAGTAAGTTTTGTTGTCTTCTTGCCAACTTTTACTTTTACAGTTACTTTTGTGGATTTTCCTGCTTTCTTACCTGTTACTTTGAATGCAGTTTTTCCGGCTTTCTTTACAGTAGCGATCTTTTTGTTTTTGCTCTTTACTGTAAGTTTTTTCACCTTTTTAGCTTTTACGTTTTTAATAGTTACTTTTTGGGTTGCTCCTTTAGCTACGGAGATGGATTTGCTTGAAAGTTTGATCTTCTTAGCTGCGTCTGCATCTGTAGAAGCAACGCCAACCATAGATACGGTCAAAGCAACTGCCATAACTTTTGCTAAAGTTCTTTTGAAATTCTTTTTCAAAACTCTTACCTCCATTTTTATTTATTTAATAATATCCCCCGAGGTTCCCCCACCCTGTCTGGGTGGTAGAGAGGACTTGACCGGCGCCAGGTATTACACCGGTATCGTCCTCAAAACCAAGGATTATTATTACAGAATTATTTTGCAGCCTCTTCTGCTTTTGCTGTTTTCTTCGTCACAAACTTGATGGAGTAGATATAGTAATGGAATTCTGCTGTGATATTTCCATCATCATCTGTCTCATCCCATTCTGCCAATGGCTTGTTTGTTCCGAGAGATACATAGCCTGTGTTAGAGTAGTCATTCTGCATATTATCTTCAATATCAATCTCACAAGGTTCTACGCCTCTTGGTCCGATGGAAGTTCCCTTAGGAATCACACCATCTTTAATATTTGTATTTCCATCGATATAGGTTGCTTTGTCGATTTCCGGATATTTCTTCAAGAAATCTTCTACTTTAACATCTTCACGCTGTGGACGATATGGATGAGCTCCCTCAAAGAACGGATAACTGCTTACGGATGATTTCTTATACCATTCACTGTCATTTTCCGTATCATGTGTAAATCCGGCATCCCAAGTATCGAAGTTCATCTGTCCCCATGTATTTCCGGTAATAACAATTCTCTCATACTGAGAAAGATCGATGTTTTCCGGAAGTTTAAAGAAGTTACGTAAGTTATTCTTTGTAAATCTCATATCCATAACTTCTACCATTTCTTTGTTCTCACCGGAACCGGATTCAACCAAAGCAGTTTCGACTTCAGCGTCTGACCAGTCTTTTACAAGCATACCGGCAAGTTCTTTACCGGAAATTGTAATATCCTGAGCCTCTGCTGCTTTGTATACAGTAAGTTCAATACTCTTGCTGAGTGCCGCATTGTATTTTGAAGTAGCGGTTACTGTTACTTTTGCTTCTGACTGTCCTGCCGGGAATGCAAAGTCATCTGCTACAGATACTTTACCACTTGCATTTACAGTTACCTTATCGTTTGTTGTAGTCCATGTAAGACCTTTCTTAGTTGTGTTTGCCGGTGTGTAAGTTGTGTAAATCTGAACATTACCGCCGTTAGCAACACGACCGGTTGTTACATCTTTACTTTCCTCAAGAGAAATCTTGAAGTCTGTTACCGGAATATCTTCCTCGATCAAACTCAAGTTATCGATATACCATGTAGTGTGCATGTTGTTTGTAGCATCTGTTGGATTTCCCTGGTAAGTAGTACCCCATACAAGGTCGAATTTTGTCTGATTTACCAAAGTAGCATCCAAATCATTGATGTAAGTTGTATCAAAGTTTACAGAACGGTTAGCAAATCCTACTTTTCCGTCTGCTTCCTTCTCTTTGAATCCTGTTGTACAAGAATTTTTTGCATAATGCGTGTTTGCTTCGGCCGGTTTCCATGTGTTATCATCATAGCCTGGGAAGTATGCACCATTTTCTTTGGATTCGTTACCATTGAAAAGTTTTACACCATAATCTGCTTTTGTACCGGTTCCCATAGGGTTGTTGAGACCGAAACGAAGTGTGGTGTCTTCATCAGCAGCACCTGCTGCTACTTTTTCGCCCTTGTTATTAACATGAGCAGAAGCGGATTTATTTGCATCAGCGGCGAACTTATCTTTTTTGTTCATTTTGCCATACTGATCCAAATATACATAAATTGTTTTGTAAGTAACATCACTGGATGTAGATACTACACGAAGATCAGCAGAAGCACCGCTAAAGCTTCCCATTGTTTTTCCGGTTGTATCTTTCAATTTAGAAAGATCAATGTTAAAGATAGGAGCAAAGTCATATGCTGCTTCTGTACCATTCAAATCAACTTCCAAACATTTGTTAGAAGCATTTTCCGGATCCTGTACTACTTTCATCGTACCGGAGTTCTTGTCTGCGGAAGTGTATTTCCACTCTGTTCCTACAGGATAGCTTTCGAAGTCTTCTACGAGTGTTTTCTTTCTCGTATCCGGTGTAGCTGTCGGAGCCGGTGTCTTATCGCTCTTAAACTTAACAACATTTACTTTTACAACAGCTTTTTTACCACTTCCGTCAGTAGCCCGTGCAATAACATTGGCTTTACCAATTTTACGGGCGATAACGGTTGCTTTGGAACCGTTTCCTACTACTTTGAGGATCGATCCTTTGTTTGTGGACCATTTCAAAGATTTGCGTGTTGCTTTTTTCGGAGAAACGGAAGCTTTGATCACCATGTTACGACCGTTCATAATGGTAAAAGTGTTCTTTACGGCTTTCAGTTTGTCCGTATATTTAGGATAAACTTTCGTTTTCTGTCCATTCTTTTCTACAATCTTGTAGTTAGCACTTGACCATGTCGAAGTTGCGTTCTTGGAGATAGCAACTTTCTTTACAGGAGTACCAATCTTGACTTTGATCGTAGCTTTTTTCTTTGCATTCTGCTTGGATGTTACTGTAATCTTTGCAGAACCTTTGCTCTTGCGTGCCTTAACAACACCTTTTGAGCTTACGCTTACGATAGAAGCTTTGCTTGATTTGTATGTAACCTTTTTACTTGCTTTTTTAGGTGTCACAGAAACCTTCAGTTTCTTTGACTGTCCTTTTTTCAGCACAAGAATTCCTGATCCGCCAACTTTGACCCCGATGGTGACTTTTTTCACTTTTTTAGCCGCCTGAGAATCAACGGAAGATACAGTCAAAGATGTGATTACCATCGCGAATACGAGCATCGCTGTCACAAATCTTCTGAAATACTTGGCTGACTGTGTACCGATTTGTCTCATCGTAATACCTCCTAAATTGTTTTGTGTTTCATTGCAGAAAAACTCCAATACATCCGCAATGATATTTAAGTCGATTATAACACTACTAGGCATAATATGCAAGAGTGTTTTTGAATTTTGTAAAAAATATAACCAAAAATTTTTCTTGTTTTTTTTACATTTTGTTCATATCTTACATATTTTTGCCCGACAGAAAGTCAGATGCATCTAAACTCTTCTATTTTTTTTAATGTGTCCTTAATCAAAGTCTGTCCTCCTTTTCCTGGCTCTACAGTCATAACAAGGCACATATGAATATATGGCAAAAATTCATAGATTTCTTCTATCTTTGTATCTGGCTTTATAGAAATTCCTACTTTACAATTATTTTCTTTTATATATTTTATTATTTCAAACACTTCCTCCTTACTTTTACAAGCTTCTAAGTGAAATGTTATAATATTAGGTTCTACTGATAAAAAGTCATTAATTGCCTCTTTTACATTTTCAACCATTAAATGTACATCTAATGGCAAATTTGAAATTCTTTTAATATATGACGCATATTCTAGCATCTTTTTATACGTATTCTTTTCTACAAACTTTCCATCCATAACGTCAATATGAAAATAGTCTGTTTTTCCTGCCTCTAATTCAAAAAAAGTAGATGATTCTTCCCCTTTTTTTACAGAAAGAATTGATGTTGATATTTCTACCATTTCTTTCGTTCCTCCTTTTGTTTTAATTCTTCATAAATTTTGCAAAATCTATTATACCTCTCTTTAGATATTTTTCCCTCTTCTATAGCCTGTTTTACTCCACAATTTTTTTCTTTAATATGTGTACAACCTATAAATTCACATTTTTCTTTTTCTCTTTCAAACTCTACAAAATAATTTTCTAACTCTTGACTTGGTATCTCTGATATATCAAATGTTGAAAATCCTGGCGTATCTGCTATATATGTATTTTCATTTATTTCATATAATTTAATTGCTGTTGTTGTATTTTTTCCTCTTCTATTTCTTTTACTAATCTCTCCTTCTTGTGTAATATCTCTTTTAAAAATCCCATTTATTAATGTAGACTTCCCTACTCCAGAATTTCCGGAAAAAGCACTTATATTATTTTTTAACTGTTCTTGTAATTTTTCTATTCCTTTTTGTTTCTTTGCTTCTGTTTCAATTACTTTGTATCCAATTTTTTTGTATATTTTTTCTATTTTCTCAAATTGTTTTTCATCATCTAAATCTATTTTATTTAAAACGATTATAGCATTAATGCCTAAAAATTCTGAAAATGCTAATTGTTTATCTAACATTAACAAATCAGGTTTAGGATCTTTACTAGAAATAACAAAGATAATTTGAGTTATATTAGCCAGCTTTGGCCTTTTTATATATACAGTTCTATTTTTTATTTCTTTAATAACAGCTTTCCTGTTTGTTTCATCTATTATTTCTAATTCTACCATATCTCCAACAACTGGAGTTATATCTTCCTTTTTAAACTTTCCTCTCGCTGTTGATTCATAAATTTTATCTTCTGCCTTTACTTTATACATATTTGATATATTTTCTACTATTAATCCTTGCATTATTCCTCCATTAAATAAGCTTTATAATTGTTATATTAATCAATTAAAAGTTGAAGAACTAAACTTATTATCTTCAACTTTTAAATCTCATTAATTAAAATTTACTGATGAATCAGTACTAAAGTTTACTGATTTTGTTCTAGTCCAACTTCCTCCATTAGAATCTGTAATAGTCAATGTTAAATCCATTGAACCTTTTCCACTTATTGTTGTAGATTTACTTGTTGTATTCTTATCTACTCCTGAATCTGAATATAAAGTATTATTTCCTGATTTTAATGTAATACTTACAGTTTTAACTGTCTTATTTTCTGTTGTATTTGAACTAGAAGTTTCTTCACTATATCCTCCTGTTATTGCTTTTACATTTATATTTACTGACATAGTTTTTGAAGCCTCATAACTATTTACTGTTATAGTAACAGTACTTCCTTTTTCTACAGTTTTTCCTGAATCTAAACTTTGTTTTAATACTATTCCATTTTCCTTTGAACTATCTTCAGATGTTGTTACAGCTACTACAAATCCTTGAGCTTCCAATGTTTTCTTAGCATCTGCTTGAGATTTTCCTATAACATCTGGAACTGTAGCTTTTTCTACACCTGTACTTACATGTATTTTTATTGTATCTCCTGCAAAAGCCTCTGTATCTGGACTTGTTTCTTGAGATATTACATATCCTTCTTGAACTTTTTTGCTTGATTCTTCAACTATTTCTACTTTTAATTTAGCATCTTCTAATGCTTTTACTGCTTTATCTTTTTCCATTCCTACTACTTTTGGAACTGTAGTCTTTTCTTCTCCTTTACTAACAACTACTTTAACTGTACTTCCCTGTTTTACTTTATTAAACTTTTCCATATAAGTTGGATCTTGTGAGATAATAAATCCTTCTGGCACATCTTTATTATATTCTTCTTTTTCTATTTCAAATTTCAGTTTTACATTTTCAATTTCTTTTTGTGCTTCTTCCTTAGATAAACCAACTACATTTGGCATTGCAACCTCTGGTGGATTAGTTAGATTTAATACTAACATTGTTCCTCCTAAACTTAAAACAAACAATAATAATAACCCTATAAATATGCTTAATCCTTTATGTGTCTTTACAAAAGTTTTAAATTTTCCGTCTTTTTTACCACTTGAATTTTTAGTTTGTTTATTATCTCTATATGCATTTGTATCAATAACTTGAGTTTTTGCAGTAGGGTCATACTCTAATTCTTCAACAAAATCTCCTTCTGGATCTTTTAAAGATTTTTTCAAATCAACTAACATTTCTGAAGCTGTTTGATATCTTAGTGTAGTATCTTTTTGTAATGCTCTCATAATAATTTTATTAACAGCTATTGGCAAATTCGGATTTAATTCAATTGGTTCTACCGGTTCTTCTTGCATATGTTTTAAAGCAACTGACACTGGTGTATCTGCATCAAAAGGAACTCTTCCTGTTACCATTTCATACATTACAACTCCTAATGAATATAAATCTGACTTTGCATCTGTAAAACCACCCCTTGCATGTTCAGGTGAAAAATAATGCACAGATCCTATTGTTGTCCCAAATGCTGTAATTGTAGAATTTGACACTGCTTTTGCAATCCCAAAATCTGTTACTTTTGCAACTCCATCTTCTGTTATAATAATATTATGTGGTTTTATATCTCTATGAATTATATTATTTCTATGTGCCATTTCTAAAGCTGACGCAATTTGAATTGATACATTAATTGACCATTTCCAAGGAAGTGGACCTTTTTCTTTTATAATAATCTCTTTTAAAGTTTTACCTTGTATCAATTCCATTACTATGTAATAAAGGTTTCCGTCTACTCCAACATCATAAATTGATACAATATTAGGATGTGTTAATCTTGCTGCTGATTGAGCTTCTACTTCAAATCTCTTTATAAATTCATCATCTGTTGTAAATTCATCTCTTAATATTTTTACTGCAACATTTCTTTTTAAAACTTTATCTGTTGCTTTATATACAGTAGCCATTCCTCCATTTCCAATTTTCTCGATAATTTCATATCGATTTCCTAATAGCTTCCCTTCTAAATTCATATTTATCTCTCCTTAAATATCGTTAATATGTAGATTGTTATATATTTTTTACTATAATTACTGTTATATTATCATATCCACCGTTTTCGTTTGCTATTTTTACAAGTTCTTTTGGCGCTTGTTCTATATCTTTTTTTGCTTGTTTAAATATTTCTTCTTGTGGTACTAAATTAGTTAAACCATCTGAATTTATTATTAAAATATCTTCTTTTAAAAAACCTTTTACCATGACATCTGGTTCTACAAAAGCATTACATCCTAATGCTTTCATTAGCATATTTTTTTGTGGATGATGTACCGCTTCTTCTGCTGTTATAGTTCCATCTTTTACTAATTTTTGCACATAACTGTGGTCTTGTGTTAGTTTTCTCATAAATTCTTTTCTAATTCTGTAAATTCTACTGTCTCCTACATGTCCTATAAACACTTTATTATTATATATTAAACAAATTTCTAATGTAGTACCCATTCCTTCTAATTCTTTATTTTCTTTTGACTTTTCATACACTATCATATTAGCATATTCCATGCTACTGCCTACTAATTGAATAATACTATCTCTATCTTTTTCAATTTCTTTAAAGTTATTTTCGATATAATTTTTAGCAGATTGTATAGCTAATTTGCTTGCTATTTCTCCTCCTTGGCATCCACCCATACCATCAGCAAGCATATATAATTGTACTTCATCCAATGAATCAGATATATAATAAGAATCTTGATTTATTTCTCTTACTTTTCCTATATCTGATTTTGCATAAGCTTTTATCATGGTTTCACCTCTCTTTTTTTTGCTTTTTTATTTATTTTTATATGTTTTCCATGCATGGCAGAATTATGTCAAATTTTATAGATCAATTGACGTTTGGCCCGCATACGTTTATAATAAGAATGTTTCATTTTGTTCACATTCGATTTTATCTGTATTGGAGAGGATTGCGCCATGTTCGGACGCCGCTCGGATGGCCATCTGGTCAAAAAGCTGGACCCTATCGTAGCCCTTACTTCCTATATCATGCCCACGCGCTGCGACGCGCAGATCTTTACCGATTACAAGGCGGACTTTGAAAAGCTGGCCCGCTACATCGCCGCCAAAAGCGACGAGGGCTACCGCATCACCTTTATGGAGATCATCATCGCTGCCTACATCCGCACCGTATCCCAGCTGCCCGAGATCAACCGCTTTGTCGCCAACAAGCGCCTGTACGCCCGCAGCGAGCTGGCGGTGTCCTTTGCACTGGTGCGTGATTCGGCCGATGGCGAACTGTCCGAAAACACCACCAAGTGCTACTTTGACCTGAACGACACCATCTACGATGTGTCCGACCGCATCCGCGACACGGTGGAAGCCTGCCGCAAGGAGGACGCGGACAACAGCACCCTGAAGGTAGCAAAGCTGCTGATGAACCCCTTCCTGGCCAACATCGTGGTCTGGCTGGCGCGCGTACTGGATCGCTACGGCATCATGCCCC
>ERZ780157.1870-NODE-1870-length-21279-cov-8.028176_pt1 | contig 21279 bp, 20 predicted proteins | sample MGYA00511169_ERZ780157 | MGnify/ENA primary metagenome ERZ780157 (study PRJEB29588, sample SAMEA1965149) | human gut metagenome | biome: human gut; feature: human-associated habitat; material: faeces | place: Denmark | collected 2008/2010 ... | reverse complement strand
AATTATATTACCATATCACCTTTTTATTGTCAACATATTTTTTCATTTTTTTTAATATTTTTTTAACATGAATTTATTATATAAAAAGTCGTCATTTCTTCTTTGTTGATTTCAAGCATTTTGGACAATAGATATCTCTATAATGTTGTTATATTTCTCGTTTGTAATATGTATATTTCTCCATCCTTTAAACACCATTCTATATCTTGTGGAGCTTTAAAGAATCTTTCTATATCTAATCCAATTCGGCTTAAAGTTTTGATCTCATTATCTGATAAGATTTCTTTTCCAATTCTATTTACTATTATTAATGTATTTTTATTAATTGTGATTTGTGTTGGAGTTACTTCCCCTTGCACTAATTTTTCTCCCAAACCTAATATACTTTCTATCATAATTGTGTCATTACCACTTACTGGGTTCTTAGTAAACATTACTCCAGAAATATCCCCGTCTATCATTTCTTGAACTATAACTGATACCTTTGTATTCTCATCTACTATATTTTTTTCATTTATATAACCTTTTATATTTTCAGATTTATTTGAGTTATAACATTTTTCTATACTTTTAATAATTTCTTCTTTATTTATATTAAGAAATGTTTCAAATTGACCAGCATATGAATTTTGTATTCCATCTTCACATATAGCAGATGATCTAACTGCTACTTTATCTAATTTTAATTTATTATACATATTATATATGTCTTCTATATTTTCCTTTGATGTACAAACAAATCCTCTAGGTACATTAAATCCTAATTTTATAAGCTCACCTAAATTAGCCGCTTTCCCTCCAACTTCTTGTACATCTTTTTTAGTTATTTCATCTAATTTATATATCATATTAATCCCTACCTAATATACATTCATCTTTAACTTTTGGTGGAGGTCCAATAAATAGTTCATCTTCTGTCTTTATTATAATTCCATCTTCCTTTACATTAAAAACAATCCCCTCATTATATCCAAACTCAGTTATGTTTGATAATTTTCTATTTTGAATAAAAGGTTCCATTGTTTCCCCATGAGTAATTAAAAATACACATACATTTGTATCTTGACTTTTTGAATAGTCCTTTGACCATTCTACTACATAATTTAATAGCTCTGTTATTTTCCTTCTTAAATCTGTTGGACCTTCTGCATCTTTATTGTATTGTTTCACTTCTTCTGAACTAGCAAGTTCTTTCCAAAATCCAGAATTCATTCCTCCATATCGTACTTTTAATTTTTGTATATAACTTGGTGCTAAATCATATACATTTGGTTCTGCTAATTTGTCCCTTAATTCTTCTATACTAAGTCCATTTATTTTTTGCCTCGTATATATTTTGGGCTTTGAATAAAAATGAGATTTTGCCTCTTCTTCTGATAGACCTTCTTGTTTTAGTTCTTCCATTATTTCTGCTTTGGTTAGTTTTTCTGTTTCGATAGCTCTTCTTCCAAATCTTTCGTCACTTAACCAATAAGTAGGTGAGGCAATAATCAAAAATGTAGTATCTTTTAATTTATTACCTACTATCATATCTATTCTTTTTTTGGTCTTCTCCTCTATTTCTCTTTTACCTTCTTCAGTGATATGTCCTATCCTCAAGTCACTTTTATCTCTAGAATTATTATATCTTCCGTGCCTGGTTAATATTATATTTATATTCTTCATTTCATCACCTACAAATCTTCTAAAGAAAAATCAGTAAAATCTGGTGTCATAACTATTGCTTTTAAATCTGTTGGTAAATACCATACTAAATAATAGAACATTCCAGCTTGTCCAACTGAACGAATAGGCATGTTTGGATTAGATTTTTTTAGTATTTCTCTTATTTCATCATGAATACCAAACCAAAATGGTATTAGCTTACCATCTACTGCTCCCATTACATCTTTATACATTGCAAAATTTTTAGCTTGTTCATATGACATCTTCAATAAATCATATTCATCAGCAGACAATTCATTCTTAGCTTGATTTAAAATATCATCTATTTTTTTATGCATGTTATCGTACTTATCTTGTAATTGTAAATTTTCTTTTCTAAATTCTATAGTATGTGTCAAAATATTATATAAAGGAAGCATTGAACTTCTAAATTTAACTTGATAAATTGCATGACGTAGTTTTTGCCCTATTATTTCATTATTTTCTATAACTTTCCAAATATCTTTCCAAATACTATTTATTTGCTCTATATTTTTCATCGGATCTTCATCTATTAATATAGTTACCTTTTCTAACTCTTCTTGTATTTCTTTTATATTTCTTAGTTCTTTTAACGCTGCATTACAATCTAATGCTTGTTCTAAATATTCATCTGCATAATCTGATTGCAATAGAGTTTGAATTATCTCTTCTACTTTTGCTTCATACTTTTCTGTTTCATCAGCTTTTACAGCCTTTCTTATTAATAATCTTAAATTATCAACATAAAAACTATGTATTGGACCATCTGCAAATAAATAATTTACTATCCAAAACCTAAAACAAAATAATTTATTTAATCTCTGGTCCATTTTTACCATATATTCTAAATCTTTATCTTTACGAGAATCATATTCCTTTTTTAGATTATCAAGCCCTACTATTAACTCCGCCTTTTGTGAATCACCATATTGTCTAAAACCAACTGGATCCATTGCATATTTCTGGGCAGCCTCTTCATATTTTTCTTTTATTAATGGAAATTTATTGGGATATGTAAAAATCATTCCCTCTATATCATTTGGTAAATATGTTGGCATTTTTAATAAATATTCTGGTATTTTAATATTCATATACTACACCTTCTCCTCCGTCTATTATTACTTTTTGCCCATCTTGTAAGACACTTGTTGCTATATTGGTTCCAACTACTGCAGGTATTCCAAACTCTCTAGATACTATTGCAGCATGACAAAGAGTTCCTCCCAAATCTGTAATTATTCCGCCAGCTCGTCTTATTGCAATTAAATACTGTGGTCTTGTCATAGCTGTTACTATAATATCTCCCTTATTTACCTTTTTTATTTCTTGTTCCATATTTCCACTATGAAACATATTTACCTGTCTTACCGTTCCTATAACTTTTCCTTTACTTGCTGGATATCCGGTTAATAATCTTTTAGGTTTATATTCATATTCCTTAAAATACTCCATTAATCTTTCTTCTACTTCTTTATATTCATCAGATGTTTTAACCCAGCCTTTTTTATCATGTGTTATATCTACTCCTGATATTTCTAGTTCTCCTATAATTTGTTTTATCTCCTGATTATTTGTAAGACCGATTTTATCAAAAACAGTAACTAATCTTCCTCTTCTAAATGTATTGAATCCATAATAGCTCTTGTTATATCCTGCTAATTGATAAGCCCACCAGCCTTTAATCTCACATTTTCCAATTTTGATGTCTATATTCTTTTTAGTACCTTCTATTATGTCTGGTTTAGGTACCACACATTTTTCTTCATTAAAATATAAATAAATCTCATCATTTAAAATAAAAGGTGCAAATCTTCTTCCTAATTCTTCTTTTATTTTTTGTAACAATTCATCTGTTAAATCTATCTTTAATTTTTTGACTTCTACTATTGTTCCATGTGATTTATCTTTTTTATCTTCTATTATAAATGGAAATTTAAACCAATCACCTTTTTGCAACCATTCATTTTCATCATATTTAATTATATATTCTTCGTTAGAATCTTCCATTTTGGTCTTTAGAACAAATTCTTCACCTAAAAAAGATGTTGCTGTTTTTAATCCTAGCCCAAATTCTCCAAGCTTTTCTTTTTTGCTTGAGTAGCCCAACCTTATAGAATCTTTTGCTTGTGATTTATTCATGCCCTTACCAGTATCTTCTATAATAATATGTTCTTTATTAATTGTAACTTTTATTGTTAGTTTCTCATTTTCTAATCTAGCATCTATAGAATTGTCTATTAATTCTGATATTGCTTCCTGTATAGAATATCCAGTTTGGCTTATCTTACACATTATGCTTCTATGTGGTGTGATATCTATAAACTCTTTTACCATAATTATCCCTCCTATAATAATTATAGGATTTTTTCTAATCTAATAATTGACATTTTCGGTACCAAAAATGTCTGTTTTATGTTAAAATATTTCTTAATTGGAGGAATTATGGATAATTTTGATAAATTCACTGAATTAATTAATTATATAGAAGCTAATTTAGCTGCAGATATTGAACCTAAAAAAATGGCACAAATTCTATGTGTTAACGAATACACTATGTATCGAATTTTTACATTTTTAACAGGAATGACATTAACAGAATACATTAGAAAAAGACGTTTAAGTATGGCTGCCATCGAACTTCAAAATTCGGATGTAAAGATTATAGATTTAGCAATTAAATATGGATATGAAAATTCAGAAAGCTTTTCTAGATCTTTTTATAAGTTTCACGGAATTAAACCAAGCAAAGTAAAAAAAGAAGGGAAGTATATAAAAAACTTTCCTCCATATTCATTTGCAAATATAAGAACTAATAAAGAATTACATTATAAAATAGAAGAACATGATGAAATTGAATTATATGGTATTCCTAGAAAGTGTTATATTCCAGATATCAAAAAAATTGCACCTGCTTTTTGGAAAGAACTTAGTAAAGATAAAATTTACGATAATATTCTAAATGATTATACAGCATATGGAGTTATAGAATACGATGAATTTTTCCCAAACTCTATTAATGCAAATTATTATATTGCTAGTACAGAACATATGCCACATGGTACAAAAATTACTATTCCAAGTTCTACATGGGCTGTATTTAAAATAGATGAAATATCTGGTGACTTTTTTAATAACTTTTCACATAATGCATATCGTAACTGGGTTCCTTATTCTGGTTATAATATTAGAAATATTCCAGAACTTGAAGTTTACAATGGTCCAGGTCATACAGAATGGTGGCTTCCTATAGAAACAAAATAGCGACATATAGTCGCTTTTTTTAATATTTTATATATATTGTAGGATCAACTTGTACATTATCTTTTAATATTTCGAAGTGTAAATGGCTTTCATCAGCGACTTCAAAAGTAGCTGTATTTCCTACTGTTCCTATTGTTTGTCCAGTAGTTACCTTTTCGCCTTCTACTACAAACTCAGAAGTTAATAAATTAGAATATACTGTTTTGTAACCATCATCATGTGCAATAATAACCGTTAATCCATATCTAGGATCATTTTTAATTGATTCTACTGTACCTTCATAAGCTGCTTTAACAACTGTAGTCTTTGCTGCTTTTATATCTATGCCTACATGAGTTGTCCACTCGTTTAGCGTATTAGAAAACACTAAATTATCTTTTGCAAACTCTTTAATTATTTCCCCTTCAACTGGCTTTTCAAATTTTATTTCTTTCTTTTCTTCTTTCTTTGTTGTTTGCTTTGATGCAGATGTAGTTGTATTTGTCGTTTTTGAAGTTGTATTAGTTTGTTTTTGGTTAGTAGTTGTATTTTGTGAACTTACTAAATTTTCTGTATTTAATGCTATTTTATTTTCTTTTACTTCATTTACTGTCTTATCAGAACTAGTACTTGCCTCTTCTATTGAATTACTTTCTTCTAAATAATTCACACTATCTGCAAGTTGTTTTCCACCACTTTCTGGCTCTTCTTTTCCCAATGAAAATAATGATATTAAGGAAACACCAATTACTATTACTGCAATAACAATTGCAAGAATAACACCTTTGGATACTTTTCTATATTCTCTCATAAAAATTTCCTCCTCGTTTTATTTAATTAAAGTATTTCCTTATTTTATGAATTTATACAATTTTTACATATCTTTTATTTCCACTCCAATATAAAAATGATGGATAATATCTTCATAAGTACTTCCATTACTTGCTAAACTATCTGCACCAGTCTGACTCATTCCGATTCCGTGACCATATCCTTTTACAGTAAATTTAATATTGTCACCTTCTATTGATACTTCAAAATTAGCAGACTTTAATCCAAAAATAGTTCTTGCTTCAACTCCTGACAAATTTTTATTTCCAATTTTTATAGTTTTTACTCTACCACTTTCTGTATACTCTAGTATTCCTATACAAGCTGAATCGTTAAAGTCTATAGTAAAATCTTGATATTTTTCTAACATCTTATTCTTTAACTCTTCTTTTGAAATCGTTACCTCTGAACTATATTGGCTATAATTTTCCTCACCAGATGTTTCTACCACCTGCAAATATGGCATACCACTGCCACCCCAAACATTTATAGGAATTTCGGTTTTTCCTCCACTATTTGAATGAAAGAACGCATTAATAGGTTCATTATTATATGTTATTATTTTTCCCTGTGTAGCATTTACTGCATTAACAATTTTATTCCAATTATTTTCTCGTTCGCTTTCTTCCCATTTTGCTAGTCTATCTTCTTTTGAAATCCACGCTTGGCAACAAGCAGAATTATCACATATTTGTGCATCTCCATGTTTTGTACTATTATTTATTATTTTATAAAGCGTATAAGTTCTTGCTACAACAGCTTGAGCTTTTAACGCTTCTTCCTGAAAATTTGCAGGCATTTCTGCAGACACAACACCATATAAATATTCGTCTAATTTTAGCTCTTCTATACTATTATCAGCAGTATGTAGAAGTTTAACTGTTTGATATTGTTTATAATCATAATTATTTTCTATAATACTTTGAGTAACTACATTATTCATAACATTACCATCTGCGGAAGTCTCTTTAATTCGTGAAGTACACACTATAGGTATAAGAAAAATAATAATTATTATTCCTACAAAATAAAATATAAATCTTTTCACTCTTCCTCCTATGATATTAACTCTATTTTCATCTTATTTAATATCTTTTTCTCTATTCTAGAAACCTGTACTTGTGAAATATTTAACATTTCTGCTACTTGTGATTGAGTCTTTCCATTAAAATACCTTAGCATAATAATTTGCCTATCTCTGCTATCCATTTTATTTAGTAATTCTTTTATGAAAATTCTATTTATCATTGTATCTGTTTCATCTTTTTCTGAGGCTACTTTATCTATTAATGCTAATTTATTATTTTCTGAATCTTCTTCATATATTGAATCTACCTGCTTCATAGAATCAATCGCAAGAACAATATCTTCTTTTTCTACTTTTAATTCTTTTGCAATTTCTTCTACTGTTACATTTTTCCCTTCCTTTATTGCTTTATTTTCTATATCTTTAATTTTTACACACAATTCTTTAATACTTCTGCTAACTTTTATTATTCCATCATCTCTTATAAATTTTTTTATCTCTCCTATAATATAAGTTACAGCATATGTAGATAATTTTACTTCATATTCTGGATTAAAATTTTTTATTGCTTTTATTAAACCTATATTTCCTATTTGGAATAAATCTTCATTTTCATATCCTCTTCCTTTAAATCTTTTTACAATACTCCATACTAAGCCACTATTATTTTCTACAATTTTACCTAGCTCTTCTTTGTCTGTTTGAGCTTTTAAAATCTCACTAATAGTATTTTCATACATAAAAATTCTCCTCTTGATTTTTCTCTTCATTTGTATTTTTATCAGCTATCTTTTTTTCCATTGTTACTTTTGTTCCCATTCCTAAAACCGATTCAACCTTTAAGTTGTCCATAAAATTATCCATTATAGTAAATCCCATTCCAGATCTTTCTAATTCTGGTTTTGTTGTATATAATGGTTGTTTTGCAATTTCTATATCTTCTATTCCTTTGCCTTGATCTGCAATTTCTATTCTTAATACATTGTCATAGATGTATGCATTTATCCTAATTATTCCTTCTTTGTTTTCATATCCGTGGATAATAGAATTTGTTACTGCTTCTGAAACAGCTGTTTTTATGTCTGATAATTCTTCTATTGTGGGGTCTAATTGTGCTGCAAAAGCTGCTACTGTAATACGTGCAAATGCTTCATTATTTGATTTGCTTAATATTTCCAATTGCATTTTATTTTTGTATCTTTTATTCATTTTTTCCTCCTAACATACTTTAAATTTCATATCTAAATCATCATATATGTGTATTAGTTTTAATATTCCACACATATCTAATACCTTTTTTACACTTTTCTTAACATTAATTAATGCTACTTCTCCACCGTAACATATTTACTATCTTATACCTTCCTAATAATAAACCTATTCCTGCACTATCCATGAAGCTAACACTATCAAAATTAAATATAACTTTTTTAGGCATATGTCTTTCAATTTCATAATCCATTTTCCTCCTTAACTCTTTTGTAGTATGATGGTCTATTTCTTCTTCCAGCGAAAAGAACAACAGCTTGTCTTTCTCTAAATATTTTATCTGCACCAATATCCCTCCTTTCGAATTATTATAATACCATTGGTAATTTTTTCCAATAGCGATTAATGGGAAGTTTTGTCGATATGCCAAAAACTCATCGACTTTTTTTTGCATATTTCATAAAATAGATTTTTATGTTATAATTTTGTAGATAACTTTTATTTAGAAAGGATTTATATGAAAAGAATTAATAATATTAAAATTTATGAAGATTTAGATAATAACTCTTTGATAAAACATATCTGTAAAAAATATCATATTTTATATGAAGATATTTTAGATTGGCATATTATAAAAAAATCTATTGATGCTCGTAACAAGGATAATATTCATTATTTATATAATATTGCAATCTCTTTTAAATCTGAGAAAAAATATTCTAAATTTGATGATTATAAAAAATTTGAATTGTCTAATATAAATATAAGCAATAATAGTTTAGAAAGACCTATTATTGTTGGCGCAGGACCTGCTGGTCTATTTGCTGCACTAACTTTTATAAAAAATGGTATTAAACCAATTATTATAGAACAGGGCAAAAAAGTTGAAGATAGAAAAAAAGATGTTGATACATTTTTACAAACTGGAAAATTAGATACTAATTCTAATATTCAGTTTGGTGAAGGTGGTGCTGGAACATTCTCTGATGGCAAACTTACTTCCGGAATTAACAATCCTTTATGTAGTATTGTTTTAAAAGATTTTTATAAGTTTGGTGCACCTGAACAAATTTTATATTTGGCAAAACCTCATATTGGAACAGATAATTTAGTAAAAATTATTAGTAATATGAGAAATTATATTATAGAAAATGGTGGAGAATTTTTATTTAATAGTAAAGTTGTTGATTTTAATATAAAAGATAATAAAATCAAATCAGTTACATATGTAACTGAAGGGAAAGCTTATACTCTTGCTACTTCGACTGTTATCCTTGCTATTGGGCATAGTAGCAGAGATACTTTTTATAAAATTTATGATAAAGGACTAAATATAGAAAGTAAAAACTTTTCCGTTGGTGTTAGAGTTGAACATTTACAAAAAGATATTAATTTTGCACAATATGGAGATAAGACAAATTTAAAACTTCCACCAGCAGAATATAAATTGGTATATCATGACAAAGATACTGGTAGGAGTTGTTATTCTTTTTGTATGTGTCCTGGTGGTACTGTCATGGCATCATCAAGTGAAGAAAATACTATTGTAACAAATGGAATGAGTGTTTTTAAACGTGACGGAACAAATGCTAATAGTGCGATTTTAGTTAATGTAACTCCTGCTGATTTTTCTTCTACCAGTCCTTTAGTCGGAATTGATTTTCAAAAAGACTTAGAGGAAAAAGCATTTATTGCAGGTGGAAAAAACTATTATGCTCCTATTCAAAAATTGGGAGATTATTTAAACAGCACATTATCTTGTGAATTTGGAAAAGTAAAACCTACTTACTTACCTGGTACAACATTTTATAATTTAAATAACATATTGCCTAATTTTGTTAATATAACTATGAAAAATGCCTTTTTGCATTTTGATAAACAAATTCATGGATTTGCAAATCCTGATACTCTTTTAACAGGTGTAGAAACTAGAAGTTCTTCACCAGTTAGAATTCTTCGTAATGAAAGCCTTATGTCTAATGTAGACGGAATATATCCTTGTGGCGAAGGTGCTGGATATGCTGGTGGTATCATGTCTGCCGCTGTTGATGGTATAAAATGTGCTTTAGCTACTATTAAAAATAATATATAGCAACAAAATAACCTAAGCTATAAGCTTAGGTTATTTTTTATCCTTTTAAATTTGCTAATCTTTCTTTTGAAGCATTTAACATTTCCTCATATTTTGCTAATTTTTCTTTTTCTTCATTTACTTTTGCTTCTGGTGCTTTATTAACAAAGCCTGGGTTAGAAAGCATTTTGTTACATCTTGTAACTTCTGATTCTAATTTTGTTATCTCTGTTTCTAATCTTTTTATTTCTTCTGAAATATCTACTAATTCTTCAAAAGGAATATATAGTTCAACTCCATCCTTTAAAATTGCTATAGCATTTTCTGGAATTCCATTTTTATCTTCTTGAATTTTAATATCTGTTGCAAATCCTAATTTCTTTAAGAATTCTTCAGATTCCTCTATTGCATTTTTATATTCTTCAGTTACAAATATTAATTTTGTCTTTTTACTTGGATGAACATTCATATTAGCTCTTGTATTACGTATATCTACAATTATATCTTTTAATTTTTCTATTATCTCCTCTTCTTTTTCGAATTGTGACATTTCTCTATATTCTGGCCAATTTGACATCATAATATCTACATCATCATAATGAACTAATTTTGAATAAATTTCTGATGTAACAAATGGCATAAATGGATGTAATAATTTTAATGCATTTCTTAATACATAATCTAATACAAAATCAACTTGTACTCTTTCTTCTGAATTTTCACTATATATTCTTGTTTTACAAATCTCTATATACCAATCACAGAATTCATTCCAAATAAAATTATATATTTTATCTAGAGCAATACCTAAATCATAAGCTTCTATTAATTTTGTAATATCTTTTATTAATGTATTTAATTTATTTAAAATCCATTTATCTTCTATTCTTAACATTTCGCCATTGAATTCCTTTTTTTCTGCATTATATACTTTATTATAGAATTCAATTATTTTTTTATCTGGCTCTAATGAATTAGTTATAAATTTAGCAGCATTCCAAATCTTGTTTGCAAAATTTGATGCTTGATCTAATTTTTCTGGCATATATCTAATATCATTTCCCATTGTTGTTCCAGAAAGTACAGAAAATCTTAATGCATCTGCTCCGTATTCGTCTATAACTTCTAATGGATCAACACCATTTCCAAGTGTTTTAGACATTTTTCTACCTTGGCTATCTCTTACAATTCCATGAATTAAAACATCTTTAAATGGATTTTCTTTTGTAAGCTCTAAACTAGATACTATCATTCTTGATACCCAGAAAGTTATAATATCATATGCTGTAACTAATACATTTGTTGGGAAGAATATCTTATAATCTTCACTTTCTGTATTTGGCCAACCTAATGTAGAAAATGGCCATAAAGCAGAGCTAAACCATGTATCTAATGTGTCTTCATCTTGATGAACATTTTTTGATTTACATTTTTCGCATTCTGTTACTTCATTTCTTGATACAGTTATATGTCCACAGTCATCACAATAATAAGCTGGAATTCTGTGTCCCCACCATAATTGTCTAGAAATACACCAATCTTGTATATTATTCATCCAATTAAAATACATTTTCTCGTATTTCTTAGGAACAAATTTTATATCTCCATTTTCAACTGCTTTGATTGCTGGTTTTGCTAATTCATACATTTTAACAAACCATTGATCAGAAATTTTTGGTTCTATTGTTGTTTTACATCTTTCACATTTTCCTACATTATGTGTTAACTCTTCAACCTTTACTAAAGCTCCTAATTTTTCTAGTTTCTCGACTATCTTCTCTCTTGCTTCTAACAAATCCATTCCTTTATATTCTGGAACTAGATCTCCCATTTTGAAATTTTCATCAAAAACTTCAATTATCTCTAGATTATGTCTTAATCCTGCTTGATAGTCATTCATATCGTGTGCTGGTGTTATTTTAACAGCACCTGTACCAAATTCTGTCTCTACAAATCTATCAGCAATAATTGGAATTTCTTTATTCATAATTGGTAATATACATGTTTTACCAACTAAGTCTTTATATCTCTCATCATCTGGATGAACAGCAACTGCTGTATCACCAAGCATAGTTTCTGGTCTTGTTGTTGCTACAATTATATATCTATCTTCATCTTTAACTTTATACCTAATATGCCATAAATGTGTGTTTTCTTCATGATATTCAACTTCTACATCTGAAATTGTAGTATTACAATTTGGACACCAGTTAACCATTCTTTTGCCTTTATAGATTAGACCTTTTTCGTACAATCTAACAAATTGTTCTTTAACTGCTTCTGAAAGACCTTCATCCAATGTAAATCTACGTCTATCCCAATCACAAGAACATCCTAATTTCTTTTGTTGTTCTTGTATTGTTCCACCATATAAATGTGTCCAATCCCAAGTCTCTTTTAAGAATTCTTCTCTACCAATTTGATGTTTTGTTTTTCCTTCTTTTTTTAATTTTTGAACTACTTTCATTTCTGTTGAAATTGAAGCATGATCAGAACCTGGAAGCCATAACGCATTATATCCTTGCATTCTTTTAAAACGAATTAAAATATCTTGTATTGTTCCATCCAAAGCATGCCCCATATGTAGCTTTCCAGTTACATTTGGTGGAGGCATCATTATACAATAAGCTTCTTTGCTTTTATCCATATTTGGTTTAAAGTAACCTTTTTCTTCTGTCTCCTTATAAATCTTTTCTTCAAAGTCTTTTGGATTATACTTATCGTTTAATTTGTGATTATAATTCATAAATATTCCTCCTTATTTATTTTATTACATTATTTATGTAAATTCTTTGAACTTTTAGCTCTGTACCTAAAGTTCAAAAAAAGAGTAAGCCTGCCTTTAAGGGCAAGATTACTCTTACGGTACCACCTTAATATTTTAATAATACTCATTATAGCTTTTAACGGAGCCAAGCCGGATATACTTACTATTAGTTCACTATATCTACCAAAAAAGCTACGTTCATTATATCTTCATATAAAAGGCTCCCAGCTACTAACCTTTATTCTCTAAATACTCCAATATAATTACTCCTCTTTTTTATTGTATTTATTATTCATCTATAAAATTAAATTCATCTTTAAATTTTTCTTTGAACATTTCGAATACTGCATTTAAAGTATCTTCATCATCTATACTAACATAAGTTTCCATATCTGGATCATCTTCTACATCTTCTACTTTTAAGATAACAACTTCATCATTATCTTCTTCTTCTGTTGGTAATAATATTATATATTCTTCTCCTTCATATTCCATTAAATCTAAAAATTCAAATTTTACTTCGTTTCCATTTTCGTCATTTAAAATTATTATATTGTCTAATTCTTCACCATTATTTGGTGTGTTGATATCTTCACTCATATTATTCTCCTTTCGATATCTTGATATTATTATTTTCAATTTTTCTTATCATATACTATTTTTGTAATTTTTGCAACTATTTTTTATGTTCTTTTCCAAGATATGTTTCTAAAATATATACAGCTGCTATAGTATCGACAATATTTTTTTTATTTTTTTTATTCACGTCCAAAAAGTTCATTGTTTTATGTGCTTGAACTGTTGTTAACCTTTCATCTATGACTTCGATAGGCATTTTCCCAAATTTACATTTTAATTTATGGATAAATTTTTCCGTTTTCTCTGCTCGTACAGTCTTTTCTCCTTTTAAATTTAATGGCATTCCTATTACTATTTTCTCTACATTATATTCTGTTACTATTTCTTCAAGTTCTCTTAATAAAATCCTATCACTATTTTGATTATTTATAGTTTTTAGTCCCTGAGCTGTGATACCTAATGGATCTGTTATAGCAACTCCAGTTCTTACATCTCCATAATCAATTCCTAATATCCTCATATTATTTATCATCTAATCCTATATAATTTTTCACCATTTTTTCTAATAACTCATCACGTTCTATAAGTCTTATTTTATTTCTTGCATCATTATAACTTGTTATATATGTTGGATCTCCTGAAAGAATATATCCAACTATTTGGTTTATTGGATTATAACCTTTTTCTACTAAAGCATCATAAACCTCTTTTAAAATTTCCTTTACTTTAAGATTTTGGTCTCTTTCTACTTTAAAACTCATTGTTTTATCAAAATTAGCCATGTTACATTCCTCCTTTTAAATATAATTTATATCACTTTCAGATTTATCAGCATTATCTATATATTCTTCTAACTTTTTAGTTAATCCATCCATTGATGTTCCTTTATAATATGATGTTAACACAAAATTTAATCTTGGACTAACATATATATCTTCTTTATTTTTTACATTTGCAATTGCCTTGTCATCTAAATCTGGGTGTATTTGCATTTCTTCTATTTGTGCTTTAATATCTTCCAAGAAGTTAGCAACATCTTCAGATTGAACTCCAGAAAATACTATTACAAATTTTGGTCCCATATATCTTACAAATAGGTAGTCTTTAGATATATTGTTCTCGAAAAATCTGCTTACTTCTGTAATTACTTTATTTCCTAAATGTCTACTTATTTTTTCATTTATTTCTTCTATGTTAGTTATTCTAAACATACAAACTGTTGATATTGTATATTTATCGACCTCTTTCTTTCCTAAGCCATATAAGTATTCAGCAGAATTTAGTCCTGTAAATAAGTCAGTTCTTACAGTATTTTCTACTGTGTTTTGATATTGAACAGTTTTTAATATTGTAACAATATTATCTCTTATTACTTCTATTATTGCTGTATCTATATTATCAAAAGCATGAATTTCACTACTTTCAATTAGCCAATACCCAATATAAACATTGTCTATATATAAAGGAAAGAACATTGCTGATTTAGCTCTTCCAAATTCCATTTTTTGATATGGCAATTTTTCTGATTCTTTTTCTACAGTTATATATTTAGGTGTTGCTGTTGCAATGCTATCTTTAAAAATTTCTTCATCACCTAATTTAGTTAATGTTTGCCAGTGCTTTTCATCTACATTTGAAGCTTTTAATTCGTATTCTGCACCGTTAAATACTACTATTGTTGAATATTTTAAAATACTATATTTATTTAAAATAATTTCATTAATTTTCTCTATTTTTTCTTCAACACTAGAATATTCGCCTATTGTATCCATAAAATTTTGTAATACGTTTAAGCCATTTATTTTTTCACTAATATTACTAAATTTTGTTATCTTTTTATGAATAGAAATATTGTATGCCATTAATGCTATTATTATGCAAACTAATATAACTATAGTTATTAATATCGCTACTGTCAAAACTTTCTCACCTCTATATTATTCTAAAAATTTTTCTTCATTTGATTTAATGTATCATTCATTTCGTTTGAAAATCTAGTTCTTTCATAATTGTTATTGCTTTTAGCACCTCTATTTGAAGCTGGTGTTGGTTCCATTAATGGATATACCATATTTTCTAATGTTCTTAATGCTTGCATAAATTCCTTTGAATATCCATTTAAAGAAATTTTACAGTTAACTAATCCTTCTAAGTATTTTGAATATGTTGCAATTTCAAATGGAATTGTACAATATTTAGCTGTTTCCCTATTAAATAATTCTCTCATAAATGACATTGAAGGATCATTGTAAAAAGATAATCCACCAATAATATTTTTTACAGTTAAAGTTTTAACAGGTAATTCTTTATTTATAACAATTCTTAAATTTTCTGGTTGATAAATGTTTTTACTTTGTAAATCTCTAAAAAATGCTGTAAGTGGTTGAATTGTTAAAATATCCATACTTTGTACTAAATATATTTCCTGTGATGCAGCAAAATATCCAAAATCTGTTTCAAAATCACAGTCTATTAATATTAATGAGTGATTTTTTACTAATGTAGATAATATTTCTTCATATTGTTCCATTGGTACATCGTCATCTGGTAATGCTGTATATACAGACAAATTCTTTTCTACTTTTAGTCCCGCTGCAACTCCATTAATTAAATTTGGAATACTTTTCTCTGCAATTTGTCTTAAATCTTCTTCATTTTCTGTAAAAATATAATATGCATTTCTATTTTTTGTTGCATCTAATATCGCTACATCAATTCCTTTTTTAGACAAACTAATTGCAAGATTATTTACTAAGAATGATGTTCCGTTTTTACTTGTTCCGACAAATGTTACAATTTTCTTTTCTCTAGTTAATAACGCATCTATTGCATCTGTTGGATATGTTCTTCTTGTGTTTGTTAATTTTGTTTGATTATAATCATTTGATCTTCCATTAGATGAATTTAAGTCAAATGGCATATACCCATTGTTTTGAGTAGTACTTGAAAAGTCTGAACTATTATTTATTTGTGGTTCATTATCGTCATCATCAAAACCTGGCATTGTGTTTGTTTGTAGTTCATCGTCATCATCATCAAAACCTGGCATTGTATTTACTTGTGGTTCATCATCGTCATCATCAAAACCTGGCATTGCATTTACTTGTGGTTCATCATCGTCATCATCAAAACCCGGCATTGCATTTACTTGTGGTTCATCGTCATCATAAAAACCTGGCATTGTATTTACTTGTGGTTCATCGTCGTCATCAAAACCTGGCATTGCATTTACTTGTGGTTCATCGTCGTCATCAAAACCTGGCATTGTAATTTCTTCTTGTTTCTTTTTAGGTGGTCTACCTCTTCTTTTTGGTTTATTTTCTTCTGTTTTAGCAAGTTCTTCTTCTACTTTCTTCTTAGGTGGTCTACCCCTTCTTTTTGGTTTTACTTCTTCTACTGGTTCTGGAACAACTGAAGTATCTTCATCATCGATACCATCTATTATTGGCTCGATTGGTTCCGGTATGTTTAAACCAGATGAAGTTGCAGTTTTTGCTGACATTTTCTTTACTTTATTTGTATTTACAGCCGATGGAATAATAACTGGTCTACCAAGATTTCTTTTACCATTTGAAGATTCTATAAATCCTATTTTTAAACCATTATCTTCTTCTTCTTTATTTTTAGCTGTTCCTGTTGAACTTCTTTTTTCTCCCATTAATGACATAATTTGTTGATATTTAGGAGATTTTTCTTCTAATATTGCCTTTACATTTAAAGGAAGGAAACTCGCAATTACTTTTAATTGAACATCTGTATATTGTTGTGCTATAGAATCAAAACTATCTACACACTTTTGCTCATCTCTTCCTATTTTCTTATAATGTGCTAAAATACTTTGGATTTCTGATTCACTTACATCATTTTCATTCTCTGATTGATAAGTAACTTCTTCTGCATCAATTTTATAATATATTTTGGCTTCTTTTTTAGTTCTAGGTACTTTTATTAATTTGCAAATTTCATCTATATTTCTATCTGTTCCAATAAGAGCATTATATATACCTATACTAAATAATTTTACTAATAATTCGTCAGACTTTGTACGTCTGTCTGAACATATTAAAATTATTGGAGTATCGGCTCTTGTAGAATTTGTAGCCTCGTCACTAATATTATCTAATCTATCAAAAATAAATTTATCGATTTGTTCATAATTATTATTTGTAAAAGGCTCTAAGTCTTCGCTTATTATAATCCTATCATAAGTATTATCTTTTTGTAATTCTTTTAAGATAGCATTAAAATAATATACATTTTTATATGATATTATTTCTTTATAATCACTTTGATATTTTTTTATAATGGATTTTGATATTTTCTCATTATTTACAGCAAACAATATTTTCATTCGTTAACCCCTCCAACCTTTTACAACTATAGCAAATATAAGTGGTAATAGTTGTGTTATTACTAGTACAGTTATACATCCTATCATAATTCCAAAGCCTCTATCTCTTTCATCAAGCTTACGAATACCTATTACTTGGTAAATTCCTCCTATTGCTATTCCTACAAAGCATACTGGTATACTATATATTCTTACTGCATTTAATATGTATGCTGCAATACCATAGGCATCAGAGCCATATTCTTCTTTGTAATCTTCTAGTTTCTTTTCTGAATTTTCTTTTATTTGAACTAATTGCCCTGCTCCTTGTGCTTCTAATTGATTTACAGAATCTGCATATACCATTTGACCACTTAGTACAAAAAGTAAAATTATAAAGCAACAAGATAGTACTTTTTTTATTATTTTATTCATTAGGTTTTTACCCCTTTCTGCTTGATTTTATTATACTCTATTATCATACAATACAATCGTTAAAATATCAATAATTTATAATTATTTTTTTTAATTATATTAGAAAAATCTTTGACTTTTCTAATAATAATAGTTGGTTATTAAAACGATATATATGATATTATTTGCTACAAAAAAAGATAGAGCTTAGCCCTATCTTATATTCTATTTATAAATACTATTAAGACAAGTATTCCTATTATTATTCTGTAAACCGCAAATATTTTAAAGTTACCTGTTTGTAAGTATTTTAATAAGAATTTAATTACTACTATTCCTACCAAGAAACTTACTAAAATTCCTACAAAAAATGGTACACTAAAAACAAAATCTTTTATCTTAAATATAGTTGCAGCTAATACTATTGGTGCAGATAACATAAAAGAATATCTTGCTGCTGATTCACGTTCTATTCCCATAGCTCTGGCTGTAGTCATTGTTACTCCAGATCTAGAAACACCTGGTATGAATGCTAGTGATTGTGATAACCCAATTAAAAATGTTTGTTTAAACGTCATATCTTCATATTTTACTTTAGATTTTGCTTTTTTATCTATAACATATAAAATAATACCCATAAAAATTAACGCACAACCAATAATTTCTGGCTTTGTTAATATATCTGCACAATAATGGTCTAATAAAAATCCAATAATTCCACCAGGAATTGTTGCAAATACAATATACCAAAACATTTTTCCTTCAAATGTTTTTTTCTTTTTAACAACTTGTTCATAACCACCTTTTATTAATTTAATCCAATCTTTAAAGAAAAATATTCCAATTGCAAGCAATGTTCCAAAATGCAAAGCAACGTCAAAGTCTCCTATTTCTCCCCAATTGAACAACCATGGTATTATAAACAAATGTGCAGAACTTGATATTGGAAGTAATTCTGTAAGTCCTTGAACCGCTCCTAATATTATTGCTCTAAAAACTGTTATTTCCATCATTTTAAATTTTCTCCTTAGCTATTGTTTTTTATATCTTTTAGTATATTTTCTAATGTTTCCTTAATAAATTCTGCAGATGTTATAGGTGCAACTCTACCTGGTAAAGAAAGCGCCCAAATTAATTTTATCCCTATCTCTTTTGCAGCTTTTCTATCAACTCCCCCTGGATTTGAAGCAATATCTATTATAATACAATCTCTTTTTAAAAGTTTTAATTTTTCTTCATTTAATATAATATGAGGAATTGTGTTTATTATTATATCAAATTCACCTAATTCGTTATCTAATTCATCAAGTAATATTGGTTTATATCCATATGCTTTTATCCATGCACAATTTACAGTTGTTCTTGTTTCGCAATATACTTCTGCGCCAATTCCCTTTAACATATTTGATAAAATTTTGCTAACTCTTCCAAATCCCATTACTAAAATCTTACTTCCATGTAAAGTCTTAGTTGATTCTTCCATAGCAATTTGAATCGCACCTTCCGCAGTAGATATTGTATTTAATACTGTTAATTCCTCTCTTTTTAATAAATCGATAACCTTTGTTTCACTAAATTTTTGATATAATTCCTCTTCTATTCTTCCTGCAATAAAAGTCTTTCCTTTAATGCAATTCGCAACCTCTGATATCTCTATTTTATTTTTGCAAAAAGGTGTATTTATATTTATTCCATCACTTGAAAGCGGAATTGAACTTACAATTATATCAGATTTTGATGTAGCCTCTTCTATACTAGTACATTTTACTATATCATTGTTGCTACAAGCTTGTTCTAGACCATATGTATATACCTCGTACCCATCTGATTTTAACATGTCTGCAAGTTTTACAATCCTTAAGTCCCCACCAATAATAGAAATATTTTTCATAATAAGCCTCCTATAAATTTTCTCTTTCATCTTTTTGTATATCTATGCTTTTTCCTTTGACAGTATTCATATTTTTTAATTCATTTTTACTTATTTTACCAACCAATAGATAAGTATCTTCCAGATGTTTTTTTACTAATATCTCTGGTTTGGTCATGGTTACTTTTTTTCTGACTATTTTATTTATATTTTTTGGAATATATCTTTCTATAGATAAAAAGACTTGGTCTTTAGCTGCTTTCTCTGCAAAAGAACTATCCAAATTTATTGCCCTATCTAAATAATTTATAGCTCTTTCTTTTTCTCCTTTTATAATATATATTTTAGCTAATTGATAGCAACTTTCTGGTTCTGTATCTTCTACTTTTATTCCTTCTATAAAATATTTCTCAGCCTCGTCCAAATCATCATATAGCATCGAGATTAACCCTAAATTATAATAACCTTTATAATTCAATGCATTTATTTTCGCAGCCTTTTCATAACAACTTTTTGCATTTTGAAAATCGTTTAACCTTGTATATGCAATTCCCAAATTATAATAAATTTCGAAACTTTCTTTATCATTATATTTTAAAGCATTCATATACACATTTATAGCTTCTTTAAAATTCTCTTGTTCGCATAATAGGCCACCTAATAATTTTGAGGCATTATAATAATCTGGTTTATTATGTATTAAATTAGTTAACATTTGAATAGCTTCATCTTTTTTTCCTAAATTAACTAATAATTCAGATATTTTATAATAGGAATCATAATCTTTTTTATTGATATCTATTGCTTTAACATATTCGTCTATAGCTTTTCTCATTCCGCCTTCTTTTTCGTAATTTTGTGCAAGTAATCTATGTCCATTATAACTTTCTGGATATTTATTAATTAAATTCATTAATAATTGTTTTGCTTTTTTATTATTGTTAAATATACTACATAATCTTGCAAGAAAAATATATAGCAATTCAGAAAAATTAAGTCCATATTTTTCTATTAAAATTATAGCAAGTGGTAATACTATTGCTAATAAATATGTTATTACCCTAATAAACGTCCCCAAAAATCTTCCAATTAAAATTTCTATTAATCCAATTGCTATTCCTATTGCTTCTAAAATTAATGGAACAACATATGTTGTATCATTTTTTTTGATTATTTTAAAGAAGATTATTATAAAAAGAGAAAAGGATAATATATTAAAAATTATTCTTTCTAACATTTCTTTTTCCCCACAATC
>ERZ780157.1865-NODE-1865-length-21340-cov-3.270566_pt1 | contig 21340 bp, 35 predicted proteins | sample MGYA00511169_ERZ780157 | MGnify/ENA primary metagenome ERZ780157 (study PRJEB29588, sample SAMEA1965149) | human gut metagenome | biome: human gut; feature: human-associated habitat; material: faeces | place: Denmark | collected 2008/2010 ... | reverse complement strand
TGAGGAAAGGGGTGGTCCTGAATTCGCGAACCCTCGCGCCAATACACGACCCTTGGAGTTTTTGGTATTGCCGTCTGCTTTCATTTGATCCCCTCTACACCATTCCAACTGCGATGCATGCCTTGTGTTTGAATCATCGCGGGGTTCACAGTTGTTTTGATTCTTTGCTGTGCTCAAATGCAATCCAACGTGGACGGTAACCACTCGATTTGGTTCCGAATGACGATGACAACCGACTCCCAATCCTTTGTGTTTCGATTCACTCTCACAACCATCCTTTCAAGAAAGCGATCAGAGTGACAATCTGCGTCCTTTCACATTTCGCACGATGGAAGTGGAGCCAAGCACGAAAGAGGAAAAGAAGGATACGTCATGTCTTCCGTGGGTCGAGAAATAGTATCTCGCTGGAAATGGGGCTTGATCGGCTAGTCGACCCAAGCGGATGAACGACGTGTCCTACCAGGACGAGGCAGTGAGAACGTTAAAGAAATCCGTTGAAGAGGGGAACGTGAGTGTTTTTCGTGGACTACTCCTGTTTAGCTTCCTCATCTGCTTCTCTACGGTCCTCCGGGAACGGGAAAAACGTCCATCATATTAGCGCTCGCTCACGAGCTGTTTGGGTAGCATTTGGGAAGGAGACTGTGACGTTGAGACCCGACATGCACAACCGTGTTTTGGAGTTGAACGCATCGGATGAGCGTGGCATCGATGTAGGGGGCACAATACCGGTTTAAACGCAGGTGATTCGTCAGAAGGTGATTCTCTTCGCACAGCAGACCGTTAGGAAATCGATCCCGTCGTCGTGAATACCGCTCGTAACGTGTAGCGGCTATCCCTCCCCTCCCTACAAGATTATCATTATGGATGAAGCCGACTCGCTGACCATGGACGCCCAAAGCGCTCTGCGTCGCGTGATGGAGATGTACTCGAAGGTGACTCGTTTCTGCTTCATCTGCAACTACGTATCCAAGTGGGATTCTAGCGCGAGAATCACGACTAGAATCATCCCCGCTCTGTCTTCGCGTTGCGCGCGCTTTGAGTTCGGCAGCCTTCCTCCGGAGCATGTCATCAGTCGTCTTCGATACATCAGCGAGCAAGAGTCCATGAAGATCGACGACGAAGTGCTGTATGTGTGTGCGCGTGACGCGTAGTCCCTCCAATTCATATATGACCAGACGAAGGGCGATTTGCGTTCGGGCATTCATCTCCTCCAGAACGCGCACATGATCTATCGCGACGAGCCCGTCACCAAGGGAGCGCTCCAGAAGATATGCATGGTGGTGTCGCCGATGGAGATCAAGTCGCTCTGGGACACGATCAAGTCGACGGCGAGAGCGAACAACATCGCTCGTCTTTCTGGAGCGGTGGAGAAGCTGGTGCTGGACGGCTATCCGCTTTCGATCATTCTCTCGCTGTTGTCGGACTACATTATCCGCAATGGTGGTGGGCTGTTGTTGCATGAGCGTGAGGACTAGACGTGGACGACGAGAAGAAGAGTTCCATGTGCATGATTCTGGCCAACGCGGACAAGGCGGCGGTGGACGGATGTGACGAAGAGATCACGCTTCTCAGCGCGTGCTGTTCAATCGTGAAGTGTTTGGAATGATCTGTTTGGCGTGACACACGAATTGAACGCGGGAAGAGCGAGATCTCCCACACATGAACTGGAACACAGTTCATCGGCAGCGCAAATCGCTAAGAATAGGCTAAAGTAATATACGTTATAGGTCAACAAAGATAGGGTGGTATTTTCGAGTGTGTTGCATTCACAGAGGCCAAACTCGCTAGAGGTCGCGGATAACACTGCAAAGTCGCTAAAGTACTCTTGGTACGCTGCGTAAAAGGATAGGGTACGTGAGGTTTCCTAGGATAGCCTCTCCCGGCTTCTACAACCACCCACTTTCTGTTGAAAAGGGGAAACCACTCCAGAAATCGGGGCTATTTCCCCATGTCATTTCTGTTCTTCATTAAAAACTCCATTCTCCGGCGCATTTCACTATGGTCGCTTACGAAGAGTACGTTCCCGTGTCAATCGGGTTCCCTTCTGTCATTCCGCCGATCGTGGCCATGGTCCTGGCCTTAACGACGAAGGAAGTGGTCTCGTCGCTGTTCGTCGGCGTTTTTTCGGCGGTTATCATTTATTGCCTGGCCGTGGGACGGGGGATGGTCGAGGGACTCACCAGTGCGAACGTGTTCGACGTTCTGTTCACCGTGATGGGAATCAAAATCGGGGACAATATTCACATCGCCCTGTTCATCCTGTTCATCGGCGGTCTTATCAATTTAGTATCTGTTTCAGGTGGCGCAAAGGCATACGGCGCATGGGCGAAGAAGGCGATTAAGGGGCGACGCAAGAGCATGTTCTCGACCATGGTGTTGGGCATGATGATGTTCCTCGACGACTACTTCAATTCCATCACGACGTCGACCGTCATGCACCCCATCACAGAGGTCAACAACGTGTCCAAGCCGAAGACGGCGTACATCGTGCACACGATCTCCACGAACATGTGCATCACGATCCCTCTCACCTCGTGGGCGGCTGCTATCGTTTCACAGATCGGCGACAGCGGCATCGAGAACTCGTTCCTCGTGTTCCTGCAGTGCATCCCCTTCAACATCTACAGTCTGCTGTCCTTCGCCTTCATTGTCATCTCCATCTCCTTCGACTTCGACTACGGCAAGATGAAGTTCTACGAGGACAACGCGAAGCTAGGCCTGACGGAGACCAACGAGACGCTGCCCGCTACGAAGACCGCAACGGATACCGCAATGGAAACCGCCTCGCCGGAGGTGCGTCAGAGCGAGAAGGGAACCATGTGGGACTTGCTGTTGCCCATCTTCGTGATGGTGGTGCTGGCCGTGTACTTCATGTTCTCCATCGGCCGCAAGGCCAGCAACAACAGCAGCGACATCACCGTGATCCTCGGCGCCACCTCCGCGCCGAAGGCACTGCTGTTCGCGTGCTTCGTGGCGCTGGTGACGACGCTGGTGATGTACGTGCCGCGGAAGCTGATGTCGTTCTCGGAGTGGATCAACAACCTCATCGAGGGCATGAAGAGCATGGTCTCCACGCTCATCATCCTCGTGCTGGCCTGGTGCATCAGCGGCTGCAGCGGCGACCTGCTGCAGACAGGTGCATATGTCGGCTACCTGGTGCGCTCGTCGCCCATCCCCCCGCAGATGATTCCTGCGGTTGTCTTCTTGGTGGGCATGGCGCTCTCCTTCGCGACGGGCACGGCGTGGGGCACGTTCTCCCTCTTGATCCCCATCGCCGTCTCCATCTGCAGCGGCGACAACCGCGTGTATCTCATTCCCTCCATCTCGTCGTGTCTGTGCGGCGCCGTGTTCGGCAACAACACCTCGCCCATCTCCGACACGACGGCGCTGGTGTCGTCGGCGATTCAGTGTCCCTTCCTCATGCACGTCTCCACGCAGCTGCCCTACGCGGCGACGGTCGCGGCCGTGAGCATTGTGGGATACCTTGTCGCCGGGTACACACAGGGCAATCTGGGCGTTACGCTGGGCGTTTCGTTCGTGTTGCTGGTTGTCGTGCTGTTTTGCATTCACGCGTGGCAGAAGAACCACACGGTGAAGGAGCACAACACCATGGGCGTGGACGAGAAGAAGGAGATCGAGATGCAGGAGCTGAAGATCACCGACAAGAAGAGCAACGAGAACGATCTGGACGAGGTGGTGGTGAATGTGGGTACAATACCGGACAACAACTCCGAGTATCTGAAGTAGTGACTGTAGCATTATTTAGTATTTGTTTGTTGGAATCGGCTCTCCCCTTTGGTGCGGGACTTCCCATGTCACTACTGTTTCTCCGACAGCACAAGATCGTGTCCAGTGCTTGCGTGGGGGGAATTGCCGTAGGATGCTACCTATCGGACGCAAGGAGGCGGTACGGGAGTGGACGTCGGAGTGGCTGATAGAGTAGGCGGAAAGCAATCCAAGAGGTGAAGGGCGTAACACGAAGTGTGAACATGGTGTATTCCCTCGCGGCGATCATCGTTGACTACAAGTATTCGTTTTGGAAGGTGGATCCGCAGTCGGACGATTACGATAGAGTGTATCATGAGACCAATCTCCGCTGCGCGAATCGCGCTCTAAAGCTCTGCCGCCACTTGGGCGGCTATTACGTCAAATTTGGACAAATGGTTTCGTCCCTTTATGCAGGGGTTCCTCGAGAGTGGACAACAACGCTAGCAGCGTGCCAAGTTTGGTTTCCTTGTTGTCGTGAGGAGTAGGACAAGGCACTCCCTGTGCCCTTTTCTGAATTGGTGGAGGTCATTGAGGAGGATCTTGGAAAGAAGCCGAGCGAGGTCTTCAAGGAGGTGGACGAATACCCCATTGGCGCTGCGTCTCTTGCCCAAGTGCACCGAGCCGTTTTGCACAGTGGCGAGGAAGTGGCCCTCAAGATACAGTATCCGACCATTCGTAAGTACACCATGATTGACATGCGCGATTGCGAGGTAGAGGTGGCCAAGGGAGCTTAGGCGTAGTGGGCGACAAAGGTGATCAAGTTCTTCTTCCCTTCTTTCGAGTTTACCGTTGCAATCGTCTCGCACGCTCACGCGTAGTGGTTCATTCCTCGCTTCCGGAAGAACGTGCTGGAGGAGATCGACTTCGACATCGAGAAGAACAACATGCAGAACTGTGGACGGTTCTTTGATAACCGGGACGATGTTTACATCCCCAAAGTGCACCCGGAGCTGTGCTCCCACCGCATCTGCACAATGGAGTTCATCCACGGCACAAAGGTGACCAACTTCGGAGAACTGCGAAAACAGTCCATCGACACCCGCAAAGTGGCTCAGCTGTGCGTGCAGGCCTTCTCGGACATGATGTTCCAAGCCAACTTCCTCCACGTCGATCCGCACGCCGGCAACCTTCTGGTGCGCACCAACTCGCACGGAGACCCGCAGCTGGTCATCCTGGACCACGGCATGTACAACTACGTGGACGCGTCGTTCACGCGGTACTTGCAGGACCTGTGGCTGGCGATGGTGTCGCAGAACCACCAACAGATGAAGGAATTGTGCGGTGTGTACGGGATGGAGAACTACGCGCAGCTGCTGTCGCTGTCGTTCACGGGGAGGTCGCTGGACGCGCACAACAAGTTGGTTGAGTGAGTGGAGGTGATGATCAGATTCGGCGAGGAAATGGGCGAGGACCTCATGAACTCCGTGGAAGACCGCGTGACGAACACGGTGAGGAATATCACGATGGAGCTGCTTTCCAAGCGGATTGGCGTGGTTTCGGAGATGATGAATGCGATGCCCAAGGACCTGACTTACGTGTTCCGCGTAATCGAGATGGTTGTCATGAACATTGGAATTCACTCTCTAGCTGAAGGGGCTTGTGCGGGTGCTGGGCGGCTACGAGAGCGACCGATTGTCCATTATGACCTCCTCGGCGATAAAGTGGTGTGCGAGGTTGGGGTGTGACGAGTAGGGGGAAGTACGAGGGACAGAGGAGCTCCGTCCCGTTCTATGTAACATGGCAGTGGAAGATGCACTTGCTGTTCTTACGCTTCCAACTGTGGCTGAATGATTTGTATATTGAGTACTACGTGCGGAAGGTGCTGAAGGGAGGCTACGAGATGGAGTTTGATCCGGAAGTGATCTTCAATTCATTGGTCAAAACAGACAAGTGATCTTCAACTCATTAGTTAAAACAGACAAGTGAGGTTGTATCAGAACTGTTTCTTACATATATGACGCTGCGGTGATTCGCTCAAAGTGCACCTCTCTCTTCGGCATCCACGATTCCTCCACAACCTCTTCCTTTTTCGTCACAATGTACCCGCTTTGCAACTGCGGATAGTCGCAAGAAGCAATGTCCTCATCCCAGGAGTTCATGACACAGAACCACGGATCGGAAGACGGCATGGGAACTTCGGGAGGAACGTAGCGCCACTTGCCGCAGAACGGGTTTTGACACCGAATCCACCTCTCGCCGGTCTAATCATGACAACGCAGAAACAGAGTCACCGAGGGGTCGACATAACGGTTTTCGTCGGCAGGTTCTTCTTTTGGGGAAATATAGAAGTGCACTGGCTTCATCGCCTCCGGCTTCTTTATCTCTGCTGTATCTTCCTGCTTGCAGGCAACCGGTTCCGTTTTCACTTTCACTTCCGCCGCGCTTTGATTCCCATTGGGATTCGGCGCTGTGTCCTGCGTGGGAATCACATGGATATCCACGTTCATTGCGTTACCGATTACGGAGGGCGCTTCCTTGGAAGCACTACGACTCAAGAATCCACCTCGAACGGACTTTGTATTTAGTCGCTGCGCTGCATTTATGCTTACCTACACAGTGATGCATACCACAGAAAGAACAACCACTTCGGGAGGGATCGGAATAGGCACTTCGGGGTTGATCGTGCTGGTCTGATTCAGGAGCGTCTCGTTCGGTGCCGCTGCCGGATTCACCCCCGTCACCTCATTGCTCTACACGCTCATTCCCTTCACCCTCCCCCCACTTTTGCAATGTCTTTCAGGTTCTCAGAGGATAGGATCCAATTGTACGACGGCTGCATTCACCCTTCAAACAACAATGGAACGATCTGTCAAACAAACACTCGGCTTCACACTTTCTCGTAAATGCTCTGAATCCAAACGCGGTGCATTTCCGCGTTCGTCCGTCTGTTCCGAATGCAGCGACGGATGTACTCGCTCTTCACCTTCCGCAGTCCGTGCCGTTGAAAGAGCGCGTCCAACTCATCGATGTCGAAGAAATAGGCGAGCGTCCCGTCCTGTCGCGCATACAGGTTGTCCTGAATCCTGCGCGTCGGCTTGAACCGTATCTGTGCCATATCGTAGCGGCCGTAGTCGCGGAAGAGAAGGCGGCCTCCCTGCTTCAGTCCCTTCACGGCGTGAGCCATGAAGGAATCCATGTTGTCGGGATTGACCGCAGACAGCACGAACATGATGAGGAGGATGTCGCATCCGCCCGGAGGAACGCGGTCCACCACCTCGTCTTTCACCAAATCGCCTTGCCACACGGTCATCCGAGTCGGGTCGTACTTCTCGCTATTCTACCGATGAGCGGACGGTGCAGAGAGCACGAGAATAATCTCAATCGCCGACTTTGCGAAGTCGCACGCGTACACCTCCAGGTTTGGAACCTTTTCGCACAGCGGGAAAAAGGCGTTTCCCACGCCACATCCCACCTCAAGCAGCACGGGTCGCTGTTGATCATGCTGCGTTTCGTGTGCCTTTTTGACTTGGTTCAGCTCCTCGAATACAATGTCGAGATAGTGTCGGTCTTTGAAGAAGCGGTTTCCATTGTGACGGTAGAAATCGTGCCAATACTTGCCAGCGTAGTTGTTGAATTTCTCTACAGCGTCACTCGCACCGGCCATGCATTACGAGCCCAGTAGGCGGACAGGCAGCCTTCATCCTCAGAGAGCTTCTTCTTCAGCTGTTGTTCCCGTTCGGGGTCGTAGACTTCATCATACACTACCTCAAAATCATTCGTGCTCTCGCTCGCTTCCTCGTATGACTCTTGCATGATGAAGTGTGACGGGCTGACGCGTGCCAGCATCCCCTCCGTCGCGAGTACAAGAAACAGCTCCACACTTCAAGGTAAGTCGGCAGCACCATACCGCCCTTATAGCAAATCAAACAGTTGTAATCATCTCCGTCCAGCGCATAGAGTCCCTCGATGAGCGGCCCTTCTCTCTGGACGAGTCCTCGCTTCTGCAAGTCGGGCAAGGACAGACAAGTGACCGACGGTTTCTACGTGACACGAGGCAGCCAATCCCCACCTTGAAGAAGGCGCCGGCTTGAACAAGCACTTGCGTGTCATCGTTCAGCGAGCAGATGCAGCATCCCGAGTAGTCGGTTCTCGTCTACAGTCAAGACGGGGTGCGATGCGTACATTCAGCGTCTCGGCAATGATCTGTCCGCTGTCGAGGTCGAGAACCACGGTGGTGGAGCGTCTGCTGGCTATCACGAGATACGGTTTCGTATCGCTGCAGAAGGGGTGGATGGACTACGCGTGAGAGAGGAGCATGGAAACCACTAGAACTTCCGATGCGTGCACAGGATACACGCGTTGGAGACCGGTGAGGAGATGGATCGTGATCACGTTCCCATCAGCAGCGTACAAGAAGAGTCTGCGAATGAAGAGCTGAGTACAGTCTCACGTCGAATCCATAGTAGCCGTGCACACGACGCGTGTCTGCAGGAGCATGGACGAGAAGAGCGTCCAGTCCTCCTCCATCGAATAGAACAAGAGCTCTCCCATTTCCAGGATCGCCACAAAGCCGCAGGACACCATGGGAATAGGGTATATCGCGATGACTCGATGCTGAGAAATCTAGGAGTGATGGAGGGAACGCATTGGGACATGGATGATGGACTCCGTGCCAGAGAAGAGCGAGATGCTTTTGATGTCGTAGTGATAGTTGTCCGCGTGTTCCGCGATGAGGACGTGTGAATGCTAGGAATGACGGAGAAAGCAAGGGACAACCGAGAGGTGGACGGCATCGATTCCGTATGGGTTGCTGAACATCGTGATCGCACGAAAGTCGTCGTCCCAGAACTAGACTCGATGAGAAGCGATTCGTCCTACGGCAACTGTGTGATCACTGAATGTTGTACATAGTAGCTGCAGCTCGGGATTGGTGTAGAATCCCGTAACGTTGTGGGAATAGAGAGGGATGGGGTCTCCCTCGATCTTTTTCACGAATTTCAATATCTTCTTCTTCCTGTATTCTGGGATTCCGTTGTTGTTATTGTACTCCCCTCTATGCGTGAAAACGCCGTACAACACGGACATGTCTTCGATTCGATTTGAGTTATATTGGTGTCCTCTGTTAGGTGAAAACGGCGAGGCGGCGTAGGGGTTTGGGTAATAGTCCGATTGCCCACGAAAGACCTACACGCATGAGCTTCAACACAGTGATCTACTCCATAGCCAGTGGGCTCTGGCGGATTCCCAAAACCGCCAACCATTATTACCTTCGTTTGGCTGCGATGCAGAGCGAGATTACGGTGACCATTTCCCATCAGAATGAAGTCGTGTTTTCGAGCACGAAAACGGCACAGAGCATGAAGGAGGAGGGATACCAGCAGCCGGACCTTCAGACCGATAACGAGCCTCTCCCCAAGTTAAAGGAAGGGGAGTTGCTGTATTTGGGTGCTGCCATCGAGGTGATTCGCAAAACGGGTGTGTGATGTGTAGAAGATGAAGGAGGAGACGGGAGAGTTCCTATCCCAGAGAGTGGCTCAAAAGGAGGCGGGCGAGAAGGACATGAAGGAGCCGAAGGAGAAGAAGCAAAAAGTGTACCATAAGGAGTGATTCGTTTGATTCGGTTGCGTGGGATTTGTTCTACAACACACTTGACGATGGGATTGCGATGGCGCTGGGGTGTGGCTTCGCACCGTCCCTCACGATCAGCAACGAGGAAGCAAACGATGGAGCGAGGAGACATCGCGTGTATCGGATGATAGGTGTCTCCCGCGGTTATGCGGCCGTTTATGCGGACCGAGGAGACTCGACTTCACTTTTTGCAAAATGGATCGACGAAGCTCCGGATACGATCGCAATATTACTGTATTCTCTCCCGAGGGAAGACTGTACCAGATCGAGTATGCCTTCAACGCAGTGAAGTCCTTTGGGCAATTAGTGGTGGGCATGAAGGGAAACAACATAGCGGTTGCCATTTCGCAGAAGAAGGTGACCGATAACTCCATTGATATCGCAAGTGTAACAAATCTCTACAGAATTACGGATCACATCGGTTGCGTGATGACTGGACTCCAGGCCGACTGCGTGACGCAGGTGGACCGCGCCCGTGAGAAGGCGATTAGTTATAAAGCGAAGTACGGGTATGACATTCCCATCAGCGTTCTTGCGACGAAAATCGCGGACAAGTGCCAACTCTACACACAAAGAGCGGAAATGCGCGTACTTGGCTGTATCATGATCCTCTTCGGGTAGTGGCTCGCTGGGCGCGTGACTCATAGTATCGACGACGAGGACGGCTGCAAAGTATATAGAATCGACCCTGCGGGCAACTGCTGGAGCTATAAGGTTGCCGTGTCCTGCTCGGTTCATGCGTAGGGAGCTGCCGCGGGACCCAAGTCACAGGAAGCTATAAATTACTTGGAAAAGAAGATCGGAAGCGAGCCCCTTCTCGACGATAACGAGGAGGTGATCAAGCTGGCGCTTCAGGTGTTCCAGAACGTGCTCTCTACGGACGTGGCTCCCAAGGACATCGAGGTGGGCGTGGTGGCGAAGGGAGGTGTCTACACCGTTTTGGACAATGAGCGTGTGGACAACTATCTCACGGCCATTAATGAAAGAGATTCGTGTGTTTCTTACAAAGCCACTCCTTAAAGTGAACACAGATGAACGCTAGCACTTCCGTTGCAGCGTGGTCCCCGAGCGGCAAATCTTCCAGTCCGCGCTCTCCAAGTTGGCCTTCTGGAGCGACTGATACAATCCCAAGTTGTAATAGTAGTTCTTCGGGGTCTTGATCGTCACGCGGTTCCGGAAGGACGTGAAGCCCTGGTGCATCTTCATCGCTAATGCTCATCTCCTCCGCGCACAACCCACAGGCCAGCGACACGTCGATCAGAGGGTACTGGTTCTTCACCGCGAAGGCGTTCAGCCCGTAGTCGATCCACCGACGCCCCACGACGAATGGCGGAATCTTGTTGAAGGGGAAGCCTGCGGAGAAGGCGAACACGTCCTACGCGTGAGAGGAGTCCAGCGGGCCCACGGCACAGGTGGTGGAGCGCGAGACGATCCGCCTCTTGTACCGTCGGATGATGGAGTCGAACTTCGACGGGTCTTTGAGCTGTTGGGCGAGATTGTCCACCGGCATGTTGAACACGTGGGCGGAGACCTCGACGGGCTTACGAATCAGCCCGCTCTGGATCGCCTTGTCGACGATTTTGAGCTCCCTTATGAAGTGTGGGTTGAGGAGAATGTCGCTGTTCTGGTACCCGTAGTAGGACGCGCTGTAGCGTTCGGAGATGATCTGGAGCATGGCGGTCACCACGGGCAAGTGGTAGCGGTTGGAAGGGAAACGCGTGATGGTGTCGATGCCGAATCGACGGGCGTACGCGATGAATCGAGGCGACGTGGTGAAAAGTACACCTTTGAAGGAGTAATGATCCTGGAGACCGTGGAAAAGAGCTAGCGTGTTCCGAATCGGTTTGGGGACTTTCTACGCGTTATGCGCAATTCCATGACATACATTTCCGTCTGCTGTGATGCACATCACAAGCTCATAGTGAGGAGGACCGCTTTTCTTTTGCGGCGGACGGTGCTCCTCACTCCGTGGTTTCGTGTTCTCTGGAACTTGTGGACGATTTACGGTGTTTGCAACGAGTACAAAATCATCACTTGCTGAGGATGTCTGTTTGAAAGCGGACTCGTTCTCTGCACTCCGCACGGCACCATTCTGTTCCGGGTCCATCAAACTGCGTCTCGGTTTCAGAAGGCAGGAATCCTACCCATCACGAGAGAACGAAAGAGCAACCCTCTCCACTGGCGACTGATAGCGACTCGACGAGTCGTTAATAATAGAATCTACCCATAACAACCAAACTGACGGCAATCACTGTGATACGGTAAAAGAAAGAGAATGCAAAACTACGCGTTACGGTCACTCACAGCGCACGTACAAACAAGTAAACAAGGGCGTTCATTCTTCAATTCAACGAGAAAGCCCAGTAACCGTGCAGATGGATAGATCGTGAATACCACGATGTACGGTACTTCTCTACAGTACAAATGGATGAAAGAATGGCGATCAGCCGAATAGGGACAATCGGGCCTCTTTCGACAATAACTCAATTCGTTCCTAAAGAAAGCGGTGATGGATGGTAGTGACCCAGTTCCGAACACCGGTCCGGGTGGCGGAGACATGAATTCATCGAGCTATGCTAACGGTGCCTTTTACATGGATGACCAAGACACATTCGTTGCCGGAACGTCGCCGCCATCCTCTCCCGATATGGAGCAAGATGTACATAATGGATGGGAGTGTTGTGCTCATCTGTGTAGAGCGGGTCGATTGTGAAGACGCTGGATTTGGCCCCGGTTCTGGACGACGCGAACAATGACAATCTGTTTCTGGAAGAGCTCAATACGGGTTTGTCATCGAACGCCCTTTCAAACACTAGGACGGAAGAACATCTACGATATTCTCTCCCAACGCAACGCGTACGACGTCCTTCCCGATAGCCAAAAGTGGCCCGTTTTCAACATCAACTTCCCGCTGGAGCTCGTCTTCCAGTCCCTGCGAAGACAGGGTTTGCTCGTGCTCCTCGGCTCACCGTGTAGAGACTGTCGAGGGAATGATCTGGAACTCGCGGACGGGAATGTACGAGGGAGTGATCACGAGCAGCGATCTGCTGATCTGCCTGAATCGACAGGTTGTCGTCCAGCTCGGGTGTGATGTGTAGTATGCGGTGTACAAAGAGGCGTTGAATGCGGTACCCACCTCTGGGAGTCCGTCGCAGCCTCTTCAGTTTTCTCGCATTCTAGACTACGACATTGAGCACTACCGGAGTCCTTCTTCGGGAAGCGACTCATCCGTAGATCTGATCTATCCCAACTCGAAGCGCCTCACCTACGGCATTCCGAACAACTCGCTGTTCCAGATCCTGAAGTTGATGTTCGATTGTCACGTCCACCGCATTCCCATCATTGATCGTGCGCAGGTACGCGCGGCTCCAGTGGATTCCACGTAGGAAGGGAACCTGATCGGCGTCATCAACTACCTGGACATTCTTCACGACCTCGTCTCGCTGTACCCGGATCAGCTCTTCAATTACAACTACTCGATTCGCGAGCTGGGAATCGGCACATACGACAACGTGTGGAACGTCCGCGAAGACGCTCCCTTTCACAAAGGTTCGCTCTCGTGATCCCACTCACCCCCAGTTCTTCAAATCATGGAGGCGAAGAGCATCTCGTCGATCCCCGTTGTGGATGCCTACGGTGCTTGTTTTCATCATCAGTAATGCGTAGACAATCTGATCGGAGTGTTCCAGCGCACGGACCTGATCAAGCTCGATTTCAAGGACATGTCCATTTTCGATTGTCCCATCAGCACCTTCATTTCGAGCGTTCATTTCTATCTACAAGTATCACTCCCTAGTTCCAGCCTTTCAGCTCGCAGCTCATCATCAACTCCAACGAGTCGCTGTCGCATTTGTTCTTCACATTCGCGCAGCGCAACACGACCTCGCTCGTCTGCGTCGACGAATCCAACAAGCCGTGCGGCATCGTGTCCATCGTCGATCTCTTCTATTTCTTCCTGAAAGGTGACTTTTCTCGTGCGTCTCATCCGTCCTCCGTAAGAGATCCCTCCATGTCGCAATCCTATCTGAATGGCATGTTTAGTCCTGGAGGCATGAGCGCCAGCGGCTCGATCGGCGACATGAGTGTGTGCGATTTCTGCATGAATTACCCCGAAACCGTGATTCAGCCGCGGATGTCCCACGTGAAGCGAAGCGACCTGGATATGGACACGTACGACGAGGATTTTGAGAGGATGAAGGGGCATGTCCGAAGTGAGAGTGGCTATCGCGAGCGGAGCGAGGTCGGCGGGGAGTCGGACCGATTTGTCGCGAAGAAGATGATGGTGGAGTAAGTTTAGTGTATATCCTACAGCAGTACGATTGTTGAACAAACACAACGGCAGGAACTAGGTTACATGGCGAATCCGAAGTACTTGAAGAAATTTACAAAAAACGAGTCGTTCACCTCGTCCTTCTCCACCGTCTGGTAATGCTGCTTGAAATCCCGCTCGAACCAGAAGATTCGGTCCTGGAGGTTGGCAACACGGTTCACGATGCGCGGGTGATCGTCGATGCTCTCCTTCGCGATCGACACCAATTCGATGTCATCCTCTTCGTCGGGAAGCAGCGACAGCGTCTTGATGAAGGAGCTGGGGTCATAGCCGCTCCGCTTCAGCAAATAGAGCGCCTCGAAGTCCGCCTCGAATTCTTGCGAGCGACTACGCGTAAGCGCAAACCAACGGACAAACCTAAACCTCTTGTCAAATATTCCTTTTAACAAGGGAACAAAGACAAAATCGGGAACAAGAGTGATGTAGATGTAGTAAGCCCATCCCGTCCACCGCAGCATCGACTCCACCGGATGTCTACGATCACACTCCAAACCAGCAGCAAACCGCGAGAGGGCGTGGGACAGCTCATGCGCGAGAACACCAGCAATGCACTACTCGTCACTTCACTCACTCGCGCCCACTTCGTCAAGGTCGTTGATGTATCCTGCCTTCTTCAGACTCTCGAAGTGCTCGATCAGTCCCGTGTACACCACCAGGATCGATCCTACACGTCACTCGTCTTCTCTTTCCCCACCCATGGTGGTGTAGGCGTTCACTGTGTCGTCCTCCACCACGATGATCTTCAGATGGTTCAGGTACTCCTCGCACTCGGGAGAGAAGTAAACACAGGACTGGATCAGGGGACGGAGGATGCGCTCGATGTACTGGACGCGCGGGTCGCTGTCCTTCAGGATGATGACGCCATCGCTCTCAAAGCGAGATTCAATGGACTGCACCATGGAGTCCTGGTAGGACAGCTCGACCTGGCGAGGAATCACCTAGGGTTTACAACGCGAGGAGAATCGTACAACAAAGTGCTTCCGATTCGTGATAGGTACGGTACTGAGGTGAGAGTGGTACTCATAGGACACGAGGCCGATGATGCCCAGTCCCACCAAGTAGAACTTGCAGCGCTTCTTCAGCCGTTCCAGCCTCAGCTGATTGTCTACGCATCACGCAGAAGCGTTTCCCCCACGTAGAGCGTCTTTGGACAACGGAAACACGGTCATTGCCACATCGGTCAATGAACTCGTCCCCTTCACCGCGTCCATCGCCGTGGTGGAAAGCTTCTAGGGATGAGTCCTGGTGCGAAACACGAAGCATACCGACCATCGGTGATTGGTCAGAAGATACCGCCCGAGCGCCACCGCCTTCAATAACAATCGAATTTGCTGCGACATGCGTACTCTTTCGTTTGTTACTCCAGCTCAGCAATATACTTATGGGCTCTTGAGTTTGCAATTGCCACAGACACGGGAGTTTCATCGAATACAATTGCTCTCAAACGCGACGAATAGCAATCCGTCGCTGGTTCCGGAGGGTGGAATGGGTTAGAAAAGCTGTGTTTCGTCGGAAGGGCAGGAAAAAGCGATCTCAGTTACAATGGACATCTTGGATTGTTTGTTTTTGTTCAATAATGAGATATGAATGAATGGCAATGTGATTCTGGCATTCCACGCGCGAAAAGACAGTCAAGTATTGGTTCTAGCATCCAAGCCCGCCAGTCCATTTAGCACGTTCTTCCTTCTCCATCCTGCCCATTTTCTCCAAGCCCATTCAGCCAACACTACCCTTATCTGGTGTAGATTTGAAGTTCGCACAAGACAGTTTGTCCGAGTGGTTAAGGAGACAGACTCGAAATCTGTTGGGCTCTGCCCGCGCAAGTTCGAATCCTGCAGCTGTCGCTTTTTTGCTCCTCTTTTCTTTTCCTTTCGTTTCATTCTTCTTGATCGCGTCTCTTTTCATTTTTCTTTACCACATCACTCCTCTCTCGATTTCACCACCCCTCCTCACCTCACATCCCATCTCCAACAAACACCCCGTAAAAGAACTATTACTCCTCATCCTCCATGTCCTCCTCGCCCATCACCACCGGCTGCTCGATCTCCATTCCCTCGCCTCCTGTCTCGATCACCTCGATCTCCTTTACGATCGCCGCGCACTTCTCCTTCAGCACGCGCAACGCCTAGCCATCACACCGCACTCCCTGATTCACCTTGGGCAGCAGCACCGGCGCGGGAACACAGCCTGTCGATTCCACCGAGAAGATGAAGTCGTTCCGGATCACGTTCAGCTTCACAAGCTCGCGGTTCTCGGGCAGGCGGATGCACTCTCTGCACATGCTACACCTCACTCCCGCTCTCGGGTCTCACGTGCAATTCAGATCGCGAGCCACCTTCAGCGTCGGCTCGCCTCCCAAGTCCTCGATGTCGAACACGCCCATGGGGCAGGTGTTGCAGAGACGCTCCGCATCGGCGCCGGTCACGGGACGAGGGAAGGCGATCTGCGGTCGCATTCGGTACGCGGCGGTGCACACGGGCGACCACTTCGCGTGGGTCTCGCCGATGCCCTTGGTGGCGTAGCACTCGCAGTCCACGCGCTAGAGGTGAGTGGGAGGAGTCACGCGCACCTGTCCCGGAGCCAGCTTGATCAGAATGATGTCGTTGTGAACGAGCCCGATCGTGCCGTCGGGCAACTCCACCTGCTTGCCCAGCGGCTCCATCTCCAGACTCTGCGAGTACACCGTCAGGTACTCCACCTTCTTGCTGTCCGCCATCTTCTGCAGCGCGGGGAGGCTGGGGCACTCCACCTTCAGATTGAACTTGATGGAGTTCTTGTCCGTGAAGTCCGACCGGCTGCGACCGTTCTCGCCCGCGGGCGGAAGCTCCTCGAAGTCGTCGGCGTCAGCCTTGATGGGAATGAGGCCGAGGCGGTGGCACAGCACTTCGTCCTATTTCTCAATATAACGAGCACTATGCTACCTGCATCACGGACGTGTTGTCGTTCATAAAGACGGTGCTAATGGCCATTGTCGGCACCTCGGCGATCAGAACACGGCGAATTGCGTTCGCGATGGACGCATCCACGCCGACAAGTTCGAATACCACTTGCTCGTCGGACTACGCGATGAACGGCGGAAGGCAAATCCCCACTTGCGATAACACGTTTACCTTTACGTTTTCGTCGAAATTGTCAAGGAAATGCTCCACGGCGTAACTCGTCTGCACCACCTAGGATAAACAGCCCTCCTCACGCCTACGTCCTTGATACCCACGACCCCGACTTCAGCCACCGGTTTGTCCTTTGCCATCGTGCAATAATCCTCCTTCAAGCGCGCTCCAAAAACACCCACGATTTCTGTTGTGTCAAACAAGAACGGAAAGGGCACAGTTTACAATTAAACGTCATCGTCGGACGGCTCCTCTCTCTTCTTGTGATGCGACTTCCTCTTCGGAGCTTCCTCGCTGACCGTAGCCACGGGCGCAACGGCAGTGTCGTCGTCGCTAATCTCGGACGCAGAGGAGTCGTCTCCGAGCATCTTCTTGTCCTCGGCGCTGCCAAGAGAGGCGCAATGCATACCGTAGTAGTAGATCCAGGCGTTGTAGAGAAGGAAGAAGATGATGTAGGTGAAGTTGGACAGACTGTCGAACGTTCTGTAGTTCACCACCTTGAAGAACTCGCAGATGCTCGTCACGAATCCCACGACAGCGGCGCTGTAGCCGCAGGTTCTCCACGTCTTGCCGATCACCTCGTCCTCCTTGTCGTAGACGCAGGCCATGTACACACCGATGGCGAGGATGGTGTCACGAAGGAAGGTCACCCAGGTAAAGCAGCTGTCCAGAAGCATGTACGCGATCTGCATGCAAATGTAGGGGTTGATTCGCTTGATGGGGTCGGGATGGAAGATGTGAGCAGTGCCGCCCGCCGCCTATTCATCACACTTCCATTGCTCGACTACAGAACGCAGACCTGAGTTGAACGCCGACTTCATGCACTCGAGCACAAGACCGCAGATAAGGAGATTGCGCATCACGGTGGTTCCCGCGTGCTCCGAGTAGAGGTCGTCAATCGTCTACGCGGTGACGGAGGAGAAGCACTTCTCACAAAGAAGGGAATGCAGGTGAGGAGTCCGAAGAGAACCACTAGGGGTGAGGCTCGTGTGCTGCCTCGTACGAATAATGTGAGCGAGCTGGCTGAACCAGGCGTGTTCCCCTCTCTTTTCAAACATAGTCTCCAAGCAGGTGGCATTGAAGTCCTAGATGTGAGGTGGGCGGAAGAGAGCGACCTGAAGCTCCTTGAAGCTGCACGACGTGTAATCGCTGTCGCCACCAAGACGATAGTAGATGAACTCCTCAATGATCATGGCGACCACGGTGCCGATCACGCTACGACGTGAAAGAGAGCGTCTGCCGCTACCCGACTTTTGCGCACACTGCAGCTAAACGATAAACACTCGAGGGATCACTCGGTGAGAGTTTGTACTTCAAGTCTTGCAGCATATGGTCTAGGAAATAAAGTGCTACCCTCTCCCTCTCACTTTACACAACGAAGGGAAAAGAAATGTGAGGCTGGAGACAAAGAACAAAACACACAACAACACATCAGGTTTTGAAACCGCCTCGTGTGTAGAAATGAGTGTCTTTTGATAATCATGGACTCTTTGATCACTGAACAGTTGTTGCACTCGAATGAGTTGTTATTCCGCATTTCACAGAACGAGGAGAGCGCGGATTGAGGATAAAAAGCGAAGACAGGGAGAATGGAACACCAAAGAGGAAGAAACAGGATTCGAACAAAGAAGGGCAAAGAAAAACAGAAATCACTCATTCTCCGATGAGCGGACGAAAGACATGGAAGTATTAATTGTGTTTTGTGAATTCGCATTCGCGCCGATGCCCTTGTTGTCTCGTTTGATATGGATTCCGATAGGCTCCACAATCCCGTTGCCCTCCTGTCCCAGACCTCCCCCTTCCCAGCCCAACTTCTTCAGCAACAGGTTCCCTTTGTTGTCCTCCGGCAAGGGCGTGCTCAGTCCCTCCATCTACGGATCACTGTGGCGATAGAGACACGACAAGAGTGTTCATTGACCTCGATGTTGAAGACACGGTCTGCTTTGGAGCGGGGTGTGTTTTCCTCTTAGACCCGTCTTTCATACTCTTCTTCCTACAGTGAAGGGACTCCAACAGCGACTACGACCAATTCGGAGGCTTTGAAACGGTGATGTGCATCCAATCATCCTGCTTCTCTGTGTTCATGAGCAGGTCGAATCGCTCACAATACCGGTTGATCTGATCATCACTCATCCCTCGAGCCATTACCATCGTTCTGATGTTCGTGGCATCGGCAGGAATTGGAACAAATGTAAAGGATTGAATGAACTCGTTGTTGACCAAAAACTTGAAAACACGCATTACGCCCTTGTCCTTTGCCTTTGCGAACACTATGGGTGATAGGAGAGGAGGTCAACTACCCTTCTTTGTCGCATGGACGGATTTCGTGTTCATGGGAGCAGCGACGGAAGGATCGTTGTAGATGTCGAGAGGAGAGTAATTCTCCTCGTCCTTGTGAAGCAGGAAGAGGGGGAGAGGGGAATCAGAATCGTCGGAGTCGTCAGAGTCATCCGAATCATCCGAATGCTCAGATGGATCCTGGCAATCGGAATCTCTGGAGCTGCTCAATTCGTCAGAAACACTCGAACTGTCCGATTCCTCCTCACTCTCCTCAGACACTTCGTAAAAGTGGTCGATTCCCTCCGTCCCGACCTTCGTGTACTTGCGAATCGAGGGCTTGGCGTACTTTTCTCCCTACCACTCACAAATGTCATCAGACACTACAGACTCTTCGCGCTTCAGCTCGCTGGAGCCGTTCTCCGCCAGATCAGGAATGAACACCGAATCTTCGTAATCCACGCCCATGAACTGGGACACGTCGACGTTGTCTCCGTCCTTCTGCTGCAGTCGTCGCATCTTCTCCTTTCTCCTCTTTTCCTTCAGCTTCTTTCCACGTTTCCTATTGTCGATGCCACGTCGAGTCGCTACCCTTGCATGCGCTGATACGTGCTCATTCTGAACGCTTGAAGCGTGCGAAAGAGTCCCTATTTTTGTCATCGTTTTTGGAGGGGAATTCCCCTCCATTTCCATTTATCAGAATCGCACGTCTAGGCGTGCATTTTAAACCTATGTCAGCCTCTCGGCGTGGAATTCTCTATAACGTGTATATTCGAGAACCCTCTATGGGAGTGGTGATCGGCACGTCTCCGCTCAGTTCGCTGGGTATCCAGTTGCCGAACTATGCACAGCGTACGTTTTCACATCAGTTGTTTCACGGTATTAGACGAGCTTCAGGTTGTTCTCGTCACCAACATCACCGAGGTCACAGATGTCACCGGCTACATTCGGGCGAACGACATTATCATTGCCGTGAACGGCACGTGTCTAGCCGTGATGGACAAGAATCAGACTATGGTGGACTGGAAGGCAGCGTTCAATTCGCTCAAAGCTCCAAGGCTTGTCACCCTTTTCCGCCTTTTCGAAAATGGGCCGTCTGTCTTCAACCCTTTTCAAGTAGGCGGCATTGATTTCGCGCTCCCCGTGTAGTTTGTACTCAACACGCGGTACTATCACAAGGGAGGCGTCCTCGGAGCGACGAACGAGGATATGAAGACAATTCGTCTGCTACCGTACTACTTGGCTCCAGATCGGTTCCCGGCTCCTCTTCCGTCAAAGCCAAGACCGAGCATTCCCGCATATAACTCCTCCGTCACGCTTGCGAATCATGTTCAGCAACTCAGCACATCCAACCCGCTGTCTTCAAAACCGCCACAGCCTCCATCCAACGGAAGCGAGCCATTAACTTCCGTTGCCCAATCATTGCCCGCTCCCTCTCCCGAGCTCCTGCAAGCCAGGTATACCTCTCTCTACACCAGGCTGATGAGCGTCATCCAGGAGTGCATGCACCGCAAGGTGATCACGCAGGAGTCCCACCAGCTGCTCCTCAAGGGGATGGCGGACGTGCGTCTGCGCATCGTGCTCCGCAACCCCGAGTGCCTCCCCGCCTTCTTCCGCGTGAACCAGCTCACGCACAACGCGCTGTTCCAGTTCACGCAGAACGTGGTGGATCACATGGACAAGGCGACGGACAAGGAGAGTCGCGACATGTTGATCGAGCTGCGCGACGCCTGCACGCGGTTGTTTGGCATCACGAAGGGCATCGACCTCGATCTAACCTTGATCGGAAGGATGATCAATGGGAGCGCTCCGGCTCCGCAGAGTGCGCTGCCTTCCTCGCAAGACAACACGTCGCAAGATCACACACCGGTTTCATACAATCCGCCTTCTCAGGACGATAAGCTGTCTCCACACGACCCCGCTCCTGACCAGGACCCCGTGCTGATCCCTCACGAACGCTTCCCGCAGGACCGTTTCTTCCTCCCTCCCACACGCCCAACCCTCCCCGACCCGGACGACGCGAACGCGGTGGTGGACGGTATTGGAGGTGACGTTGTCTGCGTGTCGTGACCCCTAGAGATCAGCGAGATGGACTTCGCCGAGTCCTACAACACCAGCGTCTTCCACACCTACACTCCGCAGAAGGTCCACATCGGGCGCGTTCACCCCGACCCCATCGTCGAGACGAGGTGAGTATCTCGTCCTGCCCTCACGTCCAGCGCCCTCGCCGCCGTCGTCCCGCCCGACGTCTTCTACGACCTCCACCTGCCTCGCCCGCTCATCGCCG
>ERZ780157.1864-NODE-1864-length-21354-cov-3.095779_pt1 | contig 21354 bp, 24 predicted proteins | sample MGYA00511169_ERZ780157 | MGnify/ENA primary metagenome ERZ780157 (study PRJEB29588, sample SAMEA1965149) | human gut metagenome | biome: human gut; feature: human-associated habitat; material: faeces | place: Denmark | collected 2008/2010 ... | reverse complement strand
CAACGCTCCCCGCCATACTGGAACGTAACCTGCTTGTTGTTCGGCGAGTCATACCGATACAGGGATCTGCGGCTCATGATACGCCTCTGGCATTACCCAACACACTCCGTTATCTCGCGCGGACCCTGCTGGACTCTTGCCACGGTCTTGAAGAGATCGATGTAGTATGTGTGCTTTCCGTTACTGTACTCGTGGGGTTCTCTCCCCAGCTTTGACAGCGCTTCTGGAACTACGATGAATCCACTTCCAAAAGCACACTCTTCACCGGCACGGGCGCTTCCGAGCACTGGACGGGATGGAGGCGAGATCGTGGTCTGCCGTGGTTTCGGCGTCGCTGCATGTCTTCAGCTGGAAGTGCGAGAGAGGGTATGCACAACAAGCACAGAAGGAAGAGAGAATGCGCTAGCAGAGTCATAATCTGACATCGGTATGACAGAGAATGAAGCGTCGTAACGTCCTTTGCATTTCAAATCAGAGCTAGAGAGAAGAGGAGTTGAAGGAAGTGTGGAGTATCACTTGCTTGTGTTTTGGCGACTGTAGTGAAGCAAAGCAAGCCAAATTGGAACAACAAACAAAGAACAAGGCCATCGTTCATTCTGTGAGGAGAGTGGTGTGCGTGTGATGATTAGGTTCTCCAGTATCTGCGCTCAAAGAAGCACATCGTTGTACTCATGGGAGCGGGAGTGAGCGTGGATTCGGGGATTGCGGACTTCCGTTCCAGGGTTGTCGCTTGTTATCCTGATAACGCAGTAGAACGGCTTCTTTCAGCAAGTGAAAGGCACAATTCCGTCGTGCTATTCACCCGAGGACGTATTCGATTTGGACGTCTTCAAGGAGGACCCGTCCCTGTTCTACCGCTCCATTCAAGTCATTGCAAAGAGTTGAGACCGTGTATTGAAGTTGATCGTAGAGTCGTATCAACCCTCGTTGACTCATGAGTGGCTGCGGAGGATGCAGAGCGAGCGACACAACATTCAGCACATTTTCACGCAGAACATTGATAGTCTTGAACGCTGTATCGACTGTCCCATCACCTATCTTCACGGTGTTCTCCGACAGGGCCACTGCATTCGTTGCCAGTATTGCATTGCGTTCCATCTCCACGTAGGCGTGCCACGGACCCCTCTCTGTTGCAGCAGCACTACGAATCGGGGACTGTGTGCTACTGTTCCTGTGGAAGTGTAGTGAAGCCCGATATCGTCTTTTACAAGGAATGCGTGAATGAGGAGTATCTGACGGAATTGTCGGAAGAGGCGAAGACGTGTGATTTGCTTCTGGTTTTGGGGACGTCGCTCTCTACGTATCCCGTATCGGAGTGCATTCAATTGTTTAACGATTGTGATTTGGTATTCGTTTCCCCTTCCTCTTATGTAGATGGTTATTAACAAGACGTTCGTCAGGATTCCGCAGCGTGACTCTCCTCGCCTGACTGTACAGATTCTCGGATCGTTTCGAGAGGTGTTTGGAGAGGGTGAGGAGGAGTGTTCATCCGATGCATCACTCGTTGAACGCCCCATTACGCTCGCCGTTGCACTTGAGAGTGGAGATCACGAGGGTGCTTGTGGAGATCACGAGGGTGCTGGTGAAGAAAACAGCGCTGAAATGAGTGTTGGAAAGGAAGGTAGCACCACAGCGAGTACCAAGATTAGTCCCCTCCACACGAATTGCGCCTACGTCTTGACTGTATTCCTCTATTCTTAGTCTAACTCACAGGACGGAGTGGTGGTGAAGCGGAAATACACGGAATCATGGTCCTTCCTGTGTGTTGTTTGTTCGTGACAGAAATCGGGCGTTTCCTTGGTTCACTGTGATTGTGTTTCATTGTTTTCGCGGAGGAGAGAATGCTGGAAAGCATTATTTCGAAATTCCTTTATCTTCCTCCGGAGTGCACGTACGACAAGCATGAGAATGGGCTTCAAAACTACTACTTTGAGATGTCTGCCAGGGTTTCGCCTTCTCACGCATAGAAGCAATGGAAGTGGCGGCTGTATCCCATGCGCATACATAAAGGCGTCGTGTCCCCCGCGATACACACTCCTGTATAGTCATGCAAACGCGGAAGATCTGGGCAATCTGTGGGTCCTTTTCTCGTTCACTGATCACCGTAGCATCCCCTTCTTTCTGTGGTTGTCGAAATGCCTCTTCGTCGACGTGGTCGGTTACGACTATCCGGGTTACGGCAAGTGCACGTATGCAACAGCGCAATGGAGTTCCCTGTAGTGGCACGCCGAATGAGTCGTCGGTGAAGAGCTGCGCGTGCACCGTTTTGAACTACCTCATCGACACGATGGGCATCAAGTGCAATCGCATTGTACTGTGGGACAGCGTGATTGCCTGAAGGGTAGATATGGACACTCGCTGGGAAGTGCCGTTAGCGCGTTTTTGGCCGTGTATGCATCGAAATCGCGAGAAGAGAACGTGGCCGGTTTGATTCTCCAAGTATCGTGCTCCCAATGTGGAGTGAGCTCTAGAGCTGCTTCACATCCATCTACCGCCTCGTGTTTGACTTGCGATTCAGCGCAAAGCGAGACATGTACGAGACCATCGATATTGTACTTCCTCTCCTTTCTCTTCACCGTAGATTAAAGACGTCAACTGTCCTGTAACCTTCATTCACGGAGAGTGCGACAGCATCGTTCCCTTGTCGCATCCGAAGCGACTGTTCTCCCTTGTCCCTCCGAATCTGCGATACAGGTGCCTGTTTGTGGTGGGAGCGGGCCTTGCGGTTGATGCGTAGCCTTTGGCGGGACACAACAACATTGAATTGTACTGCTATCCAAGATCCCTTTTTGTTCACCACTTGCTTGACTTTTTCGTACGCGTGATCGGGGCTGTTAAGAATAGACGTTTGTCCGTATGTGGGAGGAGAACTCCGAGCGCGCGCGTGCGGATTCCTCTCTTGCTCATTAGTTGAATGCTCTTATGAAGCCGTCTTTGTTGGAGAGTTCAGTAATCAATCCTCTTCTCTGTTGCATTGATTCATTATTTCATACTGGATTCGTCTATCTTAGTCGTACAGTTGCTTTCCACAAATGCAGCGTATTCACAAAGATGTCAACAAGAGGTGGATTTTGCACGGATAAGTGACTCATTTGTAGAAGCAAGGGTGGGAGAGTCCGATCCGATATTAAGAGGAGTGGTGGCCCTGTCATTGCCAAGTTCAATAGAGGTACATGTTTTCGCAATATGGTCAATGCTAGATCGACCCGTTCCTCGCTCGCTCGATATCCAAGTCGATTCGTGGGTGTCTCAGGTGCCTTTGGGCGTTTTCGTCTGTTCTTCTACGTCACTCATAGGTGAGTAGTGGAAGAGTTCGACCGAACGGTCTTGGTCGCCGAGCCAAAACGCGCCTAAGCGAAGACACCATGATCAAGGATCTGCCCGGAACTCAGCCGGAAATGCAGGAACTGCATCTCCCCACAATCAACAACGTGGGAATGCTTGTATGCTTTTGTTTCTCTCTCTGTTGTGTAGGAGCTCTCCAAGCTGGAGGAAATCTTCCCTCTGTGGTGCAAGGGAGTTGTCAGCACGATCACACGTCGTATCAACAGCACTTCGTCTCGTGTGTGCAATCTCAATAATGTCGTGATATACTGTAACCGCATCGTGGATGCCGTGAAGATCATCGCTCTCCAGGACCTTTCGGGAGCCGCCTCGCTGGATATAGGCGAGAGTCTGATCGATGTCGTGCATCAGGAAGTACTGTTTCTCCTTCTCCACCACGCCTAGATTTCCATGATCCACTACGAAGTCCAGAGGAACTGCTCCTCCGAAGACACGGTCCAACTCGCGTCCTTCTTGGAGTGATCGCTTCCTCTTCCCTTCACCCGATAGCAACCGCGCCCGCTCGCTCTGCGACCTCCGCGACGCGCTCAAGGAGGCCTACCACATCGAGATCGACAGCAGCTGGGTCAGCGCATCGCTCGCCTCCGACGGTGCGTCCCCCGCCAGCGCCTCATGTCTAGTGAAGGAGCAATACGACCACTTTCTGTTCCAGTGCGCCTGGCTCCTCCTCGGTCACGTGACGCTCGAGCGAAACGCCAAGCCTCGTAAGGCCTCTTCGTCCTCTGATGATGTCAGGTGCCGAGCTGCTGCGCGACGTCTCCTGGTACTTCCAGTACTGTATCCGCGTCCACCCCGGATTCGGCCGTGCACGCGGGTACCTCGGCGGCGTGTTCGCCATGAGCGAGCGCTACCTGGACGCCGTGTACTACTACATGAGCGCGATGGTGAGCGACGTGCCCTTCGAGACGCGCGAGTCGCTGGAGAGCGTGTTCGGCCTGGCGTCCCAGAAGCAGTTCGCGCTGGAGCAAGAGATGAAGAACGAGTCGGACAAGGACGCGGGACTGCTGCGCGTGCGGCTGTTCGGTTTGCGCTTCCTCAACGTGATCCGCTGCGTGTGGACGAACGTGCGGCTGTCTGGAGGACCTTATGCGCAGATCAACCTGGACAACGTGCCTCAGTACGCGGCGCGTCTCGCCTTCTCCATGCGACAGCTGCTGGCGCGGTGGGAGCGTGACGAGATACGCTATATCCTGTTCTGTTTGGGAGTGAAACGCCTTCACCGCAGTCAGCGGCAAGATTCTGCAGCGCATGATGTCCATTCTGCTGATGCTTCTGGGCATTCTGCTGCGCAACGGCGCGCTGAAGAAGGACGACGACGAGGAGCCGCACGTGATCGTCCTGTCCAACCGCGACACGCGTTCGACTTTCCTTCTCTCCTCACCGCTAGAAGCCATTCGCGTGTACAACGCCGTGCAGGTTCTGTACCAGCTGCTCTCCACGCTGTGCTACTGCTCCAACACCAAGCACGCCGCCGAAATCCTTCCCGCCATCGTCCTGGGGTTCCACTTCCTGGTGCTGAATCACGACCTCTTCCTGGTCAGCACGCACAAGAGCGCCACCTGCGACCAGCCCGCGCTCGACTTCGCCGCTGCCTGCGCGCCCTTCTTCACGCGCTTCCAGCACGCGCAGACGGTCGAGTGCGCGACGGCGGTGGAGGACGCGGACCTGTCTGCGGTGAACGAGGAGTACGCGGATTGCGCGGGCGTGACGGTGCTGAGCGACCTGCTGGTGGGGGTGTGCGAGGAGCCTGACGAGTAGCTGTCCGCGCTGCCGACGCGCGAGATGGTGAGCGAGACCAGTCTGCAGGGCGTGCGCGAGGCGCTGCGCGAGTCCTTCCTCTGCTACGCGCTCACAATCATGACGGGCTACGGACTGCTGGAGAACCGCAACGGCGTGGTGCACGGCGTGGGCGACGCGGCGGAGATCGCGGAGATCGCGGAGGCTGCGCAGGAGGGCGACGAGGACGAGGGTCTGGCGATGGCGGAGAACCCGCACGAGGCGGGCAGCGCGGATAACATGTTCATCGTGAAGCGTGATGAGACGCAGGAGGAGGAAGCGTCGGAAGCGTCATCAGAATCCTCGGGAGCGTCGGACTCGTCGGAGAGCGACTCAGACACGTCGTCGGAGGTACCGAGAAGAAGCCAGCAGCGCGTGATCACGATGACGCGCAACACGCACGGACTGACGCGCGAGCAGAAGATCCACAACGAGGCGGTGGAGCTGGTGAACCGCCGCAAGAAGGGCGGCAAGACGTACGCGCGTCCGAAGGGCATGGACACGCGATGGACCATCGTGCTGGACGGACAGAATGTGGCAATGCACTTCAACAACAAGTCCTTCGTGACGGAGGCCATCATGCTGGCGATCCAGTACTTCGAGGACCGCGGATTCCGAGCCTACGCCATTCTCAAAGACTTCGTAGTGGAATCGCGCGATCGCAGGGGAAGGGACGGGAAAATCAACTACCAGCTTCCGGACGACCCAGAGACCCTGCGAAGAATGAAGGACCAGGGAAAGATTTACACCAGTCCCGGATTCAACCATGACGACTCCTTCGTGATTGAAAGCGCAATTCGTGACAACGGGCTGATCGTGTCGAACGACCTCTACAGGGACTACGCGAACAACATGAAGTTCGAGCTGGATTACGCTGTTCTCCAAAGCCGCATCATTTCGTACAGCTTCATCAACAACAAGTTCACGCCGAACCCCGAGTTTGAGTATCCGACGTATCCGGACGACTTCTCTGATTCTAGCGACTGATCGTCTTCCGAAGCCTGCGTTGTTCTTGCCTCCTATGTACGCGTTTCGCGTTGTGAAGAAAGGGGTGGAGTGTATTTGGAGGTGTTCTGTTTGTTTCAGTGGCTAGGAGACGTTTTTCAGAGTCCATTTGTGATATAGGAGTCGTTGCTCCCTTCCTCTTCGCAATGGCGAAACGGACTCTCACCTCCGCTATCGTCAACAGAAACGCTTTTCGAAGCGCGTGGAGCAGAGACAACGCGTCGAATCCCCATTCCGTACAAGGCTACGGGAGTTTTATGCACGAAACAGGTGCCAAATACATAGTGTTTTGATGCGCGACGACATAACTGTACCCGTGACCAACAATTCAAAAACTATCTATCTCTCATGAGCAAGTTCATCACTCTCGCTTTGATCCTATCTGTAGCGCTGTCCGCAAGTAGCTGCTCGTCTGTACGACTGATTTGTAGCCTGTGGTACTTACAAGAGCGCCTGCGGCCAATCTATCTTGACCTCCTATAGTGGTATTACGACCGCGTATGTCAGCTGCAGTTTGAACGGTTTTGTGAAGAAGGTGGAGGTCAAGCAGAACGTCTACGCTGCTGCGAGCTGCCAGGGAGACTCTGCCGTGATTTTCAAATACAAGTACGAGACCACCAAGAAGGCCGATGCTACCAACAAATGTATGACCTTCCCAAGTGGTATAACGGTTAGTGGATGCTACGTACGACGCTCTTCTTAAGAGCACGACGATGAAGAGCAACGATCTTGTGGCTTTCGGCAACTTCCATTTCACTTGCACTCCCGCTGTGAAGAAGGGAAAGACCTACGACATCAATGACATCACCTGCACTCTCGCGGGTCTTGATATGTTCAAGGCAATGAAGTCGGCCGTTGGCAAGACGAGCGATATGAGCGCCAAGTTCAATGACAAGGAGCTGACTATGATCTCTGGTGCTTACACGGGCACTCTTACCAAGAGCAGTGGCTTCTGGGGTTGCTTCCAGGTGTGGAGTTTGATTCTCCTGATTGTGGTTATTATCGTGATTATCCTCCTCATCGTCCTCCTCATCGTGAAGTGCACCTCCAAGAAGACGATTAAGAAGAGCAGTAAGTAAGTTCGCTGTTCGTGTCTGTTTGTTGCACTGCGCTCGGTAACAAACACGGAACTGATACATGGCATCTATTTCCTTCGCGTAGTGCTCCTGGACCACGGTTCTCCGCAACTTCATCGTGGCGGTCAGCTCGCCTCGTCCGATCGTGAACTCTTCCGGGAGAATACACCACTTGCGGATTTCTTGCGCACGGCTCACCGCCACCTTGTTGTACTTTTCGACGATGCCGTCGATGTACGCCTTCACCTTTTCGTCCGTCATCGCCTCCTCAATCGTGACCGCCGTCGATCCCAGTCCCGCGAGGAACTTCTTCACGTCGGGCGCCAGTCTGTGCGTTGACTCTCCGTCGGGATTCAGCTCGCAACGGATGCAGATGAGCAGGGAGATGAACTTGCGCTTGTCGCCGATCGCGATGCACGAGCTGAAGATGGAGGCCAGCTCCATCACCTTGTTCTCGATGATGATCGGCGATATGTTTTCGCCGCCGGCAGTCACAATCAGCTCCTTGATTCTCCCCGTCACCTTCAAGAACCCGTCCGCGTCCTTCTGACCCTGGTCTCCCGTGTGAATCCACCCCTCCCCATCGAGCGTCCGAAGCGTGTCCTGCGGCAGCTTCAGATAGCCCATCATGGTGTTCCGTCCCTTGTACATGATCTCGTGGTTCTGGGGATCCACGCGAATCTCGATTCCAGGCATCGGAAGACCGACCGTGCCAATCTACGTCGTGACGCTCTTCTCTCGCAGCACACCTTCCACCTCTGCTCCACGGGAGAGCACGTGCAGATCGGAGCCGTCGCCTCGCTCTGTCCAAGAAGATCGTAGATGGGCATGTCAAAGGAGGCGAAGAACCGAAGCGTCTCTTCCGTCACAGGCGCTGCGCTTACCACGAGCGTGCGGCATCTACTGCTCAACACATGCGCCGACTCCTACTCATCGAGTCCCAGTCCCTTCCGAACGTTGTCGAACACGAGTTTTTTCGCCAGCCCGTCCGAGAGTTTCGCCTTATACTTGCCGTAGAGCTCAAGGTCGTCGGGGTCGATGCCAAGGCGGTGGAGTAGCCGATCTTGCGCGCCCACAGCGCGATCTTCTTCTTGAAGCTGGAGTTCTTCGCGCCGATGGCGGTCACGCCCTCCATCATCTTCTCGTAGACACGAGGCACCGCCACGAACACCGTGGGCTTCGCCTTCTTCATCGTGGTGGTCAGCGTGCCCCGCAGCGCGTCGGGCTGCGCCATGTACACCGTGATGTGGTGGAAGAGGCAGATCATCGTGTCGACGTACTGCGCGGCGACGTGGTTCAGCGGGAGGAAGCCGACGATGCGCTCGTCGCCCTGCAGACCGATGGTGGACTCGATCGCTCTGGCGTTGTAGGTGCAGGCGTCGTGCGAGCACATCACGCCCTTCGGCTCGCCCGTGGTTCCGGACGTGTAGATGAGCGTCGCGCAGCTGCCCGGGTGCGTCTGCGCGATTCGCGCGTCGACGTCCGAGTCCGGCGTGGTGGCCCCGAGCTGGATGAACTCCTCCCACGTGTACACGCGAGCGAACGAGTCGTCCTTCACGGAGGGCAGCGCCTCGTCCTGCCAGTACACCACGATCGCCTTCAGCTGCGGCAGCGTCTCGCGAATCGACAGGATCTTGGTGAGCTGCTTTCCCGACTGGCAGACACACACGACCGCCTCCGCGTGCTCGAGCACGTACTTGCACGACGCTTCGTTGTTGGTGGTGTAGATGCCGGCGGTCACACCGCCCGCCAGCCAGGTTCCATGGAGAGCGAAGTGGTACTCGGGAGAGTTGAAGCCGATAATGCCGACACTGTCTTTGTAGTTCAGGCCAAGATGGAGGAGGGCTTTTGCAAATAGAAGGGCGTTTTGGTAGTATTCTGTGTAGGTGTATGTGCGGTCGTCCTTGCTCACAATGGCGGGGAGATTTCCGTATTCCGCACAGCACCGCTTAAACTCCTATGCACTCACTGCTACGAAAGTACGCCATACTTTGCACAACGTGGTGGGCTCCGGGTTGAACCCGCACTGCTCATTGCGGCGGATCTCGATAACATCGGTCTTAACAAGAGCTCTGTATTTGTCAGGAAGAACGGTTGTCATGAGGGATGACGAAATGAATTGTTTTGTGGTGAGGAGCACTTCACGTGGACGACGTCAGTGCTTACGACAGTCCACAATTGGGTCCAAACAAACAAGAACGACCCAAAACCGTTTCTCACCCAGGGAGTCGGAAAGGAAAGCGGGGCTGTCAAGCCAAGACATATCCCATCCCACTGGACCAAGAACACCAATGCCGGAATGATCACGTCCCAAAGTCCTCCAGCGGCTATGACGCACCATCAAAGCACCGAATCACCACACGGAATGGAAAGAAGCATCATTCTTCCTCTCTCCTCATTCCAAAAATAGAGCCGATTTTGACGTCTTCTCTTTGGTGTCGTATTTCTAGAACCTGTCAATAAGAACCGTTGTTTGTAGGGGCGTTCGTAGTGATTCGCCGATCTATAGAGAATCATGCCAAATGATTACGCTTTTGTGGGTCCTTACCGTTTGGAGGAGACACTGGGAGCAGGATCCTTTGGCAAGGTTAAATGTTTGCGCTGGAGCGGTGATGCTCATTTGTAGTGGCAACGCACATGCCAACGGGGATCAAAGTCGCCATCAAGATTCTAAGCAAGGAGAAGATTAAACAGCTGGAAATGTCTGAAAAGGTGAAGAGAGAGATTCAAATACTCCGATCCTTTAAACATCCACACATCGTTCGTCTGTGCGTTTTGCGTCTCTCTGTTCTGATGGTTTAGATACGAGGTCATTGACACGCCTTCCGATTTATTCCTCGTCATGGAATACGTTCCGGGAGGCGAGTTATTCGACTACATCGTCCGGAAGGGGAGGGTTGTTTTCTCCGAGTTGGTCTCATGTGCAGCTACCTGAGGTCGAGGCAAGACGCTTTTTTCAGCAGATCATCAGTGGAGTCGAGTACTGCCACAACCACAACATCGTGCACCGTGATCTGAAGCCAGAGAACCTTCTCCTCGACGAGCACAACAACATCAAGATTGCCGATTTCGGTCTTGCCAACTGGCTCGTGGATGGCAACTTTCTCGATACGTCCTGCGGTTCGCCGAACTACGCTGCACCCGAGGTCATTTCCGGACGCATGTACGCGGGGCCGGAGGTCGATGTCTGGTCCTGTGGCGTGATTCTCTACGCGCTGTTGTGCGGTCGCCTGCCCTTCGATGACGAGAACATTCCCGCCCTTTTCCGAAAGATCAAGAGTGGTCGTCGAGAGATGGGATTCACGAGTAGACGGCGTCTATCGTCTCCCCAGCTTCCTCTCCAAAGGAGGCCGCGACATCATTCCCGAGATGCTGATGAACGACCCGGTGAAACGCATCACCATTCCGGAAATCCGAAAACAGCCGTGGTTTTTGGTGAACTGTCCGCCGTACCTCCAAGTGCCGTGGGAGGAGTACCAGAAGAAGAACATGTAGCTGCGGAAGGAGTTGTTTATGTTTAGGACGGTGCAGGTGAATAAGCCCGAATTTCTGGAATTGCTGATGGAGGGTCCGTTTCGGGAGTTGGATCGATCAACCGTTTTAGCGGCGATTTCGGACACCGCGCCCACCTCGCCCATCAAAGTGGCGTACGAGCTGAAGCTGGACGAGGCGCTGAAGGCGGAGCGGCAGAAGCAGATTTTGGACGCCCACGCGGTGGTGGAGGAGTCGAGCGAGGATCAGAGTAGTTGTGGTGAGTGGGGGTGAGTTGTAGTGACGCGCAAGGAGGTGTTTGAGGGTGAGAGAGCGAGAGTGGTCTGACATGTAGTGTCGCGCGCGAGGCGGTGGTTTTTGGGCGTGCAGTCACGCAAGGACGCGGCGATCATCATGATCGAAGTGTGTCACACGCTAGAGTTGTTGGAGTGCGAGTGGATTCTGGAGAACGACTACCGCGTGCGGTGCCGACAGCTGGAGAAGGAGAAGGAGGTGGTGATTTCGGAGATGCGATTGCAGTTGTACAAGGTGCAGGAGCACGCGTATTTGCTGGACTTCCAGAAGCTGGACGGGAACGTGTGCTCGTTTATGCACCTGTGTGCCATGATTATCGACCAGCTGCAGAAGGGTTTATCGAAGAACGCGCAGTTGGGTAGGAGTGGAGGCGTGAGGTGAGGGATAGCGCATGTGGCGATGAGGAGTTAAGTCTTGAATCGGAGTTCAAATGAAATGTTGAGAGTCTTCATCTAATGAAATGTTGAGAGTCTTCACCCAATGAGAAGTTGAAGGGCTTCTTCTCCTGTTTGTTGTCTCAAACACCGCAAAAGGAATCATTCTTTGAACACCTCGGGACACAAGCCCGTGAACTTCAGCACATTCTCGTACGTCTTCGCGTAGTGAATCGTCAGGTTCTCCTTCACATACTCCGGCAACTCCTATACCTCACGCAACACACCCACGCCCACATTCACATCACGCACGTTCTCCGCGGGCAGGATAATCTCATTGATCCCCGCACGCCGCGCCGCCATCACCTTCTCCTTGATTCCGCCCACCGGCAGCACCTTCCCGTTCAGGCTGATCTCGCCCGTCATCGCCAGACCCTGTTTGATCGGACGGTTCAGCGCCGTCGACAACAGACACGTCGTGATCGCACAGCCCGCGCTCGGTCCGTCCTTCGGCGTGGCGCCTTCGGGCAGATGCATGTGCACGTCGTTCGTTTCAAGAATGTTGAAAATCGCGTCCTTTTCTGGAATCAGAGCGTGAGCGGCTCTGTGCGCGTTGTACGACGTAATGAGGTTTGTGTAGAGAGTGTTGGAGTAGGAGAGTTTCTGCATCCAGTGTCTGGCGTTGAGGTACGCCACCTGGATCGATTCCTTCATCACGTCGCCCAACTGACCCGTCATGGTTAAGTGTCCCACGCTTAGTGGTTTGTCTTTCTCCTTCTCCTTCTCCTCCTTCTTCTCCTCACTCACCTTCTTCTCTTCTTCCACCTCCTTCTCTTCCTTCACCTCCTCACTCACACTCACATCACCCTCCATCATCTGCGCAATCGAGGCATCCAGCGGATGTGGCTTCACCGTCTGACACTCGATGTACAGCGTCGCGCCGCCCATGCTTGTCCACGCCAGACCCATCACTACACCCGGCGGCGTCTGGTCGTACAGCCGGTCCGACAGGAAGATCCTCTTACCGATGTAACCCTCCAGATCCGATTCGTGGATGGCGAAGGAGGTGCGCGCGATCTCGTCAGGTGTCATTTTCGCCATTCGCATCGCCACCTTGCGGTAGATCTTCTCGATGTACTTCTACGCCTCACACACCCACACATCACACACCTCCAGGTTACGCACGCCCGCCTCGCGACAGTACCACCGAATCAACGACTCGAACGCGTCGTCTTCGATCTTGAGACTCTTCGGCGTCGTCACTTTCCCTCTGACGTCACACCCCACACAAGCACTCACTCCTCCAGACCCGTCGCCTTCCTCGCCTTGCGGTCCAGATAATTCCGGGAAATTTCCAGCTTCTCCTTGTAGTCGTAACCACTCACGCGAATCACCTCCATTCGATCCAGCAACGGTTGTGGCACTGTACTGATGTCGTTTGCCGTACACACGAACAACGCCTTCGAGAAATCCACGGGAACGTCAATGTAGTTGTCGACGAACGCCGTGTTCTGGTTCGGGTCCAACACTTCCAGCAACGCGCTCGCGGGGTCGCCCTATGTGTCAGAAATCGGGGCGATTTCGACCTGGTGGGAGGCCACGATTTTGTCCACCTCGTCGATGAGAATGAGAGGGTTGTTCACCTTCGTCGTCTTCAGGCAGTGAATTAACTTGCCCGGCATCGAGCCAACGTACGTGCGACGATGTCCCTTGATTTGTGACACGTCGTTGGCGCCGCCGACACTGAATTGGTAATACTCGCGACCGAGTGCGCGCGCGATGCTTTTGGCGATGGAGGTTTTGCCGGTGCCTGGGGGTCCGACGAAACAAAGCACCTTGCCGGGAATGTGTCCTTGCAGTTTGCCGACGGCGATGAATTCGAGGATACGGTCCTTGACGTCCTGGCGGTGTGTGAGTATTGTGGCTCATGTAATGGCAAGTAATCATATGTGACAATTCATTTCACAATCACAACCTAATTCACATGACATCACAACCCACAAACCCATCACGTCACATTCACATTCACATTCACAACATAATCACATCACAACACATCACAACACCCCACAAACTCACCTTCAACCCATAATGATCCTCATTCAACACCTTCTCCGCGTACGCCAGGTTCATCTGATCCGGACCCTGCTTGTTCCACGGCAGACACGTCACCCAATCAATGTAATTCCGAATAATCCCGAACTCCGCACTCTGAATGTCCGTGTAACTCAGCCGCTTCAACTCCTCCTCCACCGCCTAACCCTCACACCACACTTCGTCGCCCACCGCCACCGCCGCCTCGCTTGCCTTGTCCTTCTTCATCTCCTCCACCTTCTTGTTGATCTTCTCGATGTACGCCTGCTTCGGGTCCTTGTCGCCGCCCAGCTGCTGTTGAATCACCTTCATCTGCTCGCGCAACACGTACTTCCGCTCCGTCTCCTTCGTGTTCGCCTCCACCTTCTTCTTCAGCTCCTGCTGTACGCGAATCGTCGACAACTCCTTGTTGAACAGCTTTATCGCGATCTCGAAACGCTCCGGGTACGACTGCGACTCCAACAGCTATGACTCATTCATCCCCCACACCCCCACCTTTTGCTGGAGGTCGCGGTTCTCCATTGTGAGGCCGCCCGCAAAGTCCGCGAAGTACAGTGGGTTGTCGTTCTCGCGTCGCTGCATGAAGAGCGCGAGGTACTCACTCAGCACGGGATTGGCGCTCGCGATCATCTGCGTGTAGCTGAATATCTCGTTTGAGAAAGCGTTCATGGTGACATCATCAAGATCATTCTTCGGGGGAGGAACGCGAGACGCCTTGATCAGTGTGGGAGGACCCAGCTGCACGCACTCCTTGATTCGGATGCGACTCCGGCCCAGTAGAATGATGCTCGCGTTCGTTCCCACCAATCGCACGTCCTGTAACTCCGCACATCTATCAATCAGTCACGCATTGAACACGCACGTTCCCACTTCGAAAATGTCCGCCAGACTGTGGATCACGTCCGGATTGTCCGCCAAGTCGTTCGATGAACGCTCCTTCCGCAGGAACAGGCCAACGTACCGGTCCGGAGAGCTCTGCACTTCCTTCAACTTCTGGATCGTGGCGCGGTCCGAAATGGTCAGGTTCTGAATGAATCCGGGAAGAAGCGGTCTCACGGGAAGCGGAATTGCAGGAATGACCATCTCGTCGTGCAAACGCACAGGACGGGGACCGAAGTAACTTGGAAGAGAGCCGATCGTGCTATCGTCGATTACCGCGCCATCGTCCAGACTCGGACCCACCTTCCCGAGGCCAGAACCGACGCCACTCAATTGACTCCAGCGACTCGGATTGAAGCCTCGATTCAACGGCTCGATGACAACCGACTTCTTTATATTGGCGTTGTCGAACAGACTCGGCGCGACGTTTTCCTTGTTTTCCTCCTTCAAAGCCGTCTTCTCTTCATTCTTCTTCTCAACGGAAGGCTTCTTCTTCGTTTCGTCCTTCTTGCCGTCATCCTTGTTCCCTTTCCTGTTCCACCAATAGTACCGTTTCAACACACTAGAAGTCGCTAGTGCATTCGCAACAGCCCTATTCGCCATTAGTGAAGAACGACTCCGTGTCACATTTGCTACACGACAAAGTGACATGGCCACTCTTCTTTCTTGAGAAAGGTTATCTGACGTCAAATCAGAATTCTTGCGCTTCTTGGGGGTTCTATGGAATGCCGCGGTTATTTCATTCTATGCGCGGTGTAGTGGAGAAGGTGTTAGGGTTGGGATAGAGGGTTTTATGAGCGGATTTGCATTGTAGAGGGATGGAGGAGGGCGTAGTGCGAATGGGAGGGATTGGGATTCCGAGATGTTGAAAGGAGCGGTTGTTGTCTTTGCATTAAGAAAGAGTGTATATTGCATAACTGAAAACAGAGACGGAATGCAATGATGAGATCCCATCACATTTCTCTTTCACCAGACTCCATTCTCTTCCCTCCTTCACGCATTCAAGAATAGAGTAAAAGGAATTGCGCATATCATGAGCTCTGACGAATTGCGGAAGAGAGCAATTGAAGTATTCCATTCTGCTTTGTGTGAATACTAGAGTCTGCTGAATGAGGCGGATAAACGAAAGGCGCTCTCGGACACGCTCGGGGCAGAAGCCTTCTATACAGTATCTCTTCTTTAATAAACTCACAACCAGAATCGATTTGCACCCGCGAAAGCAGACATCGACTTCATGAATCGTCATCTGCGAAGGTAATGCTTCCTTTTCGATTTCATCTTTCAGAGTGGACAACCACAACAAACGATGGGTAGTTGGACCGGTCATATCGTAATGGGTAGGAAGAGGAGAAGTGCTGGACCATCAAGAAGAACATCGATAAACTAGACAGAGAGTGGCGAATATTTCAGTGATTCATTGCGTAGAAGACGCAAGCATCCGAAGAAGGTCACGGACAAATACAAGGACGAGAAGGAGTACTGGAGAGTGGAGAAGGCGTTGAAGTTTGCAAACAAGAGCGACAAGGAGGTGGTCGACGAGATGCACCTGGATCGCAACAACATGCTGCTATTCCCGACGATCGCAAGCTGCACGTCGAGTGAGGATGAGAAGAACGAAAAGGACGAGAAGAAGGAAACGGAAAAGAGGAAACACCATCATCACCACCACCATCACCACTCCTCTCTTTGTAACAAACACACCATGTCAACACCTCAGCACCCTCATCATGGATAAGGATCGTGTGCTCAAACTGCGCGCAACGTCCATTGTCCTTCGTCGCCACCGTCCATCCGTCCTTCCACGTGAACACCTCCGGACTGCCTTCCACGAGCATCGGCTCGATGGTGAACACCTGGTCTACACATCAACGCCGCACGGAACACGCACTGCGCACCATCTTGCCTCCGTAATTGTTCGCGAAGTGGAGAATGTACGGCAACATGTGCATGTCACGTCCAATGCCGTGACCCGCGTAATCCTGGACCACGTTGAACCCGTCCTTCTTCGCCTCGGCCTCGATCGTACGACCAATCTCCCAGTAGTTCACGCCCGGCTTGCAAATGGCGATAGCAGCGTCCATGGCGCGCTTCGTCGACTCCACGAGCTTCTTTCCCTTCTCGTCAACGTCGCCGCACAAAAAGGTCCGGCAGGTGTCTCCGTGCCATCCTAGCCCATCAGAACGACTCCGCTCCCCGTACCGCGGACAAACATCACCAAGTCCACCTTCACGATATCTCCGTCCTCCAACACCGTGCTATCGGGAATCGCGTGACAAACTACTTCGTTCACGCTAATCGATATGCTCTTAGGGAAGCCCGAGAACCCCAGACAGCTCGGATAGAAACCCAAACTCATCGCGTACTCGTGCGTCTACAAATGAACGCGTACCGCATTCGCAACCGTCTTGTCAATGTAATCTAAAGTGACTCCGGGCTTTACGAGGGTTCCAGCGAACTCGCTTACCTTCTTGGCGATGCGACCGGCCTCGCGGATGCCCTCGATCTCCTACACATCATCTGCAATGCACACTGCGACGTAATCGTTCACGACGGAGATCTTGCCCGTCATTGGCTTTTCGATGCCGGTCTGAATGTAGTCGGGCACCATCATCCCCTTGGGATACGTGTTCATGGGGGAAATCTCTCCCTTCGTTATCAAACGTCTTGGGTGAGCACTGAAGCATCGCGCAAGGAGAGATGGAGTCTTTACGACGGTCGGCGCCGCTCTCAGGAACAGACTGCTCATAACGCGAAAGAGAAACAGAAACAATGGGGATTCCACGCTCCACTCTTCGATTTCGTTCCGAAGATGCTATCCCTCTATCGGGTATTCTCAGGTAGAAGTGCCGTTTTGCACCGTTTTGCAGTCCGTGGCGTTCGCTGTTTCTCTTCTCTCCAGTCCCTCGATTCGCTGTCGGACAGTGCTATTCTGGAAGAGATCGAAAAGAAGGAAGTGTCCGTTCACAAATTGGAGTCACTCTTGTCTGATCCTGTTCGTGCGCTGCGAATCCGTCGTCAGTTCCTGTTCAAGGAGAATGTAGATACGAAATGCAGTGACATCCCTTCCAACGGATGGGACTCGGCGCCATTCTTCTCGAGGGTGGCCGTAATCATCACATCTAATAGTTATTTGTAGGGCCACAACTGCGAGTCCGTCATTGGCTACGTTCCCGTTCCCGTGGGTGTCGTGGGACCCATTCTCGTGAACGGGGAGAAGCACTTCGTTCCGATGGCAACCACGGAAGGAGCGCTCATTGCCAGCACGAATAGAGGAGCGCGAGCCATTACGGCGAGTGGCGGTGTTTCCTCCGTGGTGGTCGCGGACGGCATGACGCGTGCTCCAGTGTTCAAGTGCGTCTCCGTGTTCCAGGCTGCAGAGGTGAAGGCGTTTGTGGAGTCGCCGGAAGGGCTCGATCTCATCAAGACGGCGTTCAGCACCACGACGAAGCACGGCAAGATGGAAGTTCCTCACTGCGTGTCGTGTGAACGCATAGTCGATCCACTGCTTCGTCTCTGGCAATCGTCTCCACATGCGGCTGAAGGCCAACGCCGGCGATGCCATGGGCATGAACATGCTGACGAAGGGGTCCCAGAAGGTCGCCGACGCGCTCTGCGCTCGCTTCCCCGAATTGCAGTTGGAATCGCTCTCGGGCAACATGTGATGAAAATGAAGTGGACTCACGCAAAGGTGCTCGGACAAGAAGCCGTCGGCCGTGAACTGGCTCCTGGGAAGAGGCAAGTCGGTGACATGCGAAGTGACCATTCCGGAGGGTATTTTGCGCAAGATTTTGAAGTGCTCCGTCACGGACATCATCAAATTGAACACGGTGAAGAACCTCGTTGGCTCGAGCTTGGCGGGAACGCTTGGCGGGAACAACGCCCACGCCGCCAACATCGTGGCGGCAGTGTTCCTCGCCACGGGTCAGGACATGGCGCAGGTGGTGGAGTCATCACACTGCCTCGATTTCATGGAGGAGTGTGTGAAGGGGCAGGAGCGAGCGCTGTACATGTCCGTGACGCTGCCCGCGATTGAGGTGGGGACGATCGGCGGCGGCACGGGACTGGCGCCTCAGCACGCGTGCATCGAGCTGATGAAGGTGGGGGTTGTGAGGGGTTGTGAGGGGTAGAACAAACAGCCGATGAATTCGGTGTTGCTGTCACAGCTGGTGGCTTCCACGGTGATGGCGGGCGAGTTGTCGCTGTTGGCGGCGCAGGTGTCGGGCGATTTGGTGTCGGCGCACGAGAAGTTGGGGCATATCCTTGGGGTGAGTTGGTTTGGAGCCTTCATGGGTACGAAAAGCGCAATGGTGTGTTTGTTTGGAGATGCTTGAGAGGATTCGTTAATTGCGCATGTGAGAGTTCTTTAGTAGCGCACATAAGAGTCCTTCAAGTGCACGTGAAAGTGCGTTGTGAGGGGAGTGGAAAGACAACGTGAATGGAGAACGCACGCATCAATACACACTCGACAGAAGCAAAATGTACTCTTCCGCACTACTGAACAGATACTTTGCAACGAGAATGCGACCGCAATCGCACTTGCGGTGCGATGACGAGCGAGAGGACTCCCTGCTGTACTTCTCCCAGCAACGCTCCTCAAAACAGACAAACTGCTGAAGCACACCGAATTCCTATACATAACGCAGATACGAAGACACAAACGTAATCCGTCGTGGACAGCGAGGAGACGACGAAGTTGTAGCGATGCTCTCCTCCCATAATGCAGTAGCAATCGAAGAAACGCAGAGACGAAGCCAGAACCTAGCAGTCACCGAGAACAACACGGAACACATAGCACAGCGATTCCGTCAACATCTCGTCGTAAATCATGTCCGATGCGATAATCCAATCGACGGAAGAGGACAAGGAGCGAATGGTGTCAATCGCGTTCTCTTCAAGCAAATCCAGCTTGCTGAACTGTATTTCGTCTCTACCAATCTGATTGTGTGTCGCGTTTTCCTATTCTCCATCAAGCAGTCCATCCCTACACGAGCGAGGGCGAGAACCTCGTCCAAGTAATCCGTTGCGATTGCACTTCCACCCAACTTGCACACGAGGATGGAGAGCAAACCACAACCACAGCCAATCTCCAAAACGCGCTTGTGCTCGAACTGTGCTGCACTACACGATTACACACATCGATCAGCACCACTGTTTCGTCAAGTACTCTCCGACCCGAATCGCGCCCCTCCACAACTGCTCCCCGACGTGAGCGATATCCGTTTTCTCCTTCGACCGAATTCGAATTGCACGCTGATCGGGTCCAAACGCGATCTCCCGCATGCCTTGCGATACGGGAGCTGGAATGCCTTCTGCAACAACAGCTTCTTCCATCACATCCATGCTCCAAACAAACACAACCAATCAAGTAATACTGTCGAGGATCCTCTTCCACTCCGAAACCTCTCTCTCCAGCCCCTCGATGTCGTTTCCATGAACTGGGTTGCTCTTCTGGTAAGATTGCAATGCCGCAAATCCCTCTCGCAACTCGCCCAATATGTGTAGAATGGAATCGCTTTCGTTCTTCTTCGTCGTTTTCACCAACACGCCAATCGCATCTTCCACTTGCTTCCCCCTCTCCTTCTCTCGCTCCATCTCCTTGTCCTGCGCCAGCTGCATATCCACGCGTATCTCCTTCACCTCCTTCTCTCTCTTCAATTGCTGCAACAGTCCCTGAAGCACCGTCTTCTCCTCCTCGTTGATCAGAGAAGAGAAGTCTCCCGGAAATGCCCTACGCGTCATTTGATCTCTTCACGCATCACATCATGAATCGCACGACGCTCTTCAAACAGTACGACTGCACAGGCGCTCGGCTCCTCAGCAGAACCCTCAACATGCTCCGATAACACGCGCAGATCGCATCCAAGTCCCTCTTCGGGAACATCACTGAACACGCAGTCTCCATGATCTGAGCCACCACTACACAGTACGCGTCCTGTCCCTCGTTTCCCTCCACCTTCTTCACCACCGCCTCCAAATAGCTCCGCAGCTGGTTCGGCTGGATCCCCGCGGGAACGAGCACTTGCGAGAGTTTCATGAGCGCGAGATCGGCGAAAGCGGCGTGCTTGCAAGACAGTTGCTTCAGCACGGACGTGAAGAAGGGCTTCAGATCCCCGCTGTTGCGACTCACGACGCCCTCGCACACACGGAGAACACTCCACGCGTCCATGTCCGATAACCGCGGGTTGCACGCCTTCTCCTGAAGAGTGGCGAAGATGGCGGGAAGCTTCTTGGTGATCATGGAATCACTATGCGTGAGAGCGAGGACGAAGACGCACTTCAGACACGACCACGGAAACCCAGCGAGCATGAAGCCGCAGCACGATCCCAGCACACTGTCGTCGTTCTTCCACTTCATCAACAGCGTGTGCGTCAGCGTGTTCTGGGTCTCTATGGGGCAATAGGACAACACGGTCCCGATCATGCTCGCAATGGAGACGATGCGCAAAGGCTCGATGCTTCTGCCGCACTGCGCCGCCAGAAGGAGCGCCTCACAGTCGATCAGGAACGCCAGCAAGCCGTCTTCGTTGCAGACAGCCCAGGAGGAGCGATAGCGGAAGGTGATGGTCGAGTGGATGAGAACAAAGAGAGAAGAAAGGAGCCGGCGGAGCGCGGCGTCGCCCACGAGCGCGAAGAGAAGGTAGTGGTGGAGGAGCGATGCGCGCTGTGGGAGTGAGGCGTTGAGAAAGAGAGTGTATAGAGTGTGTGGGAGTGTGGGATAGAGAGAAGAGTGACTCAGCGCCACCGAACAGCATCGCGCCGCGTTCAGTATGTGATAGGAGAGAAAGGCGTCTGACACGCCCGAGAACATGAGGAGCGATCGAAGCGTTCCGTACGGCGCAGCCACACGCGTATTGGACAGAGCAGACAATGATATGGTTGAGGGGGCTTGGAACAATGCAGAGTACAACGCGTCCGTCTGACTTGACGTCTGACCTGACGCCTGACTTGACGTCTGACCTGACGCCTGACTTGACGTCTGAGCGACGGCGCACAGCGAGGTCAGACACGTAACGCACACG